>Ga0335080_10004458_pt1 | contig 14240 bp, 16 predicted proteins | sample Lox_Sample_34_FD_206720 | JGI IMG/M metagenome (GOLD analysis project Ga0335080, IMG submission 206720) | Soil microbial communities from Loxahatchee National Wildlife Refuge, Florida, United States - Lox_Sample_3.4 | ecosystem: Environmental > Terrestrial > Soil > Wetlands | place: USA... | reverse complement strand
TTCCATGTAAGTCCAGTCCTCGATGTGGTGGTTGGCATCGATGAAGGTGAACAGTGCATGGTGCATGTGTCCGAACTTTGTGCTGCCCGCAATGTCAAGAAATTCGAATTCCACGGTCTTTCCGTCGGGCGACATCGTGCCGACCATGCGTGGGCGGTTGCCGGCGTCACAATAGTGGGTCAGGAGCAACCGGTCTCCCTCCATGTAGAGCATGGTGATGGGATCATCGGGCCTTCCCGCCCCTTTCGCCTCGTGCACAATGGCGTTACCCATGGAGGTCACGCGCAGCGAGACTTGCATGACCTTACCCTCGATTTCAGGCGCCGGCGGGAATGTCGCCACGTGGGCCTCCCAGGAACCTTCCAGAGTCTTCAATTTGTCAAAGGACTTCTGTGCGTCGGACTGGGCAAAGACCACGCCGCAGAGCGACGACCAGACGAATAATAGGGAAATTGCTATGCGTGATTTCATTTCCGTTGTTCTCCTCAGTCTCTGTTCCGTGCATTCGTGGGATCTCTTTCTTGCTTCACAGAAGCCTCGTGGCCTGGTTGATCTTTACCTCTCAGCCGCGGCAAAAGTTTCTGATGAAGTACTGTTATACTTAACTATAACACTATATCAAATGCAAGTGTTTTCTTAAGGAGAGTGTTATTTTTCCAGTGGGATGGTGCTTTGTTAATTAGGATCAATAACTTACTGAGGTTTATTCAGAAGAGGATATGGGTTGCGCTAAGCCCGATCCCGGATTCTGCGGCGTCAGTCGGCGGTTTTTCCACAGGAGAGGCACTACCTAGCACAGCAGGGGGAAGGCAGGCTGCGGCCTAAGGTGTGATTGGGGCAAGCTTTCAGATGCCTCTGCCCCCGTTCAGCTGCAGCCGGACAGAATTAATGCGCCTTGGCCTTCATGGCCATAATCGCGGATACCACGGCATTGGACGCAGCCGCGAATTCACTATGAGAGCCGAGAGCGATTTCCTCGGAGACCTTCTGCCCGCTGGACGCTTTGCGGACCACGTCACCGGCAGCCTTGTGAAACCGGGTGTGCTCGGTTCTGAGCTTGACGTACTCGGGGAGCTTGGAGAACTTCGCACCGTCGCCTGAAATCCACTTGCCCAGGGGACACTGGTTGTCCTGACCAACGGTGCCGGCATTCAGGCTGTTATCGGGATGAGAGAGGAAAGAAGACAATTTCATCTTCCACTGGGTGTGGGCGGCGATGGCGTCGTCGAAATTCATAGTTGCTCCCTTCGGATGGGGATGCCGCAAGCGGCATGGCGACGGGCCCGCCTGCAGGCTCCATGAGCAAGATAGCGGACGCCGTGGCCGCCTTCCTGGAGATTTTCTTCTGGCACTGCATCGTAAGGACATGATCCTTCCCGAAAAGGCACTCGGGAAAATGGCAGCGCTCCTCTTTAAGGACGTCGGCAAAAAGCGGCGGCTTGCAGCCTCCGGCCTAAAGTCTCTGCCAACCGTCCCGGTTACTCGCCAGCAGCGAATATTCGCTAGAATTGAAGAAAGCGTGGTGCAGAGCGCGGCTTCCAGCCGGGCTACATATGAAAAAGAGACAGGCCAAAATCGGCGTTCTTGCCCTGCAGGGCGACTTTGACGCACATCGGAAGAGGCTCGAGGAGCTGGGCGCCAAGGTCACGCTGGTTCGCAAGGCAGAGCAACTCGACGAACTCGACGGCCTGGTGATTCCTGGGGGAGAGTCTTCCACCTTCCTGAAGTTGCTGGGCCCACAGGGCTTCGACAAGCTGAAGCAGTTCGTGCACGTAAAGCCCACCTTCGGCACCTGCGCCGGAGCGATTCTGCTGGCCAACGAAGTCGAAAACCCCAGGCAGGCTGGACTCGGCGCTCTCGATATTCGCATTCGCCGCAATGCCTACGGGCGCCAGCTGGAGAGCTCGATCCGCGAAGGCCTGCTGCTGGGTGATCCCATCGAGATGGTGTTCATTCGGGCGCCGAAAATCGAACGTGTCGGTCCTGACGTCGAAGTCCTGGCCACTGAGGGCGACGACCCCGTGGTGGTGCGGCAGGGAAGCGTCATGGCGGCGACCTTCCACCCGGAGCTCTCTGACGACAAACGAGTGCATCAGGCATTCTTGAATCTGGTCGGGATTCACAGCTCCTCCTAGCTGGGATCACTCCAGGCTGGCCAGAAACATTGGCGACGGGCAAGCATACTTGCCTCGCGTTATACTTCTCCGGCGAAGAGTGAAGGAGTAAAGATCGCACGCATCTCTCGCCCGGGAGACCATCATGCCCGTCAAGCAAGGGGACCTGAACCTGCTACAGCATCCGGCCTCACGTGAATTGCTGCAATCGAAGATTCCCGCCCGCCTGGCCTATATCTGGACCGATGGCACGCCGCGCGTGGTTCCCATCTGGTTCCACTGGAACGGGCGCGAGTTCGTCATGGGCACGCCGTCCAAAGCTCCCAAGCTGAAGGCTCTGGCGAAAAATCCGCGGGTCTCATTGACGATCGATAACGATACCTTTCCGCACAAAGTTCTACTGGTGCGGGGCGCAGCGCGCCTCGAACCGGTGAATGGTGTCGTGCCCGAGTACGCCATGGCCGCGGAGCGCTATTTTGGCCCGGAACAGGGAAAGGCCTGGGTGACGCAGTTGGCCGCGATGGTGCCGTCGATGGTGCGGATCACCATCACACCGGACTGGGTCGGGCTGCTCGACTTCCAGACCCGGTTCCCCAGCGCGTTGCCCCTGTGAAGTGAACGCGCGGCCCCGTTCTTCTCTGCGACGGCGCCCGCATACTCCGTCCTGAGAGCCTGTTTTTTCGCTTGACAAAGGAAATATGTAACCCTATAGTTACGCATTATGCGTAGCCGTTCAGTTACATATTCCCCGGAAGCGGCTTTCGCCGCCCTGGCCGACCCGACCCGCCGGGCCGTGCTCGACCTGCTGCGGCAGGGAAGCCGGCCGGCGGGGCATATCGCGCGCGCATTTCCCATCTCCCGGCCGGCGATCTCCAAGCATCTGCGCCTGCTGCGCCGGGCCCACCTGGTGGAGCAGCGGCGGGAAGGACGGCAGCGCTTCTACCATCTGAACGCCGAGCCCCTGAAGGCGGTGGATTCCTGGCTGGAGCAGTACCGCAGCTTCTGGCAGGCAAGCTTGAATAACCTGAAGGAGTTTGTGGAAGCGGAGTACGCCCGGGAGATTTCTGCAAGTCAGTCCAAACAAAATAAGAAAGGAAGAGAAAAATGAAAGCGCTTCGTATGCTGCTAACCGCTGTCGTCGTTCTGGTTGCCTTCGCCTATGCCTCGGAGTCGCAGGCATCGTTCGAGAAGCTAAAGTCGCTTGAGGGTACGTGGACGGGCAAGGCCATGGGCCAGGAGGTGGAAGTCTCCTTTCGGGTGACCAGCGCGGGTTCGGCGGTGATGAGCGAAATCCGCGGTAAAGAAGACATGATCACCATGTTTCACATGGCCGGCGACCGCCTGATGATGACCCACTACTGTGGAGCAGGGAACCAGCCGCGCATGCTGGGCAAAATGTCGCCCGACGGCAAGACCATCAGCTTCGACTATCTCGATGCCACCAACCTTCTACCCGAGCAGCCGGGACACATGCAGCACCTGGTGATTACCATTCCCGATGCCGATCATCACACGGAAAGCTGGGAGTTTCTCGGGGCCGACGGCAAGACGCATCAGAACGAGGTCTTCGAACTGCAGCGGGCGAAATAGACATCGGTGGGCGGCGGCACCGCCAGCCGGAATCCGCGGCGTGGCGGCGTGAACGATGAGTCTTCAGGGAGGGCAATCATGGCAGCTTCTGTCAGCACAACCCAGGATGCAGTTATAGCCGAGATCGAGATCGCGGCGCCGCCGCAGCGGGTTTTTCAGGCGCTCATGGACCCCAAACAGGTCATGCAATGGTGGACCGGCGACGATTGCGCGATCGAGTCATTCACCCTGGAAGCCAAACGGGGCGGGCGATGGACCTACGACACGAAACAGAGCAAACTTAACGTGAACGGGGTGACGAAGTTCCATTGCGAGGGAGAAATTCTGGAATTTGATCCGCCCCGGTCGCTGGCTTACACCTGGGTGGCCAACTGGCACGACGACAAGTCCCGGCGCACAGTCGTGCGCTGGGAGCTGGCGCCGGGCGGGGCCGGAACCAGGCTGAAGGTCACGCACAGCGGGCTGTCGGAAGAGGCTACGGCGCGCAAGGATTACAGCGGTGGCTGGCCCGGCGTGGTGGGAGCGCTCAAGAAGTTCGTGGAGACAAACTAGCAGCTTCATTCGGCGGCCGGCTGCGAGTGGGCAGACCGGCCGCCAATTGTGGAGAGAATCTCATGGCAACCGCATCTATCACACCCGATCAAAATACTGTCCTGGCTGAGGTCTTCATCGCCGCGCCGCCGGAACGCGTCTTTCAGGCAATCTCCGATCCGGAGCAGCGACGCCAGTGGTGGGGGCAGGTCGGGCTGTATCGCACCATCGAGTCGCACAGCGACCTTCGCCCCGGCGGGAAGTGGTTCGGCAAGGGCTTGTCCGCCGACGGGTCGTCGTTTCAGGTGGAGGGAGAGTACCTGGAGATCGATCCGCCCCGCCGGCTGGTCTACACCTGGAGACCGAGCTGGGCGCATCCTCTCGAGACCGTGGTTCACTGGGACCTGGAGCCGCGGGATGTGCACGGCCTGCAGCACCGCGGTCCGCAGCGGGTGGGTACCGGAACCCTGGTTAAGGTTCGCCAGGAAGGATTTGCCGGGAATCTCGAGGCGGCTCGCGGTCACGGCGAAGGCTGGAAGCGGGTGCTGGGCTGGATGCAGGCATTCGTGGAGGAGGGTGCGACCGTCGACAGTCGCGCACAGACGGCATAGCGCAGCGAGTCTGCGCAGGGAGCACTTTGAGGGATGGGCCAGGCTCCAATAGAACTGCCCCGCTCAGGCAAACATCGGGCTTGAGTGGGGCACTGTCGTGCCTGGGACCGCGCGCAACATGGTACGACACGCGATCGTGGACCAAACTACATAGGTTCTTTGCTTCGCTCGGGATGACACGGCGGAATTATCCGTGCAAGCTGCGTAAATCCGCGGCTGAAGTTTAGCCCTGCGCTATACTTGAGCCAGGATGGCGGAGCCCGTCAACAAGACGTTCTACCTCGAAACCTTTGGCTGCCAGATGAACGCTCACGACTCGGAAAAGGTCGTCGGGACGCTCATTTCCGAGGGCTACCGCCAGGTTGCAACCGTGGAAGAGGCCGGGCTGATCCTCTACAACACCTGCTCCATTCGCGACAAGGCCGAGCAGAAAGTTTTTCACCGGCTGGCCGACTACAAAAAGCTGCAAGCCCAGGGCAAGAAGTTTGGCGTGCTTGGCTGCGTGGCGCAGCAGGAGGGCCAGAAGATCTTCGAGCGCGCGCCTCATGTTTCCCTGGTCTGCGGCTCGGCCTCCTACCGCAACTTGCCGCAAATGCTTGTGCAAATTGAAGCAGGGAAGCGCTCGACCGGACTCGACGATCGCGAAACCGAAGAGTGCTTCGAGACCGAATTCACCGCCCGCACCAACCCTTACCGCGGCTACCTCACCATCATCGAAGGCTGCGATAAATTCTGTGCCTACTGCGTGGTGCCCTTCACCCGCGGCAAAGAGCGCAGCCGCACGTCCGACTCGGTGCTCAAGGAAGCGCGGCAAATGGCCGATCTGGGCTACACCGAGATCCAGCTTCTGGGCCAGAACGTGAACTCCTACAAAGACCCGGCGGGCAAGAAGAGCTTCGCCGAGCTGCTGGCCGGGGTGGGCGAGGTGGCAGGAATCCGGCGGGTACGCTTCACCACGTCGCATCCGCGGGATTTCGGGCGGGACATTGTGGAGGCTATCGACGCGGTTCCGACACTGTGCGATCACGTACATCTGCCGGTGCAGAGCGGGTCAACCCGGGTGCTTCGGGCGATGCAGCGGCTCTATACCCGCGACCAGTACCTGGAACGCATCTCATGGATAAAGGGGGCGCGCAGGGAGATCAGCATTACGAGCGACATTATCGTGGGTTTCCCCGGGGAAAGCGAGGCGGAGTTCGAGGAGACGCTGTCGCTGTTGGACGAAGTGTCTTTCGACAGCATCTTTGGCTTCAAGTATTCGCCTCGCCCCAACACCCCGGCCCTGGGGCTCGAAGACGCCATCCCCGACGCCGAAAAAACGCGACGCCTGGCGGGGATGAACGAAAAGCAGCGCGAGATACAGAAGCGCAATAATATTAAGCACATAGACACTCATATGGAAGTTATGGTTGAGGGCAGAAACGAGGCCCGGGGGCAGTGGGCCGGGCGCACCTCGCAGAATAAAGTCATGAACTTTACCGCACCGGGAGGGGCTGCGCCCGCGCTGGGCAACTATGTGACGGTAGTTACGACTGGGAGTTTTCCCAACAGCCTTCTGGGGCGAATGGTGATATAAGGAGCGGAGAGATTTCGGGAGATCACGATGGAAGTAGAGATGAAAATTCGCGGGCTTTTGATGGACCCCTCGACCAATACGCCGATCGTCATTTTGAAGGACTCCAGCGATACCGTGCTCCCGATCTGGGTAGGCCTCTACGAAGCCAATGCCATAGCCACGGAGATCGAAAAGTTCTCGACGCCGCGGCCCATGACCCACGACCTGATCAAGAACCTGCTGACCGCGCTCGATGCCCACGTGCATAAAGTCGTGGTCACGGAACTGAAAGATGAGACTTTCTATGCCGTGATCTGGATGGAGCGGGAGGGCCGCATGATCAGCGTGGACTCTCGTCCGTCGGACGCGCTGGCTCTGGCGCTGCGCGTCGATTGCCCCATTTTCGTGGAAGACGAAGTCCTGAAGAACTCCAGGCAAACCACCAACATCTCGGATCAGGTCACCGGGGAAGAACTGCGGAAGTGGCTGGAAGGCCTGAACGACGAGGATCTGGGCCGATACAAGATGTAGAGAGCCCGGCGGGCCACGAGCCGCCTGGATCCAGCAGGAAACCTGTTTCAGAACCGACCGGACGGTCTATGCGCGGGGCGTAGTTTACATAATACCTGTTATCGGACATTGCCTATTTGAAGCAGGCGAAAGGATTGATCTGCGCCTGGCCCCAGCGTGCCTGGGCATGAGGGAGTCCGAGCTACCGCATTTCCCCACCGAAACCCCCGACGACGAGCGTAAGCAGGACTTCGACGAGGCTGTGCGAACGTACGGGGCCATTGCCGCCACCTACGCCGAGTACGGCTACGACCTGGTCGAGATTCCCCGTGTCACCGTGGAAGAGAGGGTACGCTTCGTCCTGTCAGCTGTGGTTTAGCAATTTCTTGCTAAAGGGCGCCTGGGGCGATTGTGTTCGCCGAGCCGCGGGCTTCGCCACCAGAGGTGGCTCGACCGCGAGCACGATCCTGGGTTGGAACAGCGTCCCGGCGACGCGGGAGGCGATGGCAATGAGGTCCTTTTGCCCTTGGAACACCTTGACCTGCCGGGCCTGAGACAGTTCCGGCAAGTTTACCGCCCGGCCGTGGCGAATGAAGGCTGCGGCCGATTCGCTGGCCGTGACGCAGGGAAACTGGGGGAGAAGTTTGCGAGGATGGATGAACAGATCTTCGATCCCGCCCGCACTTGCCGCGGCCTCCAGGCTCTCCAGGAGCTGAGCGTCGGAAATCGCAAACTCAGCGAGCGTGGTGCGCCGGAGCGCTTCCAGATGGGCCCCACAGCCAAGGTGGCGTCCTATGTCGTGAGCCACGGTGCGCATGTAGGTCCCCGAGGCCACGCGGGCGCGGAAGCGGGCGCGGTCATTTTCCGCGCTCAGGATCTCAAATTCCTTGATCTCGACGCGAACCGGCTTCAGGGGCACATCCTGGTGCCGGCGGGCGAGTTTATATGCCGGAACTCCGTTCACCTTCTTGGCCGAAAACGGCGGCGGAACCTGTTCGATGATGCCGTAGAAGCGGCGGGCCAGCTCACGCAGCGACGCCAGTGAGAGCGTCACCGCGCACGCTGGAGTCGTGGCTTGGCCCTCGGCATCATAGGTGTCGGTAGCAAAGCCGAAGCGGATGACCCCTTCATAGGTTTTTTCCGATGAGGTGTAAAACTGCGCCAGGCGGGTCATGTTGCCGATGACCAGGGGGAGAAGGCCGGTGGCCAAAGGATCGAGCGTTCCCAGATGCCCGACTGAGCGCTCGTCGAGGATGCGGCGAACGCGGCTGACCACGTCGTGCGAGGTCCAGCCCGAGGGCTTATCGATGATGAGAACGCCATTCATGCAATTTGCGGTGATTTGGTGATTGCCAATTCGGTCATTTAAATTAGCTCAGGCTCGCTTTTGGGGCGACGCTGCGGTTCGCTTGCCCAGCTACCAAATTACCAGATAACAAATCCCGCATGATTCCCCTCCGCGACGATACGCCCCGCTTCAGCACGCCCTACATCACCTACTTCATTATTGGCCTGAATGTGGTTATTTTTCTCTTTGAGTGGCAGATGGGGCTGCAGAACCAGCGCAGCCTGAACGCCTTTATCTACGACTTCGGCGTGGTGCCGCGGCACTTCGAGCACGCCTTGGCCCGTGGAGCCGCGATTTCCCTGCCCGCGCTGCTGCTAACCGTGCTGACTTCCATGTTTCTGCACGGCGGCTGGCTGCATGTCATCGGCAATATGTGGTTTCTCTGGATCTTCGGCGACAACATTGAGGATTATCTCGGCCACTTCCGCTACCTGTTTTTCTACCTCGCGAGCGGGTGCGCTGCGGCACTGACGCACATCCTGCTGAACGCCAACTCGAACGTGCCGACGGTGGGAGCCAGCGGTGCGATTGCCGGAGTGATGGGCGCTTACTTCGTGCTTTATCCCAAGGCACGAGTTCTGACGCTTGTGCCGCTGATTATTTTCTTCACCTTCTGGTGGATTCCCGCTTGGGTGATGTTGGGGTATTGGTTTGTGGTGCAATTCCTGATGGGAGCCGCGACCTCCATCGCCGAAACCAGCCAAAACACCGGGGGGGTGGCGGTCTGGGCGCATGTGGGGGGCTTCGTCGCCGGCATCGTGCTGATCAAGTTGCTGCCCGAACGTCCTCACCGGTACCGCTATGCGGCCTGGTAGCTCCCCGCTGGGGCCGCTGAGCCACGCCGTTCGGACCGGTGCCTCCAGCCTGAGCCAGCTATAATGGGTTCGTGAGTTCCCCAAAGGTTCGGCAAATTGCCTCCGCCGACTTCCCCTCCCGCTGGGGTGCGTTCCGTATTTATGGCTTCCAGAGCGAGTCTGGTGACGGAAAGTCCGGCAAGAGGGAAGAGGCCGTTGCCCTGGTCACGGGCGATGTCAAAAGCGCCCCGCCCCTGGTTCGGATCCACTCCCAATGCCTCACTGGCGACGTCTTCGGCTCGCTGCGTTGCGATTGCCGCCAGCAACTGGAAATGGCGTTGTCGATGATTGCGCAGCAGGGCGCCGGGATATTGATTTATGAGCAGCAGGAAGGCCGGGGAATCGGTCTCATGGCCAAGCTGCAGGCCTACGAATTGCAGGACTCGGGCCTGGATACGGTGGAGGCCAACGAACGGCTGGGGTTCAAAGCGGACCATCGCGAGTTTGCCATGCCGGCGGAGATCCTGAAGGCGCTGGGGGTCGTGAACGTGCGCCTGCTCTCCAACAACCCTGACAAAGTGGCGGCCCTGGAACGCGGAGGCGTTAGGGTGGTGGAACGCGTTCCCTGCGAGGTAGCACCCAGCGGCTATGCGGCGGACTACCTGCGCACGAAGAAGGAAAAGTTAGGGCACTTGTTCACTTCGACATAGGCTGCACGCATGGCGCCTGAATTAATCCGCAGCCTTGAATCTGCTCAGTTCCCGTTCGCTGCCAGGACGGCCCTCTTGGCAAAGACCCGGATCATCTCGCGCCGATATTCCGGAGTCAGGGCTGACGTAGTCAAGGGCTTCGCCGTCCGCGCGGCCAGGTCGCCAACAGTTTCAGCCAGCGCCTCATCGAGCACTTTTCCAGACAGCGCTTCCTGAGCTCCTTTGACTAGTTTGGGCGCCGGGTTGACTGCGGTGACGGCGACCCGGGCATCGGCGATGTGCCCGTTCGACCGCCGAAGGGCCACAGCGACCCCGGCAAGCGGATAATCGATCGATCCTCGCACGCGCAGCTTGCGGTAGACGCCGCGATAGCCGGCTGTCGATTCGGGCAGGAAGATCCTGGTCAGGAGTTCGTCGGGCTCGAGCTTGCGGTAAGTGTCACCGAGCCCGGTGTAGAAGTCGCGCAGGGGAATTCTCCGTGTGCCGGCGCGGCTCGCGATCTCGACTTCGGCGTCCAGGCAAAGCAAGGCAGGGGGCGTGTCCCCGGAAAACGCGGCCCAGCACTTCACGCCACCCGGGGCTACATGGCAAAGGTTGCCGTCCTTCTTAATGCAGAAGCCGCAGCCCTTGCGCCAGGTGAGCGACTGGTTGTACCACAGGCAGCGCGTATCGAGGCAGATATTGCCGCCAAGCGTCCCCATATTGCGGAGCACCGGCGAGGCAACGGCGCCGGCGGCTTCGGTCAAAACCGGATAACGCTCACGCAGGAGACGGGAATTCTCGATCTCGCTGAGCGGAGTAAGGGCGCCGACCTCGAGGCCACTTCCCTGCCGCTCATGAATCCCTTTCAGCTCGGCGACCTGGCCCAGGTCGAGCACATACTGCGGCTCGAATAATTTCTGCTGCATCGAGGGGATCAGGTCGGTTCCCCCGGCAAGCACACGGATGCTTCCTGCGTGCCCTTCCAGCATGGCCAGGGCATCAGCCAGTGTGCGCGGACGCAGGAGTTTGAATTGAGGAAGGCTCATGACTGGGTGAAGCCGCTCAGGCGTTCTCCTCTCTTCGCGCAGGATCGAGCGGATGCCGCTCGGGGCCTTTGCCGCGATACCACAGCGATCCCCCATGCTCGCGAAATCGCGCGGGCGCGGCCGGGTCAACTCCTTCGGTCAGATTGATGGGCTTGGCATTCTTTTGCGCGCGCAGCGCGGCCAGCACGCGTTCAGGCGTGAAGGGAGACTCGTGGACACGAACGCCTACCGCATCGTAGATGGCGTTGGCGATGGCGGGAATGGTCGCCGCCAGCGAGCCTTCGCTGCACTCTTTCGCGCCGAAGGGACCTTCCGGATCCACACTCTCCACAATGATGGGCTCGACCTCCGGGGACTCCACTGAAGAAGGGCTGCGATATTCGAGCAGTCCGGGATTCATGAGCATCCCGTCTTTCCAGACCATCTCTTCGGTAAGCGCCTGTCCCATGCCCATCCAGACCGATCCGATGATCTGGCCCTCGACGGAAACCGGATTCAGCGCACGGCCACAATCATGGGCCGCCCAGACTTTGTGAACCGTAACTTCTCCCGTCTCCTCGTCAACGCTGACCTCCGCCACCTGCGCCGAATAGGAATAGGCCGGCGACGGCCCCACGCCGGCTCCTTTATGCTTTCCGCCGCGGGCTTCGGGAGGTGGCGCGTACGACCCGGTCCCGCTCAACGCCCCATGAAAGTCGATAGCAGCAACGACGGCCTCTTCGAACGTCATCGAGTTTCTGGGGCCTTCGTCCTTACGCTTCTGCTGCAGCGATCCGCGGAGAATTTGACCCTCAACCCGGCCGGAAACGGAGGCATCTTGTGCGGCGCTATCTCGAGTGGCGCCGGCGCCCTCGCCTGCGGATTTATTCGCCGCTCTGTTCACGATCCGATCATCGCGGAACAGCAAGTCCTCGACCCGGCAGTTCATCTTGCGGGCGGCGGCCGAGGCAATCTGTTTCTTTACATCTTCAGCCGCTCGCAGCGTGGCATTCCCATTCATGAAGGTGACGCGGCTCGAATAGGAGCCGATATCGATCGGGGTCAAGTCCGTATCCGCCGCCACAACTTTTACTCGGGAAAGAGAACAGCCCAGCACTTCCGCCGCGATCTGCGCCACCATGGTGTCCGAGCCCTGGCCGATGTCGGAAGCGCCGGTGTAGATCACGACGCCGCCGTCGCGGTCGATCTTGATGTTGACGGTGGAGTGAGGCATGTCGGAGCGAATAATGGAATTGGCCGCGCCGCTGACGTAGTGACTGCACGCAACTCCAAGCCCGCGGCCTCTGGGCAGCCGGCCCTTGCGTTGTTTCCAGCCGGAACGATCGACAACCTGGTCGATGCACTCGGGCAAGCCGTAACTCTGCACCCGCAATCCATTGACCGTGACACAGGGCGGCTGGAGCAAGTTGCGGCGGCGAATCTCGGCGGGATCCATACCGATTTTGGCGGCCAGTTCGTCGAGTTGCGACTCGAAGGCGAAGCGAACATTCACCGTCCCATGGCCGCGCATGGCGCCGCAAGCCGGTTTATTGGTCAGCACACGATAGCCGTCGTATTGGATATTCGGTATGTCATAGAGGGCACCCAGAAGAGCCCCGGAGTAGAGGATGGTGACCACCCCGTAGGAGCAATAGGCGCCCCCATCCTGAATGACGCGCGCTTTGACCGCGGTGATTGACCCGTCTTTCCTGACCCCGGTTTTCAGATCGACAATCGTTCGCGGACGGCCGCGATGCGCCCAGAAGACCTCCTCTCGCGAGTAAGTGATCTTCACGGGAGCCTTGGCTTTGCGGGCGGCCACGGCGGCTATGATCTCAAGCGGAATGACTTCGCTTTTGCCGCCAAATCCGCCGCCTACCAAGGGCTTGATCACCCGAATCTGCGACATCGGCATCTCGAGAACAAGGGAAAGCTTGTGCTGCAGATAGTAGGGGACCTGGGTTGAGGACCAGACGGTAAGCCGCCCCATCGTCCCGGTGTGCGGGTCAATCTCGAAGGAGGCCAGCGTGGAGTGCGGCTCCATGGCCGCATGCGTGACTTCATTCGCAATGAAGCGCGCTTCCTCGATCTGATCCGCCTCGGCAAAACCCTTGTCAGGATCACCGAAGACGTGGTGATAGTCTTTTTCCAGGTTGTTCGGCTTGTTTTCGTGGATCAGGTCGGTTTCCGCCTTCATCGATTCTTCGGGATCGAAGTAGGCAGGCAGGACTTCGTAGTCCACGTCGATCAGCTCGAGAGCCTTGTCGGCCGTCGCGTCGTTAACGGCCACTACGCAGGCAAGGTTATCGCCGACATAACGGACCTTGTCGAGCGCCAGCGCGTGCTCATCGTGACCCACAGGGAGGATTCCGTAGGGGTTGGGCGCATCCTTGCCGATTACGACCGCCACGACGCCGTCGAGTTTTTCCGCGCGGCTGGCATCGATCCGCCGGATACGCGCATGCGGATAGGGCGAATGGAGAATCTTGCCCACCATCATTCCCGGCAGGCTAAGATCATCGGCGTACTTCCCTGCTCCGGTGGTCTTACCCGCCGCGTCGACCATGGCGATGGGCTTTCCGATGATGGCGAACCCGTTATTCATGCGCCGCTCTTTCTCGGGTCCATGTCAATACCGGCTTCCTCCGGACTCCGCACAATGGCGATGTTGGCGTCGATCGCACGCTGGCGAATGGGAATAATTTCGCGGTACTCGGGAGAGTCGTACCAGCGTTGCGCGGCGCCGAAATCGGGATAGGCAACTATGACCGTGCGTACAAAAGGCCATTCGCCGGAGCGCACGTCCGGCGCTTTATCCACTGCCACATACTTCCCGCCGTGGCGTTCAATGATGGGAGCGACGCGCACAGCATAGTCGCGAAAGGCATCAATATCCTTGACGCGAGTAATCGTAACCACAACGTAGGTCATGGACTCACCGCCATCGCTTTTCCCTTCCGCTCGGCTTCGATGGCAGCCTTGATCGCCTGGTACATCTGGGTGTAGCCAGTGCAGCGGCAGAGATTGCTGCTGAGGGCGCGGCGCACCTCGGCGTCCGTGGGATCAGGAGTTTCCGCCAGCAGATGGGTTACCGTCATCATGAATCCGGGGGTGCAGAAGCCGCACTGCGAGCCTCCCCAGTCGCCGTAAGCCTTCTGAATGGCAGCCAGGCTGCCGTGCTCGCTCACGCCCTCGACCGTGGTGATTTCGCGGCCTTCGCAGCTTCCCGCCAGCAGCGCACAGGAGAGCATGGGAACGCCGTCCACCAGTACGGTGCAGGCCCCACAGGAGGAGTCATCGCATCCCCGCTTGGAGCCCGTCAGGTCGAGGTCCTGGCGAAGCGTATCCAGCAGCAGCTTGCCGGACTCGACGGCAATCTCGCGAGGGCGTCCGTTAACGCGAAGTTCGATGAGTTCCTTCTTCATGGTTCTACTATGCTTCTCAATATCCGAAATCCGCCTGCGCGGCAT
>Ga0335080_10004456_pt1 | contig 14246 bp, 10 predicted proteins | sample Lox_Sample_34_FD_206720 | JGI IMG/M metagenome (GOLD analysis project Ga0335080, IMG submission 206720) | Soil microbial communities from Loxahatchee National Wildlife Refuge, Florida, United States - Lox_Sample_3.4 | ecosystem: Environmental > Terrestrial > Soil > Wetlands | place: USA... | reverse complement strand
CGGCTCCACCACAATGTCATGCGCCTTAGCAATAAGGTCCATGGAGTGCGCGACGTAACGCTGGCCTTCCTGGAGATTGGCGATCTGAGTGGCCAGCGCTTGCAGGTACTCGATATTGCTCGCTATGGCGCCCTCAAGCACGTTTTCACGGCTGGCAAAATAGGCGATCTGCTCTTCCGGATTCATTGTGATGCGAAGGTACGCGGCGCGGACACCATAGCCTTCGGGTGAATCCAGAACGCCTAGCAGACGTTCCACGTCGTATACGATGCATTCCTGCTTTTCTCGCAGGGCAGTTTCGCCGAGCGTCTGCCGCTGGCCGCGCGTCAGCCGCTGGTTCGTGATGAACACGATGCCGTGGCGCTTACGCTTCTTCGCGCCTTCTAAGTCATGCTCGAATTTCGCTTCGACTTCTTCGAACTCCTTATTCGTCGGTGGAAAAAAGACTGCGGCAACCCAAAGCCGCCCGCCCCGGTCGCAAAGAATATCGGCTCCACCATCTGGGCCTCCCAGCGGCGCTTGCGGCTCGATGTTTTGGTATTTCTCCAGCCGCAATACGGACGCGGCGAGGCGCTCGGCTTGCGTTGAGCCATAACGCCAATCACGCAATGCGATCTCGGTGCCACTGGCGCTCACGCGCTTGCCCTTGTTTTGTAGTGTGCGACAGCGCGGGACCATGCCAGCGGCCCGCCCTCGTTTCCAGCGCGGGCATGGGTGCGGCAAATCTGGTCCAACTTGCGCAACCCCCGCTGCAACCCCAGCCGGTTTTACGATGTGGTATCACCACATCGCATACCGTAATCCATTGTTATTACTGGTAAACCTGGAGCGGGCGAGGCGAATCGAACGCCCGACCCTAACCTTGGCAAGGTTATGCTCTACCCCTGAGCTACGCCCGCGATCCAGGTTGGGCGGCGGTTATGGCCCAGCCGGGCGCCGGATTCAAGCCGGGCCTAGGCACGGCGGAACACCGGCTCGCGCTTGGCGATGAAGGCGGCCAGCGCCTCCTTATGGTCCGCGCTCTTGCCGAGCACCGAGAGCTCCTTGGCGTTCACCTCGGCGGCCTCCTGCGGCGACAGGTTCGGCGCCAGCGCGGCCGTGCGCTTGGTCGCTTCGACCGAGAGCGGCGCGCGGCTGGCGATGCGTTCGGCGAGCGCGATCGCGGCCGCCGTCAGTTCGCCGGGCGCATGCAGCGCGGTGACGAGGCCGAACTTGTCGGCCGTCTCCGCGTCGAGCGGCGAGCCGGTGAGCAGCATGTGCTTGGCGCGCGCCACGCCGATCAGCCGCGGCAGGCGATAGGCCGACGCCATCAATCCGACATTGACGCCGCTGCAGACGAACTTCGCGTCCGTCGAGGCGATGCGGATGTCGCAGACCGATGCGAGTTCCAGTCCGCCGCCCAGGCACCAGCCGTTGATGGCGCCGATGACCGGCAGCCGGTAGCTCTCGATCCGCTCCAGCACGCGGCCGAACTCGCAGAGATGGGCGCTGCTCCTGGTCTTCTGCGCCTCGGCCTGTTCCTTGAGATCGTCGCCGCCGCAAAAGGCGCGGCCGCGCCCGGTGAGCACGACGCAGCGCACCGCCTCGTCCGCGTCGATCGCGTCCAGTCGTTCGAGCAGCGCGGCGCGCGCCGCCCGGCCGAGTGCGTTCATCGGCGGATTGTCGAGTTCGAGCAGCGCCACATGCGCGGAGGGTCTGCTGAAATGGATGGTACTCACGAAACCCCTTCTACTTCGCCCATTGCGCCAGCCAGTCGGCGAGGCCCTGCGGCGTCATGTGCCGCGCATCGGCCAGCGCCGAGACCTTGCCGGCATCGACCAGTGTCCTGCCATTCGGCTCGACGATCAACAAGGCGGGCACGCCCTTCAGGCGCGAAGTAATGCCGAAGCGCGCCGGAATCTGCAGGTTCTTGTCGAAGCGTCCGACATCGACCTTGACGATCTCGAAATGCCGCTCGAGGAACGGCTTGAGCTCGGGGAGCTGCATCACATTGGCCAGGACGATGCAGTCGCCGCACCAGTTTCCGCCCAGATCGATGAGCACGCGCTTGCCGCTGTGCCGCGCCCGCGCGAACGCCGCGGCGACGGCCGCGTCGGCGTCCGCCTTCTCGTCATACGGATAGCGCTCGACCACGGGCAGGGCATGGATGTCGGTCAGCGACAGCGTCGGCGCGGTTGCCGCGCCGGCGGCGACGGGCAAAGCCAGCGCTGCGGCGAGCGCGAGGAATGCCGCCCGCCTCACGCCGCCAACCCCCGGCCTTCGAGCAGCGGCTGGATGCTGGGATCGCGGCCGCGAAACAGGCGATAGGCCTCGGCGAAGTCGCGCGTGCCGCCCGCCGCATAGATAAAGTCGTGAAGGCGCTTGGCGGTCGCCGGGTCGAAGGGATTTTTGGCTTCCTTGAACGCATCGAATCCGTCGGCGTCGAGCACTTCGGACCACAGGTAAGAGTAATAGCCGGCGGAGTAGCCGTCGCCGGCGAACACGTGCTGGAAGTGCGGGCTCGCATGGCGCATGACGATCTCCGGCGGCATGCCGATCCTGTCGAGCGACGCCTTCTGGAACGCGGCGACGTCGAGCTCGCCCGGATTCTCCAGCGCGTGGAAATCCATGTCGACGAAGGCCGAAGCGAGGAATTCGACCGTCGCAAAACCCTGGTTGAAATTGCGCGCCGCGATCAGCTTGTCGAGAAGCGGCTTGGGCATCGGCTTGCCGGTTTCGGCATGCACCGCGAATTTCTCCAGCACCTCGGGCACTTCCAGCCAGTGTTCGTAGATCTGCGACGGCAGTTCGACGAAGTCGCGCGCCACGCTCGTTCCCGACAGGCGCGGATAGCGCACCTGCGAGAGAAGACCGTGCAGCGCATGGCCGAATTCGTGGAACAGAGTCTCGGCCTCGTCGAACGACAGCAGCGCCGGATCGGATTTGGGAAAGTTGCAATTGTTGACGATCAGCGGCGTGACGGGCTTGCCGATGTTTTCCTGGTCGCGGAACGAGCTCATCCAGGCGCCGCCGCGCTTGGAGGCGCGCGCGAAATAGTCGCCGTAGAACAGGCCGACCGGAGCGCCGTTGCGCGTCACTTCCCACACGCGCACGTCCGGATGGTAGACGGGAACGTCGTGGCGCTCGCGGAAATCCAGCCCGAAGAGCCGGTTCGCGGTGTCGAACGCGGCCGCGATCATTTTTTCGAGCTGGAGGTAGGGCATCAGCTCGGCCTCGTCGAGATCGTAGCGCTCCTTGCGCAGCTTCTCGGCGTAGTAGCGCCAGTCCCAGGCGGCGAGCGCGAAATTGCCGCCGTCGCGGGCGACCATCTCCTGCAACGCCCCGGCTTCCTCCTGCGCCCGCTTGCGCGCGGGCGTCCACACCTGGTCGAGCAGGCGGCGCGCATTCTCCGGCGTCTTCGCCATCGTGTCGGCGAGCTTGTAATGCGCGAAGGTCGGATAGCCCAGCAGCCGCGCGCGCTCGGCGCGCAGCTTCACCGTCTCGGCGATGAGACCGGCATTGTTGTGCGGGTTGGGATTGTCGCCGCGGGCGGTCCAGGCCTTGAAGATTTTTTCGCGCACGTCGCGCTTGTCGGCGAATTGCAGGATCGGCTCGACGCTCGACCGGGAGGTGGTGGCGGCATAGGGCGCGGCGATGCCGCGCTCCTTCGCGGTTTCGGCCGCGGCTTCGCGCGCGAAATCCGGCACGCCCGCGAGATCGCTTTCCTGGAGCGGCAGAACGAAGGCCTGCTCGTCGGCGAGAACGTTCTGGCCGAAATTCGTGCCGAGCGTCGCCAGCCTTTCGACGATCGCGGCGTAGCGGTCACGCGCCTTGCCTTCGAGCCGCGCGCCGGCACGCACGAAGTCGAGGTGATAGCGCTCCAGGACGCGGCGGCTCTCGGCATCGAGCGCGAGCTGCGCGCCGGCGAGGCTGTCGATGCGCTTGAACAGTGCGGCATTGAGATAGATGTCGTTCCAATGCTTGGCGAGGACCGGCGCCATGTCGCGCTCGATCTCCTGGATCGCCGGATTGGTGTGGGACGAGGCGAGGTTGTGGAACACCGCCTCCACCTTGCTCAGCAGCCGGCCGCTGTTTTCCAGCGCCAGGATCGTGTTCTCGAATGTCGGCGCCGCCGGATTGCCGGCGATCGCCGCGATCTCCGCCGCGTGTTCCGGCAGGGCACGGTCATAGGCCGGGCGGAAATGCTCCGGCTGGATGCGGTCGAACGGCGGCGCGCCGAACGGCGTCGTCCAGTCTTCGAAAAAAGGATTGGCGGACATGGAATTCCCGTCTGATCTGGGGTGGAGGCGAAACAATAGCTAATGCGGCAAGAGCCGGATATAGCGCGACGGATGCGTGTCCAGCGCGTTTTCCGCATAACCCTTCACATAGGGTTGAACGAGGGCGCGATTGACCGGAAAGAACAGGGGGACGATCGGCAGCGCGTCCAGCGCGATCTTCTCGGCGCGCGCAAAGGCGGCGAAGCGCTGCGTCCGGTCCATCACCGCCTGCGTATCGTAGACGAGCTTGTCGAAGGCGGGATCCGAATAATCGGCATAATTCGCCTCGGTGCTCTCGCTCTCGAGCAGGTAGAGGTAATATTCGGGATCGGGCGGCGCCTGCCAGCCGGCATCGGCCACCTGGAAATCGCGCGTGCGCAGGCGGTTGTAGTGCATCGCCACCTCTTCGGTGACGATGTCGGTCCTGACGCCGATATCGGCCCACATCGCCTGGATGGCGACCGCAACGCGCCGGTTGAGCTCGCCGAGCCGGCAGTTGTAGGTCAGCGCGAGGGGATGAGCGGCGTCGTATCCCGCCTGCATCAGGAGCGCGCGCGCCCTGGCGAGACGCGCCTCGTAGGGAACGCCGGCGCCTTCGATCCGCGCGCCGGCATAGCCTGCGATCGCGGGCGGGATGAGGCCGTAGGCGGGGACCTCGCCGGTGCGCAGGATTTCCTTCGTCAGCCGCTCGCGGTCGATGGCGAGCGACAGGGCGCGCCGCACGCGCAAATCGCCGACGGCCGGATCCTTCAGGTTGAACGTCAGATAGGTGAGCGCGAGATTGGGCGCGATCAGCGCCTCGCCGGGCAGGTTGCGCTGCAGCCATTGGTACATGGTCGGCGGGAAGCGCAGGTTCAGGTCGAGCTCGCGCGCGCGGAAGCGCTTGAGCGCGGCTTCGTCATTGTCGGTCGGGAAGAAATCCACTTCGTCGAGGTGCACGTTCCTGGCGTCGTAGAAGTACGGATTCTTCTTCAGGCGGACATGGCCCTGCGGCACCCACTCCGCGAGCGTGAAGGCGCCGTCCGACACCATCTTGCCGGGCTTGATCCAGTCCTTGCCGTAGCGCGCATAGGCGGCGCGCGGCAGCGGATCGAACAGCGGCAGCGCGGTCAGGAGAATCAGGATCGGCGTAGGCCGGTCGAGCGTGATGACGAGCGTGCGGTCGTCCGGCGCGAAGACGCCGGCATCCTCGGGCGGCAGCTTGCCTTCGTTGACGAGCTTGCCGTTGTGGATCTTGTAGGCGAAGTTCGCGAACTGGGAATGGGTCGCCGGATCGAGCATGCGGCGGATGCCGGCGACGAAATCCATCGCGGTCAGCGGCGAGCCGTCGGACCAGCGCAACCCGTCGCGCAGATGAAACGTGTAGGTGCGTCCGTCCGCGCTGACGTCCCAGTTCTCGGCCGCGCCGGGAACGACGTTGCCGTGCATGTCCGGCGTCGTCAGGCCGAGGAAGAGATCGTCCATGATCTCGAGTTCGACGGTCAGTCCGTATTGCGGCGGATCCAGCGTGTCCGGTTCGGCGACGTTGCCGCGGTTGAGCACGCTGCCATGCGCGGGCGGCGGATCGCCCGGTCGCGCGGCGAGATAGCCGACCAGCCCGGCGCACAGGAGGAGCGCTGCCGCCCAAAGGAGCCTTCTCGGCATGGTTCGTTCCGTCGCATCGTCGATCCCGTCACGCGCAGTTGAGCACAAAATCACGGTTACCGCGCCTCAAACTCTTGAAATGTGGCGACCGACCTGCAAGGCATCGTCGCGGGCGGATGGGAAGGCCGGTCCGGGAGCGCCGAGATGAGAGTTCTGCGAGTGGCGAGCGCCATCGTGATGCTGACCGCAGGCGCGGCTTCGGCCACCGGCAAGCACGACGCGCCGCCGCCGGTCGATCCCGCCTACATGTGGGACCTCGGCGATCTCTATCCCTCCGACCGGGCCTGGACGGACGAGCATGACCGGGTGAAGGCGCTCACCGACTCCCTCGACCGCTACAAGGGAACGCTCGGCGCCAGCGCCAGGGACATGCTCGCCGCGCTCGCCGCGATCAGCGACGTGCAGCGGGCCGACGACCGGCTGATGGCCTATTCGAGTCTCAAGGCCGACGAGGACGTCCGCATCGCCGCCAACCAGGAACGCCAGCAGCTCGCCACCTCGCTGTTCACCGAATTCGCGGAGAAGACGGCGTGGGTGACGCCGGAGATCCTCGCCATCGGCGCCGACAAGGTGCACGATTTCGAGCGCCAGGAGCCGGAGCTCGCGCGCCGCTTTGATTTCTATCTGGACGACGTGCTGCGCAACGCGCCGCACACGCTCGGCGCCGAGAGCGAGAACGTCATGGCCGCGGCCGGCGACGTTCTCCAGCAGCCCGGCGCCATCTACAGCGTGCTGGCGAACGGCGAAGTGCCGTTCCCGACGGTCACGCTGTCCGACGGGCGCAAGGCCACGCTCAACCAGGCGGGCTACCAGAAATACCGCCAGCTCGCGAACCGCGCCGACCGCAAGAAGGTGTTCGACGCGTTCTGGGGCATGTGGAAGAAGTATGAGGGAACGCTTGGCGCGACGCTCACCACCCAGGTGATGGGCGAGGTGTTCAACGCCAAGGTCCGCCACTTCCCCAATTCGCTGGACGCCGCCGTCTTCGCCGACAACATGCCCGAAGCGGTCTATCGCCGGCTCATCGCCGAGGCCAACGCCGGCCTGCCGACGATGTACCGCTATCTGAAGCTGCGCAAAAAACTGCTCGGCATCAAAGGCGATCTCGCCTATTACGACATCTATCCCTCGATGTTCCGGCTCGCGAAGCCGCCGGCGTTCAGCGTCGCGGATTCCGAGCGCATCTCGCTCGACGTCGCCAAGGCCTATGGGCCGGACTATCTCGACAAGCTGAAACAGGGATTTGCCGGCCGCTGGATGGACGTGCTGCCGCGTCCCGGCAAGGCCGCGCTCGATTACATGCAGGGCTCCGCCTACGACGTGCATCCCTACCTGCACCTGAACCACAATGGCGACTACGACTCGCTCTCCACCTTCATCCACGAATGGGGACATGCGGTGCACACGATGCTGACGCACGACTCCCAGCCCTACGACAAGTCGCGCTATTCGACGTTCACCGCCGAGACCGCCTCGATCACCAACGAGATGCTGCTGAGCGACTATATGGTGGCGCATGCACCGGACGATGCCGACAAGCTCTACTATCTCGGGGAATCGCTGGAACTGCTGCGCGCCACCTTCTTCCGCCAGACCGAATTCGCCGAATTCCAGCTCGCGCTGCACGAGGAACTGGAAGCGGGGCGGCCGCTGTCGGGCGCGCGGATGACCGAAATCTATTGCGGCCTGCAGAAGAAATATCACGGCGAGGCCGAGGGCGTGATGACGATCGATCCCGCCTATTGCGATGAATGGGAGTTCGTGCCGCACTTCTACATGGGCTTCTATGTCTGGCAGTACGCGACCTCGATGGCCGGCGCCGCGGCGTTCGCCGACGCGATCGAGCATGAGGGGCAGCCGGCGCGCGACCGCTTCATCGCCATGCTGAAGGCGGGCGGTTCGGCCTATCCCTACGACCTGTACAAGCAGGCCGGCCTCGACATGGCGACACCGGCGCCCTACGAGGCGCTGCTGGCGCGCATGAACCGCACCATGGACCAGATCGACGCGATCGAAGCGAAAGCGCGGTGAGTTCGCTGGCGAAGCGCTGGCTCGCGGAAGTTCAAGAAGGCCCGCTGCTCGAGCTCGACGGTTGCAAGGCGCGACCGTCACCCGTTTCAATGTGATGTTTCTTCGGCAGCATGAACGTCGCGAGAAACAGACCAATGTTCCGCTGCGCGCCCTGCAAGAGCACGCCATGCGCGGCAAGCCCGGCAAAGCGCGCATAGCGGGGACGATTTTCAATGTCGGCCAACGCCGAAATCGAATCGCGCCACTTGGATGCGCGGTCGCCATATGCCCGCCGAAACGCGCGCGCCTGACCGATAAGATCGCGCATCGGCCACAGGTGACGGCCCGATACGATCTTCGCAAATCGAACGACACTGGAGAGAAGCGACCAGCTTCTGAGGGACGTAGCGTTATCGCCATGGCGGCGATAGAGCACCGTCGGTCGATCGATCGCTGCAAGCACACCGAAGGCAGCGCCAACGAGCGAGACCCAGTGGTCATGCATGGCGGCGTCGTGCGGAATGGGCCGGGCCGCGCGATATAGCGCGCGGTTCATCAGCATTGTGCAACCTATTGCAACGTTGGTCAGCAACTGCTGTTCGAGCTCCGACCGCTCCGGACTCCGATTGGCGAATTCCCAGACGCTGTTTGCAACAACATTCAAGTCGCCGTCGCAGACGGCCACGTCGCTATGGACGAGGGCGCAGACGTCGCCATGCTGCCGCTCGATCTCGCGCATTCTGGCCAGTGACACTTCTATCTTATCCGGCAGCCAGACGTCGTCGTGATCGCAGTACATGGCGTAGTCGGCCGTGAAGGCGTCGGTGATCCGCGCGAAGTTGGCGCACGCGCCGCCTGCCGGCGTGTCGAACGCCAGGAGCCGGATGCGGTGGGGAAAGCGCGCCTTGTACTCGGCCAGGATCGCGAGCGTTGCGTCCGACGAACCGTCGTCGGCGACGAGCAGGTCGAAGTCCTGGCAGGTCTGCGAGAACAGCGAGTCGAGCTGGGCGCGGAGAAACTTCGCGCTGTTGTACGTCGCAAGTCCGATTTCGATGCGGGGCATGGCGGCACCATAGTCGCCGGCGCTTCGCCATCAAGCGATGCGTCGAACTTTTACGAAGTAAAATAAAGTGCATCCGTCGCGCATCGACGACGCGTCGTGCGCTTTCGGATGTAAACGCGCCGCTTGTGGGATAACTTCGCCGTGTTCATGTGCGGCGCGCTGACCGCGCTCGTAAATTCGCGCCAGGATTAAATTAGTTATCCACTCTTAACGGCGGCGCCATCGGCACCTATCTCGTGCTCTCGGATTTCGGGAGACGAGGATGGCACTCGATTTCGGTCGGCAAGGCGAGCCGCACCGAAGATGACGCGGGACCAGACAGGCAAGGGTGCAAGCTCGCGTGCATCCGTGCGGAAGCTTTTTTCCGCTAGGGCCGTGGACGTCGAAGCGAAGGTGCTTGTGGTTGGCCGTTGCGGCCTTCCGCCTGCCGGCCGCGTCGCGACGCAACAGGGATGGGCCCCGCCGGAACGCCACCGGCAGGGCCTTTCTTTTTTGCCGTCAGCGGATCTCGAACACCATCGAGACGTTCGCCTTAATGCCCCGTTCGCCCGCGGCGGTCGGAGTCGTTGCCTCGGCTTTCATCGCGGTCACCACCACGCCCGGCTCGGCAGAGGTAGCGTCCGAAACCCACTCGCTGATCGATATGACCGGCCCGAGGGCGACGCCCGCGGCCTTGGCATAGGTCTGGGCCCGCTTGATGGCGTCGCGGATCGCTCCCGCGCGCGCCGCCGCGAGCAGCGAGTCCTGGTCGCGGATGGAGAAGGCAACCGAATTGATCTGGTTCGCGCCCGCCGCCACCAGCGCATCGAGCGACGGCCCGAGCGTCTTGACGTCGTCGAGCGTGACGTCGACCTGGTTGGAAACCGTGTAGCCGACGATGAGTTGCAGGCCCGTCGCGTTCGGATTGTAGGGCGGGTATTGCGGCTGGATGGAGAAGTTGGAGGTCTGGATATGCTTGTCCGGAACGCCGAGTCGCTTCAGCGCATCGAACACGCCGGTCATCTTGCGCGCATTCTCGGCCAGCGCCGCGGCGGCGGTCTTGGCCGTCGTCGTCACGCCGGCGGAAAGCTGCGCCTGGTCGGGTATGGCCCTGGCTTCGCCCGCGCCGGAGACGGTGATGGTGCGGGGCGCCGCATCGGCGAAGGCGGCCGACACCGGCGCCAGGGCGAGGCACAGGGTGAGCAGGGCGGGACGGAAAAAGGATGGCATGGTGGATTCCTTCTGGGCTCGGTCTTCGACAGTGCCTCCCGCGGAAGGCGGGAATGGGGCGCGTCTGCGGCGGATCATAGGCCAGGGGCGTCGCGGCCGGAGCGTTTTTGCGCCGCGCCGTTTCCTGCTATGGGACGCGCCGGGGCCTGTAGCTCAGGTGGTTAGAGCTGACCGCTCATAACGGTCTGGTCGCAGGTTCGAGTCCTGCCGGGCCCACCAGTCACTAAGTCATTGTTAGAGTTATAGAAAATATTTCCGTACACAGATCAATAACCTCACGAAACGGGCGTACCAGCGACGCCGGTCGGTCTCTCCAGAATCAGAACGAATCTGTCCGTGGGCCAAACCACTGCCGATTGCGTTTTTGTCTCTGGCTTCGCTGAACCGTTTCCTGGAATCGCGGAGCGACAACGTCGAGACGGGTTCGCACTCGGCGAGAGACTGGTTCGAGTCTCATCAAGTTGAGTGGAACGAGATTCCAATTGGGAACCGAACTTCCCCAGCGACTGGTCTTTGGGGCAGTCCTGAACGCGGTTGACCGCGATTTCTTAAGATTTATGCCCGCGGAGTTAGCCCGAGCCGCGCCCTCTGCTTTACCCAGCTCGACGGCAGATCCACAAGACGGGTAATGCCGATGCCGCGGGGCAGCTGTCCGCTGACGGCGGCTTCGACAATGTCCGGTGCAACAAATGCCAGCGACATAATCATGTGCACCGAACGTCGGCTGCGGTCTTCGCGAAGCGCGATCGCTTCGACGTTCGTCACCTTGCCCGTGACAAGCTCGTCGAGCCAAAGCCGGCCCTTTGCCAGCGCTCGCACCAGCGTGGCTCTGGTTTCCGAGCGGATGGGACGACCATCGGCGTGCAAGTCGGTCTTGGGCAATAACACCTCGCGCTTCGGCCGACCGCGTTTGCGCTCCCAGGGAATCTCCAACGTAGACGCACCGCTCGAGGCTGACCCGCTGACATTGAGCGTGACGACCAGGCGAGCCTTTTCGAGAACGACGCGGTCGATCAATGAACGGATTGCAGACCGGCTCTCAAGACTGGTCGTTTCGTTGGGGACAGTTATATCCGGCAGAGACCTCAAAGCGGTGACAACCCGGATCTCTACTTGCTCGGCCGAGACTCGGGGCACAGTTCCCGCGTCCTTGGCTCGACCTTCGACAAGAGCGCGGCTGACGTAGTAGCGGTATCTTAGACCCTTCTTTCGCGCATGAGTTGGGCTCATGGTGTGGCCAGCATCGTCGAAAAACTTGCCGAGCAAGAGGGCGTTCGATGCTGCACGCTCTGACAGATGGCTTTGAAGGTTTTCAGCGAGCTTGATCTGGACCGCTTCAAAAATGCCTCGATCGATCAGTGGCTGATGCTCGGCGGGGTAGCTTGAGTCCTTATGATTGAGCTCGCCGATATAGGTTCGGTTCTTCAACATATGAGCCAGGGGGCCCCGAGTGAGCAGAACACCGCCTATGGTGCGACCGTTTGCAAGATGTCTCTTCCGCGTTCGGATATCTTTGGCATTAAGTTCCCGGGCGAGGGCGAGCAGAGACCCTAAAGCCAAATACCGTTCGAAGATCATCCGAACAGTGGGGGCTTCAGCACCGTCGATCACCAGCTTGCGATCTAGGACTCGGTAGCCAAGCGGGACGGTTCCACCAACCCAGATACCCTTCTTCTTGGACGCTGCAATTTTGTCTCGAATGCGCTCGCTCGTCACTTCGCGTTCGAACTGGGCAAACGATAGAAGCACATTGAGGGTCAGCCGACCCATGCTAGTGGTCGTGTTGAACGACTGGGTGACAGACACGAATGACACACCTTGTGCGTCGAACAGTTCGACCAGCTTGGCGAAGTCGGCGAGGGAGCGGGTCAGTCGATCGACTTTGTACACAATGATGACGTCGATCAGTTTGGCTTTGACGTCCTCCAGGAGTTTCTTGAGCGCAGGGCGCTCAAGTGAGCCACCCGAGAAGCCGCCATCGTCATACGCCGTTCGGACTAACTTCCAGCCCTCATGCGCCTGACTTTTAATGTAGGCTTCAGACGCCTCACGCTGGGCGTCCAGGGAATTGAAGTCCTGCTCGAGGCCGGTATCAGTCGAGACGCGCGTATAGATGGCGCAACGCAGGGTCTTGGCAATCTGTTTCGTCACTGTGGAGTTCCTGCACTGCCCTCGCGTAGGCCGAAGAAGCGCGGGCCGTTCCAGCGCGTCTTGGTAATGGCAAAAGCGATCTTGGTGAGACTGGGATAGGTGGTACCGTTCCAGACAAATCCACTGTCTGTCACCATCACATGGTGATGAGTACCCTCATGTTCGCGCACCAACACGGTGCCAGGCTTGAGACGGCTGTGGCCGGGCACCGATATTGCTGTCGCAGCCGCCTGGGTGTCGGTCGGCTCAGCGCGCGCGAGCCGCTCCAGATACTGCACAGTGGATCGGGAGAGGTCCCCCAGTACTTGCGACTGGCAGTGATAAGCGAGAATTCGGCGAATGAGATGGGCGGGAATATGTCTGAGCGCTTTCCTACCAAACTCTGTCCGCCAGCGTTGCCTAAGTCTATCGAGATCGAGATCGCGCAAGTGCGTGATCTCGGTCTCAAGCCGCTTCTGCTTGACGTGCACCGGGGCTCAACCCTGTGCGACAAAGTAGTGTCGCACGCCGTTGCTCGGCTTGTCGGACGTTAGCTTCAAACCGATGCGCTTCTTGACAGTGCCGGCTAGAAAGCCGCGTACGCTGTGCGCCTGCCAGCCAGAAGCCTTCTGCATCTCCTGTAGTGACGCACCCTGCTTGCGCCGCAACAGTTCGAGAATCTGATGCGACTTCGATGTGATCTTTACAGGGGTCGTTTTCGAGGGTCCTGATTTCGGTGACCTGCGCAGGGTAACCTTCGTTAGCCTGGATCTTGCCGTCTTTGGTTTGCTCGACTGTCTCATGTTTGCCTCGGTGGTACGGACGCTGACCATTTCAGCGCCTTCACCAGGCAAAGCCCGGAATTACCATCCAGGCGGACACTAGCCGCAGTCGGCGATTGTCGACCCATGGACGCTCCTCTCGCGTCAGATGTCGAGCGAATTCGGACTAATGTTGTGGCGAAGATGACTCTGATTGAGCCAGCAAATTGCCAGAGGTTCGGGCAACATCGACGCCGCGTCGAGCGCACAATTTGGTCGCAGATGCCTTAGTATACTAGTCACTCGCCCTACTAACGCGCATCAAGGATCGCGTACGGATTCGGTCGCCAAAAGGTCTGGGTGTCGATCTGGACACCAGAGTAGTCAGCGTCACTATCATGGTCGGCTAAATCTTCCAGAATCATGATCAGCGCATCCAGTTGGTCGTCGTAGCGTCCGCTGGGAAAACTCAAGATCTCCGATTTGAAGTCGGACAGCCAGTCTGCGTTTTCGGGGAGGCGAACGTGGCCAAGCTCGAACCGGGTAATGACGCGCGACACTCGAGTTACTTTGTCATCCTTGGGTTGAGTGCCGATGATGTCGAACCGAGACTCCCTCTCGATCTCCTGCCGAACTCCTTCTCCCATTCCGGTCGTTTCGATAATTAGGCGTGTTGCGCCATGTTCTCTTGCGAGGCTCTCGATTTCGGATTTGATTCGAAGAGTGTTCCAATGGCCGCGTCGTACTTCGAGAACATAAATTTGCCGCTTGACGATCCCTACAACGACGATTGCGGTGTAATCATTGTGCGTGCCGGCTTTGCCGGCCGGATCACACACGAGATAGATCTGAGAGAACTGATTTCTCGACGGTGCTACCGAGTATGACCCAAGCCATTCTCTCTTGATCATGTTGCCGGTGGCGGGTTCGGGCGTTTGCTGGTATTGCGCGCTGAAGGCGTAACTGCCGATTTGCTTTTTGGTCTTCGCCAATTCATCCAGATCATCGCGCGCCGGTTGCAGAGGATCGCCTGGTTCTCGAACAAGCGGCTTTTCGTCTCCAATGTCATACTCGGTCCTCTCCACCGCGATACTTGGCATCACGAGGCTGGGCCAGTTCTGCTCGATCAGGTTGCCCGCCAAGTCGTCGGCATGGAGGCGCTGCATACAA
>Ga0335080_10004455_pt1 | contig 14246 bp, 9 predicted proteins | sample Lox_Sample_34_FD_206720 | JGI IMG/M metagenome (GOLD analysis project Ga0335080, IMG submission 206720) | Soil microbial communities from Loxahatchee National Wildlife Refuge, Florida, United States - Lox_Sample_3.4 | ecosystem: Environmental > Terrestrial > Soil > Wetlands | place: USA: Florida... | reverse complement strand
CAGGGAATGCCCCAGCGTTAACAGAAGTTATTACCGCTCGAATACGATCCCGACACTCGGCAGAACCGGAAAGGTCGTATCCAGCGTCACGAACGCCTGGTAGGTCTTTGAGTTGTACCCGTCGAAGCTGTCGAAGATGTAGTTTGTGCGATTCGTGATGTTGACCACCTCGCCGAACAGCGTCAGCTTCCACTTGTCCTTGGTCCAGGACTTGTTGACGCGGACGTCGGTGCGCTCGTAGGCCTCGATGCGAAGTTGATTGCGAATGCTGGTCAGATAGTAGAGGCCGCCGGACATGGTCAGATATCCCGGAATGGGAAATCCGCTGCCGTAGCTCATCCTCACGCTCAGGTTCACGCTCGGCTTCAGCCGGTAGCCGCCGTAGAGGTTGAGGGTGTGCCGCTGATCGAAGTCCGACGGAAACCGGTTGCCCGTGACGCCGTCCCGCATCCCGGTGCGTCCGAACGCGTAAGACGCCCAGCCGGTGAACTTGTTGGCGCTGGAGCGCTGCACGAAGAACTGGAAGCCGCGCGAGTAGCCGCGCAGCGAATTCAGATACAGCGGATTCTGCGGCGGCACGAACAGCTTCCCGCTCACCAGCCGCGGGTCGTATAACGGCTGAAATATCAGGTCGCGGTCCACGCGGTCGTAGTATTCGGCGCGAACCCGCGTGCGCGCGCCCAGCCTTTGCTCGATGGCGCCGATCCACTGGTTGGATCGCGTGGGCAGCAGCCCTCTGCTGCCCAGGATCGACGTCAGAATCGAGAGCTCGGGATACTGCACGTACTGCCCGAAGCCGAGGTTGATCCGCGTGCCCTCGGAAAGCGCGATCGCCGCCGATACCTCCGGCGACACGGCCGTCACCGTGTCCGTCGAGTGATGGTCCCAGCGCACGCCCGCGGTCAGGTGGATCATGCCTGCCAGAGGCATCCACGATTGCTGCGCATATCCGCCCTCCCGCACCGCCGTGCCGTCGGATTGATCGAGCAATCGCGGCGCCGGCGAGTTGGTCTGGTACTGCTTGTAGTCCGCGCTGCTGCGGATGCGCCGGAACGTCCAGCCTGCGTCGAGCGGCGTTTCCTTGTTCCACATCCACGTCGCGTCCGTGTTCCAGACCCACTCGCCGTAATATCCCGAGCCCAGCGGAAGCTCCTGCTTGTTCCGGTTATCGTACTTCTCGCGCATCCATGCCGCGTGGTTCTGGATCATCAGTTTCTGCGTCGGCGACGTGCGCCAGCCCAGGTTGCCCAGCGTGTAATGGTAGGCGGCATTGATCAGCGAGTTGACCCCCAGCGACGAGGTGTTCTGGTGCCGGTCCAGCGAAGAAAAGCTCTCCAGGACGTAGAGCGTCAGCGCATTCTTGGGCGTCACGTCGTACGCGAGCCGTCCCTGCGCGTCGGCGAAGCCGAAGATGTAGGCGGTGTCCGGGAACGTGCGCTCGAAGATGTACTGCAGGTAGCTTTTGCGCGCACCGGCCATCCACGACCCGCGCTTCTTCCTTCCCAGCGGCCCTTCCGCCATGAAGCCCGCGTTCGATGCGCTGGCCGCAATGCGAAAGGTGTTGTTGCTCCGGTTTCCGTCCCGCGTGTGGACGTCCAGTATTCCCGCCGACCGGTCGGCGTATCGAACCGGAAACGCGCCCTCGTGCAACTCCAGCTCTTCCACCATGTCGGCGTTGAAGGCCGTCGCCGAACCCGAGACCTGCTGTCCTTCGAGCATGTGAAACGGCGAGTGCAGGAGGACGTTGTCCAGGTACAGCCCGATGCGGCTGAAATCGGCCCCGCGCAGCGAGAATCGCGCGTCGAAATCGTTGTTCGAACTGACTCCCGGCAAGCCCTGCACCGCGCGCAGCGGATCGTCCGCCAGCACGCTGGCCAGATTCTTGGCGTCGTTGCCGCCCAGCACCAGCGCCGACGGGCTGTCCTGCCGCGCCGGCTCGAATGGACTCTCCTTGACTTCGACGCTCTCTGTCTGCCGGAATGTTTCAGGGCTCAGAATCACCTCGAAATCCTTGATCTCGCCTGTGTCGAGATGAAAAGCCTTCTTCACGAGGTGATAGCCCACCGTAGACACGTTGATCACGTAGTCGCCGGCCGGGATTCCGGTGATCCGGAACCGCCCGTCGCTCCCGGTGATGCCGCGATACTGGCTGCCCACCAGTTGCACCGCGACATTGGAGAGCGACTCTCCGCCGCGAGCATCCAGCACGTTGCCGCGGACCTCACCCGGTTGTGCTCGTAACAGGGCTGCACCAAGCCCCAGTAGCGCGAGGAGCTTCACTGCGCACGAGCATAGCACTGTCTACATACGCCAGTTGATCGCGAAGGTCAGCCGGTTCTCGTGCTTCGCCACGTCCGGAGTGAAAGGCCCCGGCGTTCCCTGCCAGCCGTCCGGCGAGGTTGTTCCGCCGCGTCCCGCGAAATACCCGACGTTCGAGTGCCGGCTGATGAACTCGAGCCGGAAGGCGAGGAAATCGGTGGGCAGGATATCGAAGGTCGAGGTCAGGTCCCAGAGCTTGAGGCTGTAGTTATCCGGACCGGGCGGGAAGCCCTCCAGCGTTGGAGATAGGGAGAGGTAACGCCCCGGGTTGGTTACCGCCTCTGCGCGGAAACTCCATGCCAGACGGTCCCGGCTGAACCAGATCCGGTTGGCCAGAGACGAGCCGATCATGTAGCTCTTGCGTCCGGGATAGGGATTGACGCCGTCCCATTGCGTTCCGATGTGGTTATTGAGACTGACCGCCATCTTCGAAATCCCCGCCGCCTGCGGGCGGTTGAAATAACGGACCAGGACGCTGTCGTCATGGTGGAATCGCTTGCGATGGGGATCGTCCTTGGTGTCGGTGCCGTAATAGAAATTGGCGACAAACCCCAGGTACTCGTGTGGCCGCCAATAATTCGACAAGCCGACGGAATTATTCTTACTCCACTTGCCGTAAGTCTGCCAGCCATTCATAAACCAAGGCTCTATTTTGATCTTGTCCGTGGGGAAGATCTGTACTCGCGCCCCGGAAAAATAGAACGGAGTAAGGTCCGATAAGAAAGACCGGTTGTAATTCCAATTCTCCCCCAATAAGTAGCTTTCGAGACCGATATAGGAATAGAAGTATCCTGCCTGCACGTTGATCCCGTTCCACTTATCGAAGTGGTATCCAGCCAGGGCTTCCCCGATATACTTATTGTTCGAGACACTCAGGTTCCGGCCGCGATTGACCGTGCCATCCAAATCCTGGGTCACCGCTGCCTGGTTCCCAGTTTGCAGGGTCAGTTTGCCGAGAACGTTCTTGTAGTTGGTGTCGATGCCGATGGTGGCGTTGTTGATCTGCCATTCGGTATCGCGGCCCACCGCGCCGCTGCCCACGATCGTCTGGTCCTTGGGGTGATTGAACGAGTAGTCGTAATACGTGTCCAGGTAGAGATTCACCGTCGCAAAGGAGTTGCTCAGCGGCTGCGACTTCTGGCGGCTCTGGCCATTCATCCAGGTGAAGTCGCCGAACGCGAACGGAGCCGGCTTGGCGCTAGCCGCCTCCGCGGCCGGCTTCGGCGCTGCCGTCTCCACGGGGGCTGACGGCGCTACTGGCGCCACCGGCGCTGCCGGCGTTGCGGGAATCGCCGCCAGTTTGGATTCGACATCCGCAAGCCGGCGCTTCAACTCACTCACTTCGGCACGCAGCGCTTGTACTTCCCGTTCGGAGAGCGCGGCCTGCGCCCCCGATTGGCGAGACGCCAGGCATAGCAACAGAACCGTCCATGCATATCTCATGATGTTTTCCAGCCTAGCGCGGAATTCGGCTATACTACCGGCTACTGGAAGGAGTTTCTTCTATGAGATGGCTCTTAGCCGCATTCGCCGCGTTCGCCATGATCGCCCTGGCCGCCGACATCAGCGGCAACTGGAAAGCCACCGCCGAGGGACCCAACGGCGCCATGGAGCGCACCTTCACCTTCAAGGTGGATGGCAACAAGGTGACTGGCGAGTCCACCAGCTCCATGATGGGCAAGTCCCAAATCTCCGACGGCAAGATCGAGGGCGACACGGTTACCTTCACCCTCACCGGCAAGTTCGGCGACAACGAAGTGAAGCTGAATTACAAGGGCAAGATCAGCGGCAACGAAATCAAGTTCACGTCCGAAATGGCAGGTGGCGGCGGCCAGGCCATCGAGTGGGTTGCCAAGAAGATGTAACCGGCGCTACCCGCCGATCGAATACATCGGCCGCGGAGGCGCCACGAATTTCGCCGAGTTGATCTCGTGGCCTTCCCATTTGCCTGCCAGGTTGCGGCGCACCAGTGCCGCAATGTCCTCGTCGCTTGCTCCCGACCGCATCAGCGTTTTCACGTCATCCTCTTCGATCGCGAACAGGCAGTACCGCAGCTTGCCGTCCGCCGTCAGCCGGATCCGGTTGCAGTTCATGCAGAACGGCTTGCTGACGCTGGCGATGATGCCCACGGTGCCGCCGCCATCGGCGTAGGCGTATTCGGATGCCGGCGCCCGCGGATCGGGATCGGGTACCGGCAGCAGCGGCGCCACCTCGTGCGACAGCATCGCCAGGATTTCGTCGGCCAGGAGCACCTTCGAGCGGTCCCAAAGATTCTGCGCGTCCAGCGGCATGAACTCGATATAGCGCACCTCGAACCCGTTCTCGCGCGCGAAGCGGGCCAGCGGTACGATATCCGGCTCCACGAGGTTCTTCACCGCCACGGCGTTCAGCTTGATCTTGGTGAACCCGGCGCGCCGCGCCGCGTCCAGGCCGGCGAGCACTTTCGGCAGATCGTCGCGCCGCGTGATCTGGCGGAAGCGTTCGCGGTCCAGGGTGTCGATGTGCACGTTCAGGCGCCGCAGCCCTGCGGTGTATAGGGGCGCGGCAAGCTCCTCCAGCAGGACGCCGTTGGTGGTGAGCGCCAGGTCCTCGATCCCCTCGATCGCGGCCAGCCGCTCGATGAGCAGCGGGAGATCGCGCCGCACCAGCGGCTCTCCGCCGGTGACGCGCAGCTTGCGGATGCCGAGGCCGGCGGCGATGCGCGCGAACCGCTCGATCTCCTCGAAGTCCAGGATCTCGCGCCGCTCGACGAAGTGAACCTCCTTCTCCGGCATGCAATAGAAGCAGCGGATGTTGCAGCGGTCGGTTACGCTGATCCGCAGGTTGTCGTGCGCGCGGCCGAATCCGTCGACGAGCATCATTTCACCGCGAGCATGCGCTCCAGGGGCACGAGCGCGCGCCGGATGATCTCGTCCGGCAATTCGATCCGCGGCCGGAGATCGTGCAGGCAGTCGCGCAGCTTCTCCAGCGTGTTGAGCTTCATGTACGGGCACTCGCTGCAATTGCAGTTCTCGTTCGCCACGTAATAAAAGCGCTTGTGCGGCGCCAGCCGTCTCAGCGAGTGATTCACCCCGCTCTCGGTCATGACGATGAACTCGTCCGCGGGACTCGCCGCGCACCACTCGATGATCGCCGATGTGGAGCCGATGAAGTCGGCCATCGCCAGCACCGCTTCCGGGCACTCCGGATGCGCCACGATCTTCGCCGCCGGATGCTCCCCGCGCGCCTGCGCCACTCGCCGCGCCGGAAACGTCGCGTGCACGATGCAGGAACCCTGCCAGATCTTCATGTTCCGGCGGCCGGTCTCCTTCTTTACATAATTGCCCAGGTTGACGTCCGGCAGGAAGAGCACCGGCCGGTCCGCGGGAATCGAGTTCACGATCTTCACGGCGTTGCGCGATGTGCAGAGGATGTCGCTCTCCGCCTTCACCTCGATCGACGTATTAATGTAGCTCACCACCACGTGATCCGGATGGCGCCGCCGGAATTCGCGCACCGGCTCGACCGGGCAGCTCTCCACCAGGCTGCAGCTTGCCTCCCGGTCCGGCACCACGACCGCCCGCGACGGATTGAGCACCTTAGCCGTCTCCGCCATGAACCAAACGCCGCAGAATGCGATCACGTCGCCGGAGAACTCGCGCGCTTTACGCGCCAGCTCCAGGCTATCGCCGACGACATCCGCCAGTTCCTGGATCTCCGGCGCCTGGTAGTGATGTGCCAGCAGGATTGCGCGGCGCTGCTCTTTCAGCTCGCTGATTTCGTCGACAAGGGTGGCCGTGGACAGCATCGGGAGAGGGTTCGGTTGGTTACAAGCCCATTTTATCCCACAGCAGCAGGCTGCAGCAGGTCAGCGCACCCTCCGCCTTGCGCAGTTCGGAGTTATCGATCACCTTTATCTTGCGTCCAGCGGCCTCGATCGCCTCCGCCGTGCGCGGGAAGCCCTGCGCCACCAGCACCGCTTCGCCCAGCGCCAGCACGTTCGCCGCTTCCTCCTCGCCGGCCGGCACGTCTACCAGCCGCAGACCCGCGAACGCCGGCGCATCCACCCAGGGGCGGTGAATCAACACCGTGTCGTCTCCCACGTAACTCGCCCCCGATTTCAAATGCAGGCATTCGCGCAAGGTGACCGGCTGCACGCGAAGTCCAAAGCGCCCGGCTTCCGCCGACAGTTGCCGGATCCCCTCCGCGTTCGTGCGCGCCGAGAAGCCCACGAACAGGGTACGGCCCACGCGCAGTACGTCGCCGCCGTCCAGGGTCGCCGGCGCTCTCATCCAGCGCAGCGGAAGGTGACGTTCCAGCTCGCGCGCCAGCGATTCGGCCTCGCCCCGCCGCGCCGGCGCGCCCGGCCGCGTCATCATCACCGCCTCGTCGAGCACCACCGCCGGGTCTTCCACGAACACGGCATCCGGGTAGTCCGGCTCCGCGGGCAGCGTGATGACTTTCGCGCCCAGCTCTCGCAGACACTCGCAGTACGCTGCGTGCTGCTCGCGCGCCCGTGCGATATCGATCGGCCGCCTGGGCAGATGCGTCAGCTCGCACGCCTCCATCGAAGGGCTGACCTCGCGCGTGATCGCCGTCCATGCCATATTCGCTCCGGCCATCGGCGGCCAATATCGTATCCTGTTCAGATATGCCCGACAACAACACTCCTCAGCGCGAGCTCGGATTCGCCACAAAATCGCTGCACGCCGGACACACACCCGATGCCTCCAGCCACGCGCGCGCGGTGCCGATTTACCAGAGCACGTCTTTCACGTTCGACAACTCGGACCACGCCGCCGCCTTGTTCGCGCTTCAGCAGTTCGGCAATATCTATAGCCGCATCATGAACCCCACCACGGACGTCTTCGAGCAGCGCGTCGCGGCACTCGAAGGCGGCATGGCGGCGCTCGCCACCTCGAGCGGACAAGCCGCGCAGTTCCTCGCGCTCACCAGCCTCGCCGGTCCGGGTGACGAGATCGTTTCCGCCAGCACCCTCTACGGCGGCACTTATACCCAGTTCGATGTCAGCTTCCGCCGCCTCGGCATCGACGTCAAGTTCGTCGAGCCTGACGATCCCGAAAACTTCCGCAAGGCGATCACGCCCAAGACCAAAGCCCTCTACGGCGAGACCATCGCCAACCCGCGCATGAACGTGCTCGACATCGGAGCCGTCGCTAAAATCGCGCACGATGCCGGCGTGCCGCTGGTCATCGACAACACCATGGCGTCGCCCTACCTCTGCCGGCCCATTGAGTATGGCGCCGATATCGTGGTCCACTCCGCCACCAAGTTCCTCGGCGGCCACGGCACTTCAATCGGCGGCGTTATCGTCGATAGCGGTAAGTTCCCCTGGGGCGACAAATATCCCTCGGTCACCCAGCCCAGTCCTGGCTATCACGGCATGGTGTTCAGCGACGTCTTCGGTCCCCTCGCGTGGATCATCAAAGTCCGCGTCGAAGGTCTCCGCGATTTCGGCCCCTGCATGAGCCCTTTCAATTCATTCCTCTTCATTCAGGGCATCGAGACCCTGCCCTATCGCATGGACGCACACAGCCGCCACGCCCTCGCGGTCGCAAAGTGGCTCGAAACCCAGCCCACTGTCACCTGGGTGAAATATCCCGGCTTGGCCTCGAGTCCGTACTACGTGCTCTCGCAGAAGTACCTGCCCAAAGGCCAGGGGTCCATCGTGACGTTCGGAATCAAGGGCGGCATCGATGCCGGCCGCAAGCTCATCGACAACGTCAAGATCTTTTCGCACCTGGCCAATCTCGGCGATGCCAAGAGCCTGATCATCCACCCGGCTTCCACCACGCATCAGCAGCTCAGCGACGCTCAACAGCTCGAAGCCGGGGTCACCAAAGACCTGGTGCGCATCTCGGTCGGTATCGAAGATGTGGACGACCTGATCTGGGATCTGCAGCAGGCTATGGCTGCCTGACAAGCCCTGGACCATCCCCTTCCGCGCCGGTTCTGCTTTCTCGCTCTGCCGTCAGCATCTCCCGTACTCGTCCGGCAAACTGGGCGGTCGTGAATGGCTTGCGAAGAAAACTGAAGCCGCGATCCCGCACCTGCCGGCAAAGGTCGTCGGTCCCGGTCGTGTATCCCGAAATGTACAACACCTGCAAATCGGGATGCTCGGGCAGGAGGCTCTCTACCAGTTGAGGTCCGGTCATGCGCGGCATGAGGACATCCGTGATCAGGAGCGATATCTCCAGCCCGGAGCGGAACAGCTCTCGCGCTTCGGTCCCGTCCTCCGCCTGCAGGATCTCGATCCCGAGCGGCTCGAGCATCCGGCAGCACAGGCCCCGGATAACCTTGTCGTCATCGACCACCACAACGGTTGGTGTGTTTGCAGACATACCTTGTACCGAATAAGTGCATTCGGCGTACCAAACCGCTCATCTCCGGAAGAGGGTGCTCATGCGTACCGCTTCGGCCGCCCCCGGGTCCGTCAGCCCGGCACTCCATGACCATCAGTTTTTGCTATGGTTAACGGCGGAGAGTGCCAGATGGCATCCAAAAAATCCAAAGCAAAATCCAAGGCGCCGGCGCAGACCCCACCTTCCCTTGCCGAACACGACGGCGAAACGGGAGGATGTCCCGTCGTTGGATTCGGCGCCAGTGCGGGCGGATTGGAAGCCTTCACCGAAGTTCTCCAGCACGTCCCCCCCGATCCCGGTATCGCGCTTGTCTTCGTACAGCATCTCGATCCCAAGCATGCCAGCATTCTTACCGAATTGCTGGCGCGCGCCACGTTGCTGCCGGTTCTCCAGGTCACGGACGGGATGCGCGCCGAAGCCAATCACGTCTACGTCATTCCGCCCAGCGCCAACTTAAGGATTTCCAGGGGGATCCTGTATCTCCAGCCCCGGGAGGCCGGACCTCACATGCCCATCGACTCCTTCTTCCGGTCTCTCGCCGAGGATCTGGGCAACCGCGCCATCGGGGTGATCCTCTCTGGCACCGCTTCCGACGGAACTCTGGGCATGAAGGCAATCAAGGCGGAAGGAGGCATAACCTTTGCCCAGGATGTGCATTCGGCCAAGTACGACGGCATGCCCCGCAGCGCCATAGCCGCGGGATGCGTCGATTTTGTCCTCCCCCCGGAGCTGATCGGCCGCGAAATTATTGCGGTCTGCCGGCACCCCTACGTCAATGGCGGCTCCGCAGTCGCCGCTACCGACGAAGACTCCTCCTTCAAGGACGTGTTCTCCATGCTGCGTGCGACCACCGGCGTCGACTTCAGCCATTACAAATCCGGCACCATCCGCCGCCGGACCCTGCGCCGCATGGCCCTGCAAAAAATCGGTAGCATCGAGGAATATGTTGCATACCTGAAGGAAAACCGTGACGAGCTGCAATTGCTCTTCCAGGACATCCTGATCAATGTGACCGGGTTTTTCCGGGAACCCGGCACCTACGATTTCCTCAAATCACGCGTCCTCCCCGGCTTTTTTAAGGACCGCTCTCAAGACGAGCCCATTCGGGTCTGGGTACCCGGTTGTTCTACCGGCGAGGAGGTCTACTCCATAGCCATCAGCCTCCTGGAATGTATGCGCGATTCCGGCGTAGAAGTCCAGCTCCAGATTTTCGGCACCGATCTCAGCGACGCCGCCCTCGAAAAGGCCAGGGCCGGGCTGTATCCCGATACCATCGCTTCGGAAGTCTCCGGCGAGCGCCTGCGCCGGTTCTTCGTACCCGTCAACGGCTCCTACCAGATCGCCCGTTCCGTCCGGGACGCGTGTGTCTTCGCGCGCCAGAATGTTACCCAAGACCCGCCATTTTCCAAGGTGGACCTGATTATCTGCCGCAATGTACTCATCTATCTCGGGCCGGTGCTTCAGAACACGGTTCTGCGCCTTTTCCATTACGCGCTGCGCTCCAGCGGCTACCTCGTGCTCGGCCATTCCGAGACGGTGGGTGGCACGGCGGACTACTTCAGCCAGGTGGATAAGCAGGTAAAAATCTACAGCAAAAGGCCGGTGCCCGCCGCCATCTTTACGCGGGACCTCGGCGCCTATGAAAGCGAGGCCACCACTCAGGCTGCCCCGCTCAAGGCGGCAGAGCGCAACAGCCCTGCGGAGATCCACCGAAAGATCGACCAGATGATCCTCGCACGCTACTCGCCGTCCGCGATCGTGATCGACAGCAATCTGCGCATCGTTCAGTTCCGCGGCGAGATCCCCGCTTTTCTCAAACACACCGCCGGCGACGCCACCCTCGACCTCAATAAGATGGCGCCCGTTGGGCTGTGCCTGGAAATCCGCAAACTGGTGCAAAAGGCCGGGCGCAAGGGTGGCGCTGTGGCCGGCGGCACGGTACGGACGGCCTCCAGGGGCGGGGTCCGGCAGATTCGCATCTCCGTCGCACCCGTTCCCAGCCCGGCGAGCACCCAGGCCGATTACCTGGTGGTGTTCGAAGAGAGCGGAGCTCCAGTCCAGAAGGCGCCCGCCAGGACGAAAGCCGGCCAGGACACGGTTAGCCCGACGGTTCGCGAGTTGGAGCGCGAGCTCGCCACTACGAAAGAGTACCTGCAAACCGTCATCGAAGAGCAGGAGGCAGGCACCGAGGAGCTGAAATCCGCCCACGAGGAAGTCCAGTCCGCCAACGAAGAGCTGCAGAGCACCAACGAAGAATTGCTGACCGCCAAGGAAGAGCTTCAGTCGACCAACGAGGAGCTGACCACTGTCAACGAGGAGATGCAGAGCCGCAATGCCGAGCTTCAGCTGATCAACAACGATGTGCTCAACCTGCTCAGCAGCGTCAACATCCCCATCGTCATGCTGGGCAACGATCTTCGCATCCGGCGCTACACCCCCCAGGCCGAGAAGATCCTCAATCTGCTGCCCACCGACATGGGACGGCCCATCAACGATTTCCGTTTGAAAATCAACGTTCCCGACCTCGCAACGCTGTGCGAAAGCGTCATCGACGACCTGGCGGCGCGGCAGCGAGAGGTGCAGGACCAGGAAGGCCGCACCTACTCCATGTGGTTCCGTCCATACCGGACCTCCGAGAACCGCATCGATGGCGTCGTCATCTCCATGTTCGACCTCACCGACCGCAAGCAATCAGCCGAAGCGCGTTACCGGCGCCTTTTCGAAGCGGCGCTCGACGGCATCGTCATTGCCGACGCCCGCAGCGGCGAGATCCTGGACGTCAATCCTTTCGTCACCCGGCTCTTCGGATATCCCAGGGCACGCCTCCTGGGTCTCCGGTTCTGGGAGAGCCCGCTGTTCGCGGGAACCGCCATCAACGAAACGATCGTCGACCGCCTCTTGCAGACCGAGTCGCTCCAGACCGCGGCGTCCCTCCAGCCCGAATCGGGCGAGGCGGTAGACACCGAACTGACGTGTAGCTTGTATGAGGAGGGCGAAGCGCAGGTCATCCAGTTCAACATCCGCGATCTGACCGCCAAGCGGCGTGTCGAGGAGCAGTGGCGGCGCGGAGAGGCCCAGGCCGAATACACCCGGAGAATGGAAGCGATCGGGCGCCTCGCGGGCGGCGTGTCCCACGACTTCAATAACCTTTTGATGGCCATCCTCGGTTTCTGCGACCTGCTGGCGCGCGAAGTCGGCGAGAACCCCAAGGGCAAAGCTCTGCTCGCCGAAATGCGGCTTGCCGGTGAACGCATGGTTCTGGTTACCAGGCAGCTTCTGGCGTTCGGCCGCAAGCAGGCCGTCAAGCCGGAGACGCTCGACCTCTCTCAGGTGGTCACCGAGATGAAGCAGTTGCTTCGGGTGACGCTGCCCTCCGACATTGAGTTCGTGCTGGAACCGGTGGCGGAGCCTGCTCGCGTTCGCGCGGACCTTGGACAAATCGAACAGGTGATCCTGAGCCTGGTCTTGAACGCCCGCGATTCCATGCCGGCCGGCGGAAAGATATCCATCTCCGCCACGAACTCCGAAGTGGATGCCGCCTTCTCCGCTCAGCATCCTGCTGTGCCGGCCGGCAGCTACGCCACGCTCACCGTGAAAGACACTGGATCGGGCGTGGATTCCGCGACCCTGTCCCACATGTTCGAGCCGCGCCTGGTGACGGATGCAGCCGCGGACGGAACGAGTGCGGGAATGTCCGCAGCCTACTCCATCGTGCGCTCCAACGGAGGGTACATGTGGGCGTACAGCGAATTGGGTGTGGGGACAACCATCACGGTCTACCTTCCCCGCATCCCGGCCGGAGACGGCGCTCGCCCGGCCCTGGTCCCGGGAAAGGATCCCATCGGCACCGAGACTATCCTGGTGGTGGAGGACGAGCCGGCGGTCCGCAGCATGGTGCGACTGATCCTCGAACAGCGCGGCTACACCGTGCTGGTCGCGCCCTCCGGCCGCGACGCCCTGCAACTCGCCGTAGCGCACCAGGGGCCCATAGACCTCCTGCTCACAGACGTGGTGATGCCGCAGATGAGCGGCCGCGAGCTGGCGTTCCAACTGGCATCGGCCAGGCCCGAGATGAAGGTTGTTTACATGTCCGGCCACACCGAAGACGACATCCGGCACCACGGCGTGCTCAGCGACGGTTTGCATTTCATCAAGAAACCGTTCACCCCGGTACAACTGGCTATGATGCTCCGCGGAGTGCTGGATGATAGCCGGCCACACGCGTCATAGCCTGGTCCGGCTTTGTTACAATTTGACAAATAACCCGGCTGGGAACCGGGGCCATGCCGATCGAGTTCCTGCTCAATGGCCGGAGTGTTTCCGGCGAGGCGGACAGCCATACTACGCTCTTGGATTTCCTCCGCGCCCGCGGGCTCACCGGCGCCAAGGAAGGCTGCGCGGAAGGCGAGTGCGGCGCCTGCACGGTGTTGATGGTCCATCCGCGCCGCGGTGAGGCCGCCTACGTCCCCGTCAACAGTTGCCTGATGCTCGCGCCCATGGCCGCCGGCCAGGAGATTTACACCGTCGAGGCCCTGGCTGCCGGCGGAACGCTTCATGAAGTTCAGCAGGCCATGGTCGAGTGCGGCGGCTCGCAGTGCGGGTATTGCACGCCCGGATTCGTGATGAGCCTGTTCGCCGAGCAATACCGCGCCGCCCGTTCCGGGCCCTGCGACCCGCACGCGATGAGCGGCAACCTGTGCCGGTGTACCGGATATCGTCCGATTGCGGCAGCCGCCGCACGCTTGGGCCAGCCGCCCGCCGATGCCTGGGCCGCGCGGCTCGCGCGTCCCGCGCCGCAGATGGCCGCCGCCGGGTGCCCGGGCTTCATCCGCCCCGCCTCGCTCGCCGAATGTTTCACCCGATGGGGAGAGCATCCCGGCTCGCAGTGGATCGCCGGCGGTACCGACCTCATCGTCGAGACCAGTCTCCGCCTGCGAAGATTCCCGTGCCTCATCAGCCTCGAGGCCGTACCCGAGCTGCGCGACTTTCGCGAGTCGGGAGACGAAATCGAGATTGGCGCCGGCATTCCGCTCAGCGAAATCTCAGTGATTCCGCGCGAGTTCCTCGAGCTCTTCGCGTCTCCGCTGATCCGCAACCGCGCGACGCTCGGCGGCAATCTCGCCACCGCCTCGCCCATCGGGGATGCCGCACCGCTCCTGCTCGCGATGGATGCACGGGTTCGCCTCGCGTCCCCGGAAGGCGAGCGAGCGCTTCCTCTGACGGAGTTCTTCCTCGGCTATCGAAAGACCGCCCTCGGTCCCGGCGAGATTCTCGTCTCCGTGATTCTGCCCAAGCCCCTTCCTTCGGTGGTCCGCTTTTATAAGGCAGCCAAGCGCCGCATGGACGATATCAGCACCGTCGCCGCCGCATTCGCCATCGCAGCGGATGGAAGCCTCCGCATCGCGTACGGCGGAGTGTCGCCCGTTCCGCTGCGCGCGTTCGACGCCGAAGCCGCCTCCGATGCGCGGCGTGCACGTGAGGTCCTCGCCCGCACGCTCAAGCCCATCAGCGATCATCGCGGCTCCGCCGCCTATCGCCTCGCGCTCGCGCAGAACCTCCTCGATA
>Ga0335080_10004453_pt1 | contig 14248 bp, 15 predicted proteins | sample Lox_Sample_34_FD_206720 | JGI IMG/M metagenome (GOLD analysis project Ga0335080, IMG submission 206720) | Soil microbial communities from Loxahatchee National Wildlife Refuge, Florida, United States - Lox_Sample_3.4 | ecosystem: Environmental > Terrestrial > Soil > Wetlands | place: USA... | reverse complement strand
GCCTGGACTACGAGGAGACCCTGAGCGCCATCGAGCGCAGCATCCTGGGCCAGGCGCTGGAGCGGACCGGCGGAAACAAGAAGGCCGCCGCCGAGATGTTGCGGCTCAAGCGCACCACGCTGGCGGCCAAAGTTCGCAGCCTGGTGTCGGTACCCTGCAACTGAATGGAGATCGCCCGCACCCCCATGCCGGCTCGCCGCCGCTAAAGGCGGTCCGCCGGCAGGTCCGTTTCGGTTGGGGCGGCCGGCTGCGCAGGGAGCGCGTTCTGTCCGCCGGGCCAGCCGTAGCCGCCAGCGGGCCCGGTCCGGCGCCCGCTCGCGCCGTCCGGGTCTGGCGGCGGGGCCCGTTCCAGCAACGGAATGGGGCGATTGCGGTGCGGCCCGGGCCGTGTCCGTGGCCGACGGGCTGCCGGCGAAGCGGCAGGTTGGGCCGGTCCTGAAGGTCGTCCCGCGGGAGCGCGGCGGCACTCGCGATCGCGCCTGTTCCCGTTCGCGGCCCAAGCTCGCCCGATTTGCATCGCCGCCCCGCGCCGGCCGGCGATGTTCCCGCACGGTCCGCCCGGCGGGCCGGCGGCCGCCGGTTGGAAGACGACCGCCCGGGCCGCTGTGGGCTCCATCCGGGCGGCAGGATTCAAATCGCAGCCACTACAATCTGATGCACCTTGAGCAGGAGTTCGATTTCCTGCCGCGTGACCCCCAGCGTGGCGGCGATCTGCTCCACGCTCTCGCCGCGCCGGTGCATCCGCAGCGCATGCGACCGCTTGCTCAGGTTCAGGCCCCGGCGCGGGTCTCCTGCGGCAACCGGGGCGGTATGCTGCGCCAGACCGTCCACGTCTTTCGCCAGCTGCCCTACCGCCCGGCGCAGGGATTCCAAGACGCTCTCGGCCGCCTCCTGGCGTTGCAGCAGGTGCTTCTCCACCGCCTGGTACCGGAACCATACCAGCGCCAGCAGCAGGAGCACGGCCAGCGCCGCCGTGACCGCCAGCCCGCAACAGACCGCCAGAGCCGGCATCAGCGCGGCGGTCACCGCAGGCTCCTGAGCCGGTCTTCGGTGCTGGCGATCTGCTGGATCCGGACGCCATAGTTTCCGTCGATCACCACCACTTCGCCGCGCGCGATCAGGGAGTGATTGACCAGCACCTCCACCGGTTCGCTCACGCCGCGGTTCAGTTCGACGATGGAGCCGCTGGTGAGCTTGAGCACGTCCTTCAGCGGGATCTGCGTCCGGCCGAAGGAGATGCTGATGGGCAGTTCCACCTCCAGCAGGAGGTCCAGCGTGCGCCCGTGAGCCGGAAGCGCACCGGGCTCCGTCGCCGCCGCGGGCGGCGCAGCCGGCTCGCAGACCACCGGGGCCGGGCTGCGGAGCCGTTCGGCCAGGGCGCCGGACAAGGCGAGCCAGATGGGCGGCAGGCCGGCATCGGCGTGGCGGATGAGGGACCAGACACCGCCTTCGGAGGGAGGCGGGCTCTCGCTGCCCTGCACACAAGTGATTTCCTGGCCCAGCTGCGCCCCCGCCGCGCGTGCCAGCGCCGCCAGCGCCTGGCCCAGCATCTCCATCCAGGTGCTGCGGGCGTCGGCCGGGTCCACGGGCTCCAGCCCGGCGGCCCGCAGCGCTCTCCCGCCCAGTTCTTCCCAGACCGCGCGCGGGGTTCCCACCCAGATGGCGGGCAGCGGTAAAAGCGAGAGCGCCTGCCCCCACCACAACGTCTCCCCGTCCGCCTCCGGCGGGCTTTCCGCGTATGGCTCCGCGCGCACGTCCGGCCGCTGCCCGGTCATCAACTCGGTGACCTGGGCCAGGGCGGCGGCGAACTCGCCTGCCAGGCCCCGGCTCCGGTCGTCTGTCTCCGCCCCCATGCGTGCTCCTACACGGCCGCCCGGCGCGCTGCCGGCCAAGCCAGGGCCAGGTGCGCGCGCAGGCGCAGAATGGCCTGCGACTTCAGCTGCGAGATGCGGGACTCGTGCAGGTGGACGACGCGGGCAATCTCCCGCAGCGTCAGTTCCTCGCGATAATACAGGCTCAGGACCTGTTGTTCGATCGCCGGGATCGCCAGGATCCCTTCGGCCAGGACGCGCTCCAGTTCTGCGCGTTCCAGCAGCGCCGACGGCAGGTGATCCTCGGGGTCGGCCAGGTAGTGCAGCAGGTCCCGCCCGTGGTCGCCGGAGGAGTGTTCCAGGCTGGCGACATTCAGCCCGCGGATTTCCACCAGCCACCCGTGATACTGCTCGACCGGGATCCCCAGTTCCCGCGCGATCTCCTCTTCGGTCGGCGACCGGTGGAGCTTCTGCTCGGCGGCCGCGATGGCAGCCTCGATCTGCTTGGCCCGCTTGCGCTTCTGCCGGGGCGCCCAGTCCAGCCCGCGCAGGCTGTCCAGAATGGCGCCGCGGATTTTGTATTCCGCATAAGTCTTCAGCTTGACGTTGTGGGCTGGGTCGAAATTGTCGATGGCGCCGATGAGCCCGATCACCCCGGTCGACACCAGGTCTTCCAGGCTGATGTTCTCCGGCAACCGCTCCTGGATGCGGCGCGCGATCAGGCGCACCTGCGGGAGGTGCTCGAGAATGAGCCGCTCGCGTTCTTTTTCACTGCGTACTTCGGGCGTAGCGTAGGCATGCATACGGAACCGCCGGTTGCGGACCTCAGGCCGCGGAAAGCGCCCGCCCGGAGCCGCCGGACAACACCAGCTCCACCAGGCGTTCCCGCGAGGCGATCTCGAGATCTTCGGGAATCCGCTGCCCGCCGGCGAAGTACGACAGCGGCCGCCCGGTGCGCACCGCGTGGTGAAAGACCGGCCCGAACGAACCGGTCTCGTCGAAGTGGGTGAACAGCAGGCGGCGCGGCTCGAAGATCTCGAAGGAATCGATCACGCGAACTAGATCGGCGGATTTCATCGAAGCCGTTAGCACCAGGTGCGTGTCGATGTCGGAACGGGAGGAGAAGAAGCGGGCCAGGTCGGCTCCGCACTCGAGATCGCCCGGGCCGAGGCCGGGCGTGTCGATCAGGACGAGGTCCTTGCCGCGGTTCTCCTCCAGAGCCTGCGCCAGCGCGCCGACGGTCTCGACCAGCTGGAAGGCGACCCCGAGGATGGCGGCATAGGTGCGCAACTGCTCGGCCGCAGCCACGCGGTAGGTATCGATGGAGAGCAGCAGCAACGGCCGCCGGCAGGTCAGGCCGTAGTGGACCGCCAGCTTGACCAGGGTGGTGGTCTTGCCGGCGCCGGGCGGGCCCACCAGCGCCACCCGCGCCGGCGGTTGTGAGCCGCATACCGGCCCCGCGCCGATCTGGACGCGCGACTTCATTTCCTCCACCAGAGCCCGCTCGAACTCCTGCGGATCCCGCCCTCCGGGCTGGTGCGCCCGGGGCGGCGTCCCGCCGGCGAGACGGGCTTCGGCCGCCTCCACCAGTTCTCCGGCCAGTTCCGGCGCCACGTCCGCGGCGGCCAGGACCGCATAGACGTCGGCCGTCCCGGGGAGGCGTGAAGCCGGGGCAGCCGCCGGACGTGCCAGCGTCCGCCGCATCCCTTCCAGCTGCCGCCGCAGTTCCGCCACCTCGTGTGCGAGGCGGTCGGGTGGCGGCGCCGGCCCGCCCGGTGGCCTCGGGGGCGGTCCGGCCTGAGCCTCCGGCGCCGCCGCGAATACCACCTCGTATTCGCCCTGCCGCCCGCTTTCCGGGGGCGCCGGCCGGGTCTGGACCAGCATCGCTTCGGCGCCGAGTTCCTGGCGCGCGGCGCTGATCGCATCTTCCACTGCGCGCGCGTAATACGACTTGATTCTCATGTGTTTCCCTGCCGCCGTCGGCGCGGCCCCGCGGGTGCGAGGCCGTATCCGATAATCGTCGGCTCGTGGCGTTTCCTTTAGTTCCTGCCGCCGGGTCCCATCTATTCGCCGATCAGGCGGACAGCTTTCGAGCGGTCGCACTCTTGCCTTTCTTCCGTCGCGACACACGGTGCCAGGGCTGCCGCGGCGGGCGGTATGGGGGACCGTCGAGCCGTGCACCGCCGACCACGAGAGGCGCCGCCGCCAGGCGCCCGGATGGACGCTTCCGGCGGCTTTCAGCCGGCAGTCGTTTGGCCGGGTTTCATTCGACCGTCCCCAGCGAAAGCACCTTCACTCCGGGCGGCACTTCGTTGTGGGCGATGAAGAACAGGTTCGGCATTCCCGGCTCGGCGATCTGGCGCAGGAAATGACGCGCGCCCGAAGAGGTGATCGCGACCACCGGCATCTCCGGATGGGTGATGCGGCCGGCCACGCGATTCTGGATCTCGCGGATGGCCTGCGGCGGCAGCGTCAGGTGGCTGGTCTGCTCGGCGTGCTCCACCGAGGCCTCCACGGCCTGTTCGATGGCCGGATCGACGAACCAGGCCGGCAGGTCGCCGGAGCGGTTCAGGTACGGCTTCACCACCGCCCGCCGGATCGACTGGCGCACGTACTCGGTGAGCAGCACCGGGTTGCGCGTGGCCGCGGCGGCTTCCCCCAGCGCTTCCAGCACCGAGACGGCGTCGCGGATGGACACGCGCTCGCGCAGCAGGTTCTGCAGCACGCGCTGCACCGTGGCCAGCGGCAGCAGCTTCGGCACCAGGTCTTCCACCACCCGGGGGTGCTCGACGGCCACGCGGTCCAGCAGTTTCTTGGCGTCCTGCCGGGAGAACAGTTCGTGGGCGTGGCGCCGGATCACTTCCGCCAGGTGCGTGCCCAGCACGCTGACCGCATCCACCACGGTGTAGCCGCTCGAGCGCGCCCGCTCGGCCTGCTCGGCGGGAATCCACAGGGCGGCCATGCCGAAGGCGGGCTCGCGCGTCGGCTGCCCCGCAATCGCGGCGTCGGGGTGCCCTCCCGGGATGGCGAGGTCGCATCCCTGTGGCAGCTCGTACCGGGACAGTTCGACCCCCTTCAGCGAGATCACGTATTCGCGGCCGCGCAGCGAGAGGTTGTCGGTGACCCGCACCGCCGGCAGCAGGTAACCGAGGTCGGAGGCCAGTTGCCGGCGGATGGCGGCGATGCGGCGCAGCAGCGGCGATTCCTGCGCCCCCTCCACCAGGTGCACCAGGCCGAGCCCGACCTCGATCGCCAGCGGTTCCACGCGCAGCAGCGCCTCCAGGTTTTCGCGCGCCGGCGCCGGTTTCGCCTGGCCGGCGGCGGCGGGCGCGGCCTCCTCCCGGCGCCGGATTCTCCAGGCCGCGGCGCCGGCTCCGCCCCCCAGCAGCAGGAACGGCAGCTTGGGCAGGCCGGGCAGCGCCACCAGCGCGACCAGCACGCCGGCCCCCAGCAGCAGCGGCTGCCAGGCGCCAAACACCTGGCGGCGGAACTCGGTTCCGAGGCGGGCCTCGGAACTGGCGCGGGTGACGATCAGGCCGCCGGAGATGGAGATCATGAGCGCCGGGATCACCGTGACCAGCCCGTCGCCGATGGTCAGCACCGTGTACGTTTCCATCGCCCGGCTCAACTCCATGCCGTGCTGCAGCACGCCGATCAGAAATCCGGCGACGATGTTGATCCCGGTGATCAGCACGCTGGCCACGGCGTCGCGCTGCGTGAAACGCGAGGCTCCGTCCATGGCGCCGTAGAATTCCGCTTCGGTGGCCAGCTGCTTGCGCCGCGCCTTGGCTTCGGTCTCGTCGATCAGGCCTGCGTTCAGGTCGGAATCGATCGACATCTGCTTGCCCGGCAGGGCGTCGAGGGTGAACCGCGCCGTGACCTCCGAGATGCGCACCGCGCCGTGATTGATGACCACGTATTGGATGGCGATCAGGACCAGGAAAATGACCGCGCCGATGATGTAATTCCCGCCCACCACGAAGCTGCCGAAAGCGCCGATCACCTCACCGGCGGCCGAGGTGCCGGTGTTGCCGTTGAGCAGGATCAGGCGCGACGAGGAGATGTTGAGAGCCAGCCGGAACAGGGTGAGCAGCAGCAGGGTGGTGGGAAACGCCGTGAACTCCACCGGGCGGATGATGTAGAGGGAAACCATCAGCACCGTCACCGACAGCAGCATGTCGCTGACGATGAGGAAGTCGAGCACGAAACCGGGGAGTGGTGTGATCAGCGCCAGGATGATGGCGAGGACCGCCGCCGGCACCACCAGTTCGCCCGCCGCTTCGCGCGGCAGCCACCGCCAGACACCGGCCGCGGCCGGCGGGGGGAAGGCCTTGGCCGGAGTCATGCCGCCCTCCCGCGGCGGCGCCTCATCCCCGCAGCCTGCCGTGCATCAGTTTGAAAATGTAGGCCAGGATCTCGGCCACCGCGCGGTACAGGTGCGGCGGGATCTCCTGGCCGACCTCGACCGATTTGTAGAGGGCCTGCGCCAGCGGCGGGTTCTCGACGATCGGCACCTGGTGTTCGACCGCTTTCTGGCGGATCCGCTGCGCCAGGTAGTTCCTGCCTTTGGCCACCACCAGCGGCGCCGCCATGCTGTGCATGCGGTAGCGAAGGGCCACCGCGTAATGCGTGGGATTGACCACCACCGCCGTGGCGGAAGGCACGTCCTTCATCATCCGGCGGCGCGCCCGCTCCCGCTGCAGGCGGCGGATGCGGGCCTTCATCTGCGGGTTGCCTTCGCTTTCCTTGACCTCTTCGCGGATTTCCTGCTTGCTCATGCGCAGGTCGCGGCGATAGCGGCGCACCTGGCGGAACAGGTCGGCGCATCCGAACACCAGGAACAGGCCGGCCGCTTTCCAGAGCAGCTCCACCACCGTGCCCGCCACCAGGCGGGCGCCGCTTTCCACGGCCGCCAGCGGCAGGCGCAGGAAACCGTCCAACTGGTTGCGCGCGATGGCGTAAACGGCCCAGCCGAACAGCGGGACCAGCACTACCGCCTGCGCCAGCGAAGCCAGGTTCTGTCCCGGCAGCTCGCGCAGCCGGGAGAGGGGGTTCAGCCGCCCCAGGTCGGGCGCAAGCTTCTTCAGGCTGAGGCCGAAGCGCGTGGTCACGAGGCGGAACAGCAGCGTGGCTGCGACCAGGGCCATCCCGGCCAGGGCCGGAGGCCCCAGGTGGCGCGCCGCGATCTGCCAGGCCAGGCGGGTGACCGTGGCGGCGGTGCAATCGGCCGCCGGCGGCCGCGAGAAGAGTTCGCGCGCGGTCTGTTCGAGACCCGCGAACCAGCGCCCGCCGCCGGCCGCCACCAGCGCCACAAAGACCGCGAACTGCAGCGCGGAAACCAGCTCGCGGGCGGCCGGGAACTGTCCCTCCTGGCGCGCCTTTTCCAGGCGCCGCTGGGTCGGCGGTTCGGTTCTCTGCCCCCGGTCGGCCATGCCGCGTCATAAGCCCAGGAGGCGTCCCAGGAGGGTCCAGGCGGCCCCGCCCGACTCACGCAAAAGGCGGGGGAACAGGACCGCCTCCCAGCTCAGCAGCGCCAGCGCCGCTGCCATCTTTACCGGAAAGGCCAGGGAGAGCAGCTGCAGTTGGGAATGGATGCGGCCGGCCAGGGCCAGCGCCACGTCCACCAGGAGCAGCAGCGCCACCACCGGAAACGCCAGGCGCAGGCCGACGGCGAACATGCCGGCCCCCAGCCGGATCATGGGCCCGGCCGAGGCGGGAGAAAACACCCAGGCGCCGGCCGGCACCGTCTCCAGGCTCCGCGCCACCACCCGCAGCAGTTCGCGGTCCCACCCGGCGGCGAAGAACAGCATTCCGGCCGCCAGTTCCGCGAACACCAGCAGGACTCCCGAATCCGCCTGGGTGTTGGGGTCGACCGTGGAGGCGTAGGCGTATCCCGCCTGCAGCCCGAGCACCTGCGCGGCCAGCGCGAACCCTTCCAGCACGATTGCCAGGGCCAGTCCGATGGCCGCCCCCACGGCGGCATCCGCCGCCATCCAGCCGGCGACGCGGAAGGGCGTCGCCGCGGCGTCCACGGCCGGCCAGCGGGGAAACAGCGCCAGCGCGACCGCCAGCGCCAGCACCACGCGGGCCTGGTCCGGCGCCGCGCGCAACCCGGGCAGCGGCACAAAGACGAAGATGCCGGCCACCCGCGCCAGGACCAGCAGGAATCCGAGCAGCAGGCTTGTCGAAAGCGTCAGGCTAACGGGCATAGCGCGGCAGATCTCCGAGAATGGCGGCGGCGTAGCCCATGCTCTGCCGCAACAGCCAGGGCAGGAACACCAGCAGGGCCGCCAGGAAGGCCACCAGGCGCGGCACGGTGGCGAAGGCCGAGTCCTGGATCGAGGTGGTGATCTGCACCAGGCTCATCACCACGCCGGCGACGAATCCCGCCGCCAGCAGCGGCGCTCCCAGCCAGAAAGCCATCATCAGCGCCTGGCGCACGATTCCGACTACGGTTTCCGGGGTCATCCGTTTGCGTAAAAGCTTTTCATGAGCGAGCCGACTACCAGGCTCCACCCGTCCACCAGCACGAACAGCAGGATTTTGAACGGCGCCGAGACCATGACCGGCGGCAGCTGCACCATGCCGATGGAGAGCGTGACCGAAGCCACTACCAGGTCGATCACCAGGAACGGCAGGAACAGCACCGCGCCGATCTGGAAGCCGGTTTTCAACTCGGAGAGAATATACGCGGGCACCAGCACCTTCAGGTCGACATCGGCGGGCGAGCGCGGCGGCGGCTGGTGCGCGATCTCGACGAACAGGCGGATGTCCTTCTCGCGGGCAAAGCGGAGGAGAAACGCGTGCAGCGGGCGCGACGCCCGCTCCCATGCCTGGGCAGCCGTCAACTGTCCGGCCTCCATCGGCTCCCACCCCTGGTGGTACATGTCCGCCGCCACCGGCTGCATGACGATCACGGTGAGGAAGAGGGCGAGGCCGACCAGCACCTGGTTGGAAGGCGTGGACTGCGTGCCCAGCGCCTGGCGCAGGAAGTGCAGCACCACCACGATGCGCAGGAAGGGCGTGATCGACATGACGGCGGCGGGCAGCAGGGCCAGCAGCGTGAGCAGAACGACGATCTGCAAGGGCACCGCCAGCGTGTTTCCGTCGCCCCCCAGAGAGACGCCCAGGACCTGGCCGGCAGGCGCTTTCCGCGCCGCCCACGCCGGAAGAGCCCCCAGGAATGCGATTGCCGCGGACGCCCGCCTCAACGCTCTCCCTCCACCGCGCCGCTTTCGGCCCAGCTCTCGAGAAGCGTGCAGCCGGTGGGCCAGGCGGCCACCAGCAGGTTGCGGTCGCCCGCCCGGACCAGGTGCAGCGTGTGGTGCGGCGACAAGGGCAGGCGTTCCACGGCCTCCAGGCGGCGCCGGCGAACCGTGCGGGCAAAGCCGGTTCCCCGCCTCCGCAGCCACCACAGCACCGAACCGGCCAGCGCCGGTATCGCCACTGCGGCTGCCATCTGTTGCACAAGTTCCATGCTCGGTACCTCGCATCAGCCGTCAGCTTTCCGCCATCCGCTTGCAGCCGGCGGACCCGCCACGTCGAGTGCCGGGCGCTGACGGGGTGAAATCGCTTCCGGGTGCCGGCATGCGCCATCCGCCCTCACCGGAGCCGCGTCGTGTGGCCGACCGCTGCCGGCTGACAGCTTCTTCCTCACGCCTCCTCCCGAAAGTCGGTAATCCGCACCCCGATGGCATCTTCGATGACGACGATTTCGCCGGAGCCTCCCAGCACGCCGCCGATGTAGATGTCGATGTTCTCCCCGGCCGACCGGGCGGTGCGGATAACGCTGCCTTCAACCAGTTCCAGCACCTCGCGCATGCGCATGATCTGGCGGTCGAGTTCCACCTCGATCTCCACCGTCACCTCGGCCATCGGGCCGATCTCGTCTTGAGGCGTCATCGGGTGGGCGTCATCCGCCTAACGCTTCAGGTTGATGGTGTCCTGGCTCAACTCGTCCACCGCGGTCACCACCCGGGCATTGGCCTGGTAGCCGCGCTGCAGCTCGATCAGGTTGGTAAACTCGCGAGCGATATCGACGGTGGAGAATTCGATCGCGCCCCCGATGATGGTACCGCGCCCCCCGGTCGACGGCATGCCGATGGCCGGCGAAGCACTCCGGGCGCTGAGCTGGTAGTTGTTGTTGCCCACCGCGACCAGCGATTCCGGGTTGCGGATGGAAGCCATCGCCACCTGGCCGACATCCACCTGCAGGCCGTTGGAATACTGCGCCAGGATCCGGCCGCCGTCGGCCAGCCCCACGCGTACCAGTTGCGCCGATGCGTTGCCGTTCTGCGCGTTGGCGGAAGTGGCCGAAGGTTGTCCGAACTGGGTGATGCGTCCGGTCCCGTTGGCGTTGAAAGGATTCCAGGAGAGGTTCATGTCGGCGGCGCCGCTGGTCAATCCGGTGATGTCGAACTGGATGACGCTGCCGGCCGAGGGCGAGGTAATCTGGCCCTGCGCGTCGAAAGTGAGCGTGCCGGTGGCGTTGGGAATGTCGTAGGGCTGGCCCGCCGTTCCGCCGGTGACTTCGTCTCCCGGCATGCTGACGGCGTAGCTCCACTCGCCCGGGCCGGTCTTTTCGAACCGCACCGTGAGCACGTGCGAGGTTCCCAGGCTGTCGTAGACCTCGATGGGGGTGGAGAAGTCGGAGGTGGCGTCCGCGGCGGCGCCGGAGTTCAGGTTCATGTCGAGGCTGAACTGGGTGGTCGGGGCCGGCGTCTTGAGCGAGCCCACCGGAACCACGATGTCGCCGATGGCGCCGTTGGTGTTGACCGCGCCGGTGTTGGGGTCGATCGCGGTCCATCCCTGCACACGTTCGCCGGTATTCGTCTTGAGGTTGCCGGCCGAGTCCACCTGGAAGTTCCCGGCCCGCGTGTACAGCTGGTTGTCCTGATCGTTGCGGATCACGAAGAAACCGTCGCCCTGGATGGCGGCGTCCAGCAGGCCGGTCGAGGCCTGAATGGCCCCCTGCGTGAACTGGCGGATGGTGAGCGGGCGGCTGGTGCCGAACCCGACCTGGGTTTCCCCCAGGCCCGCTCCCAGCGACTGGGTCACGAGGTCGCGGAAGTAAACCAGGCTGGTCTTGTAGCCGGGCGTGTTCAGGTTGGCGAGGTTGTTGCCGACCACGTCCACCCCCGTGGAAAAAGCGCTGAGCGCGGAAAGTGCGGTTGAAAACGACGTGAACATTGCGGTCTCCTAATTTCCTGTTCCGGCGGTGCTGCCGGTTCCATCGGCAGGTTGGGTGAGTTTGTCCAGATCTTCCCGCATGGCCTGAATGTCCGAACTCATGCCGATGGTCTGCTCGAGCTGGGTAAACTGCGCCAGCTGGGCGACGAACTCGGTTCCGTCGGCGGGGTTCAGCGGGTCCTGGTTCTGGATCTGGGAAACCAGCAGTTTGAGAAACATGTCTTTGGTGGCGGCGCCCGGATCGGCGGCGGTGCTGACGTTTCGCACCGCGAACGGATCGCCGTTGGGAAGTACGCTGTTGGTTACGGGGCTGGTGCTCATAGTCTCTCCATGGGTAGCGGGCTCAGGTGGCGGACGAGACGAGCCCTGCGAAATCCTCCGCTTCGTCGCGACCCCCTTCGGGGTTCTCCGCCGGTGGAGGCGGCGGCTGGCGCCGCTCGTCGCGTTGCCCGGGACTGCCCGGCTGGCCGCGGTCGGCAAAGCCGCCGCCGCGGGCCTCGCCGCCGGCGGGTCGCTCGGATGCCGTGGCGGGGTGCCAGCCCTCCGCCCGCAGGCCTTCACGCTCCAGCCGGGCGGACAGCTCCGGCAGATCCTGGCGCAGCGATCGCGCCAGTTCGGGATCGGCCGTGCGCACGGCTACGCGGACCTCGCCGTCCCGTTCCACCACGCGGACTTGCACCTGCTCGCCGGAGCCGGACAGCCGGAGCGAGATATCGCGCGCCGCCGGCTGGGGAACCGGGAGCGGAACTGGCGCGTCGGCGGGCCGGGCGGGCGCCGTCTGGCGCGCGCGGGATTCCACCGCCGGCAGCGCTGCCTCCCGGGCCGGTCCGGGCGGCACGAAAGGCACATCGGTGGCGGGCCCGGCCGGCGTGGCCGCCGGTTGGGCTGCGATCCGAACCTGTGGTTCCTGGGAATGCCTGGCAGGCGCTGGCGCAGCCTCGGCGGCGGGCGTCGAGGGTCCGCGGTGGGCGCCTTCCGGATCGATGGCGGCGAGGCGGGGGCTGGTGCCGTTTTCCGGGGCCGCGGGGGCCACCGCGCGGGCCGGGGGCGGCCCCGGCACCGGAGTCCCCGCGCCGGCTGCGGCATCTGCGGGGGCGGATGTACGGGGTAGTCGGCTATGGAGAGACGCGCCTGGTTCGGCAGACCGGAACGGAGACGACACTGGCGCGTCCTGCACACCGGTTCCTGCGTTCCGCGCACCGCCGCCTTGTGAAGACGGCGCGGGAAATGGGGGCGGACCGGCGGTTACGCTTCTCTGCGCCTCCGCGGTGAGGCGCCCCGGTGCCGCGCCGTGGACCGCGGTCTGCCGATCCAGGTCCGGTGCCGGCCCGGCTGCGTCCGGCCGCGGTCGGCTCGCGGCCAGGCTCGTCGGGTCGGGCGCCGCCTGGACGGATCCCGCCAGCGGCGTCAGCCGCAGCGCAAAGGCCAGCCCGGCGGCCGCGGCATTCACCCCGGTGCGCGGCGAACTCGCAGGGCCGGCTGCTGCCGTCGATGGGTCCGGTGTTGCGAGCCCGGACGATGGCGCGGGGGAGCCCGGCGATTCGGCAGACGCCGGCATCCCGGTATCCGCCGGCGCGCCCGCCGCCGGCGCTGCCGGATCCCGGAGCGCCGCGGCCACGCAGGGGCCAGGCTGACGGCCGTCGGCCGCGCCCGGCGTACGCCGGGCATCGCTGCCCTGGATTCCGCACGCGGGCAGCGCGTGCACCTCGGCTGCGAATTGCGGGTCCCGGGGAGGAGAGCTGCCGGTTGCCGCCAGACGCGGGCCCGTAATTTCCAGGATCCGGTCCGCGGGCATTCGCGGCGGTGAAGCAGCCCGTTTCGCCGGCTCCGGCTGGTCCTCCACCGGGCTGGAATCGCAGGCGGCTGCCGCGGCCGGTGGCGTAGCCGGAAGGGGACCCGCAGCCGCGGCGGCAGGACCGGGAAAAGCAGAAGCCGCAGCCGTTTCGGGCGGACGCGAGCCGGCCCCGGAACGCAGCAGAACGAGCGGCAGGCCGGCAGGCGTCCCGCCGGTTTCCGGCTGCGCGGCCGCCACGGTACGGTCCTCCGGAGCAGAGTCGGTAGCGACGATGGCCGCGCCAGTTGTGAGGGGAGATGCCGGGGACCTCCCTGCCTCCATACCGGCAACAGCGGCAGCACACCCGGCCGGCAGGCGCGGCGGCGGGGCGGCCGGCGGCGCTGCCGACACCGGGCAAAAGGGGTCAGCCGTTTCGCCGCCTTCTCCGCCCGGGCTGCGAGGACCGGATTCGGCCTGGGCCGCTTTGTTCCGCTTGTGCTTTGTCCGGGAGAGATCCGGGTTGACCTCCAGCGCCCCTCCCGGTGCGCCGGCGGAGGGCTCGGCGGAGTCGGGCTCCAGGTTACCGCCAAGCTGTCCCAGCAGGTCGGGAAAGGCCGGCACGGCGCCGGTCAGACCGCGGACGGGAATCGGGAGAGGATGGCCCGGGATCGGCAACAGGAGCCGGTCGGCGGCGGGGACTGCGAAAGCCGGAGCGGTCACGCCGGCACCAGTTGCAGCCGCCGCGCCAAAGGGAGAAAGCGCCTTTTCATGGCGTTACCGCGGTGGCCGCGACAAGATCCTGCCACCGGCGGCAGGCCGCGACAAGAAAGTGCCGCGCCTCTGGTCCCCCTCCTGCCATCTCATCGGCCGGGCCCACCGATTTTTGAGCAGGTTAGGGCCGGGCCCGCCTTCGGCACCCGGCTTGCTTCCGCATCCTCGCGATGGATCCTCTCACGGCGCTCGCCGCCAGCGGCCTCCGCGCACGCATGGAGTCGCTCGAGATGCTGGCCAACAACCTGGCCAATGCGGGCACGGCCGGCTATAAATCGGATCAGGAATTCTACGCGTTGTACCGCGCCGCGGAGGCCCAGGACTCGGATTCCGTCATGCCGGTGATCGAGCGCCCCTGGACGGACTTTTCCCAAGGCACCTTTTCTCCTACCGGGAACCCGCTCGACGTGGCACTGGCGGGCCGGGGATTTTTCGCGGTGAGCGGCCCCTCCGGGCCGCTCTACACGCGCAACGGCAGCTTTCGCCTGTCGCCGGCGGGCCAGCTGGTCACCGCCGACGGCTACGCGGTGCGGTCTGCCGGCGGCGCCGCGCTGACCCTGGATTCGGGCAAGGCCGTCGAAATCGACAGAGACGGGACGGTGCGGCAGGACGGCCAGGTGATCGGCCGGCTGGAAATCGTCGATTTCACCAGCACGGCCGGGCTGAGCAAGCAGGGCAAGACGTACTTCCGCGCCGCCGGCAC
>Ga0335080_10004450_pt1 | contig 14256 bp, 12 predicted proteins | sample Lox_Sample_34_FD_206720 | JGI IMG/M metagenome (GOLD analysis project Ga0335080, IMG submission 206720) | Soil microbial communities from Loxahatchee National Wildlife Refuge, Florida, United States - Lox_Sample_3.4 | ecosystem: Environmental > Terrestrial > Soil > Wetlands | place: USA... | reverse complement strand
GAAAAGCCGCCCCTTTATTATTGGGAGGCGATCTTGACGTATCGGGCGGCACGGGCAGCGTTGCGAGAGGCGGTAACCGAGCAGACAGCACGTTTTCCGGGCGCTGTGGATGCCACCATCATGGTCGTGGCAATTTATTTTTTTCTGCGGCGATTTCGACCGGGATCGGAACTGGATGGCGCTCTCATCACGGCGAGTTGCGCGGGAGTGATCGGATTTGCGCATGCGGCTGCTACCGATATGCCTCTGGCCGCAACCTTCACGATCGCCCTGCTTTCCTGGTATGACTGGTACGAGAGACGGCAACGTGCGGCGCTGGCGACGTTTTTTCTGTTTCTCGCGCTCGGAATGCTGGCTAAAGGTCCGGTAGCGCCCGCGCTAGCCGCCGTTATCGTGCTGTTTTTTGCAGCTCTCAAACGCCAATGGAACGTCGCCTCTCGCTCGCTCTGGCCACCCGGGATTTTGCTCTTCCTGATTGTCGCCTTGCCCTGGTATGTCATCGTGCAGATGCGCAACCCGCAATTCTTCCGGTTCTTTATTCTTGAGCACAACCTGGCGCGCTTTTCCAGCAATGTTTACCATCACCCGCAGCCCTTCTGGTTTTATTTGCCAGTTTTCCTGCTGGCCCTGATGCCATGGACGGTCTGGTTGATCGCGGCTCTGGTCGAGCGGGGGCGCTCCATCCGGCAGGAAGGCCGCGAGGCATTTTCGAGCCCGGAAGATTCATGGGCGCTGTTTCTTCTGGTTTGGACGATTGTGCCCGTGCTGTTCTTCAGCGCTTCGCAATCGAAGCTGCCGGGCTATATTCTGCCCGCAGTGCCGGCGGCCGCGCTGCTGGTCGCCAACTATCTGGCGGAACGCCAGCAGAAGGAAATTGGCATTTCATGGCCTCTCGCGGTGGCGCACGGAGTCCTGTGCGGCGGGCTGGCGTTCGGGGCGCTCTCGGCGGGATCAATCGCGATAAGCCACCACTTGGTGGCGGGCAAGGAAATGTATGTTTCTTTGGCGATCGGCACGGTCCTCGCACTGGGGATCGGGGTGGCTCTGGTGACGAAGGGTGGAGCGGGGTGGGTCAGGCCGGCGACCATGGTTGCCGTAATTGCCGGGGTGGCTGCCGTGATTCGTTTCGCGGCGCCCGCTATCGATACGGCAGAATCGGCGCGCCCGATCGCCGCCACCATTCAGGTCTTTTCGCACGAACCGGTGCCCGTCGCGCTCTATCACGTCAATCGCAACACGGAATATGGGCTCGAGTTTTATCTGAACCGTGGTGTGCAGAAGTATGAAGATGGGCCCGCGCCTGCGACATCACACCTGCTGGTGGCTGCATCGGGCAGCGGTTCGGAACTGCGAAATGTTCTCGCCGGGCGCAAAATGTCATACTTGATCAGCGTTCCGGAGCAGAAGCTCGACCTTTATTGGATCGGACAATGATAGAGAGCGGGTTTCAAAGTTGCAGAGCTGCAAGGAGTGTCACGTTTTCTGTCGCATAAGTGGTGCTACCCTCGAGCTTTGAAATTTTGATCTGAACTCTTGCAACGCTGAAACCTCGACTGCAACCTGGCGTTCGTTATGGAAATCCTCGATCTGCGGCACTTTTCGGCAGCCGACCTGCGGCCTTTGCTCGAAGAGGAGATCGCTACATGGGCGCAGAGGCTCTCGTGGGATTACGCGGGCTCGGCCGAGATGATCCTGCGGTATATGGACGCGAAGATTCTTCCGGGTTACGCGGCGATTGAGCGCGGCAACATCTTCGGATACGCGTTTTTTGTCTACGAGCAGAGCAAAGGAGTGATCGGTGACCTGTTTGTACGCGGGGATGGACGCAGATCGAACCGCAGCGAGGTGGAAAAACGGCTGCTGACTCATGTGATTGAGACGCTACAGCAGTCTCCTGGCGTTCACCGGGTGGAGGCGCAGTTGCTGGCGCATGAGGCGGGCGAGGTCGCGCGGCCATTTCTGGAGCAGGGTTTCAGCCGCCACCCGCGCGTATTCATGAACTATGAAATGGCGCGCCATGCGCAGACGGCGCCCGAGATTGCGGGCGAATTCGAAATTCGGCCGTGGGCGGACGAGCATTACCAGACCACTGCTGCCCTGATTACCGCTGCCTACCGGGGGCACGTCGATTCCGAGATCAACGACCAGTACCGCTCGCTGAGCGGGTCTCTGCGATTTCTGAATAATATTGTGCGCTTTCCGGGGTGCGGCGTATTCGACCCGCATTCTTCTTTTGTGGTCTTCCAGCGGCGCAACCGGGCACTGGTGGGCGTCATCCTGTGCTCGCTGGTGCGTGCCGATGTCGGCCACATCACGCAGGTGTGCGTGCTGCCGGAGTACCGTTCCGCCGGGCTGGGCGTGGCTCTGCTCGCGGCCACGACTCGAAATCTGCGCGAGCGGCGCTTTAAGGCGATTTCTCTCACTGTGACGCAGGCCAATGATCGCGCGATTGCGCTTTATGAACGCATCGGGTTCGACTCGTTGCGCGTGTTCGATGCGTTTGTGTGGGAAGGGTAAACCAGTTCCCAGTCCCCGGTTCCCAATTCTCGCCAGGCCCAGACTCCGGTTGTGTTTCCCGCTTCATCGTTGCCGCACCGATCTGCCGCTCTGCTACTGCATGGGCGGCGAATATGTCATGTAGCGGGCAAACAGCCAGCACAAGAAAAAGACGACGGGAATATGCACCATGAGTTGCAGGACTCCGTAGCCCACAATATCTCGCGCCTTGAGCTTCAGGATACCGAGCAGCGGCAGCATCCAGAACGGATTGACGAGATTGGGCAGTGCTTCGGCGGCGTTATAGATCTGCACGACCCAGCCTAAGTGCACCTGGTGGAGATTGGCAGCCTGCAGCATATAGGGTGCCTCGATCACCCATTTGCTTCCTCCGGACGGAATGAAAATGCCGAGCGCGGCCGAATACATGGCCACGAGCAGAGGATATGTACCATGCGTGCTGACGGATGCAAAGAACCGGGCAAGAGTCTCGGAGATGCCGGTGCCTGCGATCATGCCGAAGATCACCGCATAGAAGGGGAATTGGATGATGACTCCGCCGGTGGCGGGGATGCATTCGGCGACCGCGCGCAGGAAGCGCTTGGGGCGCCAGTGCAAAAGCAATCCGGCGGTGATGAAGAGGAGGTTGTAAGTGTTGAGATCGAGGGCCGCCAGTGCGCCTTGCGGCGAAGTGCGGAACACGTCGACCAGATACCAGACCAGCAGCGCGGCAACCAGGAGGTTGAGGACGGGGCTGTATTCGAGCCATTCTCCGGGCCTGGACCGCGGTTCGAGGCTGGAATAAACCGGTGGGTACTGGATGCCGAAGGATTCGGCGGTCTTCGCGCTTTCGGGTGAAGGCGTCGAGAAATAGGAGACGAGCACCGAGAGCACGATCAGGACGAGCGTGGTGGCGATGCTTTGCCAGAGGAAGAGCGTTTGCGTCAGGGGGATCAGGCCGCTGATGGCAAAGAGCGTTGCAGGCATTGCGGACTTGGTGGCCATCAGCATGGCGGCGGAGGAAGATAGCCCCATAGCCCAGACCGCGCCGAGTCCCAGATAGCCGGCTGCACCGGCCGCCCGGTAATCCATGCCTTTGACGCGCAGGGAGAGTTCACGGACAAGGAGGCCGCTGAAGACGAGACTCAGTCCCCAGGAGATAAGCGAGGTGAGCATCGAAAACAGCGCGACCGTCGCAACCGCGCTCTTGGGTGTCTTGGGGATTGCGGCAAGCCAACGGATGGCGCGGTACGCGAGCGGCGTGGAGGCGACAACATAGCCGCCGACGATGATCATCACCATCTGCATGGTGAAGGGAACCAGAGCCCAGAAGCTTTTGCCTCCCTGGATGGCGAGGTTGCCGGGGCTTTGATGAAGGCCGAGCCCGATGAGGAAAACGATGACGATGCCGAGCAGCGCAAACACCAGTGGATCGGGAAACCAGCGTTCGCTCCAGTTGGCGAGCGCCAGGCCGGTTCGGACCAGCCGCTTTTCCCGGGCGGGAGGGTTCGGGGATGGGGGCGGAAGCATGAAGAATTCCTCTCGATACGGGAGGAATTCTACCGCCGATTGCGGAGAAGTTCGCGCTCGGCTCACTGAGATCGTACGCCGCGCAGGGAGGCTTGCCGGAGGATAATCGCTTCAAAGTGAGGCATTTCGCCCCCGCACCATTCGTTGACAAGGGCGCCGCCGGTGGGCTATCCTAAATGCCTTTGGAAGTCCTGCGGCTGCCCGCCCGGAACATCTTGCGCGCGTTCTGCGTGGTTTGCTTTCTTAGTTGGATCTTTTAGGGCATCTCAGCGGTCTTCATCATTCGATCTTTACGTTTTGGGAGAGTTGCGATGTCAACCTATTTCCCGAAAGAAGGGGAAATTGCGCGGAAGTGGTTCGTGGTGGATGCCTCCGGGCAGCCGCTGGGACGGCTGGCCTCGCGTATCGCCCGAATTCTGATGGGCAAGGAAAATCCGAAATATACCCCGTTCATCGACACCGGAGACCACGTGGTAGTGATTAACGCGGAGCAGGTGAAGGTTACCGGCATGAAGACCGACCAGAAGCTCTACCAGCATTACACCGGGTATCCGGGCGGTTTGCGCACGGAGGATTTGAAAAAGCGCATGGTCCGCAAGCCGGAGCTGGTGATCGAGCAGGCGGTTTCGCGCATGCTGCCCAAGAACAAGATGGGCAAGCAGATGTTTACAAAGCTCAAGGTCTACAAGGGCGACAAACATCCACATGCGGCGCAGAAGCCAGAAGTAAAGGCGTTCGCATAGAAAAAGCTACGAGCTATGAGCTACGAGCTTTCAGCGAGCAGAATCGGGATTTCTTAGAAAGGTTATAGGGTGCGACTCTTCGGTCGCTCCGGGCGAAGATCGCTTGGGACGCGAAGCTCGCAGCTCGAAGCTAAACATGGCTGAATCAGTTCAATACTACGGAACAGGCCGGCGGAAAGCGGCGATTGCGCGCGTTTTTCTGCGTCCCGGCAACGGCGAATTCAAGGTCAACGGCAAGGGCTTCGAAGAGTACTTCGTGACGCCCTCGCAGCGCACCAGTGCGCGTCAGCCGCTGATTCTGACCGACACGGCAGCGACTTTTGATGTGCTGGCGAACGTTTGCGGCGGCGGCGTCGCCGGGCAGGCGGACGCAGTGCGCCTGGGCATTACACGCGCTCTGATGGAATTCAACGCGGAGTTGCGCAAGCAACTGAAAGCGCAGGGCATGGTTACGCGCGATCCGCGGGCGAAAGAGCGCAAGAAATACGGCCAAAAGGGCGCCAGGAAACGTTTCCAGTTCAGCAAGCGGTAAGGCGCTGTCGTTGGTCGTCCTTGACTCGACAAAGGGTGTGCAGGTTTGGGTTTTGCCCTGGCGACGGAGGGCGGACGACAGTTTCGATTTTGGAGTTAAATTCATCCCCCCACCTCAGAGAGATGGGGTGGACGGGAATGGCAATCGGGAAGTTGCTAGTCATCGGTCGCAGGTGATTCGCTGTCGATTAACGACAGAAGACCAACGACAAATTTCCCGATGTAGACCAACTGAGGAGGTTCATTGGCTAACATCACCATGAAGGAATTGCTCGAAGCGGGAGTTCACTTCGGGCACCAGACGAAGCGCTGGAACCCGCGGATGAAAGAGTATATCTTCGGCGAGCGCAACGGGATTTACATCATTGATCTGCAGAAGACGCTGAAGATGTTCAAGGAAGCGTCGAAGTTTGTGCAGGAACTGGCGGCCGAAGGGAAAGTCGTTCTCTTTGTGGGTACCAAGCGCCAGGCGCAGGATGCCGTCGCCGAGGAGGCGGGGCGCTGCTCGATGTTCTACGTGAACCAGCGCTGGCTGGGCGGACTGCTGACCAACTGGGTCACGGTGCAAAAGTCCGTAAAACGGCTGAAAGAGCTCGACGACATGGCCACGGATGGCCGCTACGAGCTGCTGCCGAAGAAAGAAGTGATCAAGCTCGAACGCGAGCGCAAGCACCTGCAGGCCAATCTCGCCGGCATCAAGAACATGTCGCGGTTGCCCGATGCGATTTTTGTGATCGACTCCAATAAGGAACAGATTGCCGTGCGCGAAGCGCGCAAGCTGGGTATCCCGGTAGTTGCCGTGGTGGATACGAATTGCGATCCCAGCGAAGTGGACTATGTGATTCCCGGCAACGATGACGCGCTGCGGGCGATTCGTCTGTTCACATCCAAGATTTCCGAATCCATCGCCGAAGGCGTCAATGCCATGGGCGACAAGCAAATGGCGGAGATTCATGCGGCGGCTGCGCCGGCGGCCGAAGGCGTGGAAGCAAGCGAGGGCGCCGCGGTGGCGGAGGGCGAGGGCGCCGGCGTGGAAGGCGGAGCTGCACCGGCCGGCGGCGACGGCGAGGATATCCGCATGGAAGACGTGCTCGGTGCGGGGACCCGCAAGCGTCCGGCTGCGGTTGCCGAAGATGTGGATGAACTGCAGGCGGAGACCCGCCGGTCCTGACATTCGGCTTCTGGCTAGTGGTTTACAGCAACCCGAGAATCTGACCCGCGTGGCCGCTCTGTGCGCGGGTCGAGTTTTATAAGACGCAGGTTTCAAGGTTACAAAGTTTCAAGGTTTCAATTCCTGGCCTTCCGATTCTTCTCCTTGAAATTCTGATCGAATCGAACATCGAACCAAGAGGGTCTAATGAGTACGACTATGGCAAATATCTCTGCTTCTCAGGTAAAGGAACTCCGTGAAAAAACGGGGGCGCCGATGATGGATTGCAAACAGGCGCTCACCGAGGCCAAGGGCGATCTTGAAGGCGCCGTCGTGATTCTGCGCAAGAAAGGTGTTTCCGTGGCCGCCAAGAAGGCCGCGCGCGTGACCAGCGAGGGTTCCGTGGCCCAATACATCCACGCCGGCGGCAAGATCGGCGTGCTCGTCGAAGTGAATTGCGAGAGCGACTTCGTGGCCCGCACCGACGATTTCAAAGAGCTGATTCACGATATCGCGATGCACATCGCGGCCAGCGATCCGAAGTTTGTTCGCAAGGAAGATGTGACGCCCGAAGCGTACGCACGCGAGAAGGAAATCTATCTGGCGCAGGCAATCGCGAGCGGCAAACCGGCTCATATCGCCGAGAAGATGGTGGCCGGCAAGATGGAGAAGTTCTATGAAGAGGTTTGCCTGCTCGAGCAGCCCTTTATCAAGGACCAGACGATGAACATCTCGCAGCTGATCGCGGCCAAGATTGGCAAGCTGGGCGAAAACATCGCCGTGCGCCGGTTCGCCCGGTTCAAGGTCGGTGAGGCGACTGCTACGGTCGCGTTCATTGCAGCCAAGCCCGATGAGGGCGAGGCGGCCGCACCAGCCAAGTAATCTCAGGGGCGCCCTTCCGCCCCGGAACAGCGAGAACGGCCGTTCCGGGCCCCCACCGGCGCCCCTTTTGATTTATGCTCTCAAGCTATGGGCTATGAGCCATGAGCTTGTAGCAACTGAGAACCCATCCATGTCCACTCCCGTCTTCAAACGTATCCTGCTCAAGCTCTCCGGTGAAGCCCTGGCCGCTGACCAGGGTTTTGGCGTTGACACCACTCATATTCACTCGATCGCGGGCGAAATTGCGGAGGTCCACAACCTGGGAGTTCAGGTCGCCATCGTGGTAGGTGGCGGCAACTTCTTCCGCGGCGTCGCCGATCAGGCCAAGGACATGGATCGCGTCTCGGCCGACCACATGGGGATGCTCGCCACCGTAATTAACGCGCTTGCGCTGCAAGATGCGCTCGAAAAACAACGTGTCTATACACGTGTGCAATCGGCGATCGAGATGAATCAGGTCGCCGAGCCTTTTATCCGGCGCCGCGCCATGCGCCACCTCGAAAAAGGCCGCGTTGTTATTTTCGCCGGCGGCACCGGCAATCCTTACTTTTCGACCGATACAGCCGCTTCTCTTCGCGCAATGGAAATCAAGGCCGACGCGATTCTCAAGGCGACCAAAGTCGACGGCGTTTACGATGCCGACCCGATGAAGGTGAAGGAGGCGAAGAAGTTCTCGCAGATTACCTACATGGACGTGCTGAAACTGGGCCTCAAAGTAATGGACTCGACGGCTATTTCACTCTGCAAAGACAACAACCTCCCCATTATCGTCTTCAACCTGAACGAACGTGGAAATGTCCGCCGGGTCGTGCTCGGCGAAAAGATCGGATCTCTCGTCAGTGCCTGAGGAAAGTCCGAAGTCTAGAGGCCAGCTTGCAAAAGTGAAACCAGTCATTCACCATCGGGTGCAGCGCACCTGGGGGCCACGTTCTCTTTTCAAGAAGAAGTGAAAGCCCAAACAGCCTGTTAAGGCAATTCGGCGATTTTCTAGCGTTTTCTTGCCATGTCCTTCGTAACCTTGCGGTGAGGTTACCTTTGCTCGAAAATTCTCTCCATGCAGGCGTCCAAGGCACAGATCGGAATTGCCGTAGGATCAGCGCTCCTGCTGGTGGCGATTGCTCTGGGTTACCTCAACTGGCTCAGCAATCAGGGCCCGGTGCTGGCGCGCTCGGAGGAGCGCGACTCGCTGACCCATATGCCGCTCAGTATCACGATGAATCCGCTGCGCGACCGTACGATCGAGCGCATTGCCAATGCATTTATCGCACAAATGCGCGACGGCAATTGCCGCCAGTTATTGGCTGCCTGGGAAAAGGATTATCGCAAAAAGCGCGCCGATTTCATCTGCGCATCGGAATCGCAACACCCGCTCATCAGCTGGCAGATAGTTGAGTGGGAAGACGCTCCGCCGCTCGTCATTCTTCACTACAAAGGCCAGCGCTATTCAACCGCCGCGCAGGACGCGACCTACAAGGATCTTTTTTCCGTGACAGAAGAAAAAAAAGACAATGGCTGGGTGGTCACCAAGTACGACGCACTTTACTGAAGACCTCCTCTCCGTAACTACCAGGCTAACGCAGGTGGCTCCGGCCGTGCGATGGGTCCGCGGAGGTTGAAGTGTTCAGATCAAGATACAAATTCTGGTTAGCTGCCGCCTCCGACCCATAGCAGCTCTGGTTCTTGTCATAACCCCCGCAACGGCGAGCCACACGATTCCTTCGCGGAGACTGCGCAAACTGCCATACCTCGGCGAATTCGACGCCGCTGGCTCCTGGTGAAGGTGGCTTGCTTCGCGCGGAACATCCCGGCGAGGGCGGGCAGGCGTCATTCGTCACCCAGTAAGTAATGTCACGTCCACCCGCGTTCTGCCTTATATCATCGGCAGTGATAATGCTGGCGCCACCCCTCTCGCGAAAGGCGATGCCAGAGCAATAGACACCCGCGCGGAATCCTTGCCGGCTGACTTCGTCAATCCAGCCGAACACATACGCCTTCTGTTCCGGCAGCAGGCGTCCGCCCTCTTCCTGGTCCAAGAAAATGACGGTTCGTGCCGGAAAACCCTCATGCCGAGCGGCCGCGGTCGCGGCCTTGGCGTCGGATTTGCCAAGTTCGCTCGCGTCGGATTTCAGTTCCCGATAGAGCCGTCCCTCAAAAAGCACCAGGAACCCGAATCCCGCAGTTTCGATCCTGTGCCGCTTTCCGGTCCATGTATTTGCGCTTGCACCCGGAGGATTGTTCAGCCAGTAACCCGCATAAGCAAAAGTCTTGTGCAACTCTTTCAAGCTTTCATCGCCGGGATAATCGTTGCGATCAAAACCGAAATACGCATGACGAGCATCCGCGCCCATGGCGGAGCGCTGCCCGGCGCAGGCAAGAAACGCGAGGATGGCGGAAACGACAGCTGAGAGCAGTCGGCGGCGCAGATCGCTATCCCCCAATATGCACCATTGTCCGGGACGCCGGAACGAAGCCGGGTTCGCCGATATGGTGCCGCTCTTCTTTATTCTCGATGGTGCGCACGATGAAATTGGCCAGTTTCTCGTCAGTTGCTCCCCGGCGCATCAGTTCATAGAGGTCGTGATCCCAGGTTGAGAATAAACAGGTCCGCAACTTCCCATCCGAGGTGATCCGGATGCGGCTGCAGTGGCCGCAGAACGGCTGCGACACGGGAGCGATAATACCGATTTCGCCTATGCCATCGGGAAAACGGAAGCGGCGGGCTGTTTCGCTGCGCTCGCGATCGATTTCGACCAGGGGGCGGTATTCCGACATGCGGGCTACGATCTCAACGAGTGTGACAACAACCTCCGGCGTCCAGATGCGACCTTCCTCGAGCGGCATGAACTCGATGAAACGTACGACCACGCCTTCCTCTCTCGCAAACATGCCAAAGGGAATGATCTGGTCTTCGTTGAAGCCGCGAAGCAGCACGCAATTAACCTTGACGGGGTCGAGAGCGGCGCGGCGCGAGGCCCGAATTCCCGCAAGCACACTGTCGTACCCATTGGGGACGCGGGTGATGTGCGCGAAGCGCTCGGGATCGACCGCGTCCATGCTCACGGTCACGCGGTCAAGCCCGGCTTCCTTCAACGGCTGTGCAATCTCCGCCAGCAGATGGCCATTGGTGGTAAGCGCGATCTCCGGTTTTGACCCATCCACCGTACGAAGCTGCGCAAGATCGCCCACGAACTTCACGATCCCCTTGCGCAGCAGCGGTTCCCCGCCTGTCAGGCGAATCTTTGTGACGCCAAGCGAGACAAGGATGCGCGCCATGCGGAGGTAGTCTTCAAACGGAAGCTCCGAATAAGCCGCCCCGTTCGTCCCCGTTCGGCAGTAAACGCAGCGGTAGTTGCAACGGTCTGTGATCGAGATCCGCAGATCGTGAATCAAGCGTCCGAACTTGTCTCTCAGGGGCACTCGGGAAGTTAGGAAACCTACGGCATTATAGATGCTGCATGGCAGAGATAAGTGGCAAATCCCAGCCGGTGGTTTTAGATGTCCCAACGGCTGCCTCTGATGGCTGCTAAACTTTGCCTATGAAAGCCCTGATGATCACCCGCTTCGGTGGGCCGGAAGTGCTCGAAATCCAGACCGCGCCGGACGCGCATCCCGGGCCGGATCAGATCTTGGTGCAGGTGGAAGCGGGCGGCCTTAACTTTGCCGACCTGATGACTGCGCGCGGAGGTTATACCGGTACCCCCAAGCCTCCGCTAATCGCCGGGCGCGAATTTGCCGGAGTAGATGCGAACGGCCGCCGCGTGATGGGATACACGCAGTGGGCGGCCTTCGCGGAACAGGCCGCGGTGCATCGTTCTTTGGTGTGGCCCGTGCCGGCGAACTGGACGGCCGAACAGGGTGCTGCCTTTCCGGTAAATTTCTTTACCGCCTACTTTGCCTATTGGAAGGCTGGCCTCATCGACAAGCCGGCCGGCACGCGCGTCCTGATCCATGCGGTTGCGGGCGGGGTTGGCACCGCGGCGGTCGAGATCGGAAAAATTCTCGGTATCGAAATGTATGGGACCTCTTCTTCCGACGATAAGCTGGCACGCGTCCGCGAACTCGGCTTGCAACATGGCATCAACTACAAACAAGGAGACTACGTCGAGGCCATCAAGAATTTGACGCGCGGTGAAGGTGTGGACGCGGTGTTTGAGATGCTCGGCGGTGAGCACGTCGGCAAAAGCGTGCGTTGCCTGCGGGAGTTCGGCAGGGTTGTTGTGTACGGTGCGGCGACTGGAGAGGCTCCGACTCTCGACACGCGAATGCTCTATGCGAAGGGCGCCAGTGTACACGGGCTGTGGCTCAGCTATCTCAGCCAGAATCGCCCACTTATGGAATCGGCGTGGAAGCAACTCTCCGATTGGATGGGCGCCGGCAGATTGAACCCGGTGATCGGCAAGGTGTTTTCACTTTCCGAGGCGCGCGCCGCCTATACGCTGATGGAGCAAGGAAAGAACTACGGCAAGATCGTGCTGAAAATCTCATGAGGGCGACGGGATACGTCCGGTAAAATTCATTCCCCTTTGTTCTTCACCTAACTAGACACATCTCTCGTGTCGGGTGCAGCTGCGGCGAAGCTGCTAACGCGCTGCGCACTCTCTCGTCCAATCACTATCTTCGTAAAGGCGGGAACTTCCCGCGAACGGAATCCGTATCCGAGGAAGATCAAGTGGGGAAATGAGTGGAGGAATGAAATCAAGAGACTCAGACGCTGGCATATCCGTCTGAATTCTCTTGCCCGAAAAAAGAATTGCAGGGTGACAGAACCCGGCTCACACATGGTTTGGCGGCCCTGGTGAGGCGAGTTCGGCAAATAGAGTGAGCGGTACCCGTCTCTTTTTGCGTCACCCTGACACGCGCATTGTAAGACTTTGCCTGAAAAAGGCAAGCCTCGCAGTGGCGCTCCGAACCAGCCGCCCGTGATGTCCCGGCCAGTAACCGGGCAGAAAGGGATCGTATGACACTGAACAATCTGGCAAAAACTGTGGCGCTCGGACTGGTTGTGCTGATGGCGACGGGTGCTTTCGCGAGCAACAAAGGAACCTTGCAGGTAAGCGAAGCGGTTGAGCTTAACGGACAACAGTTAGCTGCGGGCGATTACCAAGTTCGCTGGGAAGGCAGCGGATCGAACGTGGAGTTGACCGTGATGCAGGGCAGGAAGGAAATCGTTAAGACAACGGCGAAGGAAGTTGGCCTGGACCGCGCCCCCGCATATGATACTGCGGTCATCACCCACAGCAACGGCAAGGCAGAGGTTTCGCAAATCCGATTCGCGGGCAAGAAGACGGCGTTTGAGTTGGGCGGGTCGGATCGCGCATCCATGAGCGATGGCTCCAAGTAGGTCGAATACGTCAAAGACGTCCATGAGGAACGCGGGAGCACTTCGTGCTCCCTTTTTTGTTGGCCCTCAACCGGGATGGCGCCGAGGCCAACTCGTTTTCCCGGCCGCTGAGGAAAACACGGGATCCTCCGCCTGATGCCCGCTCGCACCGGGCTCGCCATGTGAACTCGCAAGGCCGCCCGGAGTCCACGCGAAATCCTCACAGACGTATAGTGACGACAATCACGGATTCCCTTCAGCCCAATGTGAGTTACTTGAGTTGCTCCCCGGAAATGTTGCCCAGCGGGGCGTTGTCTCACGCTGGTGCGCAATCCAGATCCTTAGAATGGCGCGGATCATACAAACTCCGCCGCACTCTTCCAGCGCTGTGCCGGCGCCCGCTTATTTTGCAACGTGGGTGACGTCCGTAACCAGGCAAAGTGGTTTGCGTGTGGAAAATGGCTTTTCGCGGGTGTACACGACCTTTAGTGCAAGAAATTTAGCGATTAATCAAGAGGCGATCTATTATGAAATCCGCAGCTCGCATTATTGGCGCGATCTTCCTGATTACTCTAACTTCCTTCCTAGCGGGCTGTAGTTCCTCCAGCCCAACTCAAACCATGGCCGTGACCAGTGGATCGGGACAAAGTGCCGTGGTCGGCGCCGAGTTTTCAGCGCCGCTGGTCGTAACGGTGACAAAAGGGGGCGCCGCGGTGAGCGGTGTAACTGTGACGTTCACGCCTCCGACCACGGGCGCGAGCGGTGCATTCGCCGGTGGCGTGAATACAGCGACAACCAATTCGAGTGGGGTAGCCACCTCGGCCGCTTTCACGGCAAATACGACGGCAGGCACATATACGGTGACGGCTTCGGTTTCAGGAGTAGCGTCCACGGTCAGCTTCAGTTTCACTAACACCGCGGCAGCGGCGTCTTCAATCACGGCGACCAGCGGATCGGGACAAAGCGCCCTGACCGGCGCGGCCTTTGCAGCACCGCTGGTAGCGACGGTCAAGGACACCTATGCCAACCCCGTACCCAGCGTGACCGTGACGTTCACCGCGCCATCGTCGGGCGCGAGCGGTACATTCGCCGGTGGTGTTACCACGGCGACCAGCAACGCGAACGGCGTGGCCACCTCGGCCGTGTTCACGGCAAATGCCACCAACGGTTCCTATACGGTGACAGCCACCGTTTCAGGCGTTTCGACGCCAGCCAACTTCAGCCTTACCAATAACCTGCCGCCCGTGATCGCGGCCACCAGCGGATCGGGACAAAGCGCACAGGTCAGCACGGCGTTTTCGGCGCCCTTGGTGGTGACAGTTACCCAAAACGGATCGGCCCTGAGCGGAGCGACGGTGACATTCACGGCCCCGACCTCGGGCGCGAGCGGCACTTTCGCCGGCGGAGTAAATACGGCGACCACCAACGCGAGTGGCGTGGCCACCTCGGCGGTATTCACAGCCAATGCCACGGCTGGCGGACCCTACACGGTGACAGCTACAGTTTCGGGAGCGACGACACCGGCTGGGTTCAGCCTGACCAACCTTCCGCCGCCGGTGATTGCGGCGACGAGTGGCACGCCACAAAGCGCAGCAGTGGGCACA
>Ga0335080_10004448_pt1 | contig 14258 bp, 12 predicted proteins | sample Lox_Sample_34_FD_206720 | JGI IMG/M metagenome (GOLD analysis project Ga0335080, IMG submission 206720) | Soil microbial communities from Loxahatchee National Wildlife Refuge, Florida, United States - Lox_Sample_3.4 | ecosystem: Environmental > Terrestrial > Soil > Wetlands | place: USA... | reverse complement strand
GGGCTCGATCAGCGGCCGGGCCACGGTGAGGGCGATGGCCAGGAGCACGACCACCACCACGTCCGAGGTCATCACGAAGGCCAGGGTGAAGTTGGAGAGCGGCCCCTTGGCCCGGGTCTGGGAGAGCACGCCGAGGGTCGCCGACGGGCTGCGGGTGATCGCCACCATCCCCCACAGCACGGCGACGCCCACTGCCGCGCCGAGCGGGAGCGCGGCGACGAAGGGCAGGAGGGGGCGGAGGGCGAAGAACACCACGGCGACCAGGAGCAGCACCAGCACGTTCTGGAGCAGCGTCGCCCACAGGAGCGACCGGGCAGCGGAGCGGAGAATCGAGACCCGAAGCTCGGCACCGCCGGCGAGCGAGATGAGCGACAGCGCGAGCGCGTTGATGGGGGTGAGGTCCGTGACCGCCTGGTGGTCCACGAGGTGGAGCGCGTAGGGACCGACCGCCATCCCCGTGACCAGGTACGCCGTGAGATGGGGGATGCCGAGCGGCTCGAGCACGTTGGCCACCACCGTTCCCGCGAGGAGCAGGAACCCCAGGGCGGCCAGGGCGTGACCCTCGCCCCCCTCGGGCGTGGCCCGGGTGGCGAGCAGCATCAGGCCGACAAGCACCACGAGGAGCAGCATCTCGACGCCCCGGTTGGCGCCTCGCCGGTGCTCGCCGGTGGAGCTCACGTGGCGACCTCCACCACGGGCAGCGAGCCGGTCTGCACCGTGGCCTCACCCGCGCGGCGCAGGGCCGCCTTCAGCCCCGCCGGGGCGACGAGCTCGCCCAGGACCGTCGCCGCCGCCGCCGAGACCAGCACCGCCTCTCCCAGCTGGCCCGGGAAGCGCAGGGCGAACGCGAGCCCGATGCTCATGCTGGTCGGCCCGCAGGCCATGAGGCCGGGAAAGACGGGCAGCCCTGCGCGGCGGAGCGGCGGACACACCAGCGCGGCGAAGGCCGCGACCACGGCCTTGGCCAGGAGGCGTGCCGCGAGCGCGGTGGGAACCACCCAGGCCAGGAGCGGCACCTGGGTGACGTCGATCCGGGCTCCGGCGAGCAGGAGCGCCGGGAGCCGGAGGGGGAACTCGGCCGGGAGCACCAGGGTGCGGATCGCCTGCCGGTGCCGGGACACCGCGCTCAGGCCGAGGCCCATGCAGAAGCCCACCGTGAGGACCGAGAGCTCCGCCCGGACCGCGAGGCCGATGGCCACCATCGACGTCCCGAAGAGCAGTCCCCAGAGGGAACGGGAGCGGAACTCGCGCGAGACGAGCAGCGCGGTGAGGAGCCCGATGGCCGCCCCGAGGGCGATCTGGCCCGCCCAGAGCTCGGCCGGGTGAGCCCCCCAGCGGAGCCCGGCCGGAGGCTGGAGGGCGAAGAGCCCGCCGCAGATCAGGAGCGGCCCGAGGTCGTCGGCGTCGGCCACGTCGAGCAGGAGCTCGGTGACCGGCCCGCTGGCCTTCAGCCGGTCCGCCACCCAGCGAACGGCATGGCGGGTGGTCTCGGCGCAGGCCGCACCGATGCCTCCGGCCTCGATCCATCGCGAGGTGTCCTGCCACCAGGGCGGTCCGCCGGGCTGGAGGCGGCGAAGGGCGAGGAAGACCGCACCCGCGACGATCGCCAGGGTGACGACGCCGGCCATTGTCCCGCCCACCCGGCGGATGACCGGGATCCGCCGCCGGCCGACCCAGCCGTAGTCGAGCCCGATGATGAGGGCGAGCCACCCGAGGCCCACCTGTGCCAGCGGGGTGAAGATCTCGAGCAGGCCGGGGGTGACCACCCCCAGGACCGTCGGACCGACGACGAAGCCGATCAGGACCGGCTCGGACCCGGAGGCCAGCCCGTGGCGCGGCTGGCCCTTCCGGCCCACCAGGACGCTGCCGGCGAAGGCCGCGGCGATGAGCCCCATCAGCGCCCAGAGCGCGTTCATCCTGCGTCCTCGCCCGCCGGCTGCCCGAGCGCGATGCGCGCGTCCCGCAGCGCGGTGGCCACGCGCTGCCCCAAGTCGGGGTGAATCCCCGAGACCCTCCACCGGGCTCCCCGCGCGTCCAGGGTCAGGAGCTCGACGCGCGCACCCGAGGCATGCGACCCCGCGGCCTCGAGCAGCACCGATTCGACCCGGGCCTGGTCCTCGCTGCTCGCCACCACCACCTCGAACATCCGGCGCTCGACCGCGCCCAGCGACCGGGTCGGATGGAGGAAGGCGACGAGGTGCGGGATGCGGAGCTCGGCGCCCTCCCCGTCCTCGAGGCGCACCTCGAGCATCGTCACCTCGCGGACCTGGCCCTGCCGGCCCCCGAGCTCGACCATCTCGCCGCTCTTGAGCGTGCGCCCCAGCACCGTGGGCAGCCCCACCGCGAACGAGGCCAGGAGCGGGACGGCCCCCAGGGCGAGCGTGGCCAGCACCGCCATCGCCAGCCAGGACAGCGCCCCGGAGTCCCCGCCGGTGACCAGCGGAGCCGCGAAGAGGATCGCCAGGACCACCAGCGCTCCGCGGAGCAGAACCCCCACGGGGCGGGCGAGGTCCGCGGAGATCCACCGGACGTGGGTCTCGCCCCGGGCGATGCTGTCGAAGAACAGCCGGAGCGTGCGGACGACCAGCGCCACCACCAGGGCCAGCAGCGCCGCCACCACCAGCATCGGGAGCGCCGCGCCGAGCCTCGCGAGGAGCGCCCCCGAGGGCCGGAGCACCGAGCCGGTGAGCCGGGACCCGTACTCCCGGGTCGCCGCGAAGAGCGAGAGCAGGAAGAGCAACCAGACGTAGACCACCACCACCTGCACCACGCGGGTTCCCAGCCGGAGGCCCAGGTGGAGCGCTCCCCGGACGGCCCTGCGGCTGGCCACCTCCACCGAGCCGAGGCGCAGCGCGGGGACCCGCTCCCGGTCGGAGAGCAGCGTCTCCTGGAGCTGCGTGCCGAGCCTTCCCACGAGCTGCAGCGCCAGGAACGCGAGCAGGCTGATGAAGACCGCCAGCGAGACCGAGAAGACGGAGTCCTGGATCTGGACCCGGCGCCGCTCGGCCTTGAGCGCCGTCTCGATCTTCTGGGCCGTGGCGGCTGCGTAGAGGGAGAGGTCGGCGGTCCCCGCCGCCCGGGCGTCCTCCGGTCCGAGCTCGAGGAGGAGGAGAGTGCCCACCCGGAGCGCCACCGCCTCCTCGCGCGGCTCGAGCCGGACTGTGTCGGGACCGGGCTGCTCGAGCGCGTGGACGAGCGCCTCGCCCGCGTCCTGGGCGCGGATCCTGGGCGAGCGGCCCCCGAGGGGCGCCCGGAGCTCGAGGACCGGCCGATCCCGGAGCCGGACCACGGCCGGCGGCTGCGACGCGGAGGGCTCCTCGGCCCCCGCGCCCGGTGCCGCCCCGGCGAGGAGAAGGCCGACCAGGAGGACCGGGGTGCAGGATTTCACGGGCAGAGTGAGCGTTCTCGTGGCCCGGCGCCGGGTCAAGCACGATCTCGGCCCCGCCACCCGCTGCCCCCGTCCTGCCCGGATGCATACCGTCCGGTGGATGGTGGAGGGCTTCCGTCGGTTCGCGAACGCAGCGTCCCGGTCGCTGGGCACGCCGCAGGCCTTCGCCCTGGCGGTGGTGGTGGTCGTCGCCTGGGCGGTGACCGGCCCGCTCTTCCACTACAGCGACTCGTGGCAGCTGGTCATCAACACCGGGACGACGGTGGTGACCTTCCTGATGGTGTTCCTCATCCAGGCCACCCAGAACCGGGACGCCACCGCGCTGCACCTCAAGCTGGACGAGCTCATCCGGAGCACACGGGAGGCCCGGAACACCTTCGCCGCGCTAGAGGATGCTTCCGACCAGGAGCTCCGGGACTTCCAGGACGAGTTCAAGAAGCTCCGCGACGAGGGGCAGAGCGAGACGCTGGCGGCGATCGCCGCCAGGGAGCGCCACCTCAAGGGCCAGGGCCGCAAGGGTTGACCGCAGGAGGGAGACCCGCACCGGCCGTGTGTGGGAACCCCTCCGGTGCGGGCGCACCATCCGTGGATCTCCCGACGGAGGTCAGGGCGATGGCGACGACGAAGCGTGGCCTGCAGGCGTTCGAACCCGGGCTCTGGGCGCACTATGCGGCTGCGCTCGTCGGGGCCTGGTTCTTCATGTCCTCGGTGGTCTTCCACGACGGGATGGTGGTGGGGAGCCTGAACTGGATCCTAGGCCTCCTCGCGGTCGGAGCCTCGGTGATGGCGCTTCGGCAGTCCCGGCGCCACTGGGCGATCTCGGCCATCGGCGGAGTGCTCATCGTGCTCAGCGTCGTGCTGCCCCACGCGAGCGAGCTCACCCTCTGGAACGAGCGGGTGGTGGGAGTGCTCCTGGTGCTCCTCGGGCTGGTCGCCGGAGGGCAGCTGCCGCCCGAGGACACCTGACCCGGGGCCGGTCCCCCGTGGAGCTCAGGGGACCGCTTGACGCCGCGCCGGCCAGATCCCACCTTCCGGAGGTCGGAGGACCGGGCCATGGCCACGACGGACGGCAGCTTCCGGGCGTTCGAGCCAGGCGTGGGCGCGCGTTACGCCACGATGATCCTCGGGGCCTGGTTCTTCATGTCCGGGCTCATCTGGCACCACGCGGTGGCGGTCGGCAGCCTGGACTGGATCCTGGGGCTCCTGGTGATCGCCCTGTCGGTGATGGCGCTCCGCCAGCCCCGGCTGCACTGGGGCATCGCGGGGCTGGGTGCGTGGATCCTCGTCCAGAGCGCGCTGCTTCCCCACCTGCGCGAGGGCACGGTGTGGAACGAGCGCGTCACCGGGGCCCTGGTGCTGATCCTCGGACTGGTGGGCGGCGGCCAGCTCCCGGAACACGACACCTGAGCACCCTCGAACCCTAGAGCCGGACGGTGATCGTTCCCCGGAACTGGATCGGCTCCGAGGGGTGGACCATGAAGTCCCAGATCCCGTCGGGGTACTGAGCCGGCGATTCATTCTTCAGGCGCGACTGATAGTAGTAGGTGATGTCGTTCGCCTTGAGATTGAGCAGGTTCAGAACCTCGAGCGTCAACCCGACGTTCTTCGTCAGCTGATACGACACCTGGCCATTCAAGAGCGTGCTCGAGGTCGAGTAGATGGCCGTCCCGTTGGCGGGCCCTCCGGTTCCACCGCAGGTGCCCTCGGTGCAAAGTACCCTCGGGCCGAAATAGCGTACGAACAGGCTCGCGGACCACGGACCGAGCTGGTGGATGGTGACGCCGCCGGCCAGGGTCCAGGCGATTGCCTCGGGTACGGGCTGACCCTTGAGCTCACCGGTGGTCGGGTCGTCCGCGGTGAAGACTGCTTGTGACCACGCGATGTTCAGGTCGAGAAGCAGCCACGGCAACGGCTGGTAGCTGTTCGCCCACTCCACGCCGAAGCGGCGCGTCGGAGCCGAGGGAGCGGTGGTGCCTTCGTCGGCGTCCCAGACCAGCTCGGAGTCGAAGTCGAGGATCCACGCGTCGAGGGAGCTCTGGAGGTGGGGAAGGATCTCCGTCCTGAGCCCGACTTCCCCCCCCAACGATCTCGGCAGGGCGGTCACCCGGGCGACCTGCTCCCCGGTCTTGGCGTCGACGGTGGCAGTGACTCCACGGGCGTCGTTGGAGTGATACCCCTCGCCGAAGTTGAGGAAGAACTCGGTCTGCGCCCATGGGCCGAAGGTCAGCGTCGCCTTCGGCAGCAGGAGCCCGGCGCTGGCCGTTCCAGAGTTCAGCGGGTTGTTCGATTTCACGTCGAAGTAGTAGACGGTTCCCCGTAGCCCAAGAATCGCTCGGAACCAGGGGGTGATCCGGGCTCCGACCTGACCCCAGAGCGCCCCGCTGGCCTGGAGCACGTTGTCGAGGCTGAAAGTGCCCAGGCGGCTCCGGTCGAGGGTGGGAAACAGACCGAGCGGATCGACGTGATCGAGCCGGGCATCCCAGCCAGCATCCCAGGACACGTCCATGCCTGCGATCGATGAGCTCCAACTCCAGTGGCCCGAGGTTCCCTCGAACCAGCGGCGTTCCATCTGCTCCATCTGGTCGCCGTTCACGGGATCCGAGAGGGAAAAGGTGAAGTTGGAGAAGAGGTCGAGCCCATAGTTGACCGCGTAGACCCGCGCGCTCAATCGCCCCCCCGCCGCCTCGCCTTCCCATCCTACCGAGAGGTTGAAGCGGTGCGACCAGCCGCCGTCGGACGGGCTCAGGGAGCCGAAGTATCCAATCTCACCCGAGTCGATGGCGCGCTGGGGGACTTGGTTCGTCGCGTTCCATTGCCCCCAGTACCCCGTGCCCAGAAGGGTCAGGGTGCCGTTCCCAAGGGGGCGGGTCCATCTCAGCACGCCGTTGACCTTCCAGAAGGCTTCCGGGACCTCCCAGGGACCATCTTGATGCGCTCCCTCGAGGGCGAGGAGGAGCCTCCCGCCGCCAACCTCGGGTGACAACGCCGCCAGAGCCCGGGCGTAGTTGTACGAGCCATACGTTCCGAGGAAGAGCGTCTGCGGGAGCTCGCTCGCGTAGTAGATCCTCTCCGCGCCCGCGGAGGAGAAGTCTCCGTTTTCGGCGTAGTACGGCCCCTTCGAGTAGTCCGCGCGGGAGATCAGCTCCGGGATGAGCCAGTTGAGATCCATGTATCCCTGGCCGTGTGCGTGGCTCGGAAGGTTCACCGGGATGCCCTCGACATAGCTTGCGAAGTCCGTCCCGTGGTCCAGGTTGAACCCGCGCAGGAAGTACTGATTCGCTTTTCCCGCTCCGCTGTGCTGCGTGACGATGAGCCCAGGAACGAGCTCCAGGACCTCGCCCGGCCGGAGCAGTGGCCGGTCCTCGATGAGCTCGCTGGTGTAGGTGCCCGCGCTCGCCGAGCTGGAGGTGCCCACCTCGTTGAGGTAGTGCCCCACGACCTCGATCTCCTCGCCCATGGTCGTTGCCCCCGGTGCGGTGTTCCGCGTCGATGGTGCGGGCTTGGCGTTCGGATGCGCAGGACGAGGAGACTCCGCTTCCTGCCTCGCGGGTGGAGGCGCGGATTCGGCCGGCGAGGAGCGTGCAGGCGCCTCGGACGGCTCGGGCGGAGCGGTGACGGTCTGGGCTCGCGCAGACGCGACCAGCGCCAGCAGGACGTGCACGAGGCACGCCCGTGTGGATCGGGGCATTTCACTCCCCCACGACGAACAGCGGTGGAACGGCCGGAGACCGGAGCGGACACGGGGAGACCCCGCGCCGGCTCAGGGCGCCTGCGGCTGCTCCTGCGTCCATCGGCGCGGCAGCGTCACCGCGCGGATGGCCACGGGGGGAAGAGACCGGAAGGCCAGCACCGCAGTCTCGAAGACCCGCGGGGCCACGGCGGCAAGGAGGGCGAGCCTCAGATGTTCGGGCGCCCCGGGTGCGTGGCGGTGCTCGCCTGGGAGCGCGGGAGTGGCCGGCGGGTGGCCCGACGTCCGGTGGTGGACCCAGCCCTCGTCCGCGCTCTGGCGGAGGAACGGAGCTCCGTGCGCGAGCAGGGGATGGGCGAGCGGCGCGATCGCGAGGACCCAGACCGCGAGGACGAGGGCGACCGGAGCGGCCTCGCTCCGGCGCTGCGCGTGCCTGGATCGCCCCGGGAACATGGGTCTGACTGGCGGAGTACGGCCGAGCGTCCCGACCGGATTCAAGCGAAATCGATGTCCGCTCCACCGCCCGGGCCCGCTAGGGTCGGGCGCCCCGATGCGCCCGGCCCGGTCCTCCGTCGCCCTGATGCTGCTCGCCCTGCTCGTTCCGGAGCCGGCCCGGGCACATGCCCTGCGGCTGTCCACCGGCGACGTCCACGTCGACGGGCGCACGGTGACCGCCGTGCTCCAGTTCGCCCGGGTGGAGCTCGACCAGCTCCGGCCCGAGGACGTGGCGGCGACGGTCGAGGTCTCGGCCGACGGCGCCCCCTGCGCCCTCTCGGGCAGCTCGGTCGCGCCGGTCCAGGAGGACGGCGTGGCGGTCACCGCCCGCTGGGACTGTCCGCGCCCGCCGGTGCGGCTCCGGATGCGCCTGGGGTTCCTGGACCGGCTCCCCGACGGTCACCTGCACGTCGCGCTCCTGCGCCTGCCGGGAGCGACGGTGCAGCGGACCGCCCGCGCCGCCGCGCCGGTCATCGAGGTGGAGGCGCAGCCGGGGGCCTGGGCCGGGGCAGGAAGGTTCCTCCGCCTCGGGGCGGAGCACATCTTCCAGGGCAGTGACCACATCGCGTTCCTCCTCGGGGTCCTGCTCCTGGGAGGCACGTTTCGCCAGCTCCTGGCCATCGTCACGGCGTTCACCGTCGCCCACTCCTTGACCCTGGCCGTGGCGACCCTCGGCTGGCTCGTTCCACCACCGAGGGTGGTCGAGCCGTTGATCGCCCTCAGCATCGTGGCGGTGGCGGTGGAGAACCTCGTCGCCCTGCGCCCGCCGCTCTCCGCGGAGCGGGTGCGCGGCGCCATCGCCCACCGGTGGCGGCTCACCTTCGGCTTCGGGCTGGTCCACGGTTTCGGGTTCGCCGGCGCCCTGAGGGCGCTCGAGCTGCCGCGCGCGCTGCTCGCACCGAGCCTCCTGACCTTCAACCTCGGCGTCGAGCTGGGTCAGCTGGTCATCGTCGCCCTGGCCTGGCCGCTCCTCCGCTGGCTCCGGGGCATCCGGGGCGTCTGGCCGGGAGGGGCTCGCTGGGCCTCGACGGCGGTGGGCGCGCTGGGGACGTTCTGGCTGGTCCAGCGCCTACTCGGCGGATGACCGAGGTTCCCGTCCGGAGTGTCAGCTGATCGCCGATCCGGAAGAAGTTGCTTTGCTCCCTGGCGGCCAACGACTGAACTCTCCAGCCACCGCAACCATCCGCTGGAGGTCCGACCGCCATGGGCAACAAGGGCAGCTTCGCCACCGACATCGCCGCCATCCGCAGGCGGGCGCGCGAGAAGCTGGAGATGGGTGCGGTCACCGAGAACTACGGCGGCGACGTGCAGACCGCCATCGCCTTGCTCAACGAGGCGCTGGCCACGGAGATCGTCTGCGTCCTCCGCTACAAGTCGCACGCGGTCGCCGCCACCGGCCTCGCCAGCGAGAGCGTGAAGGAGGAGTTCGCCCAGCACGCCCGCGAGGAGGGGGAGCACATGGACCTCATCGCCGAGCGCATCAACCAGCTCGGCGGGCGGCCCAACTTCGACCCCGAGGGGCTCACCAGCCGCGCCGCCTCGCAGTACGATGAGGGAGAGAACCTGGTGGACATGATCCGCGAGAACCTGGTGGCCGAGCGGATCGCCATCGAGCACTACCGGGACCTCATCCGGTACTTCGCCGACAAGGACCCGACCACGAGGACCCTGCTCGAGCGCGTGCTGGCCCAGGAGGAGGAGCACGCCAACGACATGCACGACCTCCTGGTCACCCACGAGGGCAAGCCGATGCTGAAGCGCTGAGGCTCTCCGGGCGCGCAGCTCCAACGCCGTGGCGGGTGGGGGCTTAACTCCAACGGCATGGCGGGTGTTTGAATCTGGCCCCATGCCCGATTCCGACGCGCCTCCCCGCGGCCGCCGACGCCTGGTCTGGGCCTCCGCGCTCGTCCTGTTCCTGGTCGTCAGCCTGGTGGTCTGGAGGGTGGCGCGGCGTCCCCCTCCGCTCATCTACACGACCGCCGTCGCGGGCAAAGGCCCCGTGGTGGCGAGGGTCACGGCCACGGGCTTGCTCTCGGCCGTGGTGACGGTCCAGGTCGGGAGCCAGGTCAGCGGCAGGATCGCCCGGCTCCTCGCGGACTGGAATGACACGGTGAAGAAGGGAGCGCTGATCGCCGAGATCGATCCGGCCCTCTTCCAGGCCAACCTCGAGCAGCAGAAGGCCAACGTCCTCCAGGCCGAAGGGCAGCTCAAGCAGGCCGAGGCGAACGTGCTCGCCGCCAAGAGGGCCTACGACCGGAACAAGCCCCTCCGGTCGGGCAACCTCATTGCCCAGGCGGACCTCGACATCTCCGAGACCACCTACCTCGCCGCCCAGGCTGCCGTGGTGGCCGCCCGCGGCAACCTGGCCCAGGCCCGGGCCCAGCTGAACCAGGCCCAGGTGAACCTCGACTACACGAAGATCAACTCACCGATCGACGGCACGGTCATCTCCCGCAGCGTGGACGTCGGCCAGACGGTCGCCGCCTCGCTGCAGGCCCCGACCATCTTCACCCTTGCCGGCGACCTGCGGGTGATGCAGGTGGACACCAGCGTCGCCGAGGCCGACGTGGGCAAGCTCGCCGCGGGGATGGACGCCACCTTCGTCGTGGACGCCTTCCCGGACGATCGGTTCCATGGAACCATCCGCCAGATCCGCAACGCGCCCCAGACGCAGCAGAACGTGGTCACCTACGACGCCGTGATCGACGTGAAGAACCCGGACCTCAAGCTCCGACCGGGAATGACCGCCAACGTCACGGTGATCTACGCCGACCGGGAGAACGTCCTCCGAGTGCCCAACGCGGCCCTTCGGTTCCGTCCGCCGCCGGAGATGCTCGCCGTCCTCGGTGCGGGTGACGGCGGTGGGTTCGGGGTCGCTGGGGCTGCCCGGGCTGCGACTCGACCGGGCGGTCAGGGCGGTGGTGGGCGTGGGGGCGGAGCGCAGGGAGCTGCGCCGCCTGGGACGCGCGGCATCTGGGTCTTGCGGGACGGGCGGCCGTCGCCAGCGCAGGTCACGGTGGGCGTCTCGGACGGGACCCTCACCGAGGTGCTCACCGGGCCGCTCCAGCCCGGCGACAAGGTCATCACCGGCGTCGAGACCGGGGGCAACGGAGCCAAGCCCGCGGGAGCTCCGACGGGTCCGGGGGGACCGGCGCGCCGGCCGTTCTAGCCATGGCCGCTCCGCTGATCTCGATCCAGAACGTCACCAAGGTCTTCGAGATGGGGGACGTCCAGGTTCGCGCGCTCCGCGGGGTGAGCCTGGACGTCCAGACCGGCGAGTTCGTGGCCATCCGCGGCCCGTCGGGGAGCGGGAAGTCCACCCTGATGAACATCATCGGGTGCCTCGACCGGCCCACCACGGGCAAGTACCTGCTCGACGGGAAGGACGTGGCGCCGCTCGACCGGGACGCCCTGGCGAGAATCCGCAACCGGCTCCTGGGGTTCGTCTTCCAGAGCTTCAACCTCCTGCCCCGGACCAGCGCGCTGGAGAACGTGGAGCTGCCGCTCCTCTACTCTGGCGCGCCGCGGGCGGAACGCCATCGGCGGGCGGCCGGGGCGCTGGAGCGGGTGGGGCTCGCGGACCGGATGGACCACACCCCGAACCGCCTCTCCGGTGGCCAGCAGCAGCGGGTGGCGATCGCCCGGGCCCTGGTGAGCGAGCCCAAGCTCATCCTCGCCGATGAGCCCACCGGCAACCTCGACTCGAGGACCAGCGTGGAGCTGATGGCGCTCTTCCAGGAGCTGGGGCGGAGCGGCATCACCATCGTCCTGGTGACGCACGAGCCGGACATCGCCACCTTCGTCGGCCGGCAGATCGTCGTCCGCGACGGGCACATCGCCAGCGACCGCCGCCAGACGCCGGTGAGGGCCGATCCGAACAACATCCCCGCCGAGGACGTGGCGTGAACGGGCTGGAAACGCTGCGGGTGGCTTTCCGGGCCCTGCTGAGGAACAAGCTCCGCTCCTTCCTCACCACCCTGGGGATGATCTTCGGCGTCGGGGCGGTGGTGGCCACGGTGGCCATCGGCGAGGGGGCGCGCTCGGCGGTCGAGGAGGCCTTCGCCTCGATGGGCACCAACCTCCTGGTGGTGTTGCCCGGCTCGGCCAACACCGGCGGGGCGCGCGGTGGGTTCGGCTCCCAGCCCACCCTCACCTGGGAGGACCTGAAGGCCATCCGCGCCGAGGTGCCGAGCGTGCGCTACGCGGTTCCCTACCTCCGCAGCTCCTCGCAGGTGCTGAGCGAGGAGCAGAACTGGACCACCCAGATCGCGGGCACCGAGCCGGATTACTTCGAGATCCGCAACTGGCCCATGGCGCTCGGCACCCGCTTCACCGACTCGGACGTGGACACCGGAACCAAGGTGGTGGTCCTGGGAGCGACGGTCGCGGAGAAGCTCTTCGGCCCCAACTCCAATCCGGTTGGGATGACGGTGCGGATCCGGAACATCCCCTTCCAGGTGGTGGCCGTCGCCGGGAAGAAGGGGCAGACGCCCACCGGTCAGGATTCGGACGACGTGGTCTTCATCCCGCGAACCACGTTCCAGGCGAAGATCCAGGGAGGACTGGGGAAGTTCCTCCAGGGAGCCATCTTCATCAGCGCCACCAACGCCGCCCTCGGCGAGCGCCAGGTGACCGAGCTCCTCCGTGACCGACACCGCATCGGCGGCCCGACCGACGACGACTTCCAGATCCGCAACCTCGCCGAGGTGGCCAGCGCCCAGGAGGAGAGCAGCCGCACGGTGACGCTGTTCCTCGCCATCGTCGCCGCGGTGTCGCTCCTGGTGGGCGGCATCGGGATCATGAACATCATGCTGGTGAGCGTCACCGAGCGGACCCGGGAGATCGGCACCCGCATCGCCGTCGGCGCGCGCGGGCGGGACATCCTCCGCCAGTTCCTCGGCGAGGCGGTGGTGCTGGCCGTGGCCGGAGGGCTCCTGGGCCTGACCGCGGGGGTGGTCACCGCGCGGTGGCTCACCGCGGCCTTCCACTGGCCGGTCGCGTTCCGGCCGGACGTGATGGTCCTCGCGGTCGTCTTCAGCGGAGCGGTCGGGGTGGTGTTCGGGCTCTACCCGGCGCGGAAGGCCAGCCAGCTCGATCCCATCGACGCACTCCGCTACGAGTGAGGGTCGGCGGCCCGGGTCGCCGTCGGCCCCAAGATCCGAGCCCCGTCTCCCGCAGTCGTTGCGTTCTCCCCGGGCCGACGCGCAGCGAATGCGCAAGTTTGGCGCTCCGCCGTCGGGGGCAGGTCGTGGCTCGGCCCTTGCTCCCGGCATTCGCCTCGAGATTTCGGAGGGCCGTCATGCAGCAGGGCCGGCGGATCGAGGTCGTGGGCACCGTCCAGGGCGTCGGCTTCCGCCCCTGGGTGTACCGCGTCGCGACGCAGCTGGGCATCGGCGGACAGGTGCGGAACGACGTGGGCGGCGTGACGGTGGAAGCCTTCGGCGAGCCCTCGGCGCTCGACGGCCTGGTGCGCGCGCTGCGGTCGGAGCATCCCCCGGCGGCGGAGATCCGCTCGCTGCGGTGGCAGGAGATTCCGCCCCGGGACGTCGTCGACTTCGTCATCGCCCCCAGCCAGCCCGGCACCGAGCGCCGGGTGTCGATTCCCGCCGACCTGGCGACCTGTCGGGCGTGCGTGCAGGAGATCTTCGACCCCTCCAACCGCCGGTACCGGTACGCCTTCACCAACTGCACCGACTGCGGCCCGCGGTTCACCATCGCCACCGATGCCCCCTACGACCGTCCGGTGACCTCGATGGCCGGCTTCGCCATGTGCGAGGCCTGCCTTCGAGAGTACGAGGACCCGCGCGACCGCCGCTTCCATGCCCAGCCCAACGCCTGCCCGCGCTGCGGGCCCCGCCTGCGGCTCATGGGCTCCGCCGGGAAGGAGCTGGCCTCGGCCGATCCGCTGCACGACGCGGCGATCGCGCTCCGCGCCGGGAGCGTCGTGGTGGTGAAGGGGCTCGGCGGCTTCCACCTGGCCGCAGACGCCACCTCCAGCGTCGCGGTGCGGCTCCTGCGCGAGCGCAAGAGGCGCGACGCCAAGCCCTTCGCGGTGATGGTCCGCGACCTCCGCGAGGCGCGGAGGCTGGCCGTCCTTTCCAGCTCGGAGATCAAGCTGCTCGAATCCGTGGAGCGGCCCATCGTGCTGGTTCGGCGGAAGCGGGTGGGGAACGCGGTGGTCCCGGAGGTCGCCCCGGACAACCCGCTCCTCGGGCTGATGCTGCCCTACAGCCCGCTCCACCACCTGCTGCTCGCGGAGGTGGATCGGCCGCTGGTGATGACCTCGGGCAACGTCTCCGACGAGCCGATGGTCTTCGAGGACGCCGAGGCGCTCGAGCGGCTGGGTCCCATCGCCGACCTGTTCCTCGTCCACGACCGGCCCATCGTCACCCGCTGCGACGACTCGATCGCGCGGGTGGTGGGCGGCGCGCCGGTCCTGCTGCGGCGCTCGCGCGGCTACGTGCCCCGGCCCATCCCGCTCGCACGGCCGGTCGCGCGCCCGGTGCTCGCCTGCGGCGCCCAGCTGAAGAACACCTTCTGCCTCGCCGCCGGGGACGTGGCGGTGCTCGGGCCACACGTCGGCGACCTCGACCAGCTCGAGGTCCACCGCTCCTACGAGGAGTCGATCGATCGGATGCAGCGCTTCCTCGGCTGCCGGCCCGAGGTCATCGCCTACGATCTCCACCC
>Ga0335080_10004445_pt1 | contig 14264 bp, 8 predicted proteins | sample Lox_Sample_34_FD_206720 | JGI IMG/M metagenome (GOLD analysis project Ga0335080, IMG submission 206720) | Soil microbial communities from Loxahatchee National Wildlife Refuge, Florida, United States - Lox_Sample_3.4 | ecosystem: Environmental > Terrestrial > Soil > Wetlands | place: USA: Florida... | reverse complement strand
GATTCCTCGGCGGGGCCGCCGCCGCGGGCATCATGCTCCTCCTCTTCGAGTACGCCACGCGTCTCGCCACCGAGGAATTTGCGCCGTACCTGCGCATGCCCCCGGTCTTCTACGCCGCCGTCGTCGGGACGGGAATCGTCCTGGGTCTCGCCGGGAGCACCATCTCCGTCCTCCGGTTCGTCCGTCCCGCGGCGGCCCAGTGAGCGCGCGCGGCGGTTGCACGATTTCGCGCAAATTCGTACATTGGCGTCGTCACGTCCACCCTGTCGCATTCCAGTTCTCCACCCTCACCGTCGTTCCGGGATATCACCTATGAACAAGATTGCCTCGTTTTACACCTCGTCGGTCGGGCGTAAGCTGCTCATGGGGCTGTCGGGGTTCTTCCTGTTGAGCTTCCTGGTCATTCACCTCTACATCAACCTGTTCCTGCTGAAGCAGGACCAGGGCTCGACGTTCGACACGTACGCGGAATTCATGGCAACGTATCCCCTGATCCGGCCGCTGGAGATCGTCCTGTTCGCGGGGTTCCTGCTCCACGCGTTCGTGGGGGTGTGGCTCTGGCTCACCAACCGGATGGCGCGGCCGGTGTCCTACGCGGTCAACCGGGCGTCGGACAACAGCACGCTCGCATCGCGGACGGCATTCTGGACCGGGGCGTTCGTGCTCCTGTTCCTCGTCATACACGTCAACACGTTTTTCATCCGCTCCCGCTTCTTCCCCGACGGGACGACCATGTACGAGCGTGTGGAAAACGCGTTCCACAGCCCCCTCTACGTGTGTTTCTACCTCGTGGCCCTGGCGTTCCTCGGCTACCACCTGAAACACGGGGTCCAGTCGGCGTTCCAGACGCTCGGGATGAGGCACGCGAGATACGAGTGGGCCATCACCGCGATCGGCATCGTGTTCTGGCTCCTCTTCCCGATCGCGTTCGCCGTCCTCCCCCTCTATTTTCTCCTGGCTCACTAACAGGGACACAGACCATGACTTTAGATTCCAAGATTCCGGCGGGTCCCATCGAGCAGAAGTGGGACAACCACCGCTTCGGCATGAAGCTGGTGAACCCCGCGAACAAACGGAAATACCACATCATCGTGGTCGGCACGGGCCTGGCCGGGGCGTCCGCGGCCGCGTCGCTGGCAGAGCTGGGGTACAGGGTCACCGCGCTCTCCTACCACGAATCTCCGCGCCGTGCGCACAGCATCTCGGCGCAGGGGGGGATCAACGCCCCCAAGAACTATCCGAACGACGGGGACAGCGTCTACCGCCTCTTCTACGACACGGTGAAGGGAGGGGACTACCGGTCGCGCGAGGCGAACGTGTACCGGCTCGCGCAGGTGAGCAACGCGATCATCGACCAGTGCGTGGCGCAGGGGGTGCCGTTCGCCCGCGAGTACGGCGGTCTCCTGGACAACCGGTCGTTCGGCGGCGCGCAGGTCTCCCGGACGTTTTACGCGCGCGGTCAAACGGGGCAACAGCTTCTGCTCGGCGCCTATTCCGCGCTGATCCGCCAGGTGGGGCTCGGGGCGGTGAAGTTCTTCGACCGGAGAGAGATGCTCGACCTCGTGGTCGTGGACGGGCACGCGCGGGGCGTCGTTGCGCGCAACATGGTGAACGGGCACCTGGAGTCGTACGCGGGCGACGCCGTGATCCTCGCGACGGGGGGCTACGGCAACGTCTTCTTCCTCTCCACCAACGCGAAGATGTGCAACGCCACGGCGACGTGGCGCGCCCACAAGCGGGGGGCCTACTTCGGGAATCCCTGCTTCACACAGATTCACCCCACGTGCATCCCCGTGGCGAGCGACCACCAGTCGAAGCTCACGCTGATGAGCGAGAGCCTGCGCAACGACGGCCGCATCTGGGTGCCGAAGGCGAAGGGGGACACGCGGGCCCCCAACCAGATCCCGGAGGAGGAGCGCGACTACTACCTGGAGCGGATGTACCCGTCATTCGGAAACCTCGTGCCGCGCGACGTGGCCTCCCGCCGCGCCAAAGAAATGTGCGACAAGGGGCACGGCGTCGGAAGCACGAAGCTTGCGGTCTATCTCGATTTCGGCGACACGATCACAAGGAACGGGAAAGCCTGGGTGGCGGAGAAGTACGGCAACCTCTTTGACATGTACAAGCAGATCACCGGCGAGGACGCCTACGCCGCGCCGATGCGGATCTACCCCGCTGTCCACTACACCATGGGGGGACTCTGGGTCGATTACAACCTCATGGCCACAGTCCCCGGGCTCTTCGTCCTCGGTGAAGCGAATTTCTCCGACCACGGCGCGAATCGCCTGGGCGCGAGCGCGCTGATGCAGGGGCTGGCGGACGGCTACTTCATCATCCCCTACACGATCGGCGATTACCTCGCCTCCACGAAGCTCCCGAAGACGGAAACGGGGAGCGCCCCGTTCAAGGCCGCCGAAGCGTCCGTGGATGCGCTGACGAAGAAACTCACCGGCGTGAAGGGGTCGACGCCCGTCGACGTGCTCCACAAGGAGCTGGGGCACATCATGTGGGAGTACTGCGGCATGGGGCGGAACGCCGCCGGGCTGAAGAAGGCGCTCACGCTCATCCCGGCGCTCCGCGAGCGGTTCTGGAAGGAAGTGGCCGTCAACGGGTCCGCCGAGGCGTTCAACCAGGAACTGGAGAAGGCGCACCGGCTGGCGGATTTCCTTGAGCTGGCGGAGCTGATCGTGCGCGACGCGCTGATGCGGGACGAGTCATGCGGCGGCCACTTCCGCGAAGAACACCAGACGGCGGAGGGGGAAGCCCAGCGGAACGACGCGAAATTCTCGTTCGTCGCGGCGTGGGAGTTCGCCGGCGCCGGAAAGACCCCGAAGCTCCACAAAGAGCCCCTGAAGTTCGAATACGTGAAACCGAGCCAACGCAGCTATAAATGAGGAACCCATGTCCGGAACCATGACCATCACGCTCAACGTCTGGCGCCAGAGCGACAGGAATGCCGCGGGGCGTTTCGTCGCCTACAGGCTCCCCAACGTCTCACCCGACATGTCCTTCCTCGAGATGCTGGATCTCCTGAACCTCGACCTCATCCGGAAGGGGGAAGAGGCGATCGCGTTCGATCACGACTGCCGCGAGGGGATCTGCGGGACGTGCTCCCTCTATATCAACGGCAGGGCGCACGGCCCCCTGAAGGGGGTCACGGCCTGCCAGCTCCACATGCGGACGTTCAGCGACGGCGACACCATCACGGTCGAACCCTGGCGGGCGAAGGCGTTCCCCGTCATCCGCGACCTCGTCGTCGACCGTTCCGCGTTCGACCGGATCATGGCCGCCGGGGGATTTGTCTCCGTCCGGACGGGCGGCGCGCCCGACGGCAACGCGATCCCCGTGCCGAAGCCCGTCGCCGAGGAGGCGATGGACGCCGCCGCGTGCATCGGCTGCGGCGCGTGCGTCGCCGCGTGCAAGAACGGATCGGCCATGCTCTTCGTCGCCGCCAAGGTCTCCCAGCTCGCCCTCCTTCCGCAGGGGCACGCGGAGCGGCAGCAGCGGGTGGAGGCGATGGTCGCACAGATGGACGCCGAAGGATTCGGCGCCTGCTCGAACACGTACGCCTGCGAGGCGGAATGCCCGAAGCAGATTTCCGTCTCGCACATCGCCCGGTTGAACAGGGAGTACCTGCGGGCGAAGCTCGTCTAGCGCATCTCCACCGGCAGCCACACGGGTCCGTATGCGCCTGCGCCGCATCATCCTTTCTCTCGCAGCCGGGGGGCTCCTCCTGGCCGGCGCCGCCACAACCAGCGCGCAGAACTCGAAGGAAAACGCCGACTTCAAGCTCGCGATCAACCTCTACAACGACGGACTCTTCGACCTGGCGCAGGAACAGCTCAAGCAGTTCATCGGCGCCTACCCCTCGACCCCGCAGGGGATCGACGCGCGATTCTACCTCGGCCTGACGTACCTCAAGCTCAAGAAGTACGACGACGCCCGCCTCACGTTCCAGTCGTTCGCGCTCACATACCAGGACAACCCCCGAGCGCCCGAGGCCTGGTGGAACGTCGGGGAATCGTACGCAGCGATGGGCGTGTACCGGGAGGCGGCGCTCGCATTCGAGCGGGTCAAGGTCTTTCACCCCAAGGCCAAGTCCGCCCCCGACGCGCTCCTGCAGGCGACGAAGTACTTTCTCCTCGCCGGATCGCGCGAGGACGCGCGGCGGACGCTCCGCGTCATACTCCAGGAATACCCGACAAGCGACGCCGTCCTGGGCGCGCGCACGCAGCTGGGGAGGATGTATTTCGAGGAGGGGAACTACGACCAGGCGCAGAGCGAGCTGAGGCGGGTCATCGACTCCGATCCCTCCCCGGACGCCCGCGCGGGCGCGCTCCTGATACTCGGGAACATCTCCCAGGCGACGGGGCGGATGGACAACGCGCAGGCCGACTACAAAGAGATCATCGCCCGCTACCCGAAGACATCCGCCGCGCAGGGGGCATACCTCAGCACGGGGAAGCTCGCCGAGGCTGCGGGAAAGCACGAGGAGGCCCTCGGCTGGTTCCGGAAGGCGATTGCCGAGAAGAACGGCGGCGATTCGACGCTGGTCCGCGAGGCACTCATCGCCAGCGGGGACGCCCAGGCGGGACTCGGGGATTTTGCGGGGGCCGCGGCGTCGTACGAACGTTTCCTTGCGGCTGCCGCCGCACCGGGCGAAAGGACGGGCGAGGTCCTCTGGAAGCTCGCTTCCGCCACGGCGCGCGCGAAGGATTTCAGGCGTTCGAACGACGCCTGCAACCGGCTCCTGGCATCGTCCGCCGCCGAAGGGCTCAAGCGGCGCGGCAGGATCAGGCTCGCGCTCAACGCCGCGGAGCAGAAGAACTACGCGGCGGCCCTCCAGCACTTCAGCGCGTTTACCGACGCCGCGCCGGAAGACCCCGCGACGCCGGACATACTCCTGCGCGAGGCACGGCTGTGCGCGGGAGGGCTCGCCGACCCGAGAAAAGCGATCGCGCTCTTCGAGCAGATCGCCGGCCGGTATCCCTCCTCCCCCGTCGCGGACGACGCGATTGCCGGCGCCGCGCAGTGCTATGAGCAGTTGAAGGAGTTCAACCGCGCGCTCCAGTCCTACAGCGAGCTGATCGCACGGTACCCTGCCTCCGATCTGAGACCCGGCGCGGAAGAACGCGTCAGGATGATCTCGACGTTCGAGGCGAAGGAGAAGGACGCGGGACTGGAGAAGCTCGCGCTCCTCGTGGGGGACGTCGTCTCGGAGAAGGACAGGGCGGGCCTCGCGTTCCGGCTCGGGGAGATCTACTTCAGCGATCTGAAGAGCTACGCCGCCGCCGCCGTGCAGTTCGACAATGCGCTCGCCGCCGGGCTCGCCCCCCCGCGCTCGGCCGATGCGCTCCTGAAGAAGGCGCAGGCGCTCGAGTATATGAGCTGGAATGACGCGAAGATTGTCCCCCGGGCGATGGAAGCATACCGGGCATACCTGGCGGCGGGGGCGGATTCCGACCAGGCGCTCCTCGCCCTCTTTCGTCTCAGCGCCGGAACGCTCCCGCAGGCACGGGAGGCGGCGGCGACGCTCCTGGCAACGCACGCGGCGTTCCCCATGGCCGATACCGTCGAGCTGGTGCTCGGGACATTGGAGGAACGGGCGGATAGTCTCGCCCCGGCGGGCGCGGCGTTCGCGCTCGCGCGGCGCATGGCGCGGGATTCATCGATCGCGGAGGCCGCGGCCTGGGGAAGCCTGCAGGTCCTCCTCAGGCAGGATCTCCCCGATTCGGCGCTGCGCGCCGGGGCGAGCTTTCTCGCCTCGTACACTTCGAGCGCGCACACGGCGGTCCTCCTGGCGCGCCTGGGCGATATCGCGGCGGAGCTCGGCAGGCCCCGTGACGCCGCGGCATACTACCAGAGACTGACGGGTGAATTCGGCTACGCCGCCCCGGCGGACGGCGCCGAGGAAAAGCTCGGACGCGCACTCGGCGCCGCGGGGGAGACGGACGCGGCGCTTGCGGTCTACGCGGAGATCTCCCGCAACGCCGCGGACAATCCGATGGGGGACGGGCAGGCGCCGACCGGCGTGCTCCTCGCGCTGGGCAAGCTCTCCTGGCAGGCGGGCAAGGGTCCCGATGCGAAGCGCTACCTGAATGCGGTTCTCGCACGCGAGCAGACGGGCGCGTCGGCGGGAGACGCGTACACGACGCTCGGCATGATCTCCCGCGCCGCCGGGGATCGCGACGCTGCGACCTCCTACTTTAAACAGGCGGAGGAGGCCGCGCCCGGGACGACGGTCTCGCGCGACATCGCGGACCTCCTGTTCGACAACGGCGACTACGCGGACGCGATCCGCGACTACACGCAGCTCTCCCGCGCCGCGGCCGCCGACAGCGACAGGCAGTACTGTGACGCCCGGGTCATCGTCGCAACGCTCCGGAGCGGCGACGCCGCCGGGGCCGCGAAGCGGATCCCGGAGTTCACGCAGGCGCACCCGGGCGACAGGGACGACATGGCGCTCTTCGACCTTGAAGGGGGCCTCCTCCAGTTCCGCAAGGAGGAGTACGCGGGCGCGATGAAGGCGTTCGAGCGCGTGGCGGACAGGTACGAGGAAACTCCGTCGGGCCCCGCGGCGATGTACTGGATCGGCAAGACGCTGGAGGCGACGGACAGGCAGCGTGAGGCGATCGAGGCGCTCGAAAAGCTCCTGGCCGCGCACCCGGACGCCCCCGTCATCAGGCGGGTCCACCTCGCGCTGGGGAACCTCTACTACGCCGCGGAGAAGTGGGACGAAGCGATCAAGCACTACCGGACGATCGTCGACGACCCCCACCCGGACAGCGAGCTGCTCCCCTCGGCGATGAGCAACCTGATCGAGACGTACGAGACGGCCGGGGCGTACGACGGCGCGCTGACGCTCACGCGCAAGTACCTGGAGCTCTACCCCAACGCCGACGACGCGCTCGACAAGAAAATCAAGATCGGCATACTGTACGACCGGCTGGGGTATTACGACCAGTCGGTCCTGCAGCTCCAGGCGCTCCTCGACGAGGCCGGGAGCGACCTGGAAGGCGAGATCCGCTACTACATCGCGGAGGCGAATTACCACAAGGGGGATTACCAGCAGGCGATACTCGATTTTCTCAAGGTCCCGTACCTCGTGACGAAGAAGGGGAAGATCGACTGGACGGCGAACGCGCTCTACATGTCGGGTCAATCGTACGAGAAGATGGGGAGGTACGACCAGGCGCTCACCATGTACCAGCAGATCGTGGACCGGACGGGGATCGACGCGACGTTCAAGTCCGCCGCGCGCAAGGAGATCGACCGTGTCCGGTCCGTCCTGAAAAAGAAGCCCGGCTGACCATGCTCGAACACGAGACCGACGTGATCCTGGAAGCACTCCTGGCGCGAACCATCGGCGCGCGGGAGGCCATACTCTTCGGCGAGATCCAGTCCGCCGACATTCCCCGCGGGATCAAGACGTATCTCCAGGCCGATATCGTCCGCGCGCTGGAGTCGGAGCTCTACGCCTCTCCGCGGCTCGCGCGCGTGCAGCGCGATGCGCCCGGCGTGCGGCGACAGGGCCGCGCGTTCGTGGCGTCGATGGTCGCGACGTACGCCATCCCCCGGGCGGAATTTCTCCCCCTCATGGAGAACGCCGTCCATTTCCTGGAGAATTACCTCTGCCGCCCGCAGTGGACGATCGAGCGCTTCGTGTTCGAATCGGCGGATCGCGTGTCGCTCGGGGAGATGACCGCCCGGCTCGACTGCACGGTGGAATACGCCTACTTCCGGACACTGATCCCCCGGGTGATGGAGCGGCGGGGAATGCGGGAGATCAACGCCGGAGAATTCCGCACCATACTCGGAACGATCGACGACCAGATCGTCAGGCAGCACAACCCGCGCGAGCTGGCGCTGCTGGCAAAGCCGATATTCGACTTCCTCCTCCTGCGCGACACGCCCCCCGACGTCAGCATCCCCCTCAAGCCGATACTCGTCTTCTTTGACGACAAGAAGATGAAGATCCTCCGGGACTATATCGAGAGCATCTCCAGGATACGCAAGAAGGAGGAAATCACGCTGGACGAGCTGACGACGCTCGTGGAGGATCTGTACCTCGGGCAGGGGGAGCCCGAGGCTCCTGCCCCGGGCGCCGGCGAGGGACTGCCGGCGGCGCTGTTCGCGCCGGAGCCGGCGCAGCCGGATTCAGCCACCGGGGAACCGGTTCGGAGTGATCTGGCGGCCGCTGAACCGGCACAACACGATTCAGCAACTCCGGGGCCGGAGCGACATGATTCGGTCCCCGCGGGACCGGCGCAAAAGGATCTGACGGCGGCGGGTCCCGACCGGCAGGAATCGACCGCGGCGGAAGAGTTGACTCGGAGCGGCACGCCGCATGAACCGCCTCCGAGCGCAGGTCCGGGTGCGGATCTCAATTCCCCCCACACGGAGCCTCCTGAGGCGCATCGTTCCGGGATACTCCCCCCCGAATCTCCCCCGGCGGCGGAACCGGGTGACGAGGAAACGGACCGCCGCGTGTTCGAGCCCACACTCGAGATCCGCATGCCGTCGACGTTCGATTTCATGACCGAGGAACCGGACGGGCGCGAGGAGGTCTCACCGTCCGATGAGCCCCCGGCGCTCAGGGATATCCGGCAAATGATCGACGTGCACGAACGATCCAGGTTCGTCAGGAAGCTCTTCGACAGGGACGAGGAGAAGTATGAGGATACGATCACCTCGCTCAACGGCGCGGCGGACTGGAAAGCGGCCGCAAAGATACTGAATTCCCTCTACCTCGCGTCCGGTCTCGATCCGTTCGACGCGGACGTCGTCGAGTTTACGGACGCCATACAGCGCCGCTACCAGGACACCGCGAGGGACAACCGGTGAAGTTCATCGACGTCGCGCTCATACATGTGGCCGCCGGCAGCGGCGGCGTCGGGTGCGTCAGCTTCAGGAGGGAAAAATTCGTCCCCAAAGGGGGGCCCGACGGAGGGAACGGCGGACGGGGAGGATCGGTCATCATCCGCGCCAACCGGCACCTGGCGACGCTGCTGGACTACCAGTACAGGAGGATTTACCGCGCCCCGCGCGGGGAGCACGGGCTCGGATCCCGAAAATCCGGGAAGAGCGGCCGGGACGTGACACTCGAGGTGCCGGCCGGGACGATCATCCGCGATACGGCGTCGGGTGAAGTCGTTGCCGATCTCCTGGATGACGGGGCGACGTTTCTCGCCGCGGCGGGCGGGCGCGGCGGGCGGGGAAACGCGGAGTTCGCCACATCCACGGACCAGGCGCCGCGCAGGTTCGAGCAGGGAGAAGAGGGAGAAGAACGGGACCTCGAGCTTGAGCTGAAGCTCCTGGCCGACGTGGGACTCGTCGGGCTCCCGAATGCCGGAAAGTCGACGCTGATCTCCGTCATCTCCGCCGCGCGCCCGAAGATCGCCGACTACCCATTCACGACGCTCGTCCCCAATCTCGGCATCGTCCGCGTCGGCGAGGGAGCGAGCTTTGTCGTCGCGGATATTCCCGGACTCCTGGAAGGGGCGCACACCGGGAAAGGGCTCGGCCTCCAGTTCCTCCGCCACATCGAGCGTTCGAAGGCGCTCGTATTCCTGGTCGACGCCACGAGCGAGGATCCCGGGAAAGACTTTGCCGTACTGCTCAACGAGCTGAAGCAATACCGGAGCGAGCTTGTCCGCAAACGCAGGATCGCCGTGCTGACGAAGACCGACCTTCTCGATGCGTCCGCAAAAAGGAGGCTGGCAAAGATCCGGTTCGGGAAGACTCCCGTCTACCGCATCTCGGCCGTGGCGGGTTCGGGGATCAGTGAGCTGGTCGCCGCCATGTGGGAAAACGTCAGCCGCACGAGAGGCAAACCCGGTAAAAGGCCGTGATTCACCCCCCCCTCACCCCGCGAAGAACTCTCCTCGTTGTCGCGACGCTCGTGGCTCTCCTCGTCGCCGGGGGCTTCATCGCCCTTTCTCTCGGGAGCGTCCCGGTTCCGCTGAAGAGCATCGCCGGCTCACTCACCGGAGACGCATCCGTGTCTCCCGCCGAGCGGACGATCATACTCGACATCCGCCTCCCCCGGGTCCTACTGGCGATCATCGTCGGTGCGGGACTCTCCGTCGCCGGACTGGTCTTCCAGGCGCTCCTCAGGAACCCGCTGGCGGAGCCGTACATACTCGGCATATCCAGCGGAGGAACCGTGGGCGCCGTTCTCGCGATGACGTTCGCCGGCGGCGCCAGCGCCTTCTCGGCTCCGCTGGCCTCCTTTGCAGGGTCCGCCGCAGTCATGGGTCTTGTCTATTCGGTGGCACACAGGAGGGGAAAGCTCGACACGTATACGCTCCTCCTCGCCGGCGTCATGGTGGGGGCGTTCTTCAACGCGCTGGTCCTCCTCCTGGTAGCGATCGTCAACCAGGAGCTCAGGAACGCGTTCCTCTGGCTTATGGGGAATCTGAGCGGGGCATCGGGTACTTCCGTCCTGGTCGTGGGCCCGGCAGTCCTGGCTGCATCCATTGCGCTCTACGCGCAGGCCAAGGGGCTGAACCTGATCGCCACGGGGGAGGAAGCGGCGATGCAGCTCGGCGTGAACGTCGGGATACTGAAGAAATCGGCCTACCTTCTTGCCTCGTTCATCACGGGTATGGTGGTCTCTGTGAGCGGGGTTGTCGGGTTCGTCGGACTTATCATCCCCCACATTTGCCGGATTGTACTAGGCCCGGACCACCGGCTTCTGTTTCCCGCCTCATTCCTGGTCGGGGCGATATTCATGGTTTCGGCGGATACTGTCGCACGGATCGCGCTCGCCCCTGCCGAGATCCCCGTTGGAGCCGTTACTGCCGCTATAGGCGCCCCCCTGTTTGTCTACCTTCTCAGGAAGGTGTGAGCGCGGACACTCCCCACCTCCCCCGGATTGATTCAAATCACACCTTGTTTGGAAGTATCTCTATTCATATACTTAGACTTGGGCCATAGCAACTATCAGGATTTTACTCAGTTCTTTGCGAGCCTTTCGCAAGGCATCACCGGATATCTAACCAGCTTTTGCGAATCCTCGTAGAGAGGACATCATGGAGAGATTGCAGGGGGATGTTCGCCGCCCGGTGAAGCGTCCAGAGCAGCGCAAGCCGGCAGACTCGACCAATGATCTGAGCGGCTCACTCATCGGCAGCGACCGGCCGCCTGACCCGGGGCCGAGCCACACCGGCGATCGAGAGACGCTTCCCGGCGCAGGGATGACATTCCATGTCGACCTTGTCGCCTGCCCGCAGGAGAAGCTCATCTCCGCGCGGAAGAAGAGCGGGACGATCGTAAGCGACACGAAAACCCTCCCGGTCGTCGAGGACGATGAGGCGCTCCGCGACCTCCCGACCGAGTTGCTCCAGTCGTACGGGCACAGGGTCAGTCAGGCGGAAGACGGGATGGCCGGGCGCGACAGGTTCACACGGCACGGGGATAACTTCAGCGCGGTCATCAGGGACATTGGGCTTCCCCGGATGTCGGGGGAGGATCTCTTCACGAGGATCCGCAAGATGGACCCCGGTTCATGCATCATGCCGGCGGAGATCCTTCGCGTCATCCGCGGGGTGATCGACGCGCGCAGACAGTCAATGAGGCGTCTCCATGAAACAGGAAGAGCGGGGATCGGAAACCGAACGGTTGCTTCACCTGATACTCGCCAATATCGATGACCTGATCGCGGTGCTCGATCTCGACGGGCGCCGCCTGTACAACAGCCCCTCCTATGAAGCCATTTTCGGCCGCAGGGACAAGCTCCGGGGAACGGATTCGTTCGAAGAGGTCCACCCCGACGACCGGGACATGGTCCGTGACACATTCCGCGATACCGTCCGCACCGGCGTCGGCCGCCGGATCGTCTACCGCCTTGTGGGACTGGACGGGAGCGTTCGCGCCATCGAATCGCAGGGAAACGTCATCCGTGACGCGGAAGGAAAACCCGAGAAGGTCATCGTCGTGGGCCGGGACATCACCGATCGCATGCGGGCTGAGGGTGAGCGGACGCGCCTCATCTCCGCCGTCGAGCAGGTCCACGAAGCGATCATCATCACGGATGCCGCAGGGACGATCCTGTTCGCCAATCCCGCGTTCGAGAAGCTGACCGGCTATGCGCGCGAGGAAGCGCTGGGCCGGAACCCCCGCATACTCAAGAGCGGCGCACAGGGCGACGACTTCTACCGCGAGATGTGGGCCACGCTGCTGCGGGGGGAGGTCTGGACGGGCCGGCTGATCAACCAGCGCAAGGACGGCTCGAAGTACCAGGAGGAAATGGTCATCTCTCCCGTCCGCGACGCCTCCGGGACGGTGGTGAACTACGCCGCCGTCAAGCGCGACACGACGCTCGAGAGCCAGCTCGAGGAACAGCTGCGGCAGGCGCAGAAGATGGAGAGTCTCCGACAGCTCGCGGGCGGGATCGCGCACGATTTCAACAACATCCTGAACGTCATCCTGGGGACGTTCACGCTGATGCGAACGAAGGTGAAAGGGGACGCCTCGGCTGAAAAGTACCTCAAGATGGGGGAAAACGCCGTTCAGCGGGGAAGCGACGTCGGGAAACGGCTCTCGATGTTCGCCCAGGCCGACGTGTCGCAGCATATCCCTATCGCGCTCGGCGGAGTCGTGAAGGAGGCGGCGTCATCGCTCCGCGAGAGCATCGAGAAGACGATACGCGTCGAGACGCTCATCGGCCACGAGGTTCCGCTCGTGCAGGCGAGCCAGCCGCAGCTCTACCAGAGTCTCCTGACGCTCGGATTGCACGCCCGGGACGCCCTGGTGGGCGCACGGACGCCGGAGGCGCTCATCGCCTTCGGGGTGGTCACGGCGGACGGCCGCACCGTCCACGAGATGTACCCGGGGGCGACCGCGCGGACGTACGTGCGGGTGAGCGTGAGCGACAACGGGCCCGCCATGCCGGAGGACCGGCGCCGGCGGATATTCGAGCCGTTCCTCAGGACCGACGCCGCCGAGGGGGCGCGGGGTCTCGCGCTTGCGACCGTCTATTCCGTCGTCAGGGGCCACCACGGCTTTATCAACGTGACCAGCGAGGATGGGCGCGGCACGATGTTTACGATCTACCTGCCCGCCATCCACGTGGAGGCGGAATCGTCGGGGGACCCCGGCGGCGAGGCGATCGTCGGGGGGACGGAGACGGTGCTCGTGGTCGAGGATGAGGACGCGCTGCGGCTTCTCCTGGAGGAGGTCCTGCGGGCGCGGGGGTACACTGTCATCTCCGCGGCCGACGGGGTCGAAGGATTCGAGACGTACACCACGCACGCTGAAGAGATCTCGGCCGTCATCGCCGACATGGGTCTTCCGCGGCAGTCGGGATTCGAGATGTTCGAGAAGATCCGGGAACGCAACCCGCGCGCGAAGGTGATACTGGCCAGCGGGTACCTCTCACCCGAGCTCAAGTCGAAGCTCTTCGTCGCCGGCGCAAAAGCGTTCATCCCCAAGCCGTTCCAGACAAACGACGTCCTGCGCAAGCTCCGCGAGATCCTGGATCTGCCGTCCTGAGTCGGGAGATTGCTTCGTCGTGGCGCCTTCGGTGGCGCCCGCGGCGCCACAGGCGCCACTCCTCGCAATGACGGCTCGCACTGACGGAAGCCCGTCATTGCGAGGAGCGCTCCTCAGCGACGAAGCAATCTCGGCCGGGATTGCTTCGTCGTGGCGCCTCTGGCGCCACGAAGCAATCTGCTTGCCTTCCTCCGAGGTTTTCGTTAGATTCAATCGCCGGACACTCGCTCCGGCCCCCGCCGCTCCGGATGGGCGGGATATGTGGTGACGTCCACTGTTGGTGTAGTGACACCGGGTATGCACGCGATCACCGTTGACAGCATCTCGTTCGGTTACGACCCGGCCACGCCGGTCGTGCGGGATGTTACATTAACGGTGCGCCGCGGCGAATTCCTCAGCCTCGTCGGCCCCAACGGCTCCGGCAAGACCACGCTCCTGCGGCTCCTCGACAGAATCTTCATTCCCCAGCGCGGCTCGATCACGCTCGACGGGCAGCCCCTCGCGAAATTTTCCCGCACGGCCATCGCCCGGCGGATCGCCTTCGTTCCCCAGGATAACACGATCCAGTTTCCGTTCACCGTCACCGAAGTGGTGCTGATGGGACGGGCCCCCCACAGCGGGGGGATGGCGTTCGAGAACGCCCGCGACCGGGAGGTCGCCGGCGCCATGATGGCGCTGACCGACGTCGCGCCCCTCGCGGCGCATCCCGTGATGAACCTCTCCGGCGGCGAGCGGCAGCGCGTGTTCATCGCCCGCGCGCTCGCCCAGGA
>Ga0335080_10004444_pt1 | contig 14265 bp, 32 predicted proteins | sample Lox_Sample_34_FD_206720 | JGI IMG/M metagenome (GOLD analysis project Ga0335080, IMG submission 206720) | Soil microbial communities from Loxahatchee National Wildlife Refuge, Florida, United States - Lox_Sample_3.4 | ecosystem: Environmental > Terrestrial > Soil > Wetlands | place: USA... | reverse complement strand
GTTCCCCAGCCTAACCTCAAAAAAAACAGGCGTCACTCGATCCACAGTGCAGTCGCCAGCCTCATGCTGCTCATGTCCCACTGCTGTGTGCCTGTCCTCATCTGTTGACATCGACATCATCTGTCTCGCGAGATCCCCCTGTCCTCAGTGCTCACTGCTGCCTCAAGTCTCACTCGGGTGCGCTCATGTGACAGGTGAGGTTACAGTGACACAAGAGAGCGCGCGAGTCGTGTGTGGCTCGCGCGCTCTCTTGTGCTAGTTGTTGCTTGTGATGCGTGCGTGGAATGCGATGCTGTCGTTGTGTGCGAGACAGAGCGAACAGTCTGCGACGTAGAGTGACTGTCGTGTGTGTATGATGTGTGATTGCAGCACTGTGTCGCGTGCGAAGAATCGTTGCACTTGTGTGCGCATGCGCTGGATTTCGTCTTCTGTGAGCAGATTGTGTAGTGATGACATTGTGACTGTCCTTTCTAGTGTGATGCGCGATAGTCGATGAGGGCTGAGATGCGCTGTGAGACGTATTGCATGGTGTCTTCTTCGAGTTGCTCTTGTGTCAGTTCGCGTCTCTCGCGCGCTGTGGTTGTCATGAGGAATGCGATGCTCATGTCGTGTGCTGCGTCGAAACATGCTTCGTGAGGGTAGAGGTCATATGTGATGCTTGCGATCTTGTTTGCTATGCGTGTGATTAGTGCGCGCTCGGGAATCGTGAGTGCTAGTGCGAGTCTGTCGAGGCTAGTGTTGCTCATGTCTGTTTTGTCGCTTTCTGTGCTGCGCGTGCGCGAGAGATTCGAACGACTGTTCGAGTTATGCTCTCTATGCTGCATATATGCAGCATATCATAGTGCCAGTCACATTAGTCACATTGCGTCACTCTAGTAATGTGATTTGCGTCACATTTAGCGCTCTGCTCTTGACACGCGAAAACGATCTTGAAAAACAGTGATCTTGAAATTTCGAATTACTGTGCGAGCAGTCGCACGCGCATAGAACAGCTATTCGAATTTGCAGCGTGAGCGAGCAGATGCGCGTAGCGCGCGAATTTCGAATATCTGCGCGATTTTCTTGCGCTATCGTCGCACAGCCGGCGCATATTCGAACTGGTGTTCTTTCGACGCGCTGTGAGCGTCTCTAACAAGATCATATTTCTAGCTACACAATGTATCGCGTGAGCGTTCAACGCGTCGCAGCGTGCGATACAGCGCGATACAGAGCATGTCTCGTCTGATGTTCGCTCGCGTAGACGCAGCGCAGCACTGCATTCCTACGCAGAGTAAGCACCCTAATCACGCTAAGTATTTTCGAACATACTTTCGGCATCGCTTTTCAGTGTGACTTAGATCACACTGTATCGTCGCACGTCAGAGTGCAGATTCGAACTTAGTTCGAAGGCGAAAAGCTTGACAGATTGACGCATCGTGACGTATTGTCGTATCACAAGCTAATAAATCGAGAGTTACGAATCAAGATCACGCGCGAGCGTCAATCAAGATCATATCTCTCGCATAAAGGGAGAGGATCATGAGCGTTTACGCGCATGGACCTTGGGGGTTCGCAGTAGCGGGACGCATGTCCGAAAAGGACCATGTGATCGTGCCGCGAACCCGCGAGGGGCGAATCGCCCCCCTGCCGATCGTCGAACGCGAGCGTTCGTCAATGCCCCCAAGCTGGGTGCTTGACAAGATCGCCGACGAGAAGCTCCACGGGGGGTACAACAAGATCCCGACGTGCCCAAGCTGCTGGCTCAAGCACAGGGGGCCCTGCTACTGAATGCAGGGCCCCCCCGGGAAGGGGCTGCCCGCTAACGCGGGTTGCGCAACTGGCAGGAAATTCCTGCGAGTCGCGTGGCACACGTCACGCGCAGCCTACACAACTGAATAAGAGGTCAGTGTGTGGGCTGGCCAACGGTCGGAGGAATCATGACCGAAGTCACCCAGGGAACTGGGACCCAGCCCACGCAGCCGACGACCCCTGCCGTTGACGCGGCACGGAGCCAGGAGGCAACCATTGTCGCCGGGCGCACCACGCGCCCGGGGGACAAGGGCACTGCCCCCAAGCCCCGCGCACCGCGCGGCAGCAAGGGCACCGGCAACGGCAAGCCGAGCGGCAAGACGGGCGCCCCCAAGGCGACCGCCCCGAAGCCCGCCGCGTCCGCCGAGGGACCGAAGGTGAACGAGCGGAAGAACATCGCCTACATGGCGATCGTCGACGCCGTCCACGCGATCTGCACCGAGCAGGTGGCGCGGAAGTTGTTCCCCGACATGCCCGCCAAGGACGCGCTGCGCTTCCTCGCCGCCGAGTGCGGCCGGAACCTGAGCTACGGCCCGGGGAGCTACACCAGCCCCCGGTTCGTGCAGCCGGGGACCGGGCGCGGGCAGCGCCACGTTGCGACCGCTGCGCAGAAGCGCGGCAGCAACGGCCGGCAGAAGGCTGCGTGACACGCCGGGAGCGACGCCGCCGCCGCGTCGCTCCCGTGCGCAGACTTCATCCATGGGGTGGGGTCTGCGTGCGCTAACGGCACGCGAACAACCGAATAGTGCAGGAGGAAGGGGGTGATTCGCATGAGGATGCGGAGATCCTTGCTTGCCGCTGCTGTTGCTGTCGTGGTGGCTGGCGGTTCTGCTGTCGCCGCTGCTGAGCTGGGCGGCCCGTCGTACACCCATCGGTGGTGTGCGCCGGTGATCGCGCAGATCGAGGATGGTCACCAGTCTCCGAACGCGATGGTTGATCATCTGGAGCCGTACGCGCATGTGCGGCTGGTGGGGCGGTACATCGGCGCGACTGCCGCGTTTGTGTACGCCTACGGCGTGGAGCAGGCCGACGCGGGCCAGGTGGTGGACGATCAGTCGCTGCGTGACATTGGCGCCGCTGTGGAGGCGGGGAACGCCTGGGGCAGGGCGAGGGACGCGATCATGCGCGCCTGCGGGGCTTCATGAGCCCGCTCGGAGCGCACCCGTGACCAGGGAGTGGGTGCGGGTGCGCTGCGGGGGAGCTGCTCATGGCTCTCGTGTCATAACGGAATAGAGGCGGTGAGGAGGTGGGCCTCGTGGCTGATAGCCCAGTCGCGGCGTTCGCTGAGGCGCTGGCCAGGTCCGCGCAGGATGAGTGGCTGGAAGCTGCTCAGCGGTGGTATGCGGACAGGCTTGCTGACCGGGACCGTGAGCCCGGTGGCAGGCTTGCTGCGCCGGGTGACCGGCGCATGTCCGGGTATGAGAACCGGGTCCGTGACGCTGGGCCGCCGCCGGTCGTGTTTGCTTGCACGGGCAGGCAGAGCGCGGCGGAGGCGGACATGCGCAGGCGCGGGTCGTATGACCAGTGGATGCGTACACGTCCGGCGATGAAGCGGCCGTGCCGTAAGTGCGGGGCGCAGGCTGGTGAGCGGTGCCTGGATGTGAAGCTGATCGCGAAGGCGATGCGGTATGCGGCGCCGGGTGAGCAGGCGCCGCGTATCTGGCTGAGGGGTTTTCACCAGGGCCGGTAGTACGTCGTTCCCAGGAGTGGGGGCGTGCTAGAAGGAGGCTGGTGGATGGAGACAAGTGAACAGGTTCTGGCTGCTGCGCGGTCGTTTCAGCGGACGCAGTACCGGCGTGCGGCGTCGGCGCGGGCGGAGGCGGATCGTCTGGCTGTGGTGGCGTTGCGTCTGGACGCTGATGCGGCGATGGCTGGGGAGGCGGAGGCTGAGCTGAAGGTGGCGATGGCGGAGGCGTCGCGTCGTTTGTCGGCGCGGTATGGCGAGCTGGCGGGTGCCCATACGGAGGTGGCCCGGTTCGCGGGTGGGCTGATACGGGAGTATCAGGCAGCCCAGTTAGCTGCATAGCAGGACAGGAGGTGACATTGCTGGGAGCGCACGCGCGCAGGGTGGTGCGTGCGCTGCCGGGGGATGTCAGTCCCTAGCCCAACTGAATAGGAGGGTTCCGAATGGCTGGTGGTGACCTGAAGGTTCCGCCGCCTGGTTCGCGTGGGCGCCGCCCGTCTGCTTCTGTGAGGTTGCGGCGGGCGGGTGAGTTCGCCGGCCGGTTTGCCAGTGAGGTGCGCGGTTTTGTGGAGTCTGAGCCGCCGGGTGTGGTTTCGCCGGGTAGCTGGGCGGATGAGGCCGTTTTTGTGCAGCTGGCGGAGCTGGTCGCGTTCGCGCTAACCGCCGGGCATGATACCTGGGGATACGAGCAGGTGGCTGAGGCTGCTGCGCAGTATCTCGCGCAGGTGTGCCCAGTGTCGGTGGTGGCCGGATTGATGGAACGGCAAGATGCAGTGAATCGGCCGCCAGGAAAGGAGCAGGGCAAGAAGGCAGGTAAGGGTAAGGCAGGCGGGAAGGCGCGGCCCACGGGGCGGCGCAGTCCCGCTGGGGCCGTCGCGCTGATACTGGCGCTGGCGGTGATCGTCACTATGGCGGCCCTGGTCCTGCATTAGATGCAGGAGAGGAGGTGCGTGATGAACAGCGATGAAAGGCCACCCGTGCGCGAGTTTGAGGCGTTCGGGCTGCCGTTCCCGGGGACGGGGACGCTGATGCCGGTGGTGATGCAGCACTGGCATCTGCAGGTGCCGGTGATTGGGCCGCGTGAGCGGCATGAGGCCGCTGGCGCTGCGGTGACGGAGGTGACCACGCAGCTGTGCCAGCTGGCGCGGCTGAACTGAGCTGGAGGCAGCGCGCAGCGCCCGCGCCGGAGTGGGTGCGGGTGTTGCGCGAGGCAGCCAGCCTCAAGGGTCCGTGCGCCTTGCTGCGCGGATGTGAAGGAAGGAGCAGCGTTATGGCTGAGCCTGACCCGGTGGGGCGGATGCGGATCGCGCGTGGGCGTGATGGCGTCCACACCGGCGACGATGACCGGCTGCCGCCGCTGGAAGAAGAAGTGCGCGAGTTCGAGGCGTTGTGGCCGGCGGAGGAGCCGCCGCAGGAGTTGCATTACCCGTGGGATGAGGAGCCACCCGACGACGACTACCCGCCGCCGCTGGACGACCTGGAGGAGTTCTGGCCGGAGCCGCCTGACGGCGGTGAGGACGTCGAGTTCTGCGGCTGCACCAACGAGGAACTGGAACGCGGCCGGACCTGCGGGCAGCCGCAGTGCCCGAACGCAGCGGGCATTCCCCGGGGTCAGCAGGCGGTGGCGCGAGTGCAGGCTAGGGGCAGCGACCCGCAGGCCAGGGCCGAGGCCGAGGGCGACTTCGGCCCGGGTGCGCCGTTCGGCGATGGCTAAGGGTAAGACCGCTGAACGCGGTTACGGTGGCGCGCATCAGCTGGAGCGCATCATCCGGGTCGCGGTTTACCGGCCGGGGCGTGACAAGTGCGCTATCGGCGGGGAGGTGCTGCGTGTCCCACCCGAGTTGCTGGATCTGGCGCATGACCACGTCAACGGCGGTTACCTGGACGGGTTGTCGTGCCGGGCGTGTAACCGGTCGGAGGCAGCGGCGCGCGGCAACCGGATGCGAGCAGAAGGGAGGTAGGTCATGGTTCCAGCCATGGATGCCATTTGGGTGGCGCTGGGCGCACTAGCCGCCGGGATCTTCATCGGTGTCGCGGCGACGTGGGCGGCGTTTACGGCGGAAAAGGAGGTGAGAGGACATGGAACTGGTGGTGAGGATCAACGGGACGGGCAGTAACCCGTATCACAGGCTCGGGTTGCGGCAGAATCCGTTCGTGCAGCTGGGGCGTGCCGAGTATGACGCGGCGGAGCGGATGGTTGCCAGTCTCGACGGTGACCCGGTGACCTGTGAGCAGGACATCCGGGACCGGCTGCCTGGGTTCGCGCCGGAGTTCGTGGAGTTGTGTGTGGCGAACTGGCGGCCTGGGCAGCGGGTGACGTTCACGGTCAGCTGGCCGGACTGAGGCTGGCGCAGGGAGCAGGGCACGGCAGCACAGGAGTGGGTCCGTGCCCTCTTCCGTACGCCAGGCCCGGCGTGCGACACCCTAAGGGGTGCCAACGGAAGGAGAGGGCCATGTCCAGCATGATGACGGCGGGGGGGCTCGGCGATGACGAGCTTGCCCCCGATCGTGCGCGGCTTGTCCGCCAGGGCGGCGGGTATTACGCGCAGCGGCGGCTGCTGGGGGAGCCGAGGGCGTTGTGGCTTTCGCAGCAGCATGTGGATGACCTTGCTGTGCAGTTCACCACGGTGGTGCAGGGGGGTAAGCTTCCTGCGGCTGCTGGTGAGCTGGAGCGGGGCCATGCGCGGCTGATCGGCAACGAGGACGGCAGCTTCATGATGGAGCGGCGGGCGCAGGGCACCGGTGGGGTGCGTTCGCTGCGGCGGCTGACCCGCCAGCATGTGGATGACATGGCGCCGATGTTCGCTGCCATGGCGACGCAGGCTCCGTCGGCGAAGACGCGGCGGGCTGGCAGCAAGTAAGGGCGCCGCTTGAGCGGGGTGTCCCGGGGCGAGACCCACTCCGCGTCCCCGGGGCACCCCTTAGCGGGGGTGGCTCAGTAGCAGTGGATGCTACTGAGTGATACAATGAACGTGAGAGCGCAGAACTATGCGCAGGAAAAGGATGGTGCTTAATGAGCACTGGCAGGAACGGTCAGGCCACCGGCGACGGGTTCAAGGTCCACGGCCGGGCGGCAGCGAAAAAGCCCGCCACCGGGAAACGGCCCGGCAACGGTGAGATCACCAGCAAGCTGATCGACCCGCGTGTCGCCAGCGCGGCGCATCAGATAGCCGCCTCCTATCAGGGCGGCGGTGCACGGCTGATCACGTGGGTCCACCAGAACCTGGGACGCGCGATCATCGCCGACGGCCGCTACAGCGACGCACAGCGTAAGCGGCAGGCAGAACTCCCGGTCAGGAGAAGGCGGCGTGGCCCGCGAACGTAAGCGCCGGACCCGGCAGCAGGCGGCACCGTTCGCTAAGCTGCTGGCGGCCCAGATGCCGGCGGGGTCGGAGTGGCATCTCGCCGGCAGCTGGCGCCGTGGCGCGGCTGAGATCGGCGACTTCGATGTGGTCGTCGTGCGGCGGTCGGGGACGCTGGATGGGTTCAGGTTCCCGGCGTCGTTCACGCGCACCGAAGGCGGCTCCAAGAGAGCGGCAGGCTACATGGCGATACGGGGCCGTCCGCTTTTGCACGTTGACTTCTGGGCCTGCACCCGGGCGGAACTCGGCGCGTTCCTGCTGTACTCCACCGGGCCCGAGCCGCTTGCGATCCGCCAGCGCACCAGGGCACGGCGGCTGGGCATGGTGCTCAACCAGTACGGCCTGTGGCGTGACGGTGTCAGGGTGCGGGCCTACACCGAGGAAGCGATTTACCGCCAGCTCAAGATGGCGTATCTCCCGCCGGAGCAGCGGGAGAAGTATGCGCGGCCCAGCCGCAAGCACAGCCAGATCATCATGATCCCCTCGAACCGGCCGGGTAAGCCGCCGCACCGGGTCGTCACCGACGGCACCCGGTATGAGTGCAGCTGTGAATGGTGGCTGTTCAAACGGCAGGACTGCCACGCGATCACGACAGCCCGGCGGCAGATCGCCGCCGGGAAGAAGAAGGCGGGAAAAGCCGCCTGAAACTGGGAGGAGCAACACATGGAGCAGACTAAGCAGCAGCGTCAGGGCCGCGCGGAGGCGGATGAGACGCTGGTGGAGCCGGTGCGGCAGGACACCAGCGAGATCGACGAGTCCACGGCGTGCTGCCTGGCTGACATCGACGCCGCCCTCGAAGACGCGGGGGTGGAGACTGAGGAGGAGCGGGCGCTGCGCGACTGGGCGGAGTGGAAAGGCTCCGAGCGGGGCAGGCGGATGTGGCAGGCGCAGTACGCCCATCTTGGGCTCAGGATAAACACGTCCTGCTGCGTGGCTGTGCTGGTCAAGGACGGCAAGGTTGTCGCCTGAGATCGCGTTCGTGATGCTGGGCTTCGCGGCCGGGGCGGTGGCGTTCATCGCCTCAGCCGCGAAGATCAGCTCACCGGCGAGGCTGTGGATAGCTAAGCGGGACGGGCGGCTGTGGGGGTGGCTGTTTGATCTGGTGCAGTGCCCGTTCTGCCTGTCGGTGTGGCTGTGCGGGGCCGCCGAGGCGGTGTACCGGCTGCGGCTGGTGACGCTGTGGTGGCCTCTCGATGCGCTGGTGACGGCGCTGGCGATGACGCCGGTGGCGATGCTTGCCGTGGCAGTGATTAAAGCCGCCGTCAGGTAACGGGGTGCCGAAAATGCAGCCAAGGTTCTGGCATCATTGCTCAGCGTGCTCAGTCGGCTGGCGGGGCGAGGCCGGTAGCAAGTGCTTTGTCTGTGACCGCATCGGGCAACTGGGAAGCATCTTTCAATATGACCAGCGGAGGAACCTCGCACTGGTAATCGAGCGTGAAAGGAGAGGGAGACGATGAGCCTGGCTGCCAGGTTTGATGCCTGGCTGACGACAGACCCTGCTAGTTTGCAGGGCGATCCGCCGTTCCCGGGGGAGGAAGGGTGGCCGCGTTGCGCGTGCGGGGCGTGGCTGCGGCTGACCCCGGACCGCATGACTTACGAGGAGCAGCAGGAGTTCTGCCACGGGACACCGGTCGCGCCGGGGCTGGAGACAGAATGCGGCAAGATGCGCGTCCACGAGGCGCACATGGCGGTGGTGAACGCGTGGGGTGTGGCGCACCGGGTGTGCCATGCCAGGCGCGGGTCATGGCGAGACGGCCACTATCAGGTGACCGAATGCGGTCACGACAATGAGGAGGTGGTGGGATGAAGCAGGGGAAGGCAACGTGGCGGCCGCCTGTGCCGGAGGTGAGGGCAAGCCGGCCTGAACTGCAGATCGGCTACCTGCGGGCAACGGATACTCAGCGTGATGAGGTGCTTTCGCAGCTAGCGTGGGGCTTCTCGGCAGGGGCGCTGAATAGGGAGGTCTTTGAGGCGCGCATGACGGCTGCTACTGCTGCGGTGGAGGTGAGAGATCTCATGGAGCTGGTGTCTGATCTGCCTCGGCAGTCAACTCCGGTGGTGCCTGCGCCTAGGGGCCGGAAAGCGGGTGGCAGGTTCTTCGCTGTGGTTACCGCTGCCCAGCTGGCAATCGGGGCTGCGTTCATCTGGATTGCAGCTTCCCTGCCAGCCGCTACCTGGGGTGTTAACCCGACTCCTGGTGAGATGGGAGTAGTTACCATCTGCCTCATTGGCTCAGGAGCGAATATTGGCTGGTTTGTTGCGCGGATGTTGGAGAGATTCGCGAGGAGGAACTGAGATGCCCAGAATTTCCGCCACTGTCCCCCGGGGGACCCGAACCGTTTCGTGCGTGCAGGTGGAGGTCTTCGAGCAGTGTGGACCGACGGCGGGCGCAGCTTCGAGGTGGTGACCGCCGGCGGCATGGATCTGACGGAGGATGGCTGTTTCGATACCATGCCCACCGATGAGCAGATCGCTGCGCTGCTGCCTGAGCCGTGGTTCTGCCCGAAGTGCGGGGCCGGGTACAGCCAGGGCGACCCTGACCTGATCGTAGAGCACTACCAGCGGCACTGAGGAGGAGGAGACTGGATGGACAGGAGAAGGTTTGTGCTGGGCGCGGTCGCGGTGATAGCTGGTGGCGCAGGGAAGGCTTGCGGCACCGGTAAAGGCAACGGCAACGGTGATAACGGGAAGCCGCCTTCGCCGGCGCCGATGCCGAAAGGCTGGCACCCGACCAGCTCCACGGGCGAGGTCCGGGAGGGCCAGTGGGTTGGCTACCAGCCGCCGCCGCGCAAGGGTGGCTACTGGCACATGCTGGGCCGTTCTACCAAGCCGGGGCCGGAGCATGGGCTGCCGGTGTGGATCTGGGTACCGGAATGAGACAGCGCTACCGGGTTCACTCGGATCTGGATAAGCCGCACCGGTGCCCGTCGTGCTGGGCGGTGATGACGTGGCAGCTGCCTGGGCACCGGATGCGGTGGTGGCGGCCGGTGACATGTTATTCCTGTGATCAGAAGGTCGCGACGTGGCCGTGGCTGCCGCTTATCGGCGGCCCCTGGTGGCGGCCGGCGGCGTTGGCGCATCTGAAGTGGGAGGCTGGCCTGGCGGCGCGGAAGCTGCGGTCGTGGTGGGAGTTCCGGCAGGATCGTCAGCGCCCGCCGCCGGTCACCGGATGTGAGATGGATGGTGTCCGGGAAGACGAATACGGCGGGGAGCATTACTGGCATTGTGAGGGCCCGCCGGAGGTGCTCGTCGATGACCCGCAGGCGCCGCTGGGGAAGATGTGGGTGTGCCGTGCGCACGCGGAGATGCTCGGTGTGGAGGCCGATGATGACTGACCAGGCAGAGCAGGCGGCGCGCTGGCAGCCGTTTGATCCGCGTGATTTCACGGTCGCGGAGTGGGGGCTGATCATCAATGCGCTGAACAGGCATTCCCAGTTGCTGCGGCGCAAGGCGGAGGGGCGCTGTTCGGAGCAGTATCGCAAGGAGTTGCTGGATGCGGCTGCCCGTTATTCGTCGGTGGCGTACCGTGCGGTGGCGGCGCGCGTTTTCTGCCGTGATCAGCCTGAGGGGCAACTGCAAGGCGGTACGCAATGATCACGCAGGCCGCTATTGAGGCTGCCGCTCTCGTGCTGGCCGCCGTGGAAGGCGAACCCGACGAAGCGGATCGAGCCCTTGCTGATGATGTGCTACGCGCCGCCGCGCCGCACATCGCCGCCGAGTGCGAGCGTGCCCGTCAGCTCGCCATTGATGCTGGGGCGCGGTGGCTGCATGATGCGGACTGCAATGACGGGGACACCGGGACCTGCGGGCGCTGGCGTGCTGGCAGTGACACCAGCAGCCAGTTCCATGGGTTCCATGAGGGTCATGTGGAGTATTACCGTGACCGGGCTCGTGGTGTCCTGGAGGCAGCGGGCGCCGTTTAAGCGGACTGCGCCTGAATCGGCGAAGTGGGTGAAGTGCAGAACCAATGATACTGAGATATACTGAGAGAAGCACATGCGCGCAGCGCAGGTAAGGAGGCGAGGACAATGGCGAGCTTGCTCGGCATCATCACCGAAGGCATGGTCCTCCACGTCAGGCCAGACGCCGACCGGCCCGAAGGATGGCAAGGAGCCGAAGTCACCGTCGTAGACACCGGCGACCTGATCGTCGGCGCAGTCAGGATCGTCAAAGGCGCAATAGCGCCACAAGACATCCAGGGACAGCGGCGCAACTCCGTCGGTGTACCCCTGACCTGCCTGGTAAAAGACGACTGAAATAGGAGAACCTTAATGGCTGGCCAACAGCAGCACACCGCCCGCCGCTGGCACGGAACCGGCGCGAGGAAAGGCCAGTTCCGCATCAAGTGCAAGCAGTTCGACACCTGCGGCTTCCAGACCGACCCCCGGCGGACCAAAGCCGAGCAGGAAGCCGAGTTCCGTGACCACCGCCGCGCCATGGGTGAGCAGGTAGCCGAACGCCGCGAGTACACCCGGCTGAGCATCGACCTGCCGCCGGATACCGTCGATGCCCTCGAACGGCTAGCGGCGGCCGAGAACACCACGGCTCGCAAACTCGCGGCGCGGCTGCTCGCGGCCGTCGCTGAAGGAGAAGCGCCGACATGAACGGGGCCAGGGTTCCGGACGGGGGGGTCCCGGCTGACTGCCGCAGATTGAAACACAGCTGGGATGACCCGCAGGCCGAGGAAACCTTCTGCCGGGCGTGCGGCAGGTACCGGATTTTCCTCACCGACACCACCGGTACCGACGGTGTCACTAAAAGGCGGTACCGCTATGCGTCGCTGCGGCCGTTCTGCGCGGGCACGCGGGTGCGGCTGGTGTCGTATTACCCGCCGGACGGTGAGGAAATCCCGGCAGGCACAGCGGGCACCGTCGTGGAGACGCTGCGCAACGGGGTGGTGATCATCGACTGGGACGGTTTCAGCAAGCTGGGCGTGCTGCCCGGTTATGACGTGATACAGGAGGAGGCCGCCTGATGGCGCCACGGACCGACAGCGGCTGGGAACTGCTGGCGAAGCGTCACCGCAACCGCATCGCCAGGGTACGCAGGACAATCACCAGGGAGCAGGCGAAAGGGTGGGGTAACCGGATCCATCGTGCGCCCCAGTATCTCGCTGACGTGGACCGGATAACCGGTGAATGTGAGAAGGCGATCGCTGACATGCCCAACGGCGGTACTCCCCGTGAGCAGGCGATCCGCTGGGAGCAGGCAGTTGCTGAGCTGATCTTGCTGGCTCATCAATACTGGAAACAGCCAGGGAATTACTGCGCGACCGGGTGGAACGTGTTCAACACGGCCCTAGGGTCGAAGCGGACCATCATGCGCGACTGGGCGGTCACGCTTTACTTCACGGGCCCGGCGGCGATGAACGCTGAGGATTCCACGCTGCTGAATCAGGTGATGGGCAAGCTGCTTGGGCAGGGCCTGGTGATCATACCCAAGGCGACGGCGCACCCAGAGAGGACACGCACCACTGTGCAGTATGGGCGTGACACGATCTGGACGTTCCCGCTGTCCACCGGGGAGGTGAAGCCGCCGGTAGAGGAAGCCGACATGAAATGAGATCAGGCCGGAGACGCAAACGCAAAACCGCGAGGCGCCGTGCCAGCAGGTGGCGCCCGTGCCCGGCGTGCGGGACGCCGGTCCTGTTCACACGCGGACGGGTTAAGTCACATGACACACCACATGGCGGGCCATGCCGCCTGTCAGGGAAGGAGCCGGACTTATGTCCACGACATTCGAGGCGCTGATCGACTGGGCGGCGCAGCGTGCGCACATGCGCCGTCACCGGGAGATAGCAGCGAGAGACCTGCCGAAAGATCGCATCGGTCTCGCCAGGCTGCACGCACAACTGCATTCCAAGACCAGTCCCGCGCCGCCGAAGGATCAGCACACTCACGGCGGGCCGGTGCTGTCCGTTGAGATCGGTGAGCGGCATTTCCTGACCCAGCCGCTGGGGATCTTCGAAGGCACTTATATCGGCGCGCAGGTCACCGACTACACGGCGCTCCGCCAGCTCGCTGCCGCACGCCCGGGGCAGGCGAAAGCGGCAGCTGGGCGGCGCCCGGCGCCTCGTCCCGGGCAGGCGGCAGCTGGGCGCCCGGCACGGAAACCTGCGGCGCGTTCACCGAAGTCCGGCTGATGGTCGCCGGGATCTGGCGGGAGATCATGGGCGAAACAGCTGATCTGCTCGCCACTCAGCCCCCGGGGCGGGATGGTCCCGTTCCGGGTACAGGCGGCCCCTGGGCCGCAGACAGGAAGGATGCCGTTATGTCCGAGACCTACCCCGACCAGCCCCAGCGCGAGCCCGAGGGGCCCGAGCAGGAGGAGCGCGCGGAGCCGGAGCAGCCGGAGCCGGAGCCGGAGCCGGAGCCGGCGCAGGAGGAGCCGGAGAGCTAGGCACTACTCCGTCCCAGGGGCCGGGGCTGCCCGGCCCCTGGGACCACACCGTAACATCAGTAAAACTTAGGGAAGGGCATTATGTTCGCAGTGGTTATTGTGTGCATCATGGCGCTGGTCTTCATCGGCGGCGTCGGTTATGCCATCTTCGGCCGCGACAGCAAGTGGATCGGTGCTGTCGTGGCGGCAGGCGCGGCCCTGCTCGGGCTGGTGACCTGGCTCGCCGCCTCCTACACCACCGTCGGGCCGTCGGATGTGGCGATCGTCACCAGCTTCGGTCACACCGACGGTGACATCGGACCCGGTATTCACTGGCTGTGGCCGTGGCAGAACGCCGCTACCTGGGACGGGTCGGTGCAGACCATCAGCTACGGGCGGGACACTGATCAGCACAAGCCTGATCACTGCCTGCTGGTGCGGATCGGCGGGCAGCAGTCGGCGTGTGTCGCGCTGACCTTCACCTACAAGCTGCGCGACGGTTCGGCGGACAACCTGTTCGTCAACTACCGCACCCAGACGCACATGGCTGACGTGCTCGTCCAGCGGTCGCTGGATCAGGCGCTGAACAGGGTGCTGGAGACCTACTCGCCGATCCAGGCGATGGCCTCCGGTAACGTCAACGGCGCAGCGCTGTCCCCGTATGCGGCGAAGGTGCTGGCGCTGATGCAGCATGACATCGGGCAGGACATTCTCGTCGGCACGGCGTGCAAGAGCGCGCATAACGCGACTGCCTGCTCGCTGCTGCTGCCCTACGTCGTGTACGATCCGTCCACGACTAACCGGCTGAACCAGTACCAGACGCAGCTCGCCGACACGCTGATCGCCAAGCAGCTGGAGCAGACGAACCTGGCGCTCGCGCAGGCGAACGCTAACCTGGCCGCCCACTCGAACCTGTCGCAAGGGGTCCTGGTGCAGAACTGCCTGTCGATCGTGACAGCGGCGATGAAGGCCGGATATCCTCTGCCGCCGACGTTCAACTGTTTCGGCAGCGGCGGTGGTGTGCTCGTCAACACCGGGAAGTGAGAGCAGGTG
>Ga0335080_10004443_pt1 | contig 14266 bp, 12 predicted proteins | sample Lox_Sample_34_FD_206720 | JGI IMG/M metagenome (GOLD analysis project Ga0335080, IMG submission 206720) | Soil microbial communities from Loxahatchee National Wildlife Refuge, Florida, United States - Lox_Sample_3.4 | ecosystem: Environmental > Terrestrial > Soil > Wetlands | place: USA... | reverse complement strand
CCGGGCGGGCGAGTCGGTGTCGTTCGAGCAGCCCCTGCTGCTGGTGGTGGACAACGTCCAGGACGCGGACGAAACCACGATCGCCCTGCTTCACTACTACGGCCGGCAGGTGGCGGGGCAGCGGACCCTGCTGGTGTGCGTGGCGCGCACCACCGACGAGAGCGGCTGCGACGGTGGCGAGTTCGCGACCCAGGCGCGCGAGCAGGGTTTCGCGCAGATCCAGCACCTGGGTCCCCTCGAGGAAGCGAGTCTGCAGCGCATCGCGGCCGACGTCCTGACCCAGCGCGGCCTGGAGGCGACGCCGCCGATCGTGCAGTCGGTCGGCCGGTTGGCGCGCGGCAATCCGCTGCACGCGATGGAGCTGGCGCTCGCGATTCCCGCGCACGACGGCCGTCCGGCGTCGGACTGGCTGCTGGGCATCGCCGACCAGGCGCGGACGGCGGAGGAGTCGTTCGAGGCCTCGGCCTCGACGCGGCTGGCGGCCCTCTCGCGCGGGGCGCGGTCGGTGACGGCCGCGCTGGCGGTGGCCGCCCGGCCGCTCGCCGAGCACGAAATCCTGGCGGTGACCGAGCTGGCGCCGGCGGAGCTGGCCTCGGCGGTCTTCGAGCTCGAGGGCGGGCGGTTCCTGCGGCGCGAGGGGCCGACCTTCAGCTTCGCGCACGACAGTTACGCGACGGTCGCGCGGGACGCGATCCAGCACGAGGACCTGGGCCTGGTGCACGCGCGGCTGGCGGCGGTGCTGGCCGAGTCCGCCGCGAGGAATCCGGCGGCGCGCATCGAGGTGGCGCTGCACCTCGAGCGGGCGGGCATTCCGCGCGAGGCTCGCACGCACGCCGTGGCGGCCGCGGAATTCGCGGGCTCGGTGGGCGCGGTGAGCGAGCGCGCCGAGGCGCTGGCCCTCGTGCGCCGAGTGTCGGGAGCGTACGACGGCGCGATCGCCGCCTCGCTCGCCGAGTGCTACCTGGGGCTCAGGGAATTCGAGCGGCTGGACGCGCTGTGCCTCGAGGCGCGGGCGCGGCCGGACCTCCCGGCGCCGGTGGCAGGGGAGTTCCGCTATCTGGAGATCGCGGCGGACCACCACTCGGGTCGCGCGCCGCTGTCGGGCATCTGCCAGGCGCTGAAGGAGCTGCTCGGTCCGAGCGGCCCCGGCGACTTCGCGCATCGTAACGACGCCATGACGCTGCTGATGCGGACCGCGGACAAGACGGGGGCCTTCGACCTGGTGCGGGCGACGGCGCGCGCGCAGCGCCGCACGGCGGCGGCGGCGCCGATGGGCGAGCCGTCGGCGCACGCGCTGTTCGCCAGCGCGTACGTATTCGCGAAGTACTACTGGCCGCAGCGGGCGCTGCCGCTCCTGGAGCGTGCGCGGTGCCGTGCCGAGCGGGAGCAGAATTGGGAATTGGAGCACTCGTGCCGGGATGGCATCGGGGTTGTCCTCAAGCAACTCGGCAGATTTCGGGAGTCGGCTGAGCAAATTCGATTCGGTCTGGCGCTGGCGAAGCGGACGCTCAACCCCCAAGCACAGGCTACAAGCCTTGTGAACCTCGCCGTGTCAGAGATTGCACTTGGCAATTTCGAGAGCGCAGCCGGCCTCTTGGAGGAATCAGCCAACATTGACGCGAACTTCCCGCGCTGGCCCCACCGGGTGTACCGCTACTACAACCAGGCTGACCTGGCAGCTGAGACAGGGAGATTTGATGAGGCACGCGCCGCATACGACAAAGCTCTGTCACTAGCCTTGGACATGGATGTATGGCAGGTCGCGGTCATATCGTGCGCCGGCCTCGCCAGATGTGCCAGGCAGAATCGAGACTTGCCGGAGTCTTTCGACTGGTGCAATCGCCTAAGAGTCCTTCTCGGCAGCAAGTCCAGGGCGCTCACCGATCGCTGGCCGGTTGAAAGCGCGCTTGCTTGGGATGCCTGCGCCAAGGGAGCGACGTCTAGCGCACTGTTATGTCTCGGCCGTGCGCTGAAGGACCTATCACGGAGAGACATTGACCAGTGGTTACGGTTGCGTCTTGAGGCGGCGAGAATCTCGGAGGCAGTAACAGGAGGCACGGCTAGCGCCGAGCGCGAGACAATCAGCGAACTAGGTAGGAAGTACGGCGCGGCCGCAATCGTGGCCGGCGCTCAAGAACGTATCGGAAGTCCGTCTCCTGGCTCCTAACCGGCCGCAGCGAGTCGACCCGGCCGCCCCGGACGCTCACCGCGCGCGAAGACCTCTAGGCCGCCAGCCGGTACCTCGATCTGCTCCTTCCGAAGGCGTGCCGCCACCAAGTCCTTGATGGCCGCGCTGCTCACCGCGACTTCAACCAGCTGCGGATCAAACTGCCGACCAGAGTAACGACGCAGCTCCTCGACGACCCGCTCGTAAGTCAGCGCCCTACGGTACGGGCGATCAGTAGTCATGGCGTCCATGGTGTCCGCAAGCATGATAACCCGTGCGCCAATGGGAATCGCCTCGCCAGCGAGGCCATGTGGATAGCCCGTGCCGTCGTAGTTCTCGTGGTGGTAGCGTACGGCTTGCTCGATTGGACCGCGAAAAGCCGAAATCGTCGACACCAGGTCAGCGGATCGAGATGGATGCGTCTGCATCAACGCCTTCTCAGTGCCGTCGAGCTTCGCTTCCTTGCGGAGAAGTGGTGCAAAATCTTCGTGGATCTTACCGACATCGTGCAGCAGCGCGGCCGTGGTGATTTGCTCAACGACCTTGGACCCGAGACCGCTCTCTTTGGCAAGCTGGCCCGCGACCCTAGATACCCGCAGTGAGTGACCGGAGGTGTACTGATCTCGAGCCTCAATGGCCTTCACCATCAGCTCAAGCAGATCTCTGTTGACCTGCTCAAGTTGCATGTTGACCTGGTAGATATGGCGGACAAAGAACAGCGGCAGCACCAGGAGGAGTATGCCTCCGAGTTGGAACTGCACATACAAAAATGCCAGCAGCGGTCCAAGTGCGGACGAGAAGATGTCATAGACGAGGGAAGGGCCGCCGATTCTGCGCCACGCTGCGTCGAACGGCAATCGGTCGCTCAAAGCAACCGCCGACGTTACCGCAGTCGTGTTGACAACGAAGTAGGTAACAACAGCCGCAGATATGGCGACGGCGCCCGTAGGGGTGAGGTGGAAGTGCGTCAGGGAGGTAGTACCGCCCAGACCCTGATAGACCCAAGATGCCAACGACAGCGAGACGATCAGCTGCCCGACGTTGAAGAAGATCTTAATTAGCGGCTTCTTGCGTACTGCGTACTCGACGCCCAATTCAGCGACTGCCGCGATCGAGACGGCCCATCCGGTTTGGAAAAGCAGCAACGACGCTATGAACGGGATGAAAGCCACCGACGCGTTTGTCTCACTTTCGCCAACGCGCAGGCGGAGATACGTCGCCTCTGACAGGAAGCCAAGTGTGGCGAACGCGGCGACAGCGTTCCAGTGAAGAGCAAGATCAGCGGCAGGTATATCCCAAGCGACCGACGCCAAGCAGACGGCGGCGGCAGCGAGTACGAAAAGAACCAAGAGCCTAACGCGTAGTGTCATGCTGAGTGAATACGACCCCCGGGGAACGGCTTACCAGCTGTTGTTCCCGCCCATATCTTGAACCAGCAGGCGGACGATGGCCGCGATGAGTCCTGCGAACCAACCGAAGTCGAACACGAGCGTCACCCCCTCTCTTTGCGAGAAGTCACACCCACTCGCTAGGGGTGTGCGGACGCTCCGCTCCCACATCCCCGCTTCAGCTCGCTTGAGCCTCGCCGGGGGTCAGTATCCTTTGTGAAAGAGCTCTTGCACTTCGCTCGAAAAGCCTGTCAGGTACCCACTTACCGCACTAGTGCTGCAACAAAAACCACCTGTTGGTCGCATCCAGTACCGCCAGGACCGCCGCCTGCTCGGGACTCTCCTTGATCTCCGCCGTCCCGACCAGCAGCTGCGACGTCCGCCCACCCACCCCATGCACCCCGGCCAGTACCAGCTTCCGATCGAATGCCTCGACGACGCGCACACCCTCCAACACCACGCCCGAATCCACCAGATCCTTCTCGATCGCCTTCACCGCCGCCCGTGCCGCGAGCTGCACCCGGCTCCGGGCCTCGTCCACCCCCTCCTCCATCCCTTCCACCAACACGTCCCCGGACCGCAGCAGCACCCGGATCTCCACCCGCTTGGGCCGCGGGGACTCGATCACCAGGTCCGCATACACCAGCTTGCGCTTGCTCGCCGCGTCCGACACCGCCTGCTGCTCCAACACGTCGATCGGCCGCACTTCCGCCGTCTGCGCCACGCTGATCTTGCGATGGTCCACCTTGATGCCGAGCTGCGCCATCAGCGCACTCTCGACGTTCCGCACCGCCTGCTTCGGCTGGATCTCCGCCGTCGTCAGGACGTGGATCTCCTCGATGTCACCACCCCGACCGCACACGATGCGCGCCGAGAGGACCCCCGACAGCGCGGCGATCAACTGCTCCGCCCGGCGCATCGTCCACGCCTCAGGCGACTCTCCCGATACGGGCAGACCAGGGTTCGCGCTCATCGGCACACCCTTTCGTCCATCAATCTGCGTGCCGCAGCGGGTGCTTCGGGCGCCGCCGGTACCGCTTCTTTGACTTGTGCACCCTGGCAGCGGGTGCGTCAAGCCGACCCTTCACCGGCTTACCGGGGTTCGGGACCCTCAACTTCGATCCGCGACCCATAGCTCCCCGCCTAGACACGCCTCCCACGGCGCCAGAACGCACCCGGGAGAAATCTAAGTTGTTGTGCTATAATGACTTGCTTTGCACGGCGTCCGGACCTGGTCGATCCAGAACGCCTTTGGACGGACTACGCTACGATGGAAACCTTTAAAAGTCAAGGACTTGTGTGCCCACATCTCAAGTGAGGCTTGAGATGCTCCCGCCGCCGGCTTCGTACTCCTTCAGCTTCCGGTACAGCGTCCGCTCGCCGATGCCGAGCATTTCCGCCGCCTTGCGGCGATTGCCCCCCGTCTGGGCGAGCGCCGTCTCGATCGTCGCGCGCTCCACGTCGGCCATGCTCATCCCCGTCTCGTAGACGACCGCGTCCCGGGGCCTTCCTGCCCGCCCGGCCTCCGCGCCTCGCGACACCACGGGGCCGCCGGACACCAATACCTCGGAGTCCGGAGCCTCGTGCGGCACCTCGATCACCTCGACCCGCTGCGGGTGCTCCTCCAGGCGGCGCCGCAGGTCCTCGACCTGCAGGCGCAGATCAAGCAGCGACTGCACGATGTAGGTGAGCTCCTGGCCGGCCACCTCGCGGGCCATGCCCGGCACCTTGACCGGGAGCAAGCGCTCGCGGCCCTGCTCGCGGGTCTCGCGCGGGATGTCTTCCGGCCGGATCTCGCTGGTGGGCGCCAGCACGACCATGGACTCCACGAGGTTCCGCAGCTGCCGCACGTTGCCCGGCCAGGGCGCGTCCACCAGCATCTGCAGCGCCGCCGGCTCGATGCCGCGGAAGGGACGGTCGTGGAGCTTGCTGAACTCGTGGATGAACCGGCGCACCAGCAACGGGATGTCGCTCCGCCGCTCCCGCAGCGGCGGCAGGTAGATCGAGAGCACGTTGAGCCGGTAGTAGAGGTCGGAGCGGATGTCGCCGGTCGCCATCGCCTCCCGGAGCGGGCGGTTGGTCGCCGCCAGCACCCGGACGTCCACCTTGATCGGCGTCGCGCCGCCCACCCGGAAGAACTCCCGCTCCTCGAGCACCCGCAGCAGCTTGACCTGCGTCGAGGGCGGCATCTCGCCGACCTCGTCGAGCAGGATCGTGCCCGTATCGGCCAGCTCGAACCGGCCCAGCCGCCGCTCCACCGCGTCGGTGAAGGAGCCCTTCTCGTGCCCGAACAGCTCGGATTCGAGCAGGGTCTCCGGCAGCGCAGCGCAGTTGATCGCGATGAAGGGCCGGGCCCGCCGCGGCGACAGGTCGTGGATCGCCCGCGCCACCAGCTCCTTGCCGGTCCCGGACTCCCCCTCGATCAGCACCGTGCTCGAGACCGGCGCCATCTGCTCGATCTTGATCAGGACTTCCTGGATGGCCGGATGATCCCCGAGGATCCCGGTCCGCTCCTGCAGCTGCTTGCGCTCGATGAGGCGGCGGCACAGCGCGACGGTTTCGGCCACGTCCGCGGGCTTGGGCAGGACGGCCGTGAGCCCCATGCGGTGCGCGACCGCCGTCGCATCCGTCTCCGTCGGCTCGAGCAGCCCCAGCGTCGCCACGCGCCCGTCGCGCACCAGGCCCAGGAGCCGCGCGGCCGCGGGCTCGTGCAGCCCGCCCGTGAGCAGCACCAGGTCGGGGTCGTCCCGCAGCACGGCCGCCTTCTGGTCGTCCTGCGCCGACACCATCGACGTCTCGTAGCCGGCGGCCTCGAAGGCCGCGTTGAGGCGGACCGCGGCTTCGAGATCGTCCATCGTGATGAGGATGCGGTGCGCCATCAGGTGTGCTCGGTCTTGCCCCGGAGCAGATCCACCGCGTGAGCCACGAGAGGCTCCAACGCCGCCAGCGAGTCCTTCACGCCGGCCACCGAACCGGGGAGGTTCACGATGAGCGCCGCCCCGCGCGTGCCGGCCAGGCCGCGGGAGAGGGCGGCGCGCGGGTTCCCCGCGGCCCCGTGGGCCCGCAGCCGCTCGGCGATCCCGGGCGCCTCCTTCTCCAGCGCCGCGCGCGTCGCCTCGGGCGTGCGATCGCGCGCCGTCAGTCCGGTGCCGCCGGTGGTGAGGATCACGTCCGCCTCTCCCCCGTCGGCCCACATCACCAGCCGGCCGGCGATCGCGGCCGTCTCGTCGGGCACCACCTCGTGCGCCACCACCCGGTAGCCGCGCGCGGCCGCCCACTCGACGATGGCCGCCCCCGACAGGTCCTTCCGCTCTCCGGCGGCCACGCCGTCCGAGACCGTGAGGACCACGAGGCGGATCAGCGGTGCGAGCCTTGCTTCCAGAACGGCGTCTCCACCACCTCGGCCGGGAGCCGCGCGCCGCGGATCTCGACCTCGAACCGCGTCCCGGGCCGCGCCACGGCGTAGGGCAGGTACGCTGTGCCGATCGCCTCGCCCGTCGAGGGCGAGACGATGCCGCTGCGAACCTCGCCCGAGGGCCGCCCGTTCACCCACACCGGGTAGTGATGGCGCGGGAAGCCGCGCTCCTTCAGGACGAAGCCCACCAGCTTCCGCTCGAGACCCCGCGCCTTCTGCGCCTCGAGCGCGGCCTTCCCCACGCAGTCGCCCTTCTTGAGCTTGACGATCCAGCCCAGGCCGGCCTCGAGCGGCGTGGTCTCGTCGTCGATGTCGTTGCCGTAGAGCGGGTACGCCATCTCGAGGCGCAGGCTGTCGCGCGCACCGAGGCCGACCGGCTTCACCTCGCCGCCGGGCCTGACGAGCGCGCGCCACAACGCCGTCGCGTGCCGGTTGCCGTGGTAGAGCTCGAAGCCGTCCTCACCGGTGTAGCCGGTGCGGCTGATGATGCAGTTGACGCCGGCGACCTTGCCGGTCACGCAGTGGTAGTACTTGATCTCGTCGAGCTTCACGCCCGGCGCGAGCGGCTGCAGCACCGCCTGCGACCGCGGACCCTGCAACGCCAGCAGCGCGACCTCGTCCGAGACGTTGGCCAGCTTGACCTCGAACTTCGCGGCGTAGCGGTTGACGTGCGCCCAGTCCTTGGCGGTGTTGGAGGCGTTCACCACCAGCATCACCCGGTCCGCGAGCCGGTACACCAGGCAGTCGTCCACGATGCCGCCGGTCTCGTGCATGAAGCAGGAGTACTGCACCTGCCCGTAGGCCAGCGCGGCCGGGTCGTTCGACGTCACGTACGAGACGAACGCCAGCGCGTCCTTCCCGGTGATCTCGAACTCGCCCATGTGCGAGACGTCGAACAGGCCGGCGCCCCGGCGCACCGTGTTGTGCTCGGCGGTGATCCCCTCGGAGTACTGGACGGGCATTTCGAAGCCGGCGAACGGCACGATCTTGGCGCCGGCGGCCACGTGCAGATCGTAGAACGGCGTGCGCTTCAGGTTCACGGCCATCGTCTCATCCCATCAGAGTTGCGAGCAGGGCCTTCTGGACGTGGAGGCGGTTCTCCGCCTCGTCGAACACCCGCGAGTGCGGGCCTTCCAGCACTTCCTCGCTCACTTCCTCGCCGCGATGCGCGGGCAGGCAGTGCAGGAAGATGGCCGACGGCTTGGTGTGCTTCATGAGCTCGGCGTCGACCACGTACCCCTTGAAGGCGAGCTTCCGCTCCTCGGCCTCGCCTTCCTGCCCCATCGAGGCCCACACGTCGGTGGTCACCACGTCGGCGCCGTCGGCGGCCTCCTCGGGCTCCTCGGTGATCAGCGTCTTGGTGAGCCGGCTGGCCCGCTCGAAGATGTCGTGGTCGGGCTCGTAGCCCTCCGGGCAGGCGAGCCGCAGCTCGAAGCCCAGCAGCGCCGCCGCGTCCAGCCACGAGTTGGCCATGTTGTTCCCGTCGCCGATCCACGCCACCCGCTTGCCGGCGTAGCCGCCGAGGTGCTGACGGACGGTGAGCACGTCCGCCAGGATCTGGCAGGGATGGTGCAGGTCGGTGAGGCCGTTGATCACCGGGACCGTCGCGAACCTGGCCAGCTCCTCGACCTCGGCCTGGTCGAACGTCCGGATCATGATCCCGTTCACGTAGCGCGAGAGCACCCGCGCCATGTCGCGGATCGGCTCGCCCCGTCCCAGCTGGATGTCGTGCGAGGAGAGGAAGAGCGCGTGCCCTCCGAGCTGATACGTGCCGGCCTCGAAGGAGACCCGCGTGCGGGTCGACGACTTGGCGAACACCATCGCCAGCGTCTTGCCCGCCAGGGGCTTCTCCCGATATTCGCCCGACCGCATCTGGGTCGCAAGCTGAAAGAGGGCATCGACTTGCGGCTTCGTGAGATCGGAAAAGACGAGGTAGTCGCGCTTGGGCATGGCCGTCGGGGTTGTCGGTCAAAATGACAGCAGGCAGGGTGAACCTACCCCTGCCTGCGCCTTGGAGCAAGCACGGGCCGGGCCGTCAGGACTGGCCGGACTCCGGGGCCGAGGCCTGGTCCACCGCGGACTCCGCCTGCTCCGACACGTCGGTGCTCGTCACGCGCCGCACGCCGCGGAACTCGTCGGCCAGCCGGTCATAGTGCCACTGCAGCGCGCGGAGAATGACGGCCGCGGCGGCCAGCACGATGGCGAGGATCGCCAGCAGCAGCGCGCCGAACCACAGCAGGCGCCCGGGAGTCAGCTCCTCGATGTTGATGCCGATGAGAGCGAAGGCTCCGATCATCAGGAGCACCGAGTACCGCCGCATCCGCTCGGCTTCCACCGCCGGCGGAATGACGTAGCGCTTGTTCGGTTGCGTCGCCATCGGAGTTCCTTCCGCTAGAGGATGTACTTGCGCAGATCCTCGTCCTGGACGATCGAATCGAGCCGCGCCTTGACCTTCAGCTGATCGAAGACGATGTGCTTCTCCGGCACGTCCGGCAGGTCGTACAGCGTATCCTCGAGCAGGGTGGTGAGCACGGTGTGCAGCCGGCGCGCGCCGATGTTCTCCATGCGCTCGTTGAGGATGGCCGCGATGCGCGCCACCTCGCGGATGCCCTCGCCCGTGAACTCGAGCGTGGCGCCCTCGGCGGCGCACAGGGCGGCGTACTGCTTGGTGAGGGCGTTCTCCGGCTCGGTCATGATCCGGACGAAGTCCTCCTCGGTGAGCGGCGCGAGCTCGACGCGGATGGGAAAACGGCCCTGCAGCTCGGGAATCAGGTCGGACGGCTTGGAGACGTGGAACGCGCCGGCCGCGATGAACAGCACGTGATCGGTGCGCACCAGGCCGTAGCGGGTCTGCACCGTCGAGCCCTCGACGATCGGCAGGAGGTCGCGCTGCACGCCCTCCCGGCTCACGTCCGGCCCCACCGTCCCGCGCTCGCCCGCGATCTTGTCCAGCTCGTCGATGAAGACGATGCCGTGGTTCTCGACCCGGTCCAGGGCCTCGTTGACCACGTCGTCCATGTCCACCAGCTTGCGCAGCTCTTCGTCGATCAGAATGCGGCGCGCCTCGCTCACCCGTACCGTGCGCCGCTTCTTGCGCTTGGGCAGCATCTCCTTGAGCCAGTCCATCATGTTGATGTCCGGCCCCTCCATCCCCGGCTGCTGGAACATGTCCATGGGCGGGAAGGACTCCTGCGTGACGTCCACCTCGACGTCGCGCTCCTCGAGCTTCCCGTCCTTGAGCAGCGCGCGGAGCTTCTCGCGGGTACGCTCCCGGCGCTCCTTGACCTTCTGGTCCTCGCCGTCGTTGCGCTCGGTGACGTCGCCCTTGGGCGAGACCACGAACAGGGTCCGCGCCGCGCCGGCGTCGGCCGGCACCGCTCCGGCCGTGGGCACGGGGCCGGGCGCGCCCGGCACCGGCGCGCCGGCCGGCGAGGGCGGCGGCAGCAGGAGGTCCAGCAGCCGCTCCTCGGCCCTCGCCTCCGCCTGCGGGTAGACGTCGTCCTCCCGCTCGCCGCGCACCATGTTGATGGCCGAGTCCACCAGGTCGCGCACCATCGACTCCACGTCGCGGCCCACGTACCCGACCTCGGTGAACTTCGAGGCCTCCACCTTCACGAACGGCGCGCCCGCCAGGCGCGCCAGGCGGCGCGCGATCTCCGTCTTCCCGACCCCGGTCGGGCCGATCATGATGATGTTGTTGGGCAGGATCTCTTCGCGGATGTCGTCGGGCGCCTGGGTCCGGCGCCACCGGTTGCGGATGGCGATGGCGACCGACTTCTTCGCCGCCCCCTGGCCCACGATGTAGCGGTCGAGCTCCGCCACGATCTGGCGCGGCGGCAGCTCCTCGAGCCAGGGCAGCGGTTCCTCGGCCACCGGCGGCTCGGCGCTTGGCTTGGTCTCAGGCTCGGCCATCATCCCTCGTGGCGCCTCGGCGCCGTCACGGCTTCACGGCCACGGGCGCGCAGGCCACGTCCCCGTGGATCTTGAAGAGGTACTCGCCTCCGGGCGTGCTCCAGACCTGCTCCAGGGCTCCGGGACACTGCCGCATCAGGCTTCCCGCCGCGTACCGCCCCTCGGCCCCGCGCCTCTCGATGATAAGATAGTCGGGGTGGAACGCGCGAACGATCGCCCACAGGTCGTCGCCGAGCCCCCAGGCGGTCGCCCAGTAGCCGCGCTCGTACCAGCGGTAGGTGCGCTCGCGCCAGTTGGGCGCCGTCGGGTGGCCTAGTTGGAGGTAGACCAGGGGCGGGTTGCTGACCGACAGTACGGCGCCGGCCGGCAGGCGGGGCCGCAGCGAATCGGCCAGCGCGAGGGTGCTCCGGCTGCGCTCGCGGTGCCGCTCGACGCCGCGTCCCTGCGCGAACGACACGACCACGAGCGCGGCGAAGGCGGCGGCCACTCCCCAGCGCGCGCGCGTCCAGGGCAGCCCGGCGAGCGCGGCGACGAGGAGCAGCGGCCACACGCTGCCGAGGAACCGGTCCTCCTGCGGGAACGGCCACCACAGCACGGTGAGCACGTACAGCGCCAGGCCGATCCAGAAGACCGGATGGCCCCGGCCCGCCCTGACCACGAGCCACGTGATCACGACGCCGAGCGCCAGCTCGACGAGTCGTGGGGCCCAGTGCCAGCCCAGCAGCGCCTGGCCGAGCGCCTGGACCACCATCGGGGCGTTGATCCACGGGACCGTCACCAGGACCGTGGCCGGGTCGGCCGCGAGCCCCTGCTTGAACAGATCGGCGTAGGTGCCGTAGCCCGCGACGGCCAGCACGTGCGGCACGGTGTGGACGGTCGAGGCGACGTACACCATCCAGGGCGCCACGATCGCGAGGCCGATCACGGCCGGCGCCACGGCGCGCCGCCACCCCTGCTTCCAGGCGGTCACCACGACGACGGCGAGCAGGAAGGGGGCGGCGACGTTCCGGACGTAAACGGCGGCCGCCAGCGTCGCCGCGGCGCCGCGCGTCCGTCCCGTTTCCGCCAGCACCAGCCCCACCGCCAGCAGCGCGAGACAGAACGGCTCCGACATCGGGATGGTCCACCACGTCAGCTCGGCGGGCGCGACGACGCCGGCGACCGCCGCGACGGCGCTCAGCGCCGCGGGCAGGCCGAACACCAGCATGCCGGCCAGCGCGATCGCGGCGGCGAGGGGGCCGACGAGCACGAGGTTCACTCGGCGCAGGCGGTCGAGGTTCGTCGTGTCGCCCGCGCCCGGCTTCCAGGCCAGCGCCAGCACGGCCGGCCAGCCCGGCGGGAACTTCAGCTCCGGCGGATGGCCGGGGTACTCGAGACTCCGGTAGATGTGCTGCTCGCGGAGGGCCTTGGCGAGCACGGCGTACTGGGCATCGTCCTGGAAGGTGCCGACCGCGAAGTCGCGCGGCGCGAGCGCCGCCGCGGCCCAGCCGCCGAGCGCGGCCAGGGCCACGGCCAGCGCCGCCTTACTCCAGCTCGACAATCGTGAGGTTCCGGTTGGTGTAGATGCAGATGTCGGCTGCGATCTCGAGGCTCCGCTCGACGATCTCGCGCGAGCCGAGCTTGGCGTGGGCGAGCAGCGCGCGGGCCGCGGCGAGCGCGTAGCTCCCCCCGGAGCCTATGGCGATGATGCCGTCGTCGGGCTCGATGACGTCGCCGTTGCCGGTCACCAGCAGCCCCCGCTCCTTGTCGGCCACCGCGAGCTGCGCCTCGAGGCGGCGCAGCACGCGGTCGCTGCGCCAGTCCTTGGCCAGCTCCACCGCGGCCCGCGCCAGGTTGCCCGGGTAGCGCTCCATCTTCTCTTCGAACTTCTCGAACAGGGTGAGGGCGTCGGCTGCGCCGCCCGCGAAGCCGGCCACGGCCTTGCCGCCCTTGAGGAGCCGCACCTTCTGGGCGTGCGACTTCATGACCGTCTCGCCCACGGTCACCTGTCCGTCGCCGCCCATGGCAATGTGGCCGTCCTTGCGGACGCAGAGGATCGTGGTCGCGCGCATGATGTCCATCTAGGCTCTCGGGTGTGCCTGGTGGTAGACGTGTTTCAGACGTTCGACGCTGGTGTGCGTGTAGATCTGCGTGGTCGAGAGCGACGCGTGGCCCAGGAGCTCCTGCACCGCCCTGAGGTCGGCGCCGGCGTCCAGCAGGTGGGTCGCGAACGAGTGCCGGAGCGAGTGGGTGCTGACCTTCTGCCCTTCGCTCACGAGGTCGAGCACCCGGCGCACCAGGAGCTGGACCGCGCGCGGCGTGAGGCGGCGGCCGCGCTCGCTCACGAAGACCGCGCCCGAGGAGGCCGCCGCGGCGCCGCCCGCCTTCCTCGCGCCGCCCCGTCGATCCGACCCCGCGGCCGCCGCCACCGCGCGGCGCTCCGCGCCCTTCAGCTCGCGCAGCGCCTCGTCGCGGCGCAGGTAGTAGTGCCGCAGCGCCGTGACCGCCGGCCGGCCCACCGGAAGCAGGCGCTCCTTCCTGCCCTTGCCGCGCACCCGCACCTGGTCGGAGATCAGGTCGAGGTCCTCCAGGTCGAGGCCCACCAGCTCGGAAAGGCGCATGCCCGTGGAATAGAACAGCTCCAGAATGGCCCGGTCGCGCGTGGAACGGAAGGTGTTCCCGCGCGCCCGGCCTTCCACCAGGGCGAACAGGCGGTCCACCGCCTTGCGGTCGAGGTATCCGGGAAGCCGCTTCTCGAGCTTGGGCGTGCTGGCCGCGCGGGCGGGATTCACCTCCACACCGTGGTGGAGGTTCAGGAACCGGTAGAAGGCCCGCACCGCCGAGAGCGCCCGCGCCATGCTGCGCTTGGACCACCCGCGCCGCGACGCTTCGGCGAGGAACCCGCGCACCGCCAGGCGATCCACCCCCGCCCACGTCCAGTCCTCCCGGCCGTAGTACCCGTCCAGGAAGGCCGCGAACGCCGCGGTGTCGCGCCCGTACGCCTTGACGGTGTTGGGCGAGTCGTTCCGCTCCGACTCGAGGTAGCGCAGGAAGTCCGCCGCTTCAGGCTTCATGCATCGTCCCCGCAAAATCGCGCATCGCCTCCAGCGCGCGATCGGCCAGCCGGGCCTTCCGTTTCGCTTTGTCCCGCGGCGCGTCCGCCAGCGGCGGCAGCAGGCCGAAGTTGGCGTTCATCGGCTGGAACGCCTTGACGTCGGCCTCCCGCAGGTACGCCAGCAGGGCGCCGAGCATCGTTTCGCCCGGCGGCAGCAGCGGCTCGAGTCCCCGGAGCAGCCTGGCCAGGTTGAGCCCGGCCAGGAGCCCGGTGCCCAGCGACTCGGTGTAGCCTTCGATGCCGGTGAGCTGGCCGGCGAACAGGGTGGTCGGCGCGTCCCGCAGCGCCAG
>Ga0335080_10004441_pt1 | contig 14270 bp, 18 predicted proteins | sample Lox_Sample_34_FD_206720 | JGI IMG/M metagenome (GOLD analysis project Ga0335080, IMG submission 206720) | Soil microbial communities from Loxahatchee National Wildlife Refuge, Florida, United States - Lox_Sample_3.4 | ecosystem: Environmental > Terrestrial > Soil > Wetlands | place: USA... | reverse complement strand
CCAGGACCGACGCGCCCGCCATGACGTCGGTCAAGATCGTGGTGGCTGGTGGATTCGGCGTAGGCAAGACGACATTCGTGGGCTCGGTGTCGGAGATCACCCCGCTGACGACTGAGGCTGTCATGACCGTGGCCAGCACGGACGTCGATGACTTGTCGCACGTGCCGGACAAGTCAACGACCACGGTGGCGATGGACTTCGGCCGGATCACCCTGGACAAGGATCTCGTCCTCTACATGTTCGGCACGCCGGGCCAGCACCGGTTCTGGTTCATGTGGGACGACCTGATCCAGGGCGCGATCGGGGCGGTCGTCCTGGTGGACACCCGCCGCCTGGCCGACTCGTTCCCCGCGGTCGACTACTTCGAGGCGTCCGGGCTGCCGTTCGTGATCGGTATCAACGGGTTCCACGGCCAGTTCCCGCACCGGTCGCGGGATGTGAGCGAGGCGCTGGCGATCTCGCCCGACGTGCCGGTGATACCGTGCGACGCGCGGAACCGCGAATCGACCAAGGCGACCCTGGTCACCCTGGTCGAGCACGCCATGTCGATGCAGACCGCCGGACGGTACTGATACGTGGCAGCTGGCTCGTACACGACCAGCACCGCTCTGATCGAGGCCCTGGCCGAAGCCGGGGTCAGCTATATTTTCGCCAACCTGGGCAGTGACCACCCGGGCCTGATCGAGTCGTTCGCGCGAGCCAGGGCGCAGGGCCGCGAGGAAGACTTCCCCCGCCTCGTGGTGTGCCCGCACGAGACCGTGGCGCTGTCGGCGGCGCACGCCTACGCGATGGTCACCGGCGAGCCGCAGGCCGTGATCGTCCATGTCGATGTGGGGACGCAGAACCTCAGCGGCGGGGTGAGCAACGCGATGCGCGGCCGCGTCCCCGTCCTGATCTTCGCGGGCACGGCCCCGTTCACCCTCGAAGGCGAGCTGCCGGGCGGGCGGAACGAGTTCATCCACTGGATCCAGGACGTCCGCGACCAGCGCGGCATCTTGCGCAACTACGTCAAGTACGACAACGAGATCCGCACCGGCCGCAACGTGAAGCAGCTGGTGCACCGCGCACTGCAGATCTCCCGCAGCGAGCCCGCGGGCCCGGTGTACCTGATCGGCCCGCGCGAGGTGATGGAAGAGCCCGTGCCGCCGTACGCCGTTGACCGGGCGTACTTCGGCCCGGTCGCGCCGGTGGCGCTCGCCGATGAGGTCACCGCCGAGATCGCGGCCGCCCTGGCCGGCGCGCGGCATCCCCTGGTCGTCACGTCCTACCTGGGCCGGGATCCGGCCGCGGTGCCGGAGCTCGTCGCGCTGTGCGAGCTGCTAGCCCTTCCGGTACTGGAGTCGATGGCCTACCACGTGAACTTTCCCGCCGACCATGAGCTGCACGCGGGCTTCCAGTATCACACCGTGGCGCAGAACCCGGTGCTGGCGCGGGCCGACGTGATCCTGGCCATCGACAGCGACGTGCCGTGGATCACCGCGGTGAACCGGCCTTCCGCCGGGGCGGCGATCTACTGCGTCGACGTCGACCCGCTCAAGGCCCAGATGAACATGTGGCACGTGCCGGCCCGGCGCTTCGCCGCGGCCAGCGCCCGGGTGGCGGTGGAGCAGATCGCCCGGTTCGTTCGGGACAACAACCTCGCCGCCCCCGGTGTGGTCGAGGCCCGGCGGGAGGCGGCGGCCCGCGCTCATGCTCAGGAACAGGCCGAACGGGCCCGGCGCGAGCAGCCCCGCCGCGACGGCGTTATCACCGCGGAGTACCTCACCGCCTGCGTCCGGCGCCTGCTTGACGGTGAGGACGCCTTGGTCCTGACCGAAGTCGTGACGAACAGCAGGGTGGTCGCCGAGCACCTGCGGCCGAACCGTCCCGGGTCCGTGATCCACCACGGTGGCGCCGCGCTGGGCTGGGCGGGCGGCGCGGCCGTGGGCGCCAAGCTCGCGGCGCCCGACCGGACCGTCGTCAGCCTGGTCGGGGACGGCTGCTTCCTGTTCGGCGTGCCGGCCTCCGCCCAGTGGGTGGCCCGCCGCTATGGCGCGCCCGCGCTGACCGTCATCTACGACAACCGCGGCTGGGCCGCACCCAAGTTCTCCACCCTCCAGGTCTACCCGGACGGCGCCGCCGCGGCGACCGGTGATTTCGGCGTCAGCTTCGAGCCCGAGGTGGACCTGCCCGGCGTCGCGCGGGCGGCCGGCGCCCACGGAGTCACGGTGTCCAGCGCCGATGAGCTTCCCCAGGTGCTGAAGGACGCGCTGGCCGTGGTGCACGGCGGCCGTTCCGCCGTGGTCAGCGCACAGCTCCCCCCGGTCTGACCCGTTCCGCTGGGCGGCAGCGTCAGATGTTGCTCGCGTCCGGCGGGACCGCCGGGTCCTCGAGCATCCGGGCCTTGGCGTCCTCGTCGAACCGCCGGGCCCAGTCGTAACCGGAGTCGGCGAGATCCCAGCTCATCCCGCGCAGGTTGTGCACGACGCTGCCGCTGGCCACGACGAGCACGCCGCTCCGCCGCAGGCCGGCCAGCCGGGCGCCGAGGTCCAGGTGGTAGTCGAAGTCCTTGTCCGCGTTGATGGACAGCTGCACGACCGGGATATCCGCGTCGGGAAAGGCGTGCACCAGGACCGACCAGGTGCCATGATCGATGCCCCAGGAGTCGATGTCGGCGCCGACCCAGGAACGTGCGCGGCATCCGGTCAGGTTAGCACCCGGCCCGTTCGGACCCTATTACTACCGAACGGGCCGGGCGCGTGCACTCTGTCACGGCGGCCTGCCTGCCCGGGTAAAGTTCCAGCCGTGAGCGCGCAGACAGAACAGGAAAGCTTCAGTTTCCAGGCCGAAGTGGTCCAGATCCTGGACCTGATGGTGCATTCGCTGTACAGCAACAAGGAGATCTTCCTCCGTGAGCTGATCTCGAACGGTTCCGACGCCATCGACCGGCTCCGGCTGGAGCTGCTCTCGAAGTCCGAACTCCCCGAGGCCGTGGGCCCGCTGCAGATCCGGGTCAGCTACGACTCCGGCGCCCGGACCATCACCGTGACCGACAACGGGATCGGCATGAGCCGCCAGGAGGTCATCGACCACATCGGGACCATCGCCAAGTCCGGGACCAGGGAGTTCCTGGCCGCCCTGACCGGCGACCAGCGCAAGGACGCGTCGCTCATCGGGCAGTTCGGGGTCGGCTTCTACTCCGCGTTCATCGTGGCCGACCGGGTCACGCTGACCACCCGGCGGTCCGGCCTGACCGCCGCGGAGGGCGTCCGCTGGTCCTCCGACGGCCGGGGCGCGTACACCCTGGAGACGGCCGAGCTCGCCGACCGCGGCACCACCGTCGTGCTGCACCTGCGCGAGGGCGAAGACGACCTGCTCAGCGGCTACCGGCTGCGCGGCATCATCACGAAGTACTCCGACCACATCAGCCTGCCCATCGTGATGCCGCCAGAGAAAGACTCAGCGGATGAGTCCGCCGAGGAAACTCCGGTCAACCAGGCCTCCGCGCTGTGGGCGCGGCCCAAGAGCGAGCTCACCGAGCAGGACTACAAGGACTTCTACCGGCACGCCTCCGGCGACTTTGCCGACCCGCTGGCCTGGGTGCACAGCAAGATCGAGGGGACCTACGAGTACACGCTGCTGCTGTTCATCCCGTCCCGCGCGCCCTTCGACCTGTGGATCCCGCAGGCCGGGCGGGGCATCAAGCTGCACATCAGGCGGGTCTTCGTGCTGGAGGATTCCGGCCAGCTGATGCCGCAGTACCTGCGGTTCGTCCGCGGCGTGATCGACTCGGCCGACCTGCCGCTGAACGTCTCCCGCGAGCTGCTGCAGGGCAGCCGCGTGGTGGACAACATCCGGTCCAACGCGACCAAGAAGATGCTCCGGCTGCTGGCCGACATGGCGGAGAAGGAGCCGGAGAAGTACGCCGCGTTCTGGAAGGAGTTCGGCGCCGTCCTCAAGGAGGGCCTGGCCGAGGACTTCTCGAACCGGGACGAGATCGCCAAGCTGCTCCGGTTCACCTCCACCAAGTCCGCCTCGGACGAGCCGGACGTCTCGCTGTCCGATTACGCGGGCCGGATGAAGGAAGGCCAGCAGCACATCTACTACCTGCTGGCCCCGGGCCTGGCCGCGGCCAAGGCCAGCCCGCACCTGGAGGCGTTCCGGAAGAAGGGCATCGAGGTCCTGCTGTTCGGCGAGGGCGAGGGCATCGACAACTGGGTGGTGGCCAGCCTGCGCGAGTTCGACGGCAAGCGGCTGCAGTCGGTCGCGCAGGGCAGCGGCGACCTGTCCGAGCTCGAGGACGAGGCCGAAGCCGAGGCCAAGCAGCAGGCCAGCGCCGAGCTGGCCGGGCTGGTCGGCCAGCTCAAGGCGGCCCTGGGGGAGCGGGCCTACGACGTGCGGGTGAGCAGCCGGCTGACCACGTCGCCGGCCTGCATCGTGGCCAACGAGCCCGAGATCGACATCAACCTGGCCCGGCGGCTGCGCGGATCCGGCCTGCCCAGCCAGCCGGTGCTCGAGATCAACCCGCAGCACCCGCTGGTCCGGCGGCTCAACCGCGAGCCCGCCGACCCCCGCCTGGCCGAGTGGGCGCACGTCCTGTTCGACCAGGCCGTGCTCACCCTCGGCGCCCGGATCGAGGAGCCGGCGGGGTTCGTTAATCGTCTCAATGACCTCCTGGTGAGCCTCAGCGAGGGTGACCAGTCCCGGTGACGCCAGGCCGGCTCCTGGCAATCAGTGACCTGCACGTGTCCCATCCGAGGAACCGGCGGTGGGTGGCGGACCTGCCGCCCGGCTCACCGGGGGACTGGCTGCTGGTGGCCGGCGACCTGGCCGAGAAGGTCGAGGACATCGAGTGGACGCTGCGCACGCTGCGCGGCCGGTTCGGCACCGTGGTGTGGGTACCCGGCAACCACGACCTGTGGGCTCATCCCCGGGATCCGGTCAAGCTGCGCGGCGAGGCGCGCTACCAGCACCTGGTGGCGCTGTGCCGCGAGCTCGGCGTGATCACCCCGGAGGACCCCTACCCGGTGTGGGCCGGCGACGGCGGCCCGGCGGTGGTCGTCCCGCTGTTCCTGCTCTACGACTACACGTTCCGGCCGGACGGCACCAGCACCAAGGCCGAGGCGCTGGACCTGGCCTACCGGACCGGCGTGATCGGCACCGACGAGCGGCACCTGCACCCCGACCCGTACCCGAGCCGGGAGGCGTGGTGCCAGGCCAGGATCGACGCGACCCTGCCCCGGCTGGCGGCTCTCGGTCCGGCGCTGCCGACCATCCTGGTCAGTCACTTCCCGCTCACCCGCGAGCCCACCCGGATCCTGCGCTATCCCGTGTTCGCGCAGTGGTGCGGGACCGAGCGGACCGCCGACTGGCACCTGAGCTTCCGCGCGCTCGTCGTGGTCTACGGGCACCTGCACATCCCGCGGACGACGTTCCAGGATGGCGTGCGGTTCGAGGAGGTGTCACTGGGCTACCCCTACGAGCAGGACCGGCACCCGGAGCGCCCGCGCCAGCTGATCCAGATCCTGCCGCCCGGCCCGGCCAGGACTCTCGGGCCACCGCCGGCAGATGGTAGTGTGCACCCGTCACCGGGGCGGTAGCTCAGCCGGTCAGAGCAGCGGACTCATAATCCGCCGGTCGTGGGTTCGAGCCCCACCCGCCCCACCTGGACTTTTACCCTTCTGGATCTTGCTCCCGTGGACCGGTTCGTGGACCGATGTCGGTCGTTCGATGTACCGTCAGTGTCATGGCTAGAGGACCGGCCGGACACATAGAGCGACTCCCCAGCGGATCCTGGCGCGTGAAGGTGTACGCCGGGGCCGACCCGTTGACGGGCCGGGAGATCCGGCTGCGGAAGACATGCAAGACCGAGCGGGCGGCGCAGATCGAGCTCGGCAAGCTGCTCGAGCAGTCCGCAGCGGGACGCCAGCCCGACTCGGCCGTCACCGTGGCCCTGCTGCTCGACCAGTATGTATCGACCGTCGGGTGGGATGTGTCCACCCGGGAGAGCAACCTGGGGTATATCCGCCGGACCATCAAGCCCGCCCTCGGGTCCACGCAGGTCCGCAAGGTCCGCGGCCCGCTATTGGACACGCTGTACGCCCGGCTGATGCGGTGCGGCAACCTCGCGTGCACCGGCAGGCCCTTCACCGAGCACCGCAACGTACCGGACCTGAGGCCCGATTCTTCTGACCCACGGCCCGAGTGGCAGCAAGCCGCCGACAAGCTACGGGCAGCGATCGAGACCGGGGAATTGGCACCAGGTGACGCGCTCCCTTCGGTACCTGACCTAGCCGGGCTCCAAGGACTGAAACCGGGCACCATCCGGCACATGTTTATCGCCCTGGCCGAGGCCGGACTCGTGAACATCCGGCACGGACGGACAACGACCGTTACGGGCGATCCCGAGGGCGATGACCGGGCCAGCGGACGGCAGAGGCATATCCGGCCGCAATATAGTCACGACTGCACAGTGTCCGGATGCAAGCCGCACGTCTGCAAGCCCATGGCCAAGAGCACCATCCATGGCATCCACGCCATCCTGTCCGGGGCCTTCGAGGCCGCCGAGCGCTGGGAGTGGATCGACCGGAATCCTGCTGATTCGGCCCGACCGCCCACGGTGACGCATAAGAAGAGAGCCGCCACGCCGCCCGACGACATCGTGAACGTGATCGACCAGGCCCGGGCCGCCGGTCAGCGTGACATCGCGCTGTACCTGTGGCTGGTCGCGATCACCGGTGTACGAAGGGGCGAGCTGTGCGCCGTCCAGACCGCAGACATCGACCTCGGCAACGGCGTGATGCGTATCGCGTTCAACTACGTCGTCAAAGCCGGCCACAAACTCCGGAAAGACACCAAGACACACCAGGAGCGGCACCTCGCCATCGATCCGGTTACATGCGCCCTCATCCAGGAGATCCTGGACGAGATCACAGCGGCGCTGGCCGCCGTCGGCGTGACCCTGGCTCCCTCCGCCTTCCTGTTCTCCAACGACCCCGCGCACTCCCGCCCGTGGAATCCCGACTGGGTGACCCACCGCGTCCGCGATCTTGCCAGGGCCGCCGGGGCCGACCTGGACATCAAGGGAATCAGGCACTACACCGCCAGCCAGCTCCTTGCCGCGGGCTTCGATCTCGGCAATACCGCCGCCCGGCTCGGCCATTCCGGCGGGGGCGCTACCACGCTGAAGCACTACGCCGACCCGGCCTCCGAGGTCGACCGGCGCGCCGCCGCCTACCTCGCGCAGCTGACCACCAGGTCCGCAGCCCAGAGCGGCCTCGTGGTCACGGTCTGCGACCTGGCGCACGAGGAACTCGCCGAAGCTACAGCGGTGCACCGGTCCATCCCGGACCCGGTACCGGCCGGCGACCCGGCAGCTTCGACGCGGCCCTAGCCCAGCTCGCCGATCGCGTCGGGCGCCTAGTACCATGCCTGGCGGCCGTCTCCTGACCTCGCCGGTTACGTGGCGGCGGGCTTGACGGCCCGGATGATCGCCGAGTGCAGGCCCGGGGCCGCCTGGCTGGTGAACGTCACCGACGCGTCGGCGAACCCGGCGGCAGCCAGGCCATCGAGGTACTCCGAACGCGACAGGGCGCCGGCGATGCAGCCGGCATAGGAGCCTGCCGCAGCCCGGTCCGCCGGGCTCATCTGGTCCTCGGCCACGATGTCGGTGATGCCGATCCGGCCGCCGGGTACCAGGACCCGGAACATCTCCGCGAGCACCGCGGGCTTGTCGACCGACAGGTTGATCACGCAGTTGGAGATCACCACGTCCACCGCCGCGTCCGGCAACGGCAGCGCCTCGATCTGGCCCTTGCGGAACTCAACGTTGGCCGCCCCGGCCTTGGCCGCGTTGCCGCGTGCCAGGGTCAGCATGTCATCGGTCATGTCGACGCCGTAGGCGAACCCGGACGGGCCGACCCGGCGGGCCGAGAGCAGCACGTCGATGCCGCCGCCGGAGCCCAGGTCCAAGACCCGCTCGCCCTCGTGCAGCTCCGCGACCGCGATCGGATTGCCGCAGCCCAGGCTGGCCAGCACCGCCTCCTCCGGGAGCCCGTCGGTCTCCCCCTCGCGGTAGAGCCCCGCACTGAACCCGCCGACCGCCTCCGCCGCCGCTGACGCCGTGCCGCAGCACGAGTCCGCGGCCGAGCTGCCACAGCACGAAGCCGCCACGCCGGCCTCCGGCTCCAGGATCGCGCGGGCCGCGGCAGCGTACCGGGACCGGACCTCTTCCCGTAGCTCGGTGCTCGCCTGATCACTCATCCCGATCACCCCTTAGATATAGATGACTGTCTATCTATAATCATGCCGCACATATAGACGTTTGTCAATATCAGATGCGTACCGCTCAGGTGACCGCCGTGCTCCAGCCAGCCGCGACGCAGGCCCATGACGCCGACATAAGCCCTGAGCAGACAGGTCCTTGGGCCCTGTCGGCCCCGGTCCCCGGGAACGATCCTGCTGTCCTCAGTAAGGAGGCAGCAATGTTCGCCTCACTCGTCAACCGCGTGACCGCCGTGTTCCACCGGAAGCGCTGCCCGGAATGCGGGCACAAGGTCCGCGAAACATACTGCGATGCATGCGGGTACAGACTCGTCGAACAGACCCGTGACAAGGCTGTTTACCACCGCTGACCTAGCTCGCGGACCGGCCGGGCCAGGGCACGGCGGATGATCGGCGGCTGGCCCTCAAAGGTCCTCCAGGCGGGTGGCCTTGTCCCCTGGCCGCCTCCTCGTCAACGAGGCTACCAAGACGCTAAGCGTGTGGCCTGAGCTGGCCTGGAGTCACGGCGCGGGCAGGGAGGCAGACATGAAGACGCAGGAGGTCTTCCGGTACGAAAAGATCCCCGACCCTGAGCCCGCGCCGGATGGCGTGCTGGTGCGGGTGGAGGCGATCAGCATCGAGGGCGGCGACACCCTGCACCGCGCCTCCGGTGAGGTTACCGGCGGCCCGCACGTCGTCGGCTACCTGCAACGGGAAACCGGCTCCGCGCTGCGCCGCGGCATGCACTACCCGCCACCTGGGACCCGTTCTTCGCCGATTACATGATCCTGGCGGCCATCTACCGCTACCCCACCCAGCACTTCCGCTTCCACCAGCGCCAGCTCACGCTCAGCGCGCCCGGTGAATAGCCCGGCGCACGGTCAGGCCATGACCGGACAGCCGCTCGTGTCAGTCCGCCTGGACCGCGTGGCCGCCGGCCGCGCCGTAACAGCCGCCCGGTTCATCACCGATCCGGTCCCGGATCCGCGCTCTGTACACGCTGGTCAATGCGTTCCTGGTGGTGATCTGGGCGATCACCGACCTGCACGGGTTCTTCTGGCCGGTGTTCCCCATTGCCGGCTGGGGCATCATCGTGGTGCTGAACGGATGGGATGTCTTCTGGCGGCCGGAGATCACCGAGGAAGACATCCAGCACGAGATCAAGCGCGAGCAAGAGCACGAGCACGGGCGGGGCTGAGCACGGAGCTTCCCGGGGCGCGCTACCCGGCTCCCTCGCGCCAGGGCCGGTACGCAGGACGGCGGGCCGGGTGGCACGTGTCAGCCGAGGATGCGCCGGTCAGCCCGCCGAGGACCAGGGCTCCGGCGAAGAGCAGCGCCACGACCAGGGCGATGACGCGGGCGCGGGCGATGACGAAGGCGCCGGTGATCGCGCCGATGCTGGTGCCAGCGCCGGTGACCAGGAAGGTCATCGCCGACCCGAGGCCCTGGCCGCCGTGGACGAGCGCCGTGACCATCGGCAGGGAGGCCTCGGTGGTGATGTAGACGGGTACGACCAGGGCGGCCGCGAGGGCGATCGAGGCGGGCGAGTGCCCGCTGAGCAGGCTGGGCCCGCTGCCGCACCCGGCCGGGCAGCCCGATCCGGGGCGGGGACCGGTCAGGCGCCATGCGCTTACCCAGCGGGACGGATGCGGGCCTGGCCGGCCAGCCAGCCGCCCCGCTCCAGCAGATCGGTCAGGCGGCCGGGGTGGCTTGCCCGGCGCCCACAGCGGGGCGTTCGAAGTCACGGCCGAGCTGGTAGGCCTGCTCGAAGTACTGCTGGACCAGGTCCGGGGTGGCGGATGTGGCGGCGTAGAAGTAGACGTGCTCGACGTCGGCGATGCCGGGGAAGCGGAAGGCCCAGTCGTCGGTGACCTTGCCGATGGCGTCGCGGATGCCGTCGTCGTAGGCGTTCTTGCCGAAGATCGTCGAGGTCATGATCAGGGCCCGCTGGTGGTGCAGCAGCGGGATCCGGCCGTTGATGTCACCGTGCCAGCCCGCGGAGGTCAGCCCGAACGCGAAGTCCAGGGTCCACACCCGGTCGATCCAGCCCTTGAGGATCGCCGGGAAGCCGCAGAAGTGGACCGGCGCGATGAACGCCAGGCCGTCGGCCCAGGCGACCTTTTCCTGCTGGGCCAGCACGTCCTTGGGCATCTGGCGGCGAATCAGCGCCGCGATGCCGGATGGCGACTTGCCGCGCAGCGCCCGGGCCGCCAGCCTGCGCTGGACCGGTCCGCGGCAGGAGTTCATGACCTGCGCCCGCAGGTCCATCAGCTCCAGGATGTCGCCGGGGATGTCATCGGCGATGTAGCTGGCCACGTCGCGGTCCCGGAACACCGGATCGAACCTGATCGCGTACAGGTCGATCACCTCGCTGGCGTGCCCGGCATCCCGCAATCCCTGGGTGAAGCGTTCCAGCACGCCGTGGCAGAACGACCGCGGGTTCTGATGCGCGTAGACGGTCAGCACCTTCATCGTGTCCTCCCTTCCGCCGACGGGACCGCGTCCCAGCGCCTGGTCAGCTCCTTCCCGGTTCCGGCGTCAGTGATCAGGTGGTGGCGGCGGAGCCAGCACGCCCAGCACGGCGAGCACCGCGGCGACAGCAAATACCTTCTTCATGAGTCCATCATGATCTGCCCGGGCCGGGCGCCAGCAGAGCGGAAAGTCCCGCCGGCCAGGAGTCCTACGGCCCTGTTCCGGTCGCGCTGCCGGGCGCACGCTGTACGCAAACTGGCGGTGGGTAGGGGCATGTCGCGGCACCGCCGGGCGAACGGGAAGGGGGAAAGGGGAAAGAGGTGCACCTCCCGAGAAGAGACATCATCGCCACCGGCCTGGTGGCTGTCGCCGGTCTTTTGTACCTGCTGTGGGCCATCGACTCCGCGCTGCCCGGTATGAGCAGCACCCGGGTCACCGGCGTGGCCGTCCTGGCCCTGGGGTTCGGCCTCCGCCAGCGCGGTCGTGCCCGGCTTCGACCAGCTACTCCACGGCAATAAGGCGTACCTAGTCCTGACCTCGCTCATCGGCCTGGCTGCCCTCGCCGCAGGCGTGCAGATGCTGATCACCGCCAGCAGCGCGGGCCTGACCGTGGTGATGGCCGTAATGGCCGTGCTATGGCTCATCGCCACCATCCATCACGGCCTCCTGGCCAAGGCCGGGCAGCCGCCGCAGCAGGCCAGCGGGCAGCAACGGTCCAGGCACGGGCCACGGCCGGCCGGCGCACACTGACAACCCAGTCAACGCGTTCGGCTGACTGCCTGGACCGGGTCGTCGGTGACTTCTACCTGTACCTGCTCTGGCGTTTGTGCGGCCACGCGTTGGCCCGGGCCAGGTCCAGCATCTCCTCGGTCATGTCCAGCCCGTACGCCCTGCCTGCGGGGCCGACCCGGCGGGCTGAGAGCAGCACGTCGATGCCGCCGCCCGAGCCGAGGTCCAGCACCGTCTCACCCGGCCGCAGGTCCGCGACCGCGACCAGGTTGCCGCAGCCGAGGCTGGTCCGCACCGCGGCCTCGGGCAGGTCGCCGGCATCCGGGTACACGGCGGCGCAGTCCGCTGAGGCATCCGGGTCGCCGTCGGTGATCATCTCGCCGGCCTGCGCGGCGCGGGCCAGGCTGGCGTACCGGGCGGCGACCGCCTCGCGGACCTGGTCACGGTCAGCAGGAGCCATGGTCATCCTCCGGGCGCATCAGCGGACAGGACCGGTGAGGGCTTTCCCATCACCAGGTCGGCAGCGGTCGGGAAGCAGGTCACGCAGTTGTCGTTGATCCGGTACAGCCGCGAGGTGCCGCGGTCCTCGGCCAGCACGAACCGGACCTCGGCGAGCTGGCGCAGGTGCTCGGACACCGTCGACTGGCCCACCGGCACCGCCACGACGATCTCCTTGACGGTCAACGGCCGGCCGGCCCGGGCCAGCAGCGAGACGATCTGCACCCGGGTGCCGTCGGCCAGCGCCTTGAACCAGGCCGCGTACGTCTCGGCGGTCTGCCGGTCCAGCGGCTGTACCTCATTCATCGTTAATCGACGATAAACGATGAATGGTGTAGAGGGAAGCCCGACGGTCGGCTACGGCGTGGCGCGGCTATGGCACGGGGCAGCCGATCAGGGCGGCCAGGCTGGCCAGCGCCTGGGGGCGGATCCGGTAGTACACCCACACGCCGCGCTTGTCCCGGTCGACCAAGCCGACCTCGTGCAGCACCTTCATGTGGTGGCTGATCGTCGGCTGGGACAGGTCGAACGCCTCGTTCAGGTCGCAGATGCACGCCTCCCCGCCCTCATGCGAGGCCACTAGCGACATCAGTCGCAGCCGCACCGGGTCGGCCAGCGCCTTCAGCAGCGGCGCCACCTGCTCGGCCTGCTCCATCGTCAGCGGCGCGGTCGTCAGCGGAGCGCAGCAGGCGGCCGTCTCCGCCGGGCTGACCACTGTCAAGGGAATCGACACACATTTATATTGACAGATATCGATGTCTATGACAAGCTCAGCAGTGACAGGGATAGATATATATCAATATCTTGGGAGGTCACCATGTCCCGGGTGCAGCTCGCGCTGAACGTCAACGACATCGACGAGGCCGTCAGCTTCTACACCAGGCTGTTCGGCACCGGGCCGGCCAAGCGCAGGCCCGGCTAAGCCAACTTCGCCATCGCCGAGCCGCCGCTCAAGCTCGTCCTGCTGGAAAACCCCGGCCAGGGCGGCACGCTGAACCACCTCGACGCCCCCGCCGGGCAGCCCACCCAGTGCTGCGGCGGGCCGCAAGCAACCGGCCAGGAGGAGGCCGCCTCCGGCGTCTGCTGCGGGCAGGAGATCACCATGCCAGGAGTGAGCAGACCAGCCAGGTCAAGATCCTCAACGTCAACTGGGCCGCCGGAGCGGACGGTGAGGACGGCCGGTTCGAGGTGATGATCGTGACCGCGGACGGGGTGTGCTGCAGGCACGACCGATGCTGGAAACGGGGCTGCTAACCGTCAGGAGTTCGGCCGCCTGGAAAGCAGCGGTGGCCGCCTCGGCACGGCGCGGATTAGCACGCTATCGGCCCACTGCCGCAGCTCATCCAGCTGTGTGGCGTAGACCTGGCGGTCCAGGCCGATCCAGCAGGGTGCGGCGGGGCCGCGGGGCGCGGCGGCATCCAGCGCACCGGCGACGGTCTGGGCGAGTTCCTCGAAGCGGGCGCCCAGGTCCAGATCGCCGCGGAGCCCGGCTTGACCGAGGCGCTGGTTGATCAGCGTGACCTGGCCGCGCATGGCGGCGACCTGGACGGCTAGGGCGGCCAGGCTCTCGCCGAGAGCCTGCGCGGAAGGTTCAGCCTGTGGCCTGGTCATCGTTCTCCCCGGCCGGGGCTGTGGGCGAAGGCCAGGTCGGTGAGCTTGGCAGTTCCTCAGCGATGTAAGTTCGCCCGGTGCCTGCCTGCAGACCGGCGAGCGGTGCGAGCTGCGCGGCCCAGTGGCGCCCAGGCAGACTCCGCATCCGGCGGCAGGACATGCTGGCGGATGACGGCGATCACCCGGTCGGTGATGGCCGCCAGGAACACCGGTGCGGCAGTGTAGGCGGCCACGGACCGCCAGCTGGCGCGGCCTAGCGCACCGCCGCACGGATCGCGGTCGCCGGGGTGCAAGCCCAGCACGCGGTCTGGTCGATGGCGCAGCTCCGGTTCGAGGTGCACCGGGCACTCCCGGTCCTGCCGCCGGGCGCCGACGCCGAAGCGGTAGTAACCGAGGTGGCCAGACTGGCCGTCTCAGGCCGGGCCGGCGCCGAGGTCGTCCAGGTCACCGCCCCCGACCCTGCCGATGTGACCAGCCTCGGCGTTCGCGCCTCCGACGGCAGCAGCATCTACCGGCCGCCGCACGAGGAACGCTAATGCACCCTGGCCCACCTCGACATCGAAGAACAGATCCTCGCGGCCGCCAGACGAACGGTCCCGCAACTGGTCAGCCACGAGCGCGTGTTCGACCTGGTGGTCGCCGCCGTCCTGCTGCCGCTGGGTGCCTTTCTGGTCCCGACCAGGCCCGCCCGCCGGGCCGATCCCGGCCGCCCGGCCCGG
>Ga0335080_10004438_pt1 | contig 14273 bp, 8 predicted proteins | sample Lox_Sample_34_FD_206720 | JGI IMG/M metagenome (GOLD analysis project Ga0335080, IMG submission 206720) | Soil microbial communities from Loxahatchee National Wildlife Refuge, Florida, United States - Lox_Sample_3.4 | ecosystem: Environmental > Terrestrial > Soil > Wetlands | place: USA: Florida... | reverse complement strand
GTTACCGGAGTTCGGTCGATCCAAAAGGGATCGACCGTCACCCGATGGACTGGCGCTTCCTCGGCATAGTGCTTGTCCGACCCCATGCGGAAGGTGCCGCCGGGAACCCAGGCCATGTCCGGGAAAGGCGGGTCCATGGAAGCCGGAAGCGGCGGCGCAACGGAAGCGTGCTGCCGGCCATCCCCAGGCCGAGCGTCATGTTCCAGTGACCGCTGAACCATACCCCCTCACCCATCCGCGCGCGTTATGCCGAAGCCGGAGAGCGCGGGCAATTGGACCTTGGTCCAACTCAGACGAATGCTCGAATATCCCGCACGGCGGATTTCCGCGCGGTCTTCAGAATCGAAGGGTGGCGCCAGCCGAACTTGTTGTCGATGAAACGATTGACGCTGCCGCGGCCTCCTGCAGTTTCGCCAGCACCTGGTCGAGCGAGAAGCTCCCGGGCTTCTGTCGCGGCGGGAAGTCGACGTAGGTCTGCAGATGCTTGGCCACAAAGGCCTGCGCCGGCACGAGGGCGAAGGCGCGTTCGACACGCCATCTGTCGTAGTCGCCGGCCTCGGCCTGCGCGATTTCGAAGGGATCGGCCCGCAGGTCCATGAGCTTCGGAAGGCGCAGCGGCACGAGCGGGTCCTGCCACACGTCGAGCCCTTTCGCCCGCTGCTCCAGGAACAGGAGCTTCCAGCGGTCATAGCGCAGGCCGGCAAGATTGCCGTCGTCGGTCCAGTAGAAGAACTCCTTGCGCTTGCCCGGCCCGTTGCCTGACAGCAGGTCGCGCTGGTCGTAGCCGTCGAGGTGGACCTTGAAGTTCTTGTCCCCCGCCTGATAGCCGGCCAGGAGCTTTGCCGTCACGTCGGGCTCGCCGGCGGCGGCCACCAACGTCGGCACCCAATCCTCATGCGACACGATCTCGTTGATCTCGGTGCCCGGCTTGATGACGCCGGGCCAGCGGATCATGCCGGGCACGCGATAGCCGCCTTCCCAGCTCGTATTCTTCTCGCCGCGGAACGGCGTCGTGCCGCCGTCGGGCCACGAGAAGACTTCGGCGCCGTTGTCGGTCGTGAAGATGACGATGGTGTTGTCGGCGATGCCGAGGTCGTCGAGCTGCTTGAGCATCTGACCGACCATGCCGTCGAGCTCGACCATGCCGTCTGCCTCGAGGCCCAGGCCGGTCTTGCCCTGCGATGCCGGCTTGAGGTGGGTGTAGATGTGCATGCGGGTCGTATTAAGCCAGCAGAAGAACGGCTTGCCGGCCTTGTGGTTCTTGTCGATGAAGCTCTGGGCAGCGGCGAGGAACTCCTCGTCCACCGTTTCCTGGCGCTTGATGTTCAGCGGCCCGGTGTCCTCGATCTTCTGCTTGCCGACTTTGCCGAAGCGCGGATCCTCCGTGGGATCGTCCACATCCGTCGCGACGCAGCGCAGGACGCCGCGCGGGCCGAACTTCTGGAAGAATTCGGGGTTCTTCGGGTAGTCCGGGTTCTCCGGCTCGTCCTCCGCGTTGAGGTGGTAGAGGTTGCCGAAAAACTCGTCGAAGCCGTGAACGGTGGGGAGAAATTCGTTGCGATCGCCGAGGTGGTTCTTGCCGAACTGACCGGTGGCATATCCCTGCGGCTTCAACAGATCGGCGAGCGTCGGGTCCTTCTCCGACAGTCCCTCCTTGGCGCCGGGCAGGCCGACCTTCAGCAGGCCGGTGCGGAAGCAGCTCTGCCCCGTGATGAACGCGGCGCGCCCGGCCGTGCAGGACTGCTGGGCGTAGAGGTCGGTGAAGATTGCGCCCTCCCTGGCGATGCGGTCGATGTTGGGCGTGCGGTAGCCCATCATGCCCCGGTTGTAGGCGCTGATGTTCCAGTAGCCGATGTCGTCGCCGAAGATGACGAGGATGTTCGGCTTTCCCGCTGCCTGTGCTTGCGCCGGGTTTATCCCGGACAAGGATGGCAAGGTCGCGGCGGCGGCGGCGAGGCTCGCTCCGCCAAGAAGGAGATTGCGCCGGCTGAACGCCCCCCGGTCGGTCTCTTCTCGCGAAGCTTCAGTTGCGTTGGCGGCTGCATGATCGATAGTCGTACTCATGACGCCCCTCCCTCGGTTTTGGGCAGATTTTGCTAGCTGGTTGGCCGCACGATGCAGCGAAAGCCCACGTGGCAGGTGGCCGTGTCGACCGGCTGCGCCATGCGCGCGGCGGGCCGGTAGCGCCGGCAGTAGTTGGGCGCGCACAGGAAGGAGCCGCCCTTGATCACCCGGCGCGGGATGCGGAGGTCCGGCATCGCCGGATCGAAGCTCGCCTCGCGCAGCGCGCCGCGCGGATTCTCCGGCACGCAGCAGGACTTCGGCAGGCGGCCATGGTCCTGGAACCAGTCCGTCGTCCACTCCCAGACATTGCCGGCCATGTCGTAGAGGCCGTAGCCGTTGGGCGGGAAGGAACCGACGGGGGCGGTGCCCTCGTAGCCGTCGGTCGCCAGGTTCTGCCAGGGAAACTCGCCCTGCCAGGTGTTGGCCATCATGCGGCCACCGGGCGTGAACTCATCGCCCCAGATATAGTCGGCCCCATCGAGGCCGCCGCGGGCCGCGAACTCCCACTCGGCCTCGGTGGGCAGTTCCTTGCCCGCCCATGTCGCGTAGGCCGCGGCGTCCTCGTAGCCGACCTGGACGACCGGATGCTTGGCCTTCTTGCGCAACGAACTCGCGGGTCCCTCGGGGTTGCGCCAGTTGGCGCCCGCCACGTAGCCCCACCAGTTGTAGTGATCGCCGAGGCTCACGCGCCGGGGCGGCTTCTGGAAGACCACCGACGCGGGCACCAGCATCTCCGGTTTGGCGCCGGGATAGTCGGCCGCGTTCGGCGGCCGCTCGGCGAGCGTCACATAGCCGGTGGCGTCGACGAAGCGGCGGAACTCCTCGTTGGTGACGGTGTGCGTATCGATCCAGAAACCGTCCACCCGCACCGCATGCGCCGGCGCCTCCTCCGGATAGTGGCGGTCGGAGCCCATTCGGAACGTGCCGCCGGGAATCCAGACCATGCCGTCCTGCGGACTCTTGCGCTCGCCCGCGGATCGATCACCGGTTCTCGTATCGAGCACAGACATCACCTTCGCCCACGGTGCCGCGCTACTTCGCCGGCGGAAAGATCGTCTTCCAGTCGTCCTTCATGCTCACGACAGTCCAGCCGCGCTGCGTGGCCTCATCCAGCGACTTGTCCAGCTTTCCGACCGGCGAGGCACGGTCGTAGGCCCATTCGCGCGCGGCGTCGGTGTGATGCACGAGCCCCATGAAGCGGGGGCCGTCGCCGGCGGCGGTCCATTCCAGCATCTGCAGGTCGCCGTCGGAATTGCCGAAGGCGAGGATCGGGCGCCGGCCGATGAAGCGGTTGATGCCGACCGGCTTGCCCGGGCCGTCGTCGATGAACTCGACCTTCGCCTGCTTCACGAGCACCGGCTTGCCGTCGGCCCGCGTCTCGAGCTTGGTCATGACCGAGGAGCCGATGACCTGCTCCGGCGGGATGCCGTAGACCCGTTCGGCGAAGACGCGCATGAACTCGACGCCGCCGCCGGACACAATGAACGTCTTGAAGCCGTTCGCCCGCAGATAGTCCAGCAGCTCCAGCATCGGCTGGTAGACCAGTTCCGTATAGGGCCGCTGCAGCTTCGGATGGCGGGCCGTGGCGATCCAGTCGGCCACGGACTTGGCGAACTCGTCGGTCGTCATGCCGGCGTGCGAGACGGCGACGATCTGCAGGATGCCCTTCTGCCCGGACGCCGCCAGCGTCTTCATGTCGCCGTCGAGCACGGCCTTGAACGGCTGGGTGGTCTTCCACTCCGGATGCTGCGGCGCCAGAGCCTTCACCTGGTCGAGCGCGAAGGCGACCTGGAAATAGACCGGCTGCTCCGCCCACAGCGTCCCGTCGTTGTCGAAGACGGCGACGCGCTCGGCCGGCTTGACGAAATCCGGGCCGCCCTCCTTCGTCACGCGCTGGACGAAATCGACGATCGCGGATTTGACGGGGCCGTCGTTCCAGGAAGGGAGGCCGTCGGCGGCCCGCGTGCTCACGGGGAGGCAGGCGAAGAGGACCGCAACAGCGAGGCGGAGCGCCAGCATGGCCGCCATGCCGGCTCGTCCAGGATTCACGAACGCACTCCTTGCGACGGGAGGGGTCACTCGTAAGTCTCGCTTGTCCGGCAGCGACGGATGAAACGCTGTTGGAGGTGAGCCGGTCGATTTTGTCGTGGCGAAGATCGACACTATGGGAGCCGGCAGCGGCGCGCAACAGTTGGACCTTGGTCCAATACCGCCCCGATCTCGCCGCGGGCTATCGTCATGCTCGCCCGACCGGATGCCGTCGACACGGCATGAATGGCGCCGCGGTTCGCGAGCGCTTCGGCGCGGCTTGCCGGAACGGATCGGCCGTCTCGCGCGATCCGCAAACCCGGCGGAAATGCGCCGACAATCTGCAGCGGGGAGGAATCGATCATGCGGCTGAAGCACGTTCTGTTCGGACTCGCGGGCCTCGTCGTCGTTGTCGTCGGCGGCGCGGTCGTGGCCATCTATTCGGTCGACTTCAATCAATACCGGGCGACCGTCGCCGACCAGGTGAAGCAGGCGACTGGGCGCGACCTCAAGATCGCCGGCGACCTCAAGGTCGGCATCTCGCTGACGCCGACCGTGGCCGTCGACGACGTCACCTTCGCCAACGCCGCCTGGGGATCGAGGCCGGCGATGGCGACGGTGAAGCGCTTCGAGGCCGAGATGGAGTTGCTGCCTCTGATCACCGGCGATATCAGGGTGAAGCGCGTGGTGCTGAAGGGCGCCGACATTTTGCTGGAGACCGACGCCAAGGGCATAGGCAACTGGGTCTTCGGCCAGGCCGCCGCGGCGACACAGCAGCCGGCGCAACCGGCGCCGGCCGCGGGCGGCGGGGGCGGCAAGCTGCCCGTCGTCAACGAGATCGCGTTCGAGGACGTCACCCTCACCTACAAGGACGGCGTGACCAAGAAGACGCAGACGCTGGCGCTGCAGAAGTTCAGCGCCGCGAGCGCGGACGCCACGAGCCCGATCACGCTCGCGATCGTCGCCAATCTCAACGGCAATCCCCTCAGCGCCACCGGGACTGTCGGCGCGCTCAGCGGCATCGTCGCCAACGAGCCGTTGCCGATCGACCTCAAGGCGCAGGGCGGCGGCGCCACCATCGCGGCCAAGGGCACGATCGCCCAGCCGGCGAGCGGCAAGGGCGTGGCCATCGCGCTGAGCGCGGAGGGCAGCAGCCTCGCCGATCTCGCGCCGCTGGCGGGCTCGCCGCTGCCGGCGATCGGCCCCTACAGCCTGAGCGGCAATCTCAGCGACGTTGCGGGCGGCTACAACATCGCCGGCCTGCAGCTCAAGATGGGCGGCAGCGACATCGCCGGCGACGCGTCGATCGCCATGGGCGGAGCGAAACCGAAAATCGCGGCGACGCTTTCCTCGAGTCTGGTGGATGCCAAGGACTTCGGCTTGAAGCCGGCGCCGCCGGCGGATGCCACAGCGGCACCCGCTGCTGCAAGCGGCGGCGACGGGCGGGTCTTCCCGGACACGCCCCTGCCCTTCGACCTGCTCAACGCGGTCGATGCCAAGATCGCCTTCACCGGCCAGAAGGTGATCCGCGAGCCGGCCACGCTCGACGGCGTCGCCGCCGATGTCGACCTCGCCGGCGGCAAGCTCGCGATCACCAAGCTGGATGCCGGCATCAGCGGCGGACGACTCGGCATTTCCGCCTTCGTCGACGGTGGCGTGACGCCGTTTGCCGTCACCCTCAAGCTCATCAGCCGCGGCGTCGAGGCGGGGACGCTGATGCAGACCTTCGGCCTCTCGGCGGTGCTGAGCGGCGGCAAGGCCGACTTGGACGTGGACGTGAAGGGCCAGGGCCGCTCGGTGCGCCAGATCATGGCCGGCCTCAATGGTAGCACCGATCTGCAGATGGGGGCCGGCAAGATCAACAACCGGTTCGCAAAGATCATGCTTTCGGATCTCTTCAAGCTGATCTCGACCGGCGGCAGCGGGGACAGTTCCAATCTGAACTGCGTCGCCAGCAAGTTCGACATCGCGAACGGCCTGGCGACCAGCAAGCTGCTCGTCGTCGACACCAACGGCGCCACAATCGTCGGCAGCGGCCGGGTCATGCTCGACAGCGAGAAGCTCGACATGCATCTCGATCCGAGCGCCAAGCAGACGAACCTCGTCAACCTCGCGATTCCGGTGAAGGTTGGCGGCACACTCGCGAACCCGAACGTGCTGCCCGACCCGGCGGGGCTCGCAAAGAGCGCGACGGGGGCGCTGTCAGGCGTGACGGGCGGCGGCGGCAATCCCGCCGGCGCGCTCACCGGCCTGCTCGGCGGCAAGGCCGGCGGCGACGCCGCGCAGCCTTCCGGCAGCGCCGGCGGCTGCGGCGCCGCGGCCGCGGCGCCGAGCGCGACGGCTCAGCCGGCGGCACCCGCGTCGCCGACCGATCAGCCCGCTGCGGGCACGCCGAAGAAGAAGGACGTGGGCAAGGCGCTGAAGGGGCTGCTGGGCAACTGAGGATCGGTCGGCGGCGGCGTCAGCGCTGTGACGTCTCCCATTTCGGGTTGATCCAGACCGGCGCCTCGACGGGGGCCAGGCACCCCTGCCCCTTGATCAGGTCGGCGGCCCGCTCCGCGATCATGATGGTCGGCGCGTTGGTGTTCCCGCTCACGATGGACGGCATGATGGAGGCATCGACGATGCGTAGGCCGTCGAGGCCGTGCACGCGCAACTCGGTGTCCACCACGGCGGAGCGGTCGCTGGCCAGGCCCATCTTGCAACTGCCGACCGGGTGATAGCAGGTCTCGACCGCCTGCCGGACCCAGGCATCGATCTGTTCCGCGGTGCGGATCGCCGGCCCCGGGAACAGCTCGTCGCCGCGATAGGGATCGAGGGCCTTCTGCGCCAGGATCTCGCGCAGCAGGTGGACGCTGGTCCGGAAGTCCTCGCGGTCGCGCGGGCTCTGGAGATAGTTGAGCCGGATCGACGGCGCCTGGCGCGGATCGGCGCTCCGCGCTTCCACCCTGCCGAGGCTCTCCGGCCGCAGCAGGTCGATATGGACCTGGAAGGCGTGCTCGCGCCGCGTCTCGACTGTGCCCGGCATCACCGCCAGCGGCATGAAGGTGAACTGGAGGTCGGGGTGTTCGATCCCGGCGCGGCTGCGGATGAAGCCGCCGGCCTCGAAGTGGTTGCTCGCCGCCGGCCCGGACTTCGCCAGGAACCACTGGAGACCGGTCAGATACTTGCCCGGCGCGCGCGCCCTCGCCGCGAGCGAGACCGGCTGCCTGCAGCGGTGCTGGATGACGATGTCGGGATGATCGCTCAGGTTGGCGCCGACGCCCGGCAGATCGTGCTTCACTTTGATCCCCAGCCGCTGCAGCAGGTCGGCCGGCCCGACGCCGGAGAGCTGCAGCAGCTGCGGGCTGTTGATGGCGCCGCCACAAAGGATGACCTCGCGCTCCGCCGTGGCGGTGCGGCGATCGTTGCCGACGGCGTAGGCGATGCCGGTCGCGCGGCTCTTTTCGAACAGGATCTCGAGCGCCAACGCACCGGTGACGACGGTCAGATTCGGCCGGTCCCGCGCGGGATCGAGGTAGCCGCGCGCGGTGCTCCAGCGACGGCCCTCGTGCGTGGTGCGGTCGTTGGGTCCGAAGCCCTCCTGCTGCGCGCCGTTGCAGTCGGCCGTGTAGGGATAGCCGGCTTGCCGGCCCGCCTCGATGAAGGCGTCGGCCAGAATACCGGTGGTGCCGTTCGGCGTGGTCACGCGGAGGGGCCCGTCGGTTCCGTGATAGGCATCGGCCTTGCGCCGGCTGTTCTCCGCGCGCCGGAAATAGGGCAGCACGTCGGCATAGCGCCAGCCGCGGCAACCCGACTGCGCCCAGCGGTCGTAGTCGCGCGCGTGGCCGCGCACATACATCATGCCGTTGATGGAGGAGGAACCGCCGAGTACGCGGCCGCGCGGATGGCTGAGCCGCCGGCCGTCGAGGTAAGGCTCCGGTTCGGACATGTAGGCCCAGTTGAAGCGGTCGCCGGCGAGCAGGCGGCCCAGCCCCGACGGCATGTCGATGGCCCAGTGCCGGTGGGCCAGCCCGGCTTCCAGCAGCAGGACGCGCACCGCCGGGTCCTCGGTGAGGCGCGCGGCCAGCACGCAGCCGGCCGAACCGGCGCCGACGATGACGTAATCAAACACGCTCATAGAGCGGGATGCACGGCCTGATGGACCAGCCTGTGGAAGTGGTGCACGAGGTGCTCGCTCTCGTTGCTGCGCTCGGAATCGATCAGATAGCGGCCCTGGTTGTAGCCGAAGGAGCGGAGCCCGCGCTGTTGCGTGACGTTGAGCTGGATGTCTTCCGGCCCGAGTTTCTCGTTCATCCATTTGATGCAGGCCCGGGTCACGGCCGGCATCGGACGGTTGGGGCCGTAGTAACCGAAGCGCAGCAGGGATTTTTCCGGCGCCAGCGGAATCATGTTGAAGGTCCCGCAGATATCCGCGAACGGAAAGCAGTAGAAGGTGGTGTTGGGCCAGATGCCGATGTTGAAGAACCAGTCGGTCTGCCAGGTCGCTTCGGCGAGCGGCGCGCCATAGGCGACGGTGGCTCCCGGCTTCGGCGGACCGATATAGGTCCACCAGGTGCCGTGCGCCTCGAGCTTGTATCTCTTGAACTCGATGAGCGCCGCCAGCTCCTTGTGCACCGGGCCGGACAGGCCGAAATGATAACCCTCGACCGCGTTGTCCATGATGACTTTCCAGTTGGCTGGAACCACCACGTCGACTTCTTCGATCAGCTTCATGCCGGCGAGATCGGGCAGGTATTTGAGCATCGTCGCCTCTGCCCCGCGGCCGACCTCATCCAGCGGCACGGCGTCGGGATCGAGGTTGGCAAAGACGAAGCTTCCCAGAATTTCCGTGCGAACGGGCTTGAGGCCGTATTGCGTGCGATCGAAATCGGGCAGCCGCTCTGACCGGGGCGCGCTCTTCAGACCGCCGCTCAGGGCGTAGCACCAGGAGTGGTAGCCGCAACGCAGCACGCTACCCAGCTTGCCGCGGCGCTCGCCCAGCAGACGGTTGCCGCGATGCTGGCAGACATTGTGGAAGCCGCGGATGACGTCGTCGTCGCCGCGCAAAACGACGACGGTCTGATCGAAGATGTCGAAGGTCAGGAACTGGCCGGGCTCCGCGAGTTCGTTCACGTGGCCGATGCAGTGCCAGGCGCCGTAGAAGATGCGCTCGCGTTCGGCGTTGAAGATCGCGTCGTCGTAGAAGTAGCGCGCCGGCAGGGTCAGGGCGCGTTCCGGCGCGGCGTCGGGCCAGTCGATGGACTTGGCTGGAATCATGGCAGGGGCCTGTACTTTTCGAGATTGTCGCTTGACGCAAGGCTAGGCGGGCGCGACAAATCGGCTTGATGCAAAGCGTCACATTGCCGTCGTAATCAATCAGGTGCCGACATGGCCGACACGCCGCGATCGGTCGGGCTGCTCCTGCTGCCGGATTTCTCCCAGCTGGGCCTCGCCGCGGTCACCGAACCGCTCTTCGTCGCAAACTGGCTGAGCCGCCGCACGCTCTATCGCTGGCGCACGCTGTCGCTCGACGGCAAGCCTGCCCGCTCCAGCGCCGGCCAGAGATTGCCGGTCGACGCCGGCATCGCCGACGGCAGCCGCTTCGACCTGCTGCTCGTGCTGGCGAGCTTCGACGTCAAGCGGCTGACGCGCGACCATGCCCTCAAGTCGTGGCTGCGCCGCGTCGCCCGCCACGGCGCCACCATCGGCAGCATCGAGACAGCAAGCGAGGTGGTTGCCGCGGCGGGCCTGCTGGACGGACTGGCGGTCTCCGTTCATTGGGACAATCTGCAGGGTTTTGCCGAATCGCATCCGCGCTGCCGCGCGGTCTCGCAACTCTACACCGCCGCGGGAGACCGCCTGACCTGCGCCGGCCAGAGCGCCACGCTCGACATGATGCTCGACTGGATCGCGCGCGATCAGGACCGGTCGCTCGCCGCCGAGGTGGCATCGCATCTCATCCTGCCGGGCTGGCGGCGCGCCGAAGAGCCGCAGCCGGCGGCGGATGCGAAGCCACGCAAGAATGCCGACCCGCTGCTCGACCGCGCGCTTGCGCTCATGGAGCAGAACATCGAGGAGCCGTTGCCCTGTGCCGCGATCGCGCGCCGGGCAGGTCTTTCGATGCGCCGCATGCAGCGCCTGTTCGCCAGGAACCTGGGCACCCGGCCGGCCCGGCACTATCAGCGCATCCGCCTGTCGAAGGCGCATGCCCTGCTGCAGCAGACCGAGCTGTCGGTGACAGAGATAGCGGTGAGCGCCGGGTTCGGATCGCTGGAGCATTTCTGCCGCACCTATCGCCGGGAGTTCGACTGTCGCCCGGGCGACGACCGGCGACAAAGTGTCGCCGCCCCGGTATTCAGAAGGTCGACCCGCTAGCGCTCACAGATTTGTCGCTTGCACAGAAGCGAAGCATGTGTTGAAGCCGGAAGCGTGACGCCGGTGGCTTCGATGCCGGCGGTCAATCTTCGACCTTGATAGGAGCGCATGCGCAGCAGCGTCGCCGCCGTCGGCTCGCTCATCCTCGGCATCAGCCTGATCCAGCTGGCCAACGGCTACATCGGCACCCTGATCGGCATCCGCCTCGCCGACGCGCATGTCGACGCCCTCGTCATCGGCATCGTGACCGCCGCCTACTTCGTCGGATATGCGGCGGGCGCCGCCGTCTGCAACCGCCTGATCGGCCGTGCCGGCCATATCCGCGCCTTCGCTGCGTTCGGGGCCGTCACCGCCGCCGTCATCCTCGGCCATCCTCTCTACTTCGACCCCGTTCTCTGGTCGGGGCTGCGGGCAATCACAGGGTTCGGGGCCGCCGGCCTCTTCGTCACCACCGAGAGCTGGCTCAATGCCAAGGCCACGCCGTCCACGCGCAGCCAGGTATTCGCGATCTACATGGTCGCGACCTATGCGACCTTCGCCGGCAGCCAGTTCATGCTCAACCTGGCGGCGCCTGCCAGCTTCACGCTGTTCGCGCTCGCGGCCATCCTCTTCTGCCTGGCCCTTGCGGTCGTCGCGACGACGCGGGCCGAGCAGCCCGCCTTGATCGCCCCCGTCCGGCTGAAGGCCGGCGAGCTCACCGCGGCCGCGCCGGTGGCCGTCGCCGGCTGCTTCGTGGCCGGCCTCATCACAGGCGCGTTCTATGGCCTCGTCCCCGTCTATGCCGCATCGAACGGACGCACGGTGCCGGAGATCGCGGTCTACATGGCGCTCGCCATCACCGGCGGCCTCCTCATGCAGATCCCGGTCGGCCGGCTGTCCGACCGCTTCGACCGGCGCATCGTCGCCGGCGCCGTGGCGCTCGCCTTCGCCGGCCTGGCGCTGGCGCTGGTGCCGGCGCACACCACGCGCTGGTTTCCTCTCGTCTGGCTGCTGCTCGGCGGGTTCATGTCCGTCATCTATCCGGTCGCCGTGGCGCACGCGAACGATCGCCTGCCCGCAGCGCGCGCCGTTTCGGTGAGCGGCCGCCTCATCCTGATCTCCGGGACCGGCTCTGCGCTCGGGCCGCTTCTGGGCGCCAGCGCCATGGAGACCTTGGGGATCGGCGGCCTGTTCCAGTGCATGGCCGTCGTCGCCGGACTCTTCGCGATCTTCGCGCTGACCCGCGCCATCGGCGTGCGCGCGCCGGATGCAAAGCGACAACGGCCGTTCCTTCTGCTGCCGGCCATCTTCTCCCACGACCTCGCGGCTGCCGCCAAGGAACCGACGGGCCGGGCCTAGCAATCCCGCCGGCGATCGATGGCGCCTCTCCATTGGACCTTGGTCCAATTGAAGTCGCGCGGCCTTTCGAATTCTGCTGCAATCGGCGCGGCCCGGGCGGAGAGTGTCTCCGCGTCCTGGACTATGCGACGTTATTGGGGAGCTTCCGTGATGAGCGAGATCGCGCGGCGCCGTTTCCTCGCCGCCAACGGCATCCTGGGCGCGGGCATGGTCGTCGGGCCGCTCCTGCGCAGCGGAAGTCCCGCCGCCGCGCAGGACAGGCCCGCGATGACCGTGACGGAACAGACGGCCGCGACGGTACCATCCAGCGCACAGACATTGCCGAAATGGCCGAAGCAGATCGCGGACGGCGACGATACCATCGTCATCTATCAGCCGCAGGTCGAGAAATGGGAGGGCAACACGCTGGAGGCGCGCGCGGCGGTCGCGGTCGAGAGCAAGGCGTCGCCGCAGCCGACTCTGGGCGTCATCTGGCTCGCCGCCGAGACCGACGTCGACAAGGACCAATCGCTGGTCTCGCTGACGAACGTCCGCGTTCCCAAGGCGAACTTTCCCACCGCGGCGGAAAAGGCCGACCACTATCTTCAGGCGATCCGGAGTTCCCTACCAACGGAACCCCGGCTGGTCTCGCTCGACCGGCTGCGCGGCAGCCTCGCCATCGTGCAGGCGCAGACCGGCACGCGCACCGTCGAGGTCAAGAACGACGTGCCGCGCATCTACTACAGCAAGACTCCGGCGGTGCTGGTGCTGGTCGACGGAAAGCCTGCCCTGCGCGAGGTCAAGGGCACGAAGCTGCTGCGCGTCATCAATACCCGTAGCCTGATCCTGCTCGATCAGTCCGCCGGCACGTCCTACCTGCGGCTCGGCCAGTTCTGGATGGCGGCGACGGACATCGAGGGCGCCTGGTCGCTCGCCGCGAAGCCGCCCGCGGGAGCGCAGACCGCGCTCAAGGAGGCCACCGACAGCAAGCAGGTTATGCTGCTCGACGACAGCAACCCCGCCGTGCAGGCGCTCGACAACGGCGTCACGCCGCCGGTCTTCGTGAGCACGTCGCCGGCCGAACTCCTGCTGACCGACGGCGATCCGGAATTTGCGCCGATCGACGGGACGCAGCTCATCTACGTCAACAACTGCGCGGCCAACATCATCGTCGACCCGAGCTCGCAGGACTACTACGCGCTGATCTCCGGTCGCTGGTTTCGCACGAAGTCTCTCGCCGACGGGCCCTGGGACTATGTCGCCAACGACAAGCTGCCGGCGGACTTCGCGAAGATCCCGGAGACGCATCCCAAGGGCGACGTGCTCGCTGCCGTTGCCGGCACGTCCGCGGCGCAGGAGTCCGTCATCGACAACAACATCCCGCAGACGGCGGCCGTGGACCGCAAGACGGCGAAGCTGTCCGTGGCCTATGATGGAGCCCCGCAGTTCCAGCCGATCGAGGGAACGTCGCTGAGCTACGCCGTCAATACCGCGACGCCCGTGACCAAGATCGACGAGTCGAGCCTCTATTGCGTGCAGGACGCGGTCTGGTTCGTCGGCAAATCCCCGTCCGGGCCGTGGTCGGTCGCCGCGAGCGTGCCGTCGGCGATCTACACGATCCCGCCGAGTTCACCGCTCTATTACGTGACGCACGCCTACGTCTACAGCGCGACGCCCGAGGTCGTCTACGTCGGCTACACGCCGGGCTACATGTGGTCGTACCCATGGTACGGCGTGCCGATCTACGGCACGGGCTGGCCCTATCCCCCGTATTGGGGGCCTTGCTGCTACTACCCGCATCCGTCCCCGTGGGGCCTGCACCTGACCTATAACCCGTACACGGGCTGGGGCATGGGGCTCACTTACTCGTTCGGCTTCCTGACGGTCGGCTTCACGTTCGGCGGCGGCTACGGAGGCTACTACCGGCCCGGCTATCCGCCCGCGTATTACCGGCCGCCGTACTACCCGCCCGGCGGATACCGGCCCGGCGGTGTCGGTGGAATCGGCGGTGTCGGCGGCGTTGGCGGCGTCGGCGGTGTGGGTGGCGTCGGCGGTGTCGGCGGTGTCGGCGGCGTCGGCGGTCCCGGCGGCGTGGGCCGCCCGGGCGGCGTCGGCGGTGGTAACGGCGCGAGCCAACTGCCGGCGGGCGGCGCCGGAGGCGTTGGAGGCGCCGGCGGCGTGGGTGGCCCCGGCGGAGTCGGCGGCGGTAACGGCGCGAGCCAGCTCCCGGCGGGCGGTCGCAACAACCTTTACAACGGCGCGTCGTCGAAAGACCGCGTCGTGCCCGGGTCCGCGTCAGGGTCTCGCGCTCCTGGAGTCTCGACGATGGATCGAACCGGCGCCGGTGCGAACAACGTCTACGCGGACAAGGGCGGCAACGTCTACCGTCAGACGTCGCAGGGCTGGGAGTCGCGCAACCAGGGCAACTGGTCCTCGCCGTCGCGGACCCCGCCGTCGAACCTCGGCACGGATTCGCGCGCGCGCCAGTCGGGCGCGTCGTCGATGCA
>Ga0335080_10004437_pt1 | contig 14274 bp, 10 predicted proteins | sample Lox_Sample_34_FD_206720 | JGI IMG/M metagenome (GOLD analysis project Ga0335080, IMG submission 206720) | Soil microbial communities from Loxahatchee National Wildlife Refuge, Florida, United States - Lox_Sample_3.4 | ecosystem: Environmental > Terrestrial > Soil > Wetlands | place: USA... | reverse complement strand
CCGCATCGGCGCGGTTAAGAACATCCAGAAGATCGCTCGAGCGCTCGAGCTGGTCGCCGCCGCCCGCCTGCGGCGCGCCGAGCAGCGGATCGAGGCCCTGCGCCCGTATGCGGACGCGATCCGGCGCATGACGCGCCAGGCGGCCGAGGCGGCGGGCAACGTCCCGCAGCTGCCGATCCTCCAGGAGCACGATCAGATCAACCGCGTCGGCTTGCTGCTGATCGCCGGCGACCGCGGCCTGGCCGGCGCGTTCAACTCGAACATCGTCCGCGCGGGCGTGGCAGCGGGTCGCGAGCACGAGGCGGACGGGCACAGGCCCGTGTACTTCTCCTCCGGCCGCCGCCCGACCACGTCGCTGACGTTCCGCGGGCTCGAGCCGGCGGAGAGCTTCACCGGCTTCACCGATCGTCCCTCGTACGCCGACGCCCGGCGGATCGCGGACCGGCTGATGGCGGCCTACGTCGACAACGAGGTCGACAAGGTCGAGATCTTCTACAACGGCTACATCTCGCCGGTATCCCAGGAGGTGCGACGGGAGACGCTGTTGCCGCTCCAGCAGGCCACCCTGCTCGACGACGAGCCGGAACCCGAGCGTGAAACGCGTCCGCCGGGGGGCAAATCGGAGCCCCATGCGCTCGTGGACTACGAGCCCGATCCGGAGGAGATCCTCAAGCGCCTCGTGCCCGACTACGTCGAGATCTCGATCTTCCGGGCGCTGCTCGAGTCGACTGCGTCGGAGCACGGCGCGCGGATGACCGCGATGCACAACGCGTCGGACAACGCCAGCGAGTTGATCAAGAACCTCACCCTCGAAATGAACCGAGCCCGTCAGGCCGAGATCACCCAGGAGATCTTGGAAGTCGTGGCGGGAGCCGAAGGGCTGTCCGGGTAGACCTACACTGGAGAAGCTATGTCAGTAGCAGAAGAACAGCGCAGCGAAGCCTCGGAGGAGCCCAAAAAGAGGAATACCGGCCGGATAGAAGAGATCCAGGGCGTCGTTATCGAGGCCGTGTTCCCCGACAAGCTGCCCGAGATCAACCACGCGATCGCGATTCCGCGGCCGGACGTGCTCAAAGAGGAAGAGGCAATCGACATCGCCTCGCAGGAGGAGAGCTACCTGATCTGCGAGGTCCAGCAGCACCTGGGCGATGACCGCGTGCGTGCGGTCGCGATGGACGTGACGGACGGCCTGTCCCGCGGCACCGAGGTGATTGACACCGGCGCGCCGATCACCGTGCCCGTCGGTGACATCACGCTCGGTCGGATCTTCAACCTGCTCGGGGACCCGATCGACCTCGGCGAGCCCCTGCCCGACGACCTCACGCGCTGGCCGATCCACCGCGACGCGCCCACCGTCGAGGACCTCACCCCGACCACCGAGATGTTCGAGACCGGGATCAAGGTCATCGACCTCCTCGCCCCCTACGCCAAGGGCGGCAAGGTCGGCCTGTTCGGCGGTGCCGGTGTGGGCAAGACCGTGATCATCCAGGAGCTGATCCGCAACCTCGCCGAGGAGCACGAGGGACTGTCGGCCTTCTGCGGCGTCGGCGAGCGCTCGCGCGAGGGCAACGATCTGTGGCTCGAGATGAAGGAATCGGGCGTGCTCGAGAAGACCACGCTCGTGTTCGGCCAGATGAACGAGCCGCCGGGCGCGCGCATGCGCGTCGCGCTGTCGGGCCTGACCATGGCCGAGTACTTCCGCGATGAGGAGCACCAGGACGTGCTGCTGTTCATCGACAACATCTTCCGGTTCGTCCAGGCCGGCTCCGAGGTGTCCGCGCTGCTCGGGCGGATGCCCTCGCAGGTCGGCTACCAGCCGACGCTCGATTCCGAGATGGGCGAGCTCCAGGAGCGGATCACCTCGACCAAAGAGGGATCGGTCACCTCGATCCAGGCCGTCTACGTGCCGGCCGACGATCTCACCGACCCGGCGCCCGCGTCGGTCTTCGCCCACCTCAACGCCACCACGACGCTCTCGCGGTCGATCGCGGAGAAGGGCATCTACCCGGCCGTCGACCCGCTCGACTCCACCTCGACCATCCTCAAGGCGGAGATCCTCGGCGAGGAGCACTTCCAGGTCGCCAACCAGGTCAAGCAGGTGCTCCAGCGCTACCGCGAGCTGCAGGACATCATCGCGATCCTCGGGATCGACGAGCTGTCCGACGAGGACCGGCTCACGGTCAACCGGGCGCGCAAGATCGAGCGCTTCCTGTCACAGCCCTTCCACGTGGCCGAGCAGTTCACGGGCACGCCGGGCGTCTACGTCCCGATCGCCGAGTCGATCCGGGGCTTCAAGGAGATCCTCGAGGGCAAGCACGACGATCTCCCGGAGCGCGCCTTCTTCCTGAAGGGCACGATCGACGACGTCGTCCGCGACGCCGGCGGCGGCGAAGAGGAGTCCGAGGAGGACTCGGGGGACGACGACTCTGGTGGCGGCGACGAACCCGAGAGCAAGGCCGAGGACAAGTCGAACGCCGGCGATTCCGAGGAAAAGAACGAGGAAGAGTCGGACAGCGACGATTCCGAGGACAAGGAATAGGCGCCGGTGGCGCACTCCAAGTTCCGCGCCGAGGTCCTCACACCCGAGGGCGAGGTGTTCAACGATGAGGTGGAGCTGGTCTCGACCAAGACCGCGGTCGGGTCGATCGGCATCCTCGCCCACCACGAGCCCGTCCTGGCGATGCTCGACCCCACCGAGCTTCGCCTGTACAAGACCGAGTCGGAGGTCGTTCGATTTGCCCAGGCCGAGGGCTATCTACAGATGGCCGACAACCGGGCGCTGATTCTGGTCGAGGAGGCCATGGAGCCCGGCGACCTCGACGCCGGCAACCTCCGCGAGCGGCTCCAGCAGGCCGATCGCGAGCTCGAGTCGGCGGGAGATGACACCGAGAAGCGCCGGGTGGCCGAGCGGGACAAGCGCCGACTCGAGGCGTTCCTGAGCATCGCCGAGGGCTAGCGCCCCTATCCTGTCGGAATGCTCGACGAGCTCGTTCTGGCCGAGCGCCTGATCTCCTACGACACATCCAGGCCGGAGGAGATCGTCGCGGCGGCAGGATTCGTTAAGGGATGGCTCGAATCCCGCGACATCGAGGTGCGTCACCACGATCACAACGGGCTGCCCGTGTTGGTGGCGGAGGTCGGGCCTTCCGATGATGAGGGCCATGAATACCCGTGCGTGGTGTTCCACGGACACCTCGACGTCGTGCCCGGACGCGCCGAGCAGTTCGAGCCGCAGATCGACGGGGATCGGCTGATCGGCCGCGGCGCCTACGACATGAAGGGCGGCCTCGCGGCCATGATGTGCGCTTTGAAAGATCTCGAGCGGCAGGGGCAGGTGCGGGTTCGGCTCGTGTGCGTCCCCGACGAGGAGTCCGAGGAGATCGAGGACCGCTCGACCGACGCCGTGGTGGCCCGGGGCCTCGGCGGCGACTTCGCGATCACCGGCGAGCCCACAAATCTGCACATCGGGGTGGAAGCCAAGGGCGTGCTCGCGATGGTGATCGAGGTCCATGGCCGCGCCGCGCACAGTTCGACACCGTGGCTCGGGGACAACGCGGTGCTCAAGGCGGTCGACGTGTTCCGCGCGATTGAGTCGCTGCCGTTCTCCAGAGAGTCTTCGGAGGTGTTCGACCGGCCGTCGATCAACCTCGGGCGGATCGAGGGTGGCGACGCCATCAACAAGGTGCCGGACGAGTGCCGGATGTCGGTCGACATCCGCTTCCTGCCCGGGCAGGATCCGCAGCTGATCCTCGATCAGATCGCCCGGATACCGTCGATCGACGTAACGAGGACGTTCATCTTCCCGCCCATCAGCGTCGCTCGTGGCAACCCGTACGTGCGCGCGCTGCGAGATGCGGTCACACGCTCGATCCCCGACAAGGAGGTGCTGAGCGTCGGGCGTGACGGTGCATCTGACGCGGTCGCGTTCATGGCGGCAGGCATCCCGGCAGTCGAGTTCGGCCCCGACGGCGCGGGTCACCACGGGCCCGAGGAGTGGGTTTCGGTGTCATCGATGGCGCGCTACCGCCGCTCGCTCGTCGGCTTCGTGCGGACGCTGCCGATATGGCTCGAGCGGCCGATGGAGCCGGCTTCCGACGAGGCCCTGGTCGACGGACTCGTTCAGCGTTCGCCCGCGCGCGGCGAGAGCGCCCCGCCCGGGCTGACCGACCCCCGGTCCGGGCTGACGGCGATCGAGGGCGGCCTCGGATGAGGCGCCTGATTCCGAAGTCTCGGGTCGGTTCGCTCGTGCGGTTCGCGGTCGCCGGTGTGCTCGTGATCGCGTTCGCCGCCACCGCGACCGCGGTCGCCGGCCTGCTTCAGGTAAAGCAGATCACGAAGTATCTCGACGCGACGCCGGCGTTGAAGGTATCGGCGGCGGTGAGCGTGCCCAATCCGGGCAGCCCGCAGACGATCCTGCTGGTCGGCTCCGATCATCGCGCCGGCGAGCCGTTCAAGTACTCGAACACCGACACGATGATGCTCGTGCGGATGGATCCCAACTCTTCGACGATCAACCTCCTGTCAGTGCCCCGCGACCTCAAGGTCCAGATCCCAGAGGGCGGGGCGGTGGCGACTGACAAGCTCAACGCCGCCTATTCGATCGGCGGCGACAACCTGCTCGTGAAAATCCTCGAGCAGCAGGTCTTTCCGGGCCTGAAGATCAACCACGTCGTCGACGTCAATTTCGGCGGGTTCGAGGACCTGGTGAACGCGATCGGGTGTGTCTACACGGACGTCGACCACCGGTACTACAACAACACCGCGTACACCGACTACTCGAGCATCGACATCCAGCCCGGATACCAGAAGCTGTGCGGCACCGATGCACTCGAGTTCGTGCGCTTCCGCCACACCGACAGCGACATCGTGCGTAATGCGCGCCAGCAGGACTTCATCCGGTGGGCGAAATCCCAGTTCACGCAGGACCAGATCATTCAGCAAGAGGGCACGCTGCTGAGGATCTTCGGCAAGCACGCGCAGACCGACCACAACCTCCACACGACGGACGGACTGATCAACCTGTTCGACCTGGTCGCCTTCTCCGCCGGGCACACCATCAAGCAGATCCCGTTCCCGGCGATTCTCTTGCCCTGCGCTCCGGTGACGGCGACGACCAACAGCGCGGTTCAACAGACCCCGTGCTACGTCACGGCCGAATCGGGCGCGGAACAGAGCGCGTTCCACGCGTTCATGAGCCAGACGCACAGTGCGCCGCCGCACGCGCCGGCGACCGGATCGTCCGCGGGCGCGGCCAGCGGGGGCGGGAAGCACGGTGGGGGCGGGGGCAGCGCACCCGGGCTGAGTCCCGACCCGAGCGATGGCGTGGGTCAGGCAAAGGCACTCGGTCCGCTCGGTATCCCGATCTACTACCCGAAGCTGATCGTGAGCGGCTCGCAGTACTGCTCGAACACCACGAGCGTGTGTCCCGAGGAAGGTGGGGCCGGCACCGGCTTCTACCCCCGGGCCTACCTGCTCCATGACCGGCAGGGGATCTCCCACTACTCGTACCGGATGACGATTGCCATCAATCCGGTGCTTGGTGAGTACTACGGCGTGCAGGGCACGACCTGGCAGAACCCGCCCATCCTGCAAAGCCCGACCCAGACCAAGATGGTCAACGGCAAGCAGCTGCTCGAGTACAGCAACGGCGGCAAGCTGAGCCTGGTCGCCTGGAAGACCCCGCAGGGCGTCTACTGGGTGTCGAACACGCTGGCCGACAGCATCGGCAACCGGCAAATGGTGGCGATCGCCGCGTCGCTGACGCGAAGCGGCGGCAAGTAGACCGCTACCCTCCGCACCCATGGCAGGAGAACGCGAACCGATCGCGGTGATCGGAACAGGCTATGTCGGGCTGGTGACGGCTGCCGGCTTTGCCGAACTCGGGAGCGAGGTGTGGTGCGTCGACATCGACGCGGACAAGATCGCCCGGCTCGAACGGGGCGAGATCCCGATCTATGAGCCGGGACTCGCGGAATGCGTTGTCGCCAACCACGATCGGCTGCACTTCTCGACCGAGCTCGCACCGGCGCTCGAGCACGCGCGCCTGCTGTTCGTGGCCGTGGGCACGCCGCCCACCTATTCCGGGGACGCCGACCTCTCGGCGGTGAACGCGGTGGTCGACGCTATGCCGCGCTCGGACCGTCACGCGCTCGTGATGAAGTCGACCGTACCGGTGGGAACCGGCGCGGCGATCCGCCGGACGCTGATCGAGCGGGGGAAGGAAGGCTTCGCGTACGTGTCGTGCCCGGAGTTCTTGAAGGAGGGATCGGCGCTCGAGGATTTCCGCCACCCAGACCGGGTGGTCGTCGGCGACGACGGCGATTGGGCGGGCGACGCGGTCAGTGACCTCTATTCGCCGCTCGACGCGCCGCTGGTCCGGACGGACATCGCCAGCGCCGAGATGATCAAGCTCGCGGCAAACGCCTTTCTGGCGACCAAGATCTCGTTCATCAACGAGATCGCCAACGTGTGCGAGGAGACCGGCGCCGACGTGCTCGAGGTGGCTCGGGGGATGGGACTCGACCGCCGGATCGGGACGCATTTCTTGAAACCGGGCATCGGCTTCGGAGGGTCTTGCTTCCCCAAGGATGTATCGGCGCTGAAGCAGCTCGCCGGCAACTCGGGATACCACTTCCAGCTGCTGACCTCGGTGATCGAGGTCAACGAGCTCCAGAAGCGGCGAGTGATCGGGAAGCTCCAGAAGCACCTGGGGTCGCTGGTCGGCAAGACCGTCACGCTCCTGGGGCTGGCGTTCAAGGCCAACACCGATGACATGCGCGAAGCGTCCTCGCTGGTTCTGTCCGCGCGTCTCCAGGCCGACGGGGCCGCCGTCCACGCCTATGACCCGATTGCCGAGACCGAGGCCCGCAAGCTGATGCTGGGCGTCCAGTTCGCGGACACTGCCCTCGAGGCGCTCTCGGACGCCGATGCGTGCGTGATCGTCACGGAGTGGCCCGAGTTCGCTGAGCTCGACTGGGCCGCGGCCGCCGAGCGGATGCGAGGCAGGCTGGTGATCGACGGGCGCAACTTCGTCGATCCCGAGGCGGTCAGGGCGGCCGGATTCGTCTACGAGGGCATTGGGCGTTGATCTGCGGCAAGACGGGCAGCTGAAGTGCAAGCGCTGATCCTCGCCGGCGGGGAGGGAACCCGCCTGCGGCCACTGACGTCGACGATCCCCAAGCCGGTCGTACCGCTGGTGGGGCGTCCGTTCATCTCATACATGCTCGAGTGGCTCCGCGGGCACGGCGTGGACGACGTGATCCTGGGGTGCGGGTTCATGGCGGATCGCGTCCGGGACGTGCTCGGCGATGGCTCTGGCCTCGGGATCTCGCTGCGCTACCTCGAGGAGCCGCGGCCGCTCGGCACCGGCGGGGCGCTCAAGTTCGCCGAGGATCTGCTCGACGAGCGCTTCTTCATGCTCAACGGCGACGTGTTGACCGACATCGATCTCACCGCGCAACTGAGGTCACACGAGCGTACGGGCGCCCGCGCCACACTCGCGCTCGTGCCGGTCGACGACCCGTCGGCGTACGGGCTCGTGCGCACTGCACCCGACGGGGCCGTGACCGAGTTCGTCGAGAAGCCGGGGCCGGAGCAGACCGACACCAACCTGATCAACGCCGGCGCGTACATCCTCGAGCGCAGCGTGCTCGATGGCATGCCGCCTGCGGGGACGAACGCCTCGATCGAGCGCGACGTGTTTCCGACGCTCGTCGACCGGGGCCTGTACGGGTACGAGGCGAGCGGCTACTGGCTCGACATCGGCACGCCCGATCGCTATCTGCAGGGCACCTACGACATCCTCGAGGGCAAGGTCGATACCGAGGTCGGCCGCCAACTCCACGATGCGGGACTGATCCTCATTGACGGCGCGAGCGTCGAGGGCCGCGTCGTCGCGCCGGCGCTGGTGGCGTCGGGCAGCTCGGTCGGAGCGCGGGCGCTCGTCGGCGACCGGAGCGCGCTGGGGGAGAATGTGACGATCGGCGAGCGGGCCCGCGTCGAGTCCTCGGTCCTGTTCGCGGGCGTGAGTGTGGGCGTCGCAACGACGATCCGTGCCTCGATCATCGGCCAGGACGTGCAGATTGGCGACCACTGTCAGATCGAGGGCGGCGTCGTGCTCGGCGCCGGCGTCAAGATCGGGTCGGGGAACACGCTGGCGGCCGGCGCGCGTATCTTCCCGGGCGTGGCGTTGCCCGACGGAGCGATCAGGTTTTGAGCGCGACTGCGGATCTGACTCGGGAGACGATCGCTTCGGTCGACCAGGCGCGTCAGATCGAGGACATTCTCGCGATGCCCGATCACCTGCGCGACGCGCTGTGGCGCGTGGAGTCGGCGAACCTCGAGCCGGACGACGCCCCCGGCGGTCTGATCGTCGCCGGAATGGGTGGCTCGGCGATCGGCGGCTGGCTCGCCCGGGCGGCCCTCGGCGACCGCGCCTCGCGACCGATCGTGCTCGCTCGCGGCTATGCGCTGCCCGCCTGGACGACGCCGGACAGCGCTGTGCTGTGCGCTAGCTACTCCGGCAACACCGAGGAGACACTCGCCGTGTACGAGGCGGCCGGCGTGATCGGCGCCCGCCGGATCGTGGCGACGACCGGGGGCAAGCTCGCCGATGCCGCGCGGGCCGAGGACGTCCCCGTCATCCCGCTTCCGGGCGGCTTCCAGCCCCGAGCGGCGGTCGCGTACTCGGTGGTGGTGGCGCTCGAGGTCGCCTGGCTGTGCGGCGCCGGCGAGCGCCTGCACGCCGAGATCGACGTCGCCGCCGCAGGGCTCGAGCAGGCCGTGCAAATGTGGGGTCCGGACGCGCCCGACGACTCGCTTGCGAAGCAGCTTGCCCGTGGGCTCCACGGGACGATCCCCCAGATCGCCGGTTCGGGCCTGACCTCGCCGATCGCCTACCGGTGGAAGACCCAGATCAACGAGAACGTCAAGATGCCGTCCTTCTCGAACGAGCTCCCCGAGCTCGATCACAACGAGATCCAGGGATGGCAGAGCGCCAGCCAATTCGGGCGGTTCAGCGCGGTGTTCCTCGACGACTCAGATCTGCATCCGCGGATCCGCCAGCGGATCGAGCTGACTCGCGGCCTGATCGAGGCCGAGTCCGCGGGCACCTACCGGGTGGAGAGCATCGGCCAGAACCGGACCGAGCGCATGATGTCGCTGGTGCTGCTCGGCGACCTTGTGTCGCTCTACCTCGCCGTCCTGCACGAGGTCGATCCCACGCCGGTCCCGATGCTCGACCGTTTGAAGAGCGCGCTCGCTCGCGGCTAGGCGGGCCGGCGCGCAGCGGCCCTGCGGCTCTGCGGCTCAGAGGCTTTGCGGCTCAGAGGCTTTGCGGCTCAGCGGGCTTTGCGGCTCTGCGGCTCCCCGGGGCCCGAACGCCCACCGTTCGGGCGCCCTCACTCCCGTGTGAGGGGCCCGAACGGTGCCCAACCCCCAGGGTCCCTGCCACCCCAGCCCACTACCTCAATGCGATACCGCGCTGCTCATACAGCCGACGATCGGATACCTCGAGGAGTTCCTCGAGCGTCGTGCCGTCTTCGGGGAATGACGCCATGCCGATCGTCAGCTCCCACGGGACCGAAATCTCCATGCCGGCGCGAGCCTCCTCGACGCGCGCGCCGATGCGGCGGAACACCGGGGCGGCGCTCTCGGCGGTCTGCTCACCGAGAAGGAGGGCGAACTCGTCGCCGCCGATGCGCCCGACGACGTCGTCCGCTCGCGCCGACTCCTTCATCAGGCCGGCCACAGTCTTGATCAGTTCGTCGCCGACCAGGTGGCCCTCGGTGTCGTTGACCGACTTGAGCCCGCGCACGTCCACGTAGGCGAGGACGAACGGACGCTCGTAGCGGCTGGCGCGAGCGAGCTCACGCTCGGCGGCCTCGGTGAAACCGCGGCGGTTGAGAATGCCGGTGAGTGCGTCGGTCAGGGCTGCGGCGGAGATGGCCGCAAACTCGTTCTCGCGGCGACGGGCCCGGCGGCTGGACCGGAAGGCGACGGCGGCGAAGGCGAGCATCAGGCCGAAGGCCGCGCCGAGCGCGATCCACACCGCGGTCGGGATGACGTTCACGAAGCGGACGATTTCCTTCGCGCTCTGGTTGATCGACCCGCCGATGCCGGAGCCGTCGTTAGGGGACGGGTGCTTTGTGCCGCGGTGGGTCGGCGTGTGCGCGCCAGCCTTCGCGGCGGCGGTGCCGCCCGCGGTCCCGGTGCCGGTGGTGCCGGTGGGCGCCCCGCCCGTGGCGGTCCCGCCCGCGAGGGCGGCGGTGCCGGTGGGCGCGATCGCGCCGGCGGTCGAGCGATGCGAGCTGCTGCCGGTGCTGCTGTGGTTCTTGAGCGCCGAGGCGAAGTTCGGGAGGTGGATGTTGAGGTTGATGCCACTTCCGGTCGACGGAGTCCCGCTCGAGGTCGGGGTCGTGGGAGTCGTCGCGGCCGGGGTCGGGGTCGGGGTGACCGGGGCCAGGCTCGTCGAGGAAGAGGTGTCGTTGACCGGCGTGGTCAGCGCCACCGGGGCGACGCTGGCCGGCGTGACGGTCGCCGGGGTCACCGTGAAGCTGCCCGAGCTCGATGCCGAGCTGGTCGCGGGGACGGCCGCCTGGGTGACGCTGGAGGTGGTGCTCGAGCCGACGCAGCGTCCGTGGCACAGAGAGGTGGTTGTCGTGTTGGTGCTCCCGGGCTGCCGGCCGTTGACGAGCGAGGTGGCTGCTCCGTTCCCGGTCGTGGTCGCGGCGTTCGTCGACGTCCCGGTCGTAGTCGTCCCTGTGGTCGTGGTTCCGGTCCCGGTGGTCGTCGTTCCGGTCGTGGTGGTGCCGGTCGTGGTGGTGCCGGTGGTGGTCGTCCCGGTCGTGTCGGTGGTCGTGGTTCCGGTTCCGGTGGTCGTCGTTCCGGTGGTCGTCGCTCCGGTTGTGGTGGTGCCGGTCGTGGTGGTGCCGGTCGTGGTGGTGCCGGTCGTGGTCGGATCGGTCGCCGTCGTATCGGTCGTGGTCGTGCCGGTGTCGGACGGGTCCGAGGCCGTCGTGGTCGAAGTCGTCGTGTCCGCGGGCGTCGTCGTAGTCGCCGCCGCGGTGGTGGTCGTGGACGCCGCGCTCACGGAGGACACCGGGGTAACCGCGGCCTCGTGGGCGGAGGAGGCAGCGTGATGCTCAGGACGCATTGCGAGGACGACCTGCTCGGGCGAACGATGCGCGAGCGCGATTCCGGCGAGCCTGGCCTCGAGCCTGGCCTCGCGGACTTGATGCGCGTACGAGCGATCGCCGCCGGCGGCGCCGCCAACCCCGAACGCCGCGCAGCCGAATCCGACGGCGAGTGCGGCGATCGTGCAAGCTCCCTTGCTGCGCTGACTCATTGGCGTCCTTTTGGCGGACCGATCCATGCCCGGCCTCCGACTTCCTGTTTCGAGGTTGGTTTGCATCCTAGGTGCGGCTTCACTTCTCAGGACGTATTTCGACAAATGTCCGAGCCGACTTAAGCCCTTTTGCAGAAAACTTCTGATCGCCGCTCGAAACCTTGACAACATCGTGGTAAGGTTGAGAGTCGATGGAAGGTTTGACCATCAACGAGGCGGCGCGCACGACCGGCTGGTCGGCGCGAATGCTGCGATACGTCGAGCAGACGGGTCTGGTTTCTCCGGCCCGGTCGGCGTCGGGCTACCGTCTCTATGGGCCTGCTCAGCTCCAGCGGCTGCGCACGCTCAAGGAATTGCTCGTGCGCTTTGACGTCGGCCTCTCCGATGTCGCGTTCGCGGCGCGGATGGCCGAGAGCCCGGACCTGCGTGACTCGGTGCAGGCCTGGCTCGAAGCCGAGGCGCGCCGACCCGAGGACGTCGGCCCGGAGGACTGGCTCCGATTCGAGCAACAAAAACACGAGAAGCTGCTGGCAGTCGCCTGAGCGCGGCCGCCCGATGACCCCAAACGTGGAGGAAACATGAGCACGACCGCTGCCAAGGCGGATTTCAAGGTGGCCGATCTTGGATTGGCCGAGTTCGGGCGGAACGAGATCCGCCTGGCCGAGCATGAGATGCCTGGGCTGATGGCGGTTCGGCGCGAGTACTCCGACGCGCAGCCCCTCGCGGGCGCCCGGATCACTGGGTCTCTGCACATGACGGTCCAGACCGCTGTGCTGATCGAGACGCTGGTGGCGCTTGGCGCCGAGGTCCGTTGGGCGTCGTGCAACATCTTCTCGACCCAAGACCATGCGGCGGCGGGGGTCGTGGTCGGTCCGGACGGAACTCCGGAGGACCCCAGCGGCGTGCCGGTGTACGCCTGGAAGGGTGAGACGCTCGAGGAGTACTGGTGGTGCACCCAGCAGGCGCTGACGTGGCCCGACGGGCAGTCGCCGAACATGATCCTCGACGATGGGGGCGACGCCACGCTGCTCGTCCACAAAGGTGTCGAGTTCGAACGCGCCGGTGCGGTGCCCGATCCCTCGACGGCCGACTCCGAAGAGTTCGCGATCGTGCTCGCGCTGCTCCAGCGCTCGCTCGAGGAGGACTCGCAGCGGTTCACGCGCATGGCCGCAGAGATTCGCGGGGTCACCGAGGAGACGACCACGGGCGTGCATCGCCTGTACCAGTTCGCCGAGCAGGGCAAGCTGCTGTTCCCGGCGATCAACGTCAACGACTCGGTCACCAAGAGCAAGTTCGACAACAAGTACGGCTGCCGGCACTCGCTGATCGACGGGATCAACCGCGCCACCGACGTGATGATCGGCGGCAAGCTCGCGGTCGTCTGCGGCTACGGTGACGTCGGCAAGGGCTGCGCGGAGTCGCTGCGCGGCCAGCGGGCCCGGGTCGTGATCACGGAGATCGACCCGATCTGCGCGCTCCAGGCCGCGATGGACGGCTACCAGGTGCTGACGCTCGACGACGTCGTTTCCACGGGGGACATCTTCATTACGGCGACGGGCAATCGTGACGTGATCACGGCTGAGCACATGTCGCGGATGAAGCATCAAGCGATCGTCGGAAACATCGGCCACTTCGACAACGAGATCGACATGGCCGGGGTGTCGAGGATTCCGGGCATCAACAAGATCGGCATCAAGCCGCAGGTTGATGAGTGGGTCTTCCCGGACGGGCATTCGGTGATCGTGCTGTCCGAGGGCCGGCTGCTGAACCTCGGCAACGCCACCGGGCATCCGAGCTTCGTGATGTCGAACTCGTTCACGAACCAGGTGATCGCGCAGCTCGAACTGTTCGGCGGTAGCGACAGCTACGACAAGCGGGTTTACACGCTGGCCAAGCACCTCGACGAGAAGGTGGCGCGCCTCCATCTCGAGGCGCTCGGGGTCAAGCTCACTGAGCTGTCCTCGGGTCAGGCCGAATATCTCGGGGTCCCGGTCGACGGCCCGTACAAGCCGGACCACTACCGGTACTAACCCGGCGGCCGGGTCGGCGGCTGGCGGTTTGGGTCAGCGGCTGGGTGGAGTGAGGCCTGCGATGGCTCGCACCCGGCTGCCGCCCCACGACATAGCCGATCTCGGCCTGGCGACGGGAGGGATCTCGCGGATCGCCTGGGCGGGCGAGCAAATGCCCGTGCTGGCGCGGATTCGCGAGCGGTTCTCCGAGCAGCGCCCACTCGATGGGATTCGGGTGGGCGCCTGCCTCCATGTCACGGCGGAGACCGCTCAACTCGTCCTGGCGCTGACCGCCGGGGGCGCACGCGTGGCGCTGTGTTCGGCCAATCCGCTGTCCACGCAGGACGACGTGGCCGCGGCGCTCGTGTACGAGCACGGCGTCGAGGTGCGGGCGCTCCGCGGGGAGGACGTCGACACCTACGCCCGCCACGTTCGCGCGGTTCTCGACGGAAAGCCGGAGGTGACCGTCGACGACGGCGCCGACCTGCTGATGACGGCCCACGCGCTCGGCGGCGAGACGCTCGAGGCGCTGATCGGCGGCACCGAGGAGACAACCACCGGCCTCGTGCGGCTTCGCCGGCTCGAGGCCGAAGGGAAACTCGCGTGCGCCGTGATCGCGGTCAACGAGGCGCGCACCGAGAGGGCATTGAACGATCGCCACGGAACGGGGCAATCCGCTCTCGATGGGATCGTCCGCGCCAGCAACGTGCTGCTGGCCGGCCACACGCTCGTGATCGTCGGGTACGGGTGGGCGGGCCAGGGCATCGCCGAGCGGGCACGCGGCGCCGGCGCCGCGGTGATCATCTGTGAAGTCGACCCCCTTCGTGCGCTCGAAGCCCGGATGGCCGGCTTCCAGGTCATGCCCGCACTCGAGGCCGCGGAGCGGGGCGACGTGTTCGTGACCGTCACCGGCTCCCGACG
>Ga0335080_10004436_pt1 | contig 14276 bp, 11 predicted proteins | sample Lox_Sample_34_FD_206720 | JGI IMG/M metagenome (GOLD analysis project Ga0335080, IMG submission 206720) | Soil microbial communities from Loxahatchee National Wildlife Refuge, Florida, United States - Lox_Sample_3.4 | ecosystem: Environmental > Terrestrial > Soil > Wetlands | place: USA... | reverse complement strand
GACCGCCCCGCCCGGGCCGCTCGCCGCGCCCGCAGGCGCGGCAGCCCGGAAAGCCGGCGCCTTACTCGGGCGGCAGCTCCCCGTAGGTCATGTGGGCCACGTCGACCCCGGCCCTGGTGCTCTTGTACCTCCAGGCGTAGTACCAGATGATGCCGGCCGCCCAGGCGCCGACCATGAGATACAGCGCCTTGTGGGTGTACGCGAAGCCGAGCTCCCGCGTCTTTGGATCGAAGAAGGCGAAGTAGATGAGAGCCACGACGTAGCCCAGATAGACGACCCCGGCGTAGGTGAGCACCGGCACACCGAGGAACTTCCACCTCCTGTACGGTGAGGCGTCCCAGATGTGGGCGACCTTCTTGCGGTAGGGCAGCAGGATCGCCGCGATCGCCGTCACGGCAAAGACGGACACGAGCTGCATGCCGGTGGCCACGAGTCCCGACGCGATGCTTGGGAACAGGTACCAGTAGGCGATCGACATGAAGGCCGAGATGCCGGCCACGAGAGCGTACATGCCGATCGGTGAGGCGAAGCGGTGGTTGATGCTCGTGAACCAGCGCGGCCCCATGCGGTCCATGCCCCAGGCGAACATGGCGCGCTGGCACATGATCAGAGCCACGGTGAGCAGCCAGATCACGTTCACCAGGAAGGTGACGGCGGCCACGATCGCGATGACCGGGTTCGCCTTGGCGGCGATGTAGACCATCGACATGTAGCTCGTCGAGTAGGGCAGGTTGTAGCCCGCCGTCGGCGTCGCTCCGTAGGCCACATGGAAGTCCTGGTAGGCGACCGCCCGCAGGAAGCTGAAGCCAACGAGGTGGCTGAGGGCGACGACCGCCCAGAGGCACAGGATGGTGGGCGCCAGCACGGCCGCCCACTGCGCCATCATGACGGTCTTGTCGGGGCGCTTCACCTCGCCGCCTACATAGGCGATGCCGAAGGCCCAGATGACGAGCATGAACACGCCGGCGGTGGCGCCGAAGGTGTCGGCCCAGTTCCAGGTGTGGGGCATGATGTAGCCGGCGCTCTTGCTGGCCGCGGCGGTGAAAGCCTGGTAGGACACCGAGTGATACTTGATGGCCTGCGCGTTCCAGCTGTTCACGAAGCCCGCGTGCGACTGGAAGGTCAACACGAGGTTGAGGATCACCACGCCACCGATGATGATGCCGACCACGTAGATCGAGATGCGGTGGAAGAACTTCATGCCGAAGGCCACGATGAGGAAGGCGATCCCGATGCCGACAATCGAGATGGTGGTGGCGCCGGCCTTGCTGGTCACGTAGTTGGTGAAGCTGGTCCAGCCCAGGTACTGGCCCAGCATGGCGAGCGAGGGAGATGCCACCAGGCTGGCGTTGAAGAGGTTCCAGTAGAACTGGGCAAGGATGGCCGCGAAGCTGGCCCCCAGGGCGACCGCCGGCGTGATGATGCGCGAGTTATACACGTACTCACCGCCGCTTCGTGGCATGGTGCCGCCCAGGACGCCCCAGACAATGGGGCTTGCCCAGACGATGGTGCAGATTGAGATGACGATGGCGATCACGAGCTGGGCTCGCGGGTACACCGAGAGGCTGAAGCCGATGACGTACCAGATCGCGTAGATGGGTGTGAGGAAGGCCAGGCCTATCCCCAGCACGTCCCAGAACGAGAGCCCGCGCACCAGTCCACTGGCCTTGCGGGCATACGCAAGTTCTTCAGGCATAGATCCCCCTGATCCCGTCGCGGTGTCGGTGCGGCGCGTCACGCGCTGAAGTGGCAGACGCACCGCTCGTACGAACGTGCGTTCGCTTTGCTGTGAGGCACCCCCCTCGTGGCGCGTCGCCGGCCGGTCGGCTCGACTCTAGGGCACGCCGCGGCGTGCGGCAGCGCCACAAACGAACGTTCCAGGGGCGCCGAACGGGTGGGATCGCGGCCCCGATCGGCCCGAGGGGCCGTGGGCCGTTCGGGGGGGTCAGGTCACGAGGCCGTTGCGGATGGCGACTGCGACGGCGTGAGCGCGGTCGGAGACGCCCAGCTTGCGATAGATCGTCTCGAGATGGCCCTTGACGGTGTCGGAGCTGATGAAGAGCTGCGCGGCGATCTCCTTGTTGGTCTGGCCGGCGGCCACCAGGCGCAGGATCTCGAGCTCCCGCGGGGTCAGCAGGCTGGCGAGGAGCTGGTGCTGGTCGCCGCGCAGCAGGGCACGGACCACGACCTCGTCGAACGACTGGCCGCCGGCCGCCACCCGGCGCACGGCGGCCACGAGCTCGTCGCGGGTCGCGTTCTTGAGCACGTACCCCTGAGCGCCGCCACGCACGGCGCCGAGCACGATGTCGTCGTCGTCGTGCACCGTGAGCACCACGACGCGCGGCGGCCGCGCCGTGCGCTGCAGGGCGGCCAGCACCTCGAGGCCGTGCATGCCGGGCAGCGAGAGGTCGAGCAGCATGAGATCGGGCTGGAGGGCGGCTACGAGCTCGAGGGCCTCCTCGCCGCTCGCCGCCGAGCCGACCAGCTCGACGTCGGGGCACTTGGCCATGATGCGCTCGAGGCCTTCACGCACGACGGCATGGTCGTCGACGATCACGATGCGCGTCCGGGGGCTCGCCGGGGCCGTCACGTCGCCACCACCTCGCTGGGCACGAGCGGCACGACGACCTCGACCCGGGTGCCGCGTCCGGGTCGCGAGTCGATCGTCAAAGCCGCGCCGATGAGTGTCGCCTGCTCCTCCATCATCACCGTCCCGTAGTGACCGCCCTCGGGACGGTCGTCGACGGCAAACCCGATACCGTCGTCTTCGATCAGCAGGCATGCGCTCCTGTGCTCACCGCGGGTCGCGGGCACGAGGCTGATGCCGATGCGCCGGGCGTCGGCATGGTGCAGGGCGTTCATCAGTGCCTCGCGGGCGATCTTGTAGAGCCCGGTCGTGACCGCGTCGCTCAGATCGGCGTCGCCTTCGATCGACACGTCGACGGCCGCCTGGTCTTCGCCGGCCCGGTCGGCCAGCGAGCGCAGCGCCGCGGGCAGGCCCAGGCCGTCGATGGCCGGCGGTCGCAGCTCCCAGATGACGCGGCGGGCGTCGTCGACCGTGCGCCGCAGGCCGGCGACGGCCTGGTCGAACGCGCCCGCCTGGTCGCCGGTCACGGCGTCGCGCACGTCGTCGAAGCGGTAGATGGCGCCCACGATCGACTGCACGATGTCGTCGTGCACGACGCGCGCGAGCGCCTGGCGCTCCTGGTCGCGGATGCGGGTGAGCCGGGCGAGCAGCCTCTCGATGCTCGCCTGGCTCTCGGCCAGGTTGCGGTAGAGCTGGGCGTTGTGGATGGCGATCGCCGCCTGTTCGCCGACGCTGCCGAGCTCGGCGACCTCGAGCGCCGAGAAGCGCCGCCGGCGCCCGGCGGCATAGACGAGCAGCGAGCCAACGAGCTCCTGCTGGGCGAAGAGCGGGACCAGCAGCGACGATTCGGCGTTGAACAGGCCGGCGAGTCGGGCGTCGCGCGCGCCGCCGAGGCCGAACTTGCTCACCGATCGCGCGTCGGGCGGTTCGGCCACGACGCGGCGCACCACGAACTCGCCGGCGCCGCCGGCGCCCGGATCCTGGGCGCCGTCGAGCCGTACGCGTGTGCCCAGAAGGTCTTCGCTCTCAGGGTCGGAAGAGGCCACCGCCAGGTAGTCGCCGCTGCCCCGCTCGAGCTCGAACAGCAGGCAGTGCGAGCCCCGCGCGACGCGGGCGGCATTGGCGGCGATCTCGCGGTAGGTGAGCTCGAGGTCGAGGCTCTGGGTGATGGCCCGCGACACGGCGTACGCGGTCTGCAGCACGGCCGCCGCGTGCCGCGATTCGGTGGCCAGCAGGCGGCTGCGGATCGCGAGGCCCATCGTCTCGGAGACGATCTCGAGGAACTGCGCCTCGCGCGCCGAGAGCGGCTCCGGGGAGCGGCGGCCGATCACCAGCAGGGCGTCGAGCTCGGCCCCCGCCGCCTGGGGCGCCGCGACGAGACGCGCCGTCTCGGGGCTGAGCACGGCCAGCAGCCCCGGCTGCAGGCGGGCGCAGTCGCTGGTCTCGAGGATCCGCGGTCGCCTGGCCATGCGCCGCAGCAGGGGATCGCCGAGGTCGAGAGACGGGTAGGGAAACCCGCGCCGCGTCTCGCCGCACACGGCGAGGGCCTCGCTCGCGCCGCCCGGCTTGATCACGAACACCGCGGCCGACGCGGCGCCCAGGGCGTCGGCCACGATGGGCAGCGCCTCCTGCACGACGGCCTTCACGTCGCGGTCCTGGTTCAGGCAGGCGGTCACCCGCTGGAGACGGTGAAGCGGGTCCTCTTCCTCGTCGAAGAAGCGGGCGAACTTGCCGTCGGCCGGATCGTCGGCGACGAGCGACCCGACGCGATCGGCGAGCGTCTTGTCGCGTGAGTTCAGCAGCACCGCGTAGGCGCCGGCGACCACGATGACGGCCAGGGCGATGAGCGGGAAGCGGTCGTAGGGCGGCTCCTGGCCCGGCTTGACGAGCTCGTAGATCGGCAGGGCGATCAGCGCGGCCCCGACGATCGGGATGACGACGTGCTTGAGCGGCGAGAGCTGGTCGGGATAGTGCTTGCGGTAGAACACAGGCAGCGCGAGGTTGGCCACGAAGTAGACCACGAGCACGAGGATCGTGCCGAGCGTCGAGGCCTCGGCAAAGAGGGTCACGGGGTCGAGGTGCCGACCGACCGACCACGCGAACACGAGCACGAAGCCGATGCCGATGAACGTCAACAGAGCGTTCACCGGCGTCTGGCGGCGCGCGTAGACCCGGCCCAGCCACGCGGGCAGCAGGCCCTCGCGGCCGGCGTTGAAGAGCAGCCGTGACTGGGAGTTCACGGCCGCGATCAGGCAGGCGAGTGTCGAGGTGACGCCGGCCAGGTAGGCGAAGAAGGCAAGGACGCCGAGCACATTGTCGGCCACGGTGATGAACGGGATCGGCGACGCCGTGAGGGCGGCGACGTTCTCGCCGAACCCTTCGACCGTGGCGTAGGCGAACAGCACGTAGCTCACCATCATGAGGGCGACGCTCGCAAAGAGGGCGCGCGGCACGTTGCGCCGCGGGTTCTCGGTCTCCTCGGCGAGCGTCGCGGAGTTCTCCCAGCCGATGAACAGGTAGACGGCCAGGGGGAACCCGAGCCCCAGGCCCTTGAAGCCGTTCGACAGGTAGCGCGGCTCGAAAGGATGCAGGGTGAGGTGGCCGGCGTGGTGGACGAGGGCGCTGATCGTCACGACCACGAGCACGATGATCTCGAAGGCGAAGAAGACGCCGGCCCAGCGTGTCGAGATGTGGATGCCGCGCACCATGAGGAACGCCGCCAGGCTGATGAAGACGACCATGAACCAGGGCCAGCTCGAGGTGGGCAAGGCGGGCAGGTAGCGGTTCAGGAAGATCGCCGTGAACCCGCCCGACATCACGAGCACCGAGGTGATCGCGATGACGTAGCCGGTGATCAGGATCACCGCCGTGGCGATCGCGCTGGTCGGGCCGAAGGCCTTGCCGATGAAGGTGATGAAGGACCCGGTCGAGGGGTGCGCTCGCGAGAACTGGGCCAGCGTGTTGGCGAGGAAGGCGATGGCCACGCCGGCCGCGATGATGGTAAGGGGCGAGGCGATGCCGGCGGTCAGTGCGAGGAAGCCGAAGCCGAAGAAGAAGCTCATGGCCGGCGCGATGTTGGCCATGGTCGATCCGGCGATGTCGACGGGGCCGAGCACGCTGCGCATGAGACGCTGAGGCTGACGAAGAGCCGCCCTGGGCGCCGCAGGCCCGCCCTGGGCGGGTCCCTGCGTATCGTTCGTCTCGGCGCCGGTATGGCGCCACGTGCGCACTGCCGACCTCACCCGACCCCCCGGCTCGTGGCGACGAGATGCGTTGACTTGCAGCGGTTCCCAGTATCGTCGCGCCTGTCGTGTGGCGCAACAGGCCGCCGCAGGGTGAGTCGGCGGGCTTCGGGCCTCGGTCCGGCGGGTCTCCGGTCGACCGGGGCCGTGAGTGCGCAGGTGTGGCGTTACGGCCGCTCGCCGGGGGCGAAGTAGACGGCCTCGACGTCGTCGACCGGCTCGTGCCAGGCGAAACGTTCGCCGAGCGCGGCGCGCAACCGCCAGCGCCAATCCTTGGGCTGCTCGTCGATGGCCTGTTGCAGGGCATCGAGGCGCGCCCCGACGCTGCCCACAGCGGGATCGTCGGCGCCCCTCTCGGCGATCGCGGCGCGGCAGCGCGCGAGATTACGGCTCACATCGTGACTCAGGCCCCAGTCGGACGCGCAGAGGCGCGCGAGGTAGCGCCTGTTGACGACGCCGGACGCGTCGTCCTCGCCGATCGCGAGCGCGTCCTTGATCACGGTCACCATGTCACGCACGTCGTCGTGGTTGGCCTCGGTGCGCTGCAGCTTGACGAGCAGCACGTCGCTCGTCGAGACGGTGTAGGACTCGAGCTCGAGCCGGCTGCGCAGATCGACCCTGTGGTGAAGCTGGAAGGCATCGAGGTACAGGTCGATACGGTCGTCGTCGTGGACGCGGCCGCTGCCGACCGGGTGGCGGCAGCGCCGGAAGAACTGGCGCTTGCGGCCGCCGCTGGCCATCGCCACCTGGCGGTTCTCCGTCCAGCCGAGACCGGTGAGCAGGTTGGTCACCGCCCTCGACGATCGTCGCACCGTGACCAGGTCGATGTCGCGGATGGGGCGCTCGCAGAAGGTGGCGTCACGGCAATGTTCGCGAACGGCGAGGCCGCCCACCAGGCGCAGGACGATGCCGCGGGCACGGGCCGCATCGACGATGTCGTGGGCCTCGGCGAGCATGCCGTGGGCGTTGAGCTCGTGGGCGTGGGCGGCCGCCATGAGGTGAAGGTACCGATTCGGCGGCCGGACTAACCGTGACGCGCAGCGGATGGCGCGGCGATGCCGTCGGGGGACGTTTCAAGGAGGCGACTGCCTGGGACAGTGGTGGTGAATCGCGGTAGAGGAGGAAGCGGCGATGGAGACGATCAGTGAATCCATTCGGACCGACGTGCCGGCCCGCTTCGCGGGGCGCGTCTGGGACGAGTTCGTGTTTCGCTCACAGTCGGACGGCCGGCCGAGGAGTCCGCGCGACTCGCGCTGGTGGGTCGACGAGAGCAGGGTCGAGAAAGGCACAGTGACCTTCTCACGGGCCGACGACCAGCGGGTCACCGTGACCGTCGAGCTGCAGTACCGGTCGGGCGATGGCGCGGTCGAGCCGGCCATCATCCGCGAGCGTCTCAAGCACGACCTCGAAAGCTACCGGGTGTTTCTCGACGATCGGTGCGCGGCCACCGACTGTCGCGCTGACCTTCGCAGGGCGGCCTGAGCGATCCGGCCGTCGCCCGCACGGCGCGTCCGTCCGCGGCTTCACCGCCTCCCCGGCTTGGGACCGGGGCGCGGGGGGTAGGCTGGGCCCGAACGCGTACGCCCGTGGCGAACGACCGGCCGACGAAGGAGCGCCTCGCATGATCCAGGTAGGACAACCCGCCCCCGACTTCACCCTCGACGGCGTGCTCGACGGCGAGTTCGTACAGGTCAGCCTCGCCGAGCAGCGCGGCAGCTGGGTGGTGCTCTTTTTCTATCCTCTCGATTTCACGTTCGTCTGCCCGACCGAGATCCGCGGCTTCGCCCAGCGCCGCGACGAGTTCGAGCAGCTCGGGGCAAAGGTGTTCGGCACGAGCGTCGACAGCAAGTACAGCCACCTGGCGTGGTGCGAGCACGAGCTGGGCAAGCTGGGCTTCCCCCTGCTGTCGGACATGACCCGCGACGTCGCCCGCGAGTACGGGGTGCTGCTGGCCGACGAAGGCCACACCCTGCGCGGCACGTTCATCGTCGATCCCGAGGGCCTCTTGCGGTACATGGTCGTGCACGACAACAACGTGGGGCGCAACACCGAGGAGACGCTGCGCGTGCTGCAGGCGCTGCAGACGGGCGAGCTCTGTCCGGTCGACTGGCGGCCGGGCGAGGCGACCCTGCCGGCCTGAAGCCGTCGCGGCCTCGCCTCGCCGCACAGGCAAGCGTGACTTCGTCGCGCGCCTAGGCCGTCGAGCGACTACGTCGTCGCCGCTCAGGCAGGCGTGACTTCGTCGCGCGCCTAGGCCGTCGAGCGACTACGTCGTCGACGCTCAGGCAGGCGTGACTTCGTCGCGCGCCTAGTCGACGAAGGCTTCTTCGCCGACGAGCGCGCGCACCTTCAGCATCTTGAACACGTCGTCGACCACGGGGGGGATGTCGCGCAGGCGCAGCTGTACCCCCTGGGCCTGGGAGTCGAGGCAGAGGCGGACCAGCAGCCCCGTGCCCGACGAGTCGATGAAGGTGACTCGCGAGAAATCGAGGATCGCCTCGGTCGCGCCGCGCAGGGCGTCGGTGACGGCCCAGCGGAACGTCTCGACCGAATCGAGGTCGATCTCGCCCTCGAGGTGGATGACGGGCGTGTCGCCAGTCTCGACCCGCGTGTGGAGCATCGTACCGCGTTCCCTTCGCTAGATCGTCCGGTCGAGGATGAGGGTCGTGCCCTCGTCGCCGGTGTGCAGGTGCACGCGCTCAAGGTTATCAAGAATGATCTTGTAGCCGTAGCCCATGGAGGGTTGTTTGGCGCCGCCCGCTTCGTCGGTCCAGTTGATGAAGCTGAGGCCCGGGCCGCGATCGGCCACGATGGCGCGCAACAGGCCCTCGACGAGGCGCAGGCGCATGGTGCCGCCGCCGCCGCCGTGGACGAGCATGTTGGTGGTCGCCTCTGAGACGCACAGCTCGAGGCGCCGGCGGGCGTCGTCGCCCACCTGCTGGTTCTCCAGGACCTGCGCCACGGCGGCGCGTGCGCCGGCCAGCGAGGTGGTGTCTTCGATCGTGCAGGCGAAGATCTCGCGACCCTCGGCGGAGACGGCGGCGAGTTCCGCGTCGTCCAGGAACGAGAGCGTGCCCCGGGCCACCGCCGCGGCCAGGTCGTTCAGGATCTCGACGAGGCTGCGGCGATGATCGCCGTGGTGGCGGCGCCAGCCGTTGGTGTGGATGCTCACGATCTCGCAGCGGTCGGCGCGCGGGATGAAGCAGATCTCGTCGGCGCCCAGCAGGGCATCGTCGTCGACCGTGTGGCAGATGAAGCTGCGCGCCCGCATGGCCTCGGCGGCGCGCCGGGCGAGGACCTCGCGGGGCAGCCCCCCGCGTTCGCCGACGATGACGTCGAGCGTGCCGCGGCGGGCGTCGTAGCGCATGACCTGCAAGGTCGGGGGGTTTCCTGTCGGCGCTGCGTTCATCGTCAGTTCCTGTATCGGCGGAATCTAGCGATCCTCGATGGGAAGCACGCGACCGAGCAGGAGCGTGGCGTCGTCGCTCGGCGGGGCGCCGTCGCGGAAGTCGCTCACGGCCTGCCAGGCGGCGGCCAGGGCGCCGTCGGCCGGCGTGCCCTCGGCGCCGTGCAGGGCGGCGATCAGGCGCTGCGAGCCGAACAGCTCGCGCGCCTCGTTGCGAGCCTCGGTGAGGCCGTCGGTGAAGAGCGCGAAGGTGTCGCCTGGCTCGAGGACCACGCGGTCCTCGGGGAACTCGAGGTCGGCGCGCACACCCAGCATGCTGCCGCGCGACGGGAACTCGCGCGGGCCGCCCGGACCGAAGACGAGCAGCGGGTTGTGGCCGCCGTTGGCCACGAGGAGGGCGCGTTCGTCGGGCGAGTAGATGGCGTAGGCGAGGGTCAGAAACGAGGGCGCCGACTGGCCGGCGAGGTCGCGGGTGAGCGACTCGTTCACCTCACGCAGGACCTCGCCCGGACTCCGGCCGTCGCGGGCCGCGGAGAGGATCAGGCTGCGAGCCATGGTCATGATCAGCGCGGCCGACAGCCCCTTGCCCATGACGTCGCCGCAGACGAGGCCCAGGCGGCCGTCGGCGAGCGGCACGAAGTCGAAGTAGTCGCCGCCCATCTCGGTCATGAACTCGATGCGGTGGGCGAGCTCGAGCCCGGGCACCTCGGGGGCCTGGCGGGGCAGCAGGTCGGCCTGGATCCCGCGCGCACGTTCGATCTCGTTCGCCACCCGGCGCTGCACAGCTCGCAGCTCGTCCTGCGAGCGGACTGCCGCGGCGAGCTCGTCACGAAACGAGGCGACCTCGCTCGAGTGCGTGGCGCGGTCGCGCAGACGGCCGGCGTAGACGTCGTAGGAGTACCAGATCAGGAACAGCGGCGGCACGCCGAGCACGAGGCCCGGCAGTCCGAGCCACAGGTAGAGCCAGGCGAGCAGCAGGCTGAGGGTCGCGCCGGTCATGTAGCTCGGCAGGCCCCACTGGTAGTTCTCGTGCCAGATCGACCAGGGCCGGCCACCGCTCGCCAGGGCGATCACGCCGGCCAGCACCACGGTGTTCACGAGGAAGTCGGCACCGGTGGCGGCGAAAGCGGGCAGCACGGTCTGCACGAAGGTCGGGCCGGCCGGCACGAAGGCAAGGTAGAAGAGACCGGCCACGAAGGTGGAGACGACGTAGTCGCCGACGTTGAACACGACCTTCTTGGGATCGCGTGTGACCGTTACGGTGGCGAGGCCCGAGGCCGTGGCGACGAGGATCGCCGGCCAGAGCCCGAACACGATGAGCGCCGCGAGCACCGGCACGAACGACAGGGTGACGTGGCCGATCACCGGCAGGCGCACCTCGCGCAGGTCGGTCACAGTCGAGAGGGCGATGAAGGCGATGAGGCCGCCGAGCTCGACCTCGTGGTGCATGCTGTAGGCCGCGAGTGAGCAGGCGGCGGCGGCCAGCAGCGTCAGGGCTACATAGAGCGTGACGGCCGCGCGCGGACGCGCGGCCGTCACAGGCCTGCCCTGGTGTGCGTGCTCCTGGGTCACTGCCCGTTGATCACGACCGACCATGCGTACTTTGACCATGCGTATTTCGACCACGCGTACTTCGACCACGCGTACTTCGACCATGCATACTTCGACCACGCGTACTTGGACCATGCATATTTCGACCAGGCGTACTTCTGCCACTGCAGCAGCACGTCGGGCGGCAGGATGGTGCTGCCGTTCCCGAGCTTGGCCGAGAGGTCGTAGCCGCCGGTGGTCGCCGGGTCGTCGAGGGCCGCGGCGACGTCGAGCTCACCGGCGCCTTCGGCGTAGCTGCTGGCGCCCCTGAGCGGGTGGGCGCTGTCCATGAGGCGCAGCTTGACGTCTCCCGGCGTCAGGTCCGGATCCTTCTGGACCATGAGGGCGACCGCGCCGGCCACGACCGGCGCCGAGGCGCTCGTGCCCGACATCACGGCGTATGAGCTGGGCAGCCAGCTCGGGGCGCCGGGCACGTAGGTCGAGACGGCCACACGCGTCTGCGGGTAGGTGACATCGACCCAGCTCCAGGGCGCGCGCAGCGAGACGAGGTGGTTACCCGGGGCGACGAGGTCGGGCTTTGCGTACTCGTCGTAGAGCGTCGGGCCGACGGAGCTGTAGTCGCACACCGCGTCGTCCTTCGTGGCCGCGGTCTGCTGGGTGTCGGAGGCGCCCACGGTGATGGCGTACGGGTCGTTGCCGGGCGACAGGATGCCACCCTGGCCGAAGGCGCCCTCGTTGCCGGCGGCGCAGACGACGACGATGCCGGCCCGCCAGGCCGCGTCGACGGCGCGGTCGAGCGGGTCGTAGGCGGCCGGCGCCGTCACGTCGCCCTCGACCGAGATGTTCATCACGCGGATGTCGTACTGGTGGCGGTGCGCGATCGCCCAGGCGATGGCCGCGATCAGCGACGACGCGCGTCCCTGGCCGTGGCTGTCCAGGACCTTGAGGGAGACGATGTCAGCGTTGGGCGCCACGCCGCGGTACTGCGTCGTGGCCCGGCCGCCCTGGTCCACGGGCAGCGAGCTGGCACCGTTGCCGGCGATCAGCCCATCGACGAACGTGCCATGGCCGCCATCGTCGTACAGGTGCCGGCGATGATTGACGAAATCGACGAAGGCAACGACGCGCGTCTGCCCGCTCGCATCCTGCAGGTCACGCACGTCGGCGCTGCCGCTGTCGAGCACGGCCACGCCGACACCGGTGCCGTCGAAGCCGTCCGCGGTGGGCGGCGTGATGCGGCCGAGCCCGATGGTCGCGTTGGTGACGTCGAGACTCTGCTGGTAGTCGGTGCCGAAGGTCGGCACGTCGGCGGCGACGTAGTCGACGTAGGGCAGCGCCGCGATGTCGTCGACCGTGTCGGAGGTGACGTCGGCCGAGACCGCGCCGATCAGGCTGAGCGAGTCGTCGACGGTCGCGGGACCGAGCTCGGCGGTGAGGTCGGCCAGGTGGCCCGGCGTGGCATAGACGATGACGGGGACGCTGCCGCCGCCCGCGGCGTCGAGCTCGGTGAGGACGCTCGGGTCGACCTGAGCGCTCCCCTGGTCGGCCCATGCCGTCCCGCCCCAGGCGAGACTGATGGCGAGCAGCAAGGCCGCCACCATCACGAGGTATCTGGCTTTCATCGCACCGCCTCCGTAGCGCACCGACGACCGGGACGCCGGCTGTCCCGATCGTCAGGTCTTATGCCGGCGACGAAGGGTGGACGCAGGCCGAGGCGGGGAGGGGAGTGTGGTGTGAGCCTTCGGGGCTCTCGCTTTCGGCAACCGAGCTATCTTGATCACCTCAAGACCTCTGGCTTTGCGTCCCTGCCTCGCGGCAGGTTTGCCCTTGTCAATTCGTCTATCGACAGCTCGGGCGCTTCCTGAAGAGTCTGAGGACCAAGAATGCGTAGCCGCTGCGGCAACGTACCGGCGGCCTGCCGGCAGCGCGCAGCCGACGTGCCGTCGACGCTGCCGGGTGGCGTACTGAGGCTCCTGGGACTCGCAACGGTTCGGAGAAGCGCTGCTTCATTGGTATGATGGGGCGCGAGGCTCGAGGAACTGAACAGGGGAGGGGCGACACGATGAGTACAACCGAGGGTCTCTACACCGCAGTCCAGCGCCGGACGATCAACCAGATCTTGAAGCTTGCCACGACCGCCGACAAGGGCAAGATCGTCAAGGCGTTCAACCTGGCCGAGAAGCTCACGCCCGAGGCGCACAAGGGCGAGATCAACTTCGTGCGCGACAAGATCATCGACGACCACCCGGCGCTCAACATCGCCAAGCACGTCGTCGGCCAGCTGAGCCCGCGCGCTCGCGATCGCTTCATCGAGTGTTTCGTGATCAACACCATGCTGCGCGGCTCGGCCAAGCGTTCGGAGTTCAGCGAGCGCGAGGGCGTGCCCACGCCCTTCACGATCCTGATCAGCCCGACCATGCGCTGCAACCTCACCTGCGAAGGCTGCTTCGCCGGCGAGTACTCGCGCGACAGCGACATGGGCATCGACACGCTGCAGAGCATCGTCGACCAGGCCAACGAGATGGGCGTCTACCTCATCACGATCCTTGGCGGCGAGCCGTTCTTCCGCGAGGACCTGCTCGACTTCTACGCCGCCAACCCCGACGTGTACTTCCAGGTCTACACGAACGGTACGCTGCTCGACGAGGCGACGCTCGACCACCTGGCCGCGCTGGGCAACATCGCTCCGATGCTCAGCATCGAGGGCGGCCGCGAGCTCACCGACGCGCGTCGTGGCCCCGGTATCTTCGACCAGATCATGACGACCATGGACGGTCTGCGTGAGCGCGGCATGGTGTTCGGCTACTCGGCGACCGTGACGCGCCGCAACTGGCAGATGCTGGTCAGCGACGAGTTTGCCGACCTCATGGTCGACAAGGGCGCGATGCTCGCCTGGAACTTCCTGTACATGCCGGTCGGTGTCGACCCCGACATGAGCCTGATGCTCACTCCGTCTGAGCGTAACCAGTTCCGCGAGGGCATCGAGCGCGTGCGCAGCACCAAGGCCCTGTTCCCGGTCGATTTCTGGGGCGACGCACCGTACGTCAAGGGCTGCATCGCCGGCAAGCACTACATCCACATCAACAACGAGGGCTGGGTCGAGCCCTGCATCTTCACGCACTTCGCCACCGACAACGTGAACGAGGTCTCGCTCAAAGAGGCGTTCTCGTCGCCGTTCTTCCAGGAGATCCGTCGCCGGCAGCCGTTCAACCACAACCTCCTCATGCCGTGCATGCTGATCGACAACCCGCATCACTCGCGCGAGATCATCGAGCAGACCGGCGCCCACCCGACGCACGTCGGCGCCGAGACCCTGATCACGCAGCTGCGCTCCGACCTGGACGAGTACGCGAGCGAGGTCGATCGTGTCTATCAGCCGGTCTGGTCGTGCATGACCCAGGCCAAGGAGGAGCAGGAGAAGTAAGCCCCCCGGCGGCGCCGCTCACGGCGCCGGGACGGGCCTCTCCTCGGACAAGGGGGCGGGGCGGGG
>Ga0335080_10004433_pt1 | contig 14287 bp, 8 predicted proteins | sample Lox_Sample_34_FD_206720 | JGI IMG/M metagenome (GOLD analysis project Ga0335080, IMG submission 206720) | Soil microbial communities from Loxahatchee National Wildlife Refuge, Florida, United States - Lox_Sample_3.4 | ecosystem: Environmental > Terrestrial > Soil > Wetlands | place: USA: Florida... | reverse complement strand
CTGGCCGACCTAGTCGTCCTGGGGATCGTGCTCGCCCTGATCCTCTCGCCCAGCGGGCGCGACCGCTCATCGCTCCTCTTCGCGGCAGGAGCCTCCCTCGTGGTCGTCTCCGACCTCGTTTTCCGTGCCGAGGGCAATCGCATGGTCGGCTTCCGGTCCGGCGGACCGTACGGGGCCCTCTGGATGGCCGGCTACCTCCTGATCGGGATGGCGGCGCTCGCACCCTCGACGGCGGGGGCCGTTCGTGCCGGAGGACGAGACCTACTCGGGCGCATTCAGCTCGGCCTCGTCGTCTCGGCGGTGTTCGTGCCGCAGCTGGTCCTCGCGCGCGAGGTCGGCCGGCGGTCGCTCTTCGGGCTGAACACGCTCTCGATCGCGGCGATCGCCTCGATCGGCGTGCTCCTGCTGGCGGCCGTCCGGCTCCGGCACCTGTTCTCCGCCGTCCGGCGTGCCGAGGCACACCGCGGCGAGGCGCGGCTCTCGGCGCTCATCCTCCACTCTGCGGACGCGATCGTCCTCGTCGACCGCGAGTACCGGATCGCCTTCGCGAGCCCGTCGGCCGAGGAGCTCTCGGGAAAACGTGACGGCGCACTGCTCGGGACGCCCGTGCTGGACTGGTTCACCAAGGAGCAGCGCGACGCGGTCACCCGCCAGCTCGCAAACCTCGCGGCGATGCCGAGCGGCTCGACGGTACCGCTCGAGGGGCCGGTGTACGCCGAGGACGGACAGGTGCGACTGGTCGAGGGGTTCGGCCAGAACCTCCTCGACGACGACAACATCGGCGCGATCGTGGTCACGCTCCGCGACACGACCACCAGGCGCGAGCTCGAGCAGCAACTCGAGCGGCGCGCGTTCCACGACGAGCTCACCGGGCTTGCCAACCGCGCGCTCTTCGCCGACCGCATGTCGCACGCCCTGAAGCGAAAGGTGCGAGATCACCAGGTCGGCATGGCGGTGCTGTTCATCGACCTCGACGACTTCAAGGCCGTCAACGACGGCATGGGCCACGACGCGGGCGACGACCTGATCAGGGGGGTCGCCGACCGGATCCGAACGAACGTCCGGCCGGCGGACACGGTTGCGAGGCTCGGCGGCGACGAGTTCGCCGTCCTGGTCGAGGACACGCTCTCAGCCGACGACGTGATGCGCCTCGCCGACCGGCTCGTCGAGGCGCTCGCGCTCCCGATCGAGGTGAAGGGTGTCGGGATGGCGGTGCCGGCCAGCGTGGGGGTCACGTTCGCGACGCACGACAGCACCGTGGAGTCGCTGCTGCGCGATGCCGACATCGCGATGTACAGCGCGAAGTCGCAGGGCAAGGGGCGCATCGAGGTGTTCGACACGGCGCTGCGCGACGAGGCCGTGCGCCGGCTCGCGCTCCGGGTTGAGCTGCCCGAGGCGCTGCGCGGCCACCAGTTCCGCGTCGTCTACCAGCCGATCAAGAGCGTTGCCGACGAGCGCCTCGTCGGATTCGAGGCTCTCGTCCGCTGGCATCACCCGCGGCACGGCCTGGTGTCGCCCGGCGAGTTCATCCCCGCGGCCGAGGAGACGGGAATCATCGTCGATCTCGGACGGTGGGTGCTCGTCGAGGCCTGCACTCAGACCGCGGCCTGGAACCGCCGCTGGGCCTCCCCGATCTCGGTCAGCGTCAACGTCTCCGGGCTCCAGCTCCACCAGCCGGAGTTCGTCGAGGACGTGCAGCGGATCCTGGCGCAAACCGGCCTCGATCCGACCTGCCTCACCCTCGAGCTGACGGAATCGATCCTCGTGCAGCACCAGCGGGTCGAGGCGATCCTGCTCGAGTTGCGCGAGATCGGTGTCGGGATCGCGATCGACGACTTCGGAACGGGATACTCGTCGCTCTCCTATCTGCAGCAGTTCCCGGCTACGAGCATCAAGGTGGATCGCGCCTTCGTCTCCCGTCTCGACGACCAGGGCGAGTCGGGGCTCGCCCGGAGCATCCTCGCGATCGGCGAGACGCTCGGGCTGATCACCGTGGCCGAGGGCGTCGAAACCTCCGAGCAGCTCGAGGTACTGCGCGAGCTCGGCTGCGACCGCGCACAGGGCTTCCTCTTCGGCCGCCCACAGACCGCGGGCGAGATCGACGGCGTGCTCGAGACGCTGCGTGTTGCCCAGACGACGGCCCGCCGGACGGTCGCGCAGCCGGCGTACATGCGCGCCTGACCAGCCGCCCCCATCCCCCGCGTGCAACAAAACCGGGGTCAGGCACCGCCTTGTTGCGCAACAAAACCGGGGTCAGGCACCGCCTTGTTGCACCCAAGCCGCCCACCCGCTGCGAGGAGTCTCCCGCGTCGAACTAGGCGGCCAACGAGCCGGCCCGGTGCAGGCGTCTACTGATCGTCGAGTAATGGCGACCGGTCGCGTCCGCGATCTCGCGGAGCGTATAGCCGTGCTCACGGGCCGCCTCGAGCGGTCGACTACTCTCGGCGAAAAGCGTTTCGAGAGCAGGACGGGCGGGCTGAGACTCGTGCTCGATCTCGAACATCACCCGGGCATCGACCCGATCGATGAACGCGTCCGTTCCGAGGTAGAGATCGTTTCGGACGGGCAGCGGCGCAGGATCTGCGATCCGCGCCCAAACGAACTCCCGCAAGCGCTCACGGGCCCTACCTCTGTCGGGTGCGAACTGCGCCAGAACCCACGCCGTCGTCAGCCAGGACGGAGCCCGCGACAGCCCGACCAGGGCGGGGTAGCTGCCCCAGGGCCACTCCTCCGGCGCGTCCCGCCAGCCGGCCCGGACGGGATTGAGACCGATGTAACGGACGAGCTCGAGGAGGTAGGCCTCCTTCTCCACCACGATGCCGTGATAGCGGCCCTGGAACAGGTGTCCGACGCGGCTCCACCGGCGGTTGCAGCTCTGGGCGTAGCAGCCGTTCAGACGGTGCATTCCCCGAGCCAGGTTCGGCTTCGGCGTTTCCACCAGCAGGTGGTAGTGGTTGCCCATCAGGCAATAGCCATGACAGATCCAGGAGAAACGCCGGATGGTTGACTCGAGCAACTCGAGAAAGATCGCTCGGTCGGTATCCGAGCGGAAGATCGCCTTCCGCTCATTGCCACGCGAGGTCACGTGATAGAGGGCTCCGGGGTAAACGATCCTCGGCGAACGGGGCATCTCCACGACGGTAGCCGGCCCGAGATTCGCTGTCTAGTCAGACAACGCAACGGGTTACAGCAGCGTTACAAAGCGCAACAGATGCAAGGTCCGACCCCGGGGTAGAGCGCGGGTAAGCCGCGGGCTAGGAGGTCGCGGCGGTGTTGAGCCGGGCGTTCCAGCTCGCGACCTGCTCGCCGAGCGAGGCGAGCACCTCTGCCTGCTCGTCGACCTTCGCCTCGAGCGTGCGGATCGCTTCGGCATCTCGTTCGCGATCCTCGGCGGCCTGCTCGAGCTCGTCCTCCTGCTCGCCGAGCTGCTTCCGCGCCAGCGCCAGCGACGAGCCGAGAGCGATGATCTCGCCGCGCACCCGGGTGAGCTCGGAGGCTGCACCGTCGATCGTCGTCAGCACCGCCTCCACCAGAGGATCGGCGTCGCGTGGCACAGCGGCCGGCGCCGGGGCGGCAGGCTCGGAAGCCGGGGCCGCGTCGACGGCAACCGCCGGACCCGCCGGAACCTCGGCGGCCGCTTCCGGCGTCTCGGGCTCCTCGGTCACGCGGGGAGAGTCGTCGAGCACGGCCAGCAGCGCGGAGCGGGCGACGACGACGTAGGACGCCTCGCCGTAGCGCTGCTCGACTTCCTTGAACCTGGCGGTGGTCGGCTCTGCGACCGCGAAGACGACTGCCGTCCCCTCGAATCCGACCGGAAGCACCTGGAGCTCACGCGCGGTCTCGATCGGGATCAGGCTCGCTGCCTGCTCGTCGACAATGAGCTCGTCGGCGTTCGCGTAGGGGAGCTCCCACTGCTTGGCGAGCACCTCCGCCACGGCCTCCTCGGTCGCCCAGCCCTTGCGAACGACGACCTCGCCGAGCTTCTCGCCCGTGACGAGGCCCTCGGCCGACGCTGCCTTCACGTCCTCCTGCGACGCGACTCCTGCTTCGACGAGCAGGGCCGCGAACGAAGGACGGCGGGAGCTCGACTTCGCGGCCTCCTCCGCCTCGCCCGGCTTCAGCTCGGACGCCGGCGGGCGCGGCTTGGGCAGGTGATGCCCGCTCTTGCCGCGAGGGGCCGAACCCTTGGTCTCGACGTCATTCGACACGTCTACATCTATCGGCCGGAACGGGCCGAACCTTTACGCCTTGATCAGCTTCGGGCGGCCGAAGGTGCCGGCGCCCGGGATGATCCGCTCCGCGTCGAACGAGAGCCACTGCTCGAGGAGCGAGGTGTAGACGCCCCGGAAGTCGACCGTCGCCTTGAGGTTGCCGTCGGTATCGAGGCCATGAGCGAGACCCGGAAACTCGCCGATCATCCCGCCCGCCGAGCGCGAGCCGATCAGGAACGCCGTGCCTGCGGCCCCGTGATCGGTGCCTCCCGAGCCGTTCTCCTGGGCGCGACGGCCGAATTCCGTCCAGACGAGCGTCAGCACGCGATCGGCAAGCCCGCGCGCCTCGAGATCACGCTGGAACGCGAGCAGCGAGCCCGCCGCCAGGGTCAGCGCCGTGTCGAGCGAGCCCGCCTCCTCCGCGTGCGTGTCGTACTCGCCGTCGGCGTCGATTGCGGCGCAGCGAATCGGAAGGCCGGCGCCGATCATCGCGGCCAGCCCGGCGAGGCGCGAGGGCAGCTGGGCATCGCTGCTGCTCGCGGGATAGGCGACCGGCGAGACGAGGTTCTTCTTGTCCGAGAAGGGGATCAACTGGGTGCGCAGACGCTCGGACTGCTGCGCCACCGCCGCCGCGGTCCGGAACGCCGGGTCGGTGCTGTGTGTGAGCCCGAACGAGCCCATCGCCTCGAGCATCCGATCCTGCACGTCGTTCCAGACCCCCGGGGTGTAGTACGTGTACTGATCGGGGGCGCTGATCGCGGCCACCGGAACGTGCGCGGTTGCGAGCGCGGGCTCGAGCTCCCCCGTCATCGACAGCCCCTGGAGCGGGTTGTCGGCCGTGCCGACCGCGTCGAGATACCGCCCGAGCCAGCCGGTCCGCAGATCCTGGTCGGTCGCGCCCACCTCCCAGTAGTGGCGCGAGGTGAAATGCGACTGGTCGGGATGGCTGTAGCCGATGGCGGGCATCACCGTTACCTTCCCCTCGCCGAAGAGCTGGGCGATGGGGGCGAGGGCCGGATGCCACGAGAGCGTGCTGTCGGCCGCGAACGGCTGGCCGCCGGTGACCGCCAGACTCGGCCGGAGCTTGGCGTACAGCGGATCGCCGGCCGGGTAGAGCATCGACATCCCGTCGGCGCCGCCGGGCAGGAACACCGAGACCAGGATCCTGTCCCTCGAACCTCCCGCCGCGGCGGCGATGCCGCTCTCGAAGCTGCTCAGGCTCCCGAGCCCGTAAACCGTCAGGGCGAGCCCGAGCGACCGGGCGACGAAGCCCCGGCGGGTCATGCCGGTGCCTGCGGGGAGCGGCATCCCGGGCTCGATCGTCCGCAGGCCCTCGCCGGCGGCCGCCAGACGCGTGAACTCGTTGCAGCAGTTCCTCTTCATGCGGTCTGGAGGTCGGGCGAGACGCCGATCAGCTGGCGCAGCGCGTTCTCGATCAGGGGCGGGTAGGCGGTCTTCTCCCAGTCGGCGGTCGCATCTGCCATCGCCCGCCCTGCGAACCGGAGCAGCACGTTCTTCGTCTCGGGCGAGACCGACGGGTTGCGCCAGAAAGCGAGCGCGTTCGCCACCAGCGACTCGGGATCCGAGGGCTCGTTCTTCGGAGGATGATTCGGGTTGACGACGTGCGGCTCGAGCACCTTGGCCACGGCCGTCCAGCGGCCGAGGAACGTCGAGGTGTCGAGCCAGCGCGTGTAGTCCCAGCCGGCCACGTTCGGCGGGTAGAAGAGCTGCTGCCCGGCCATCTGGGAGATCCACGACCAGTCGGTCGTCGTGATCGTGTCGCCGATCCGGCGCAGGAGACCGGCGTTGTGGACCACCGGCGGAAGCACCATGCGGCCGCCCTCGTAGAGGTCCGGATGCCTGAGAATGGCGGTCACGACCGGCTTCACCTGGTAGTCGGCGAGGTACGCAGACTGGAGTGCAGCGAGCGTCGAGGCGCTCGGCGGAGTCGGCACGAAGTACCCCCAGAGCTTGTTGACGAAGAACGAGCCGTGGAGGGGATGTTCGAGGCAGAGCCTGCAGGCGTCGGCCCACTCGAAGCGCCCGCTCTTCCCGAAGACCTTCTTCACGCCGTCGTCGTGCCGGCCCGGGTCGTAGTGGAAGTCGACCGGGCCCCGGCTCTTGCTCCAGCGGCTCTGCCAGCCGGTGAGCGAGCGGGCCTGGTTGCGGACGTCGTCCTCGGTATAGGCGCCGCGATCGGCGCCGAGCGTGAAGAGCTCCATCATCTCGCGCCCGTAGTTCTCGTTCGGCGCGCCCTTGACGTTGTCGTTCCCGTTCAGCCACATCAGCATCGCGGGGTCGTGAGTCACGTCCAGCAGGAGTCGCTCGAACGACCCGAGCGCGTGCGCGCGGAAGAGCTGGTTCTGCTGCAGCATCAGCCGCTGCGAGCTGACACCCGCGTTCGAGGTGGCGAACCACGAGTGCCAGATCAACGTCATCCGCTCGACGAGCGGCGTCGTCGTCCTCACCATGCGGTCGAGCCACCAGCAGTGGTCGTCGCCCCAGACCGCGTCGGGGTTCAGCGGGCGACCCTTGTCACCGTGAGGCGATTTCCCGACCAGCTTCTCCGGGCCCGGATTCACGAGCGACTCGACCGCGCCCTCGAGTCCCTGACGTGCGAGGGTCGCAGCCTCGCCCGGCGCCGGGCCGAAGCCGGCGCGCCAGAGCAGGCGTTCAGCCTGCGCCGCTCCGAACGGGCCCGCGTAGACGTCCACCGCACCGTTCATCGGCACGGCGGCGCCGGGTCCTCAGGCGAGCGGCCCCGATCGGGTGTCCTTCGAGCGCGCTACGCGGCACGGCCGGCCTGGTACCGGTTCTGTGCCGAACGCGCCGAGTAGGTGAAGACGTCGAGGCAGATCCCGATCGCGACGAGGACCCAGCCGGCGCCCGAGACGCCGTGAATCGGCCCCCAAACGATGATGTACGCGAGGCTCGTCCACGGGATGAAGAGCACGCCGAGGAGGGGCCAGATCCAGGAGGAGTAGGCAGCCTCGACGCGGTTGCCGAAGATCCAGACGAGGACGAAGGCGAACCTCGGCCCGATGAAGAACATCGACAGGGCGACACAACACACGCGGGCGCAGTCTTCTCGAATGCGGGCACCCTGTCAACGCGTCCGCCGGCGATAGGCGCGGGTCTTCGTGCGGTTGCCGCAGATCTGCATCGAGCACCAGGTGGCCGAGCGGTTCTTCGAGTTGTCGTAGAAAGCCCAGCGGCAGTCGCGGTTGCGGCAGCATTTGAGGCGTTGCCACGTTCCGTCGTTCATCGTCGCGAGACACACGACAGCGACGCGCCCGAGCAGACCGTCGAGGCCCTCGGCGCGCGGGACGACTGCGCGCGAGGCGAAGTCGATCGTCAGCCGGGCCGCATCGGCGGCAGCGCTCAGCGCTTCGAGGTGCTCCCCCGGCTTCCCCTGCCGGTTGTTCGCGTAGAGGAGCCCGCGAATCGACTCGCGCACCACGCGCGCCCTGTCGAGCTCAGACTCGCCGACCGGCGCGAGCCCCTCCTCCTCGAGCCAGGCGTTGAGCCACTCGCGATCATGGCTCAGGTCGATCGTGTTCACGAACCGCTGCACGAGGCGGAGCGGCTCGGGCGCCGCATTCGGGAGGTCGTAGCGCGGCCTCTTCTTGTCGTGCATGCGACACCAGTGTAGCCTCTTTACCGGTGTCTACCCTATCGGCCACAGGCTTGAGGCAGCGCCGGCGGTGGCGGGTGTGGGCGCCGGTGGCGGTGGCCGTCGCGCGCCTCAGGGCGCGTCCGGGGCGCGCCCTCCTCGTGGTCACGGGAGTGACCGCGTCAACTGCGCTCCTCGCGGGAGTGCTCGGCGGAGGCCTGGCGGCCGAGGACCGGGCGCTCCAGCAGGCACTTGCGGCGCTGCCCTCGGATCAGCGGAGCTTCCGCGTCAGCTCGTTCGGCCTCCCGTTCGGGAAGACCTATGTCCAGACCGACCGCAGCGCGCGCGCCGCCCTGAGCGAGCTGACACAGCAGCCTCCGATCGCGCTCACCCGGTTTCCGACGCTGCGCATCGACCGGACGCTCGTGCAGCTCGGCGGGACAACTGCACTGCCGCAGCTGATGCACCTGCGGTCGGGACGCTGGCCCCGGGTGTGCAGCCCCTCCCGCTGCGAGGTCGTGCAGGTCGGTCCGGGCGGCGCTCGGAGGCTCGACGAGGGTGGGATCCATCTCGTCCGGGTCGGCTTCGCAGCCGTCACCGACCCTGCCGTGCTCGGAGACACGACCGGGCCGCCGCTCCTCTACGCCTCGTCGGCCGGCGCGTTTGATCGCCTGCCGGCCTTCGACGGCATCTCCCGCAACTACCTCTGGGTCGCGCCGCTTCCGCAGGGCCTCCACACCTGGCAGGTACGCCAGTTGCTCGCTAGGGAGTCGGACGCCCAGGCGGTGCTCGCCGCCGGAGGCGAGACCTTCGCGCTCGCGGGGCCCGACGCGGCGCTCGTCGAAGCCCAGCAGGAAGGTCACGTCGCCTCGCAGCGCATCGTCCTCGTCGGGGGCGAGATCAGCGCACTGCTCCTCGGGTTCGCTCTCGTGGCGGCCGTCGGGCTGCGCCGGGGAATCTGGAACGAGGCACGCCGGCTCTCGCAGCGCGGCGCCCGCCGGTCGCAGGTCTGGCTCGCCGTCGTGATCGAGGCAGGAGCCATGACGCTCGCAGGGGTGGTTGCCGGCCTTGTCCTCGGGGCGCTCGCGCTCGCCGTGGTCGCCCGCGTGGCAGACCTGCCCGCCGGCCCGCTGCTCGACCGTTCGCTGCTCACGTGGACCGGGCTCGCGATCGGCTGCGGCGCATGGGTCGTGGCCACCGCCGCGATCGTGGTCGCCGTCAGAGCTCCGCAGTACAGACGGGTGCGCGGCGTCCGGCCGATCGACGTCGCCGCTCTCGGCGCCGCCGTCGGGGTCGTCCTCGCAGTCGCGAGCACCGAGGCGACGGCCGGGACAGCCTCGTCGAGCAGCCGCCTCGTCTACACGCTGTTGCCCGGACTCGTCTGCTTCGCCGCCGCGGTGGCGGCGGGACGGCTCCTCGGCCCGGCGATGCGCCTGGGCGAGAGGATGACGCGAGGGGCAAGACCGGCCCTGCATCTGGCCTTCCTCGCCCTCGCCCGCGTGCCGACGAGGACGGTGGCCACGGTCGGCTTCCTGATCGTCGCGATCGGCCTCGCCCTGTTTGCGGCGAGCTATCGAGGCACCCTCGAGCAGGGCGTCCACGACGAGGCCGCATTCTCGGTGCCGCTCGACTTGACGCTCACCGAGGGATCGCAGCTCGTGCTGCCGCTCGACGCCGCTCCGCTCTCGCGCTACGACGCCATCGCTCCGGGCACCGCAACCTACCCGGTGCTGCGCCGGACGGCGAGTGTCGCAGGCGCCGGCACCTCGGTGCTCGCCCCGACCGTGCTCGGCATCCCGGCCGCCGCCGTCTCGCGGCTCCACTGGCGCTCGGACTTCTCGAGCCTCTCGCTGCGCTCGATCTCTCGCCTGCTCGGCGTCGGGGGCACGGTCTCCCTGCGCGGCGTGGCGATCCCGCACGGAACGCAGACACTCGGAGTGACCGCGCGGGTGCGCGGCTACCCGATGAGGCTCGACCTGTTCACAGAGGACTCACGAGGCCGCGTGAGCCGGTTGCCGCTCGGCGAGGCGGGTCCCGGGACGTCGAAGCTGACGGCGCGCGTCCCGAGGTCGGCGCAGCAGGTGGTCGCGCTCGAGGCCTCTCTCGGGGTGCTCGCCGCACACGAGCTCGCACATCGCGAGGCCGGCGGCCCGGAGCTCTTCGTGCCGATCGGCACGATCACGCTCGGCCCCCTGACGGCGCGGAGTCCTTCGCGGGCGACGCCGATCGTCGACGACTGGGCCGGATGGGTCGCGCGTGGAAGCGGGCGGCTCTCGCCGGGCACGCCCGCGCGCCTTCGCTACCACTTCACGATCGGCCAGAGGGTCGTCGTGCGGCCGCGCGAGGTGACCGACGGCCAGCCGCTCCGCGTTCTCGTCAGCGCGAACGTCGCCCGGGCGGCCCCGCCGGGCGGCCTCATCACGCTCAACTTCCAGGACGCCCGGATCCCGGCCCAGATCGTCGGGGTCGCCCGCCGCTTTCCCGACTCGGTCGACCTCGGGCAGGGATTCGTCGTCGTCGACGAGAGCCACCTGGTGACTGCGCTCGGCGCCGACGCCCCCGGAGAGGCGAACCCGGACGAGCTCTGGATCTCGGCTCCGGGCAGCGCTGCCCGCAGGGTCGAGGAGGCGCTCGGGCGCCCTCCATTCGCGGCGCTCGTCGTCTCCTCGCGCCGGGACATCCAGCACCAGCTCGCGTCCGAGCCACTCGCACGCGGAATCACCACGACACTCGCCGCCGCCGGAGCGATCGCCATGCTCCTGGCGGCGGTCGGCCTCTGGGTGACGCTCCTGAGCGACGCCCGCGACGAGCGAGGCGAGCTGTTCGACCTCGAGGCGCAGGGCGTCCCGCCGGCGACCCTTCGCAACCAGCTCCGGCTGCGGTCGGTCGTGCTCCTCGTCTTCGGGGCGCTCGGCGGCGTACTGCTCGGGCTCGTTCTTTCCCGCCTGGTCGTCTCGGTGGTGAGCGTGTCGGCCGAGACGACGGCCCCGAATCCGCCGCTGCAGTACAACCCCGCGTGGCCCGTCGTCCTCGGCGGCATCGCAGTGCTGGCGCTGCTCGTGCTCGTCCTGACCGAGCTGACGACGCGGCACGCCCTTCGGGGGTCGAGCCCCGAGCGCGGAGCATGGACACTGGAATGACAGCCGCGATCGAGCTTCGCGACGCGTTTCGCGTCTACGGCTCGGGCTCGAGCGCGACCGTGGCGCTGCAGGGCCTCGACCTCTCGGTCTCAACCGGCGAGATCGTGGTCGCCCTCGGGCCGAGCGGGGCCGGAAAGTCGACGCTGCTGCGCGTTCTCGCAGGGCTCGAGCGGCTCTCGGCCGGAACCGCCCACGTCCTCGGCGTCGACCTCGACGGACTCGACGCGGCCGCGGCCGCATCCTTCCGGGCCGCTCACGTCGGGATGCTCGACCAGCACTACGCGCGCTCGCTCTCGGCCGACCTTACCTGCCGCCACTCGGTGGCGCTCCAGCTGCGGCTGCTCGGAGCCTCGGCCGACGAGAGCGGGCACGTGGCCGACGAGCTGCTCGACCGGGTCGGCTTGCTCGACCGCGCGGGCGACCGGCCCGGACGCCTGTCAGGTGGCGAGCAGCAGCGGGTGGCGGTGTGCGCGGCGGTCGCGCACAGGCCTGGACTCCTGCTCGCCGACGAGCCCGCCGGCGAGCTCGACACCCGCAACGCGGGCATCGTCTACCGGCTGCTCGGCCAGCTCGTGCGCGACGCCGGCGCGACGGCGCTGATCGTCAGCCATGACGCGGCTGCCGCGACGATCGCCGACCGTCTCGTCCACATCAGGGACGGGCGGATCGTCGGCGAGGCCCGGCCGGGCGGCAAGCCCGCCCTCGTGATCTCCAGGAAGGGCTGGGCCCACCTGCCGCATGACCTCGATGCTCCCCGCTTCGCGCAGGTGGAGAGGGAAGGAGGGCGGATCGTCATCACGCCCGTCGGGCCAGAAACGGCCGAGGAGGCCGCCCCGGCACCGCCCGCCGCCGGCGAGCCGGGGGAGGCCAGAGCCGCGCTCGAAGGCGTGGGCAAGCGCTGGGGCGATCGGGTCGTTTTCGCCGGCGTGTCGCATGCGTTTCGCGCCGGCGTCTTCACCGGACTCGTGGGCCGGTCGGGGAGCGGCAAGACGACGCTGCTCCACATGCTCGCCGGGCTCGAGGAGCCGAGCGAGGGCAGCGTGGTCGTCGAGGGGGAGCCGCTCGGAGGTCTCAACCGCACCGAGCGCGCCGACCTCCGCCGACGCCGGATCGCGCTCGTCGCCCAGGAGCCCGGCCTGATTCCCTACCTGAGCGCAGTCGAGAACGTCCGGCTCGGGCTGCGGCTGCGCAACGGCTCGGCGCCCGACGGCGATCTTGCAGTCGTTGCACTCCACGAGGTGGGGCTGGAGGAGCGGCTCGACGGGCGCGTATCGGAGCTCTCGGCGGGGGAGCGCGAGCGGGTCGCGATCGCGAGGGCGCTCGCGGCCCAGGCGACCCTGCTCCTCGTCGACGAGCCGACCGCCCGCCTCGACGAGGAGAACGCCAGAGCCGTCGGAGCGCTGCTCGCCCGCGCGGCGCACGTGCGCGGGCTTGCGGTCGTCTGCGCCACTCACGACCCGGCGCTGATCGAGCTGACCGACGAGACGGTCGAGCTCGAACCGGGCGGACTACCGGCCGAGGAGCCAGTCGACCGGGTTCGCGATCGCGTCGCGCAGGACGACGGCCAGCGCCGCTCCTAGCAAGCCGCCTCCTGCGGTATCCCGCGCCGCACGGTCGAGCCCGGCGCGGAGCGCCTCCTCGATCGTCGCGCGGTCCCACCTCACCTTGCCAACGCCTGCCGAGGGTGAGAAGGAGAGCACGAGCTCCTCGCGCGTGGTTCCGAGGCTGCAGGCGGCGCCGGCGAGACCCGAGAGCGCGAAGCGCTGCACGGCCCCGTCGATGCCTCCACCCTGGAAGGCCGCCTTCGAGGTGCACGGGTCGGCCAGCTGAACCGCCCCGTAGCCGATCCCGCCGAGCGCAATCTCGGCGGCGACCAGCGTCGCACCGGCGAGGCCGAGAATCGCGAGCACCGGCTGTCCCCGGGCCGAGGCCGGCGAGCCGACGAGTCGGCGGGCGGCGAGGATCGGAGCGAGGGCGAGAATCGCGAACGCGGCCGAGAGCAGGAACGACCACTTGAAGCCGCGCGTCACTGCTCCCTTCAGCTCTCCGACGAGCTGGTCCCGCAACTGACGAAGGCTGCTGTCATGGGCGGCGCCGCGCGCGTCGAACGGCGCCGCGAGGTCGGGAACGACTCCCTTCGGCGCCGTCACGACCGCATCTCGGAGGTCGAGAGCGATCGGAACCTTCTGCCGGAGGGGCACGTCGCCGTCCAGGATCACCTTCGTCCCGCCGAGCAGTGCCTGCCGCCCCGCCGAGGTGAGGTCGTGCGAGAGGAGCGGCGCGACGAGCGCGAGCGCGATCACGAGACCGGCGTGACGCGCTCCGATCGAGATCGTGCCGCGCCTGACGACCGCGTCATCGGGTCGGACGGCCGTGTGGGTCAGGACGGGAACGGCGAGTCCCAGACCGGCGCCGCAGAGCGCGAGCGCCGCGGCGACGAGACCGGGGCTCACGGCCGGAAGCAGCGCCAGGGCGACCAGCCCGGCCGCAAGCAGGAGCGCTCCACCGGAGGCCGCTGACCTCGGCGCGAGGCGTCTGCCCAGGCGGCTGACCGCGATCGCAGCGAGGGGCAGCGCGCTGACGACGAGGGCGCCGGCGGCGGGCGCGAAGCCCCAGACCGTGATCACGAGCAACACGGCGAGGAAGAGCGCCCCGACGAGCGCCCCGAAGACGAGGGCGAGCGCCAGGTTCGCCGCCAGGCCTCCCCGCTCCGTGCCTTCGGCCCGTGGATGAAGGTGCGACTCGAACGCGGCCACGAGCGCGATCAGCGCGACGGGCGCCTGGAAGACGAAGATCCCCCGCCAGCTGAAGAACTGGGTCAGGATCCCGCCGAGAGCGGGCCCGACCGCCGCGCCGAGCGTACCGGCGGTCGTCCAGACGGCAAGGCCGCGTTCGGCCGAGCCGGTGAGCGCGGAGAGCAGCGCCAGGCAGCCCGCAAGCAGCATGGCCGCCCCGGCGCCCTGGAAGCAGCGGAAGACGATCAGCGCCGGGAGGCTCCAGGCCGACGCCGCGCCGATCGACCCGAGGCAGAACACGGTCAGCCCAAGGCGGCTGACCCGCCCGACGTCGACGCGACGGAGGACCGGCACGAGCGCGAACGCGAGCAGCGCGACGACCAGGTTGTACGAGGTGATCACCCAGGAGACGCCGACGATGTCCGTCCCGAAGGCCCGGTAGACGTCGGGCAGCGCAAGGATGACGATCGACGAGTCAGCGAAGGCGAGGGCGACGGCAGCCGCGACGAACGCCGTCAGGAGCGTCCGGCGACCCGGCGCCGCCGGCCGGCCGTTCCCAGGCTTCACAAGGCCATGGTCGCACGACCG
>Ga0335080_10004432_pt1 | contig 14288 bp, 12 predicted proteins | sample Lox_Sample_34_FD_206720 | JGI IMG/M metagenome (GOLD analysis project Ga0335080, IMG submission 206720) | Soil microbial communities from Loxahatchee National Wildlife Refuge, Florida, United States - Lox_Sample_3.4 | ecosystem: Environmental > Terrestrial > Soil > Wetlands | place: USA... | reverse complement strand
AGGACTTGAAGCAGCCTCGCTTATCCGGGAGAATGACCCTGTGGCGGTACTCGTGGTTTCCAGCGGATACTCCAGTGATCCCATACTTGCGCATCATCTGGAGTATGGCTTTTGTAACGTGCTCGTAAAGCCTTTCCAGGTGGAGGACATGGGAGCGGTCCTCACCGAAATATCAGGGCTCAAAGCCACTGGGGAAAGCGACTATGTTCCGGTTTGGGACAGGTTCGGTAAAAGTCCTGCTGCGCCGAGCAGTTAAGTACGGTAGAAAGATCCGTAAAGTGTAAGCTGGAAATAATAGTGAATAGAAAAAGGGACAATCGCGATTCACGATATGTCCCTTTTTTTTCTACTCCGGGCGAAAGTGCCGGACTCCCGGTGAGTCGGGAAGGCCGCCCTGACCCCTTTTGATGCGTTGAGGATTCTAATATCCCGCAAGAATCATCTTCAACAGCGCCATCCTGACATAAAGTCCGTTTTCCGCCTGTTCGAAATACCCCGCCCGCGGGTCCTTGTCCACCGCATAGCTTATTTCGGTCACCCGGGGGAGCGGATGCATAATGATGGAAACCTTCTTCATGAGGCCGAGTATTTCCTCGTTGATCGTAAAACGGTCGCTCTCTTTTATAACTTCTTCATATACCGCTGAGTCACCGTCCTGGAAACGTTCACGCTGCACGCGGGTCTGGTAGATGACGTCAACGTCACGGGCGGCGGCCCTGAGGTCGTCTGTTTCCTCCCATTTGACGCCGTGCCGGTTGATATATTCCTTAACATCGTCACCCATCCTGGTCTGCTTGGGTGAAACAAAGATGATTCGGTTGTCGGGAAAATGCTTGGCAAGCATGATGGATAGGGAGCGCACGGTTCGGCCGTTGGCCAGGTCCCCCACCATGGCTATGGAAAGCCCGTTGAGGGAGCCGAAGGATTTGCGGATCGTATAGAGATCGAGGAGGGCCTGGGTGGGATGCTGTCCCTTGCCGTCCCCGGCATTTATGACCGGCACCTTGGAGAAGCGCTGGGCACGCTCGGCGCCGCCTTCCTTGTGATAGCGAAGGACGATCACGTCGCAGTAGCCGCTGATTACCCGGACAGAGTCTTCGAGGCTCTCCCCTTTCGCCTTCGACGAAAATTGCTGGGCGTTTTCTGTGCTGATGACGTACCCACCCAGCCTGTGCATGGCGGCTTCAAAACTAAGACGCGTCCGGGTGCTCGGCTCATAAAAGAGCGAGGCCATGATCTTCCCTTTCAAAAGATCGGGGGAATTCATCTTTTCCATGTCGGCCGCGATGCGGAAGATCTCCTCCAGTGTAGCCTGATCGAACTGCTGTCCCTCGATGACGCCGCTTAGCTTTTTCATTGTTCCTCCTCACTAACGTTGTTCGGGATAACATCTAAAGTGGCCATGAACGGCCGCAGCAGAAATCGGGATCGAACCGCGAAAAGTCTACTATCACGCCCCTCCGCCTGTCAATTGAAAAAACCGCTCGATCCTATTTCAGCACCTCCACATCATAACCCCGCCCGGAGAGATGCTTGATTACTTCCTCAATGTGTTCATAGCCGCGCGTTTCCAGTTCCAGGAGCACCTCGGTCCTGCCGACCGGCAGGGCAATGGAGCGTCTGTCATGGGAGATAAGATAGATATTGGCACGAGTGGAGGCGATATCGGAGGCCAGCAGCGCCAGAGAGCCGGGGACGTCGGCAAGCTGGACCTTCAGCTTGAGGTAGCGTCCCGCCGCCAACAGCCCGCGTTCGACCACGATGGCGATGGTCCTTACGTCGATGTTGCCTCCGGAAAGCAGACAGACCGTCTTGCCCGCAAGACCAGATCCTTTTCCGCGGAGAAGGGCCGCCAGAGTGACGGCGCCGGCTCCCTCCACCAGAAGCTTGGTCCTTTCCAGGAGCGAGACGATTGCCTGGGCGATATCCTCTTCCTCGACCAGCACAATTTCGTCAACCAGTTCGCGGACGATTGGATAGGTGTTCCGCCCCACCTTTTTTACGGCGATACCGTCGGCCAGGGAAAAGGCAAGCGGTGCTTCCAGGAGCCGCCCCTTTTTCAGCGAATAGTGCATCGAAGGGGCGGCGGCAGCTTCCACGCCGATTATCCGGACATTGGGATGGGTAGTCTTTATTGCAGTGGCGATGCCGGAGATCAGACCGCCGCCGCCAATGGGGATGAATATATTGGCCAGGTCCGGAAGCTCTTCGAGCAGCTCAAGGCCGATTGTCCCCTGACCGGCCATTATCAGGGGATCATCGAAGGGGTGGACGAAGAGGGCGCCGCTCTCATTGCCGGCCTTCACTGCCTGGCCATAGGCTTCATCGAAGTTTCTGCCGCTGAGCACCACCTCGGCGCCGTAATCCTTCGTGGAAAAGACCTTCTGCGGAGGGGTGCTCTCGGGCATGAAAATGGTGGCCTTCACTCCCAGCAGATCTGCCGAAAACGCCACTCCCTGGGCATGGTTTCCCGCCGACGCGGTGATTACGCCCCTTGCCAGATTCTCCCTCGGCTGGGTAGTCATGAAATTCAGGGCTCCGCGGATCTTGAAAGAACCGGTCCGTTGGAGATTTTCGCATTTGAAATAGACGGGGAAGCCGAGTTTTTCACTGAAGTAGTGAGAGTGGATCAGTTCGGTGCGGCGCACTCTCTTGCGTAGCCGGTCGGCGGCAGCAACGATCAGGTCATAGGAAAGCATGGCTGCTCCGGGGGAAAAGCGGACCCGAACCACAAATCTCAAATCCAAAAAAGTATATAAAATAAAATTTTTTCATTGTTAATGGACACTGTCTGGATTTTGCGATGTGAAAATTGATCATCAATGCTCATGTGCATGGCAATGCCCGTGATCGTGGGAATGGTCATGACCATGTCCATGAAGTCCCTTGCGCGGGCGATGGTGCAGGTCCTTCAATACCGGCGATTCGATGCACATGGTGCACTCCACCTGGAGGGTAGTGTGTGAAATGTGGTATTGCCTGAAAAGGGTGTCCTCGATATGGCGCAACACGTCGGCATGGGTTTTCTTGAATTCGGGTTTGATGTCCACATGAGCCGACAGGGCGAGGATATGGGAGCAGATGGTCCAGATATTGAGATGATGGACATCGTTTACACCGGGGACTTCACGGATAACGCCTACCACTTCGGCGCTGCTCATGCCGCGTGGGGCGCCTTCCAGAAGTATGTGGGCAGATTCTCTGAGGACCCGCCAGGCGCCCCAGAAGATGACGAAGCCGATGCCTATCGAAATGATCGCGTCAAGTACGTACATCCGGGTGAAATAGATGACCAGACCGCCGATAATCACCCCCAGCGACGCGGCGGCGTCGCCCATGACGTGCAGAAAGGCGCTTCTCACGTTCAGGTCGTCATGGGAATGCTGGTGCAAGGCAGACGCCGCCACCAAATTCATGACAAGTGCTATGGTGGCGATTATGAACATGGGGAGGCTTTTTACTTCTTCCGGCTGGAAGAGTCTTCCCCATGCCTCGTAGAAAATGCCGAGGGCGATCAGGAATACCGATGCGCCATTGATAAAGGAAGCGAACACCTCCATCCGATGCCAGCCGAAAGTGCGGGTATCCGAGGCCGGGAAGGCGGCGAGCTTGATGGCCGCCAGCGAAAGGAAGAGGGCGAAGACGTCAAGGAAGACATGGGCGGCATCGGAGAGCAGCGCCAGGGAATTGGTCCAGATGCCTCCGCCTACTTCGGCCACCAGCGTGAGGATGGTCAGACATATGGCATACTTGAACCGGCCAGCTATGCTTTTGTCCAGGTGCAGCTCAGCGTGCATCCGAATTAACCTCACTCTCGTATTAATTATACATCAATTTACGGTTGGACGTTCGCCTGTAAATAAGGAATTAAAATTAATAAATTTTAGCACGGCTGGGGTTTCCGGTCAACACGGGCTGCTTTGCGTTCTTGCATTTTATCGATATTGCTGGTATTTTACTGGCACAGTTCTGTACAAGGAGTAATGGACATGAACATGCATCACAGGATATTGATTCTCGGTTCCGGTCCGGCGGGATATACCGCCGCCGTTTATGCGGCCCGCGCAAATCTGGAGCCGGCGCTGATCACCGGCCTGGAGCAAGGCGGGCAACTGATGACCACCACCGCCGTTGACAACTGGCCGGGAGACGCGGACGGCGTACAGGGACCTGACCTGATGGAGCGGATGCGCAGGCATGCCGAACGATTCAATACCCTTTTCATCAACGACCAGATCATCAAGGCCGACCTTTCCCAGCGGCCGTTCCTTTTACAGGGGGATGCCGACTCCTATACCTGCGACGCCCTGATAATAGCCACGGGGGCTACTGCCAGATACCTGGGGCTTCCGTCCGAGCAGGCATATATCGGCAAGGGGGTGTCGTCCTGCGCCACGTGCGACGGCTTTTTCTATCGCGGTAAGCCGGTGGCTGTCATCGGCGGCGGCAGCACTGCCGTTGAGGAAGCGCTCTACCTCGCTCACCTTGCCAGTCACGTGACAGTAATCCACCGGCGCGACCAGCTGCGCGCCGAAAAATTCCTGGCCGACAAGCTGATCGAGAAGACCAAGAGCGGCAATGTGACGATTGAATGGCACCACGTACTCGACGAGGTGCTGGGAGACGCGACAGGGGTGACGGGTATCCGCATCCGCCATAAGAGTGGATCAACCAAGGAGATCCCGTTGCACGGTGTCTTCATTGCCATCGGCCACAAGCCCAATAGCGAACTGTTTGCCGGTCAGCTGGATATGGAAAACGGCTACATTCGCACCAAATGCGGACCTGACGGGAATTTCACGGCAACCAGCGTGGACGGAGTGTTCGCTGCCGGAGATGTTCAGGACCCGGTCTACCGTCAGGCCATCACTTCGGCGGCGAGCGGCTGCATGGCGGCCCTGGACGCGGAACGTTACCTTGACATGATGAAAAGCTAGACGATAAAGTGGACCTGTTTTTCTTTTTGCCGGGAGGGTATATGCTGGCCAAGGTCATGAGCAGTGCCCTGGTGGGGATCGACGCCATCCGGGTTGATGTGGAGGTAGACATAGCCCAGGGACTGCCGCAGTTTGCCACGGTCGGGCTCCCGGACGGAGCGGTCAAGGAGAGCAAGGACCGCGTCAAATCAGCCCTCAAGAACTCCGGCTACGATTTCCCCAACCGCCGGATCACCGTCAACCTGGCGCCTGCCGACATCAAAAAAGAGGGCGCCTCCTTCGACCTCCCCATCTCCATCGGCATCCTCTCCGCTACCGGCGTGGTAAAGAACAATAAACTGGGTGAATATTTACTGTTGGGTGAACTCTCCCTCGACGGCGGCATCAGGCCGGTGCGCGGCTGCCTGTCGGTGGCGGTCGCCGCGAAAAGATCAGGCTTGCGCGGGATCGTCGTGCCGAAGGAAAACGCCTGTGAAGGGGCTGTTGTCGAGGGGATCGAGGTCATCGGTCTCGGCTGCCTGGCGGAACTGGTGGAGTTCCTCAATGGTGATAGATCCATCGATCCACATCAAGTGGATATTCAATCGCTCTTCACGGCCAATTCCGAGTACGGTGAGGATTTCGCCGAGGTCAAGGGGCAGGAGCACGCCAAACGGGCATTGGAGGTGGCCGCGGCCGGGGCGCACAATATCCTGATGATTGGTCCGCCCGGGTCAGGCAAGACCATGCTCGCCCGGAGGATACCTTCCATCCTGCCCCGCATGTCGTTCGAAGAGGCCATTGAGACCACCAAGATCTACAGCGTCACTGGGCTTCTGGAGCGTGACAAGTCATTCATCGCCAGTCGCCCGTTTCGCGCTCCCCATCATACTATTTCCGACATCGCCCTGATCGGCGGCGGCAATACACCGCGACCCGGCGAGGTGTCGCTGTCCCACAACGGCGTGCTTTTTCTCGACGAATAGAAGCATGTCCTGGAGGTCCTGCGCCAGCCCCTTGAGGACGGGAAGGTCACCATATCGCGGGCGCTCATGTCCATCACCTATCCCTCCCGGATGATGCTCGTCTCCGCCATGAATCCATGCAAATGCTCGGGCACTTCCGGCCCTGATGGCTATTGTTCCTGCCTGCCCGGTGAAAAGCGCAAGTACCTTGCGCGGCTCTCCGGCCCGCTCCTCGACCGGATAGACATTCATATCGAGGTGCCGGCGGTCAGGTATCGGGAACTGGCTGATCGCTCCGAAGGAGAAAGTTCGGAGGCCATCGCCGCAAGGGTGGAAAAGGCGCGCTGCATCCAGCTGGCGCGCTTCAGAGGCACCAGGGTCCACAGTAACAGCCAGATGACCTCGCGCCATATCCGCAAGTTCTGCGAGCCGGACGCAGCCGGGCACCGCCTCTTGGAGATTGTCACCGAGAAGCTTGGTCTCTCCGCCCGCGCCTATACCCGTATTCTCAAGGTGGCGCGGACCATCGCCGATCTGGAGGAGAGTGGGGACATCCGCGAACAGCATCTGGCGGAAGCGATCCAGTACAGAAGCCTGGACAGAAAGGCACTGTGAGAGGCTCTGTGCCCAATTGCTTTCCTTTCGTACGTCAGATCAAGATGTAAATCTGGTAGCAAATTCATTCCACGGGCTTGACAAAAAACTCCGCAACGTATATTAAAATATCTATCTCTGCGGAAGATAATTCACGGAATTGAGATACCCCCGGCTTGCCGGGGGTATCTGTTTTCATCGGGAATGTACCATTACCATGACCTCTGATGCCCCGAAAAATGTCAAGTGTCCCATCTGCCGGAAACCGGTGTCCTGGAAAGGAAACCCGTTCCGCCCGTTTTGTTCGGAACGGTGCAAGATGATCGACCTGGGCGCCTGGGCAGGTGAGGAGTATCGCATTCCGGACAAGAAAACACCGGTGGATGAAGAGCCGGAAGAATAGTCCCTGAATCCCTTCCGCCCTAATACTAAAGGAGTTTTTCTTATGTCACAGGTCCGTCTCCGTTTTGCCCCCAGCCCGACCGGCTATCTCCATATCGGCGGCGCTCGCACCGCACTCTTCAACTGGCTCCAGGCCAGGAAGGAGGAAGGTAAATTCATCCTGCGTATCGAGGACACCGATGTGGCGCGTTCCACGCAGGAATCGGTGGATGCCATTCTGGAAGGGATGAAATGGCTCGGTCTCGACTGGGATGAGGGCCCCTTTTTCCAGTCCGACAGCTTCCACATATACCGGGAGCACGTGGAACGGCTTCTTGCCGCCGGCAAGGCATACATGTGCTGGTGCTCTCCGGAGGATCTGGAGGCTAAGCGGGAGCAGGCCCTGAAGGAGGGGCGCAAGCCCAAGTACGACGGGACCTGCCGGGAGCTCTCCGGAGGGCCGATAGACAAACCGTTTGCTGTACGTTTCAGGGCGCCTCAGGAAGGGGTTACGGTCTTTGACGACCTTATCAAGGGACGCATTGCCTTCAATAATGAGGAGTTGGACGACCTGATCATTCAGAGGAGCGACGGCACGCCTACCTATAATTTCACAGTGGTGGTCGATGACGCCACCATGGGAATCACGACCGTCGTCCGCGGGGATGATCACGTCAACAACACACCACGTCAGATACTCCTGTACGAGGCGCTGGACTATCCCGTGCCGGCCTTCGCCCATGTGCCGATGATCCTCGGCTCGGACAAGACCCGTCTTTCCAAACGCCATGGCGCCACCAGCGTTATAGCCTATCGGGATATGGGATATCTGCCGGAGGCGATGGTCAATTATCTGGTGAGGCTGGGCTGGAGCCACGGCGACCAGGAGATCTTTACCCTCAAAGAACTGATCGAGAAGTTCGCCATCGGGGATGTGGGAAAATCCGCAGGGGTCTTCAATCCGGACAAGCTTCTCTGGCTGAACGCCCACTATATCAAGAACGGCGACCCGGAATGGCTGGCGGACCTGCTTGTGCCTTTCCTCAGGGAGAGAGGAGTGGAGCAGTTCGCAAGACCGAACCTTACCGCCGTGGTGAAGACCCTTCAGGAGCGGGCTCGGACCATGCTCGAGATGGCCGACGGGGCGGTCTTCTATTACTTGGGCGATTTTGCCTATGACCCCCAGGCCGCAGAGAAGTTTCTCAAGCCGGAAACACTCCCTGTTTATGAGGCGGTGGTCGGGAAACTGGAGCATCTGGCGGACTCAAGCCACCAGGGGATCGAGGTGATGTTTGGCGAAATATGCGCCGAGTTGGGGGTAAAGATGGGGAAGGTAGGCCCACCGGTGCGGGTGGCCCTCTGCGGTGGCACGGTTTCTCCCGGCATCTATGAAATGATCGAGGTGCTGGGAAAGGAGGAGTCGCTGAAAAGATTGCGGCGGGCGATGGATTTTATCAGAAACAGATAAACCGGAATTTCATTTTCATGAAAAAAAGGCCCGCTGAACGGGCCTTTTTTTCATATACCAAATTCTTGTTGATTTCCTATTTTACATGCCCTTCCTGATAGGCGCCGACATTCTTATTTGCGATGGCCACACCGGCCGCCATCCCCTCTTCGGTCAGGTCTATGCCGGCGGTCTTGAAAACATATCCTTCGGGGTAGGCGCCGATGTTGTGGACGGACAGGTCTGCTCCGGCGAATTCCTCTTCCTCGCTCAGCCTGATGCCGACGGTCTTGGCGAGAAGGGTGTAAACGATAAAGCCGTTTACCAGGGCGAAGAGAATAGCGCTTACGCTCCCCATGAGTTGTGAAAGGAAGGTTACTCCGCCGAGCCCTCCCAGCGCTTTCAGGCCGAAGATCCCTGCGGCGATGCCGCCCCAGGAACCGCAGATGCCGTGCAGCGGCCAGACACCGAGCACGTCGTCGATTTTCAATTTTTCCTGTTCGATATTGAAGCCGAAAACGAAGATGACCGAGGCAACGGCGCCGGTGACGAAGGCTGCAAGGGGGTGCATGATATCGCTTCCCGCGCAGATCGCAATCAGGCCCGCAAGGGCACCGTTGTGGATAAAGCCGGGGTCGTTCTTTCCGGCTATCACGGCTGCCAGGACCCCGCCGACCATGGCCAGCAGAGAGTTAACCGCAACCAGACCGGAAATCTTATCCAGATGGCCGGCGCTCATGACATTGAAACCGAACCAGCCTACAGCCAGTATCCAGGAGCCGAGCGACAGGAACGGAATGTTGCTGATCGGGATCGGCTGCGATTTGCCCCGCAGATAGCGGCCGGCGCGCGGTCCCAGGATGAGCACCGCGGGGAGTGCCAGCCATCCCCCGATGGAATGGACCACGACTGAACCGGCATAATCATGGAATTCGGCGCCACCGGCGCTTTTGAAGATATCCTGAAGCAGGGAAGCGTTCTTGCCCCAAATGAGGGATTCGAAAAGGGGATAGGTAAGGGCGACGAAGATTGCGCCGGCTATTACCTGGGGCCAGAATTTGGCGCGTTCGGCAATGCCGCCGGAGATGATGGCCGGAATACATGCGGCGAAGCAGAGGAGGAAGAAATAATGGACCAGGTCATATCCCTGGTTCCCTCCGAGGATCGCATCCGTCGGTTTCAGAAAAGAGATGCCGTAGGCGATGGGAAAACCGACGAGCAGATAGGTGATGGTGGAAACCGACCAGTCAGTCAGGATCTTGACGAAGGCATTGACCTGATTCTTCGTCCTGACCGTTCCCACTTCGAGAAAGGCGAAACCCGCGTGCATGGCAAAAACCAAGACCGCGCCCAGCATGAGAAACAGCACATCGGTACTGTTCCGCACATTTGTCACCGCTGACAATGCGTCCATATGTTTACCTCCATTGGTAATATGTCCTTTGCTCGCCGTTGAGAAAAGAATCGATGTTAAGTTGCAACCTTTTTGCCAAGTCGCTAACCTGCTGAAATGACGAACCGCGGCCAAATGTTTCAAAGTTTATTTCGAGTAACCTGCCTAAAAATTAATCTTATTTGCCTAAAAAATGGACTCTGCTGATGGGAAAAGAAGTGGCATGATAGGGCAAATATCTGTTGACGATTTATCCTGATCAATGTAATTTCATATAATTAAAAGCTTTTCCGGCAGTTTCCCTGTTTGTGACTGGATGCGGACAGGGGAGACTGTCTGTTGATGTACTGTTCCTGGCGGTGCAGGAAAGGCTTTGGAAACGGCACAGGCGGATATTTCACATGCGCAACAGGACCGCCCTAATATATTCCGAGGATTTTTTCCGGTTCAATTATGGCGATGAACATCCCTTCAAGGGGGAGCGCTATCTTCTTGCCTACGAGTTGATGCGCGCTTATGGACTGACTGAGCTTTCCGGAGCTGACATCCGTGCTTGCCGCTCGGTCGACGAAGAAGCATTACTGTCATTCCATAGCCGCGAGTATCTGGCGAGGCTCAAAGAGTTCAGTGCGGCGACCGGGCCGCGCGCGGACTTCCGTTACGGTCTTGGCGATCTGGAAAACCCGGTCTTTCCTGGTCTTTTCGATTGGGCCTGTCTGGGTGCGGCCGGTACGATCGAAGCCACTCGACTTGTAACGGAGGAAGGTTACGACATAGCCTTCAATCCGGCGGGCGGGTGGCATCATGCCCACTCGGGCAGAGCATCGGGTTTTTCATATCTGAATGATGCGGTAATCGCCATCAAGGGGCTTGTGGCGAGCGGCAAGAGAATCGCCTACCTGGATATAGACGCCCATCACGGCGATGGGGTCCAGGAGGCGTTCTACGATACTGACCGGGTATTGACCATTTCGCTCCATGAACTGGGAGTCAATTTCTTCCCCGGCACCGGCTTTGTAAATGAAATCGGGACTGGAAAGGGACATGGGTATTCTGTCAATGTCCCGCTTCTGGCCTATACCGATGATGCCCTCTTCATGAAGGCCTTCGACGAGATAGCATATCCCCTGATGGCCGCCTTCGATCCCGATGTGCTGGTAACGCAGATTGGTGCGGACACCTTTCGCACCGATCCCCTCACCAGGCTGGAGATCACCACGCACAGCTATTCCTATATCATGCGCAAGCTTAAGGCATTGCGGATTCCATGGGTCGCCGTTGGAGGTGGCGGCTATGACAATATCAATGTGGCCAGGGCCTGGACCATAGCCTGGGCCATCATGAATATGGTGGAGTTGTCGCCGCGCCTGCCTGCCTCTTATGTGAGAATGATCTCCGGGCTGGGTTTTCCCAACAGGATGCTTCTGGATGCCATGCACTGGTCCATGGAGGACGACCGCAACCGGGCGCTGGATGGGGTGGAAAGAAGCATAGCTGCTATCAGGAAGACGGTTTTTCCGATAATTATCGGACACTATGGCAAAACTTCCGGGTAATAGACAATTAACGGACTTGCAGGGAAAGCCGCTCGGCACCCTGCGCGAAATAAACGGGCTGGATGTTCCGCAGAAGGAACGAATCTACAGCGGGCTCATTCCGCCACGCCTCTTCTCCATTCTTGCCGTTTCACCGGAGACCTTCTACGGAGAAGACGGCAGGCGAAGAATAAAGTTTGTCGCACCGGAGGGCTTGGGAATATTGCGAATCGAAGCACGCATGGCGCCGGACGACAGGGACACGGTCTTTTTTCTCGATATTGCCGATACTCATTTCCGTCAGATGGAGCTTTCATTCTGCATTATCAATGATCCCACCGCACCCCGTTTTAATGTGGATAGGGACGAGAACGGCAAAGACAACTGTTTCGCCACAATAGGGCGCAACCTCCGCGAAGAGACAAGGGCCATGGCGGCAGGGTTGTTTCCCAACCAGACCCATCGGGGCCTGAAGCTTTTTGCCGAGTTCTTCCCCTTGTTCGAGCGCTTCGTGGATGCACTGGGCATGGAAATTATCATTGCCGAGCCGTTAACCTATGATAACGCCATCCGTTATGAGAAGTACGGTTTTGATTACCTTTCCGGCCGACTGCTGATGCAGCGGATCGACGAAGGATTCAAACCCGGTGGAGTGCTCTTCCGACGGCTCGACGGCTCATCTCCATTCCGTATGCCGGGCATGGACCAGACCGTGCATGGACGAAGCTGGGCCATCCATGATGGAATCATGGACGAACTATGGGATGGGGTGAGTATTTACAAGATGATTGGCGGGCTTGCCGGAATAAACAGCTTTCATCCGGAACCACTGGATGTGTGAAATAAGGCCTTTCGACAAGAAACGGGGGTAAAGTGAATATTTTCGGTTTCAGTGTCGGCGACTGGGTTTTTATCGTCGTGATTATGGTGACAATTTGCATCTGCGTATTGATTAGTGATATGCGGAAAAAGAGATAAGCGGCATCCTGCAGACTGCGGACTGTAGGACGCGACTATTCTCATGTTGAATGAGCCTTCCTTGTCTGTTATCATGTGTACCCGTATAATTAATTCGCAAGGGAAATCTCAATGTTTGTCAAGTTGTTGGCCGGTATTCCAGTCAACGGCTGTTCAATCAGCTGACTGTTGGCGTCCCATGGATCCGGACGACCTGAATTTAGCCTTGTATATTTCGGACCATATTGCGATGATATATTGGGAGGACTGCAGAAGTCGGCACGATTCCGGATTGTAATGGGAAAGATACTTTTAATAGATGATGACGCTGTTTTCCTGACCATTCTCGGCCGCTATATCAGGGATTACTATCCATTGCTGGAGGTGGAGACCTGTGCGGATCCACTCAAGGCCCTGGCGATCATAAAGCGGAACAAACTCGATCTCCTGCTGCTGGACCTGGAAATGCCGGCCCTGGACGGCGCCAAGATATTCAAATATGCTACGGAATCGGGTGTCGACAAAAACAGCATAGTTATTTTATCGGGGCGCGACGCCGACTACCTCCATGATCATTTCCCTCTCGGCACTTGTCTCGCTGTCCTGAACAAGTTCGAGGCAAGGCAGAAATCGGTGCTGGATATGATATTCAGTTCACTGCAAAAAAAGTCTCGCATCAAGAGCTGAGCTGCCGGAGCGTCTATGAAAAACAAATGGTTGTGGGTAGTGTTGATAATCGCCGGTATCTGCATGGTGTTGTTCGTAATGTCGGTGCTGATGTTCGCCTGCTTGCGACGTGGTGACGGGTCCCTGGCCTGGGGGGAAGGAGTAGGCCTTGTCGAAGTCCGGGGGATGATTGTCGATTCCCAGGAAACCGTCAAACAGCTTGATGAATTCAGAAAGAACGATAATGTGAAGGCCGTTGTTCTCAGGATCGATTCCCCCGGCGGTGTGGTCGGGCCCTCTCAGGAGATATACGCAGAGGTCAGGAAGCTCTGCGCCAAAAAGAAGGTTGTAGTATCCATGGGAAGCCTGGCTGCCTCGGGGGGATATTACATAGCCGCTCCCGCAAGCATGATCATGGCGAATCCCGGCACGATAACCGGCAGCATCGGCGTCCTCATGAAAATCTCGAATATCGAGGGGCTCATGGGGAAGATCGGGATGAAGGCGTATACCCTGAAAACAGGCCGGTACAAGGATGCGGGTTCGCCGTTGCGCACCATGACCGATGAAGACAAAGCCATGCTGCAGAGGGTCATTGACAACGCCAATGACCAGTTTGTCAGGGCTGTAGCGGAAGGCAGGAGATTGCCGGTCGATGAGGTCAGGAAGATCGCCGACGGGCGCATATTTACGGGAGAACAGGCCCTTGCCCTGAAGCTGATCGACAAAGTGGGGACCCTCCAGGATGCCGTCGAAGAGGCCGGCAGGCTGGCAGGCATAAAAGGGGAACCCCAGGTGATACGCCCCGCCAGGAAAAGGAGTCTTCTGCTCGATATGCTGGTTGATGAATCCATTTCCAGAATAAGGGAGATTGCAAAACAGGAAAAGGGGATGAGCCTCAATTATGAAATGGACGGAGCTACGCAATAATGTTCAGGGTTCAAGGATGGATCAGGAACTTATACTAAATATCCACGCTTCAAAGGAGAAAATGCAATGTATAGAGAAGAAGTAGCCAGGATTGAGGATCTCTCGGTCCGGATAGCCAAATTACGGAGGTCTCTTTGACATAGATAAAAAGCGGGAGGCAGTGCTGGAGCGGGAGGCGTCCATGGCGGCCCCTGATTTCTGGAACGACGCCGAAAGGGCCCAGACCCTTCTGAAGGAAAGAACCGCCCTGGAAAAGGTGGTCGATAATTGGGATAGCCTCCACCGCCAGGAAGAGGATGTCCGCGTGCTGATTGAACTGGGAACAGAGGCCGGGGATGAGGAAACTCTTGCTGAAGTGAACAGACTGAATGAGGAACTCGAGAGGGGTGTAACCCACGCTGAATTTCGGAAGATGCTTTCCGGCCCTCACGATGCGAGTTCCTGTTTTGTTTCCATCAACGCCGGTGCCGGCGGCACCGAGTCCCAGGATTGGGCCGAGATGCT
>Ga0335080_10004431_pt1 | contig 14288 bp, 13 predicted proteins | sample Lox_Sample_34_FD_206720 | JGI IMG/M metagenome (GOLD analysis project Ga0335080, IMG submission 206720) | Soil microbial communities from Loxahatchee National Wildlife Refuge, Florida, United States - Lox_Sample_3.4 | ecosystem: Environmental > Terrestrial > Soil > Wetlands | place: USA... | reverse complement strand
CCCTTCGGCGGGGATCGCCAGCTCCTGTTTCACCTCGGGAAGATTGAGCATGGAGACGGCGAGCCCGATGCAGCACGTGCCGAGGCCGGCCTCGCACGCGGACAGCATGAGGTTCTGCGCCGCGAGCCAGCCGTCCGCTTCGCTGAATGCCGTCCGCTCGCGTACGCCGATCACGATCAGCGTGCCGGCGTCGTAGAAGATGTTGAACGCTTCGTCGCGGAGCATCTCCGCGTAGGCACGAACCTTGGGCTCGGTCGCGGCGAGCTCGATCAGCTGGCGCTTGGCTCGATCCGAGTAGCGCCGCAGCCGGGCGCGGTCCTGCACGATCGAAAAGACCCAGGGTTGAGCGTTCATCGCGCTCGGCGCCTGAACAGCCTCGTGCAGGAGCTGGCGTACGGTGACCTCGTCGACGGCGGCAGGCTTGTAGGCGCGCACGGCACGGCGGGCGTAGATGACATCGCGGAGATTCATGGGGCCTCCGTTTCTTGGCCGGTGAGTGGCACAGAGCGGCTACTTCAACCCGAACACGACGATCTTCGCTGTGGCCTCCGGCACCGGCCAAATCGGAGAGTTGGTCCCCGAGACCACCGCGATCCGCTGTTGGCTGCCCGCCAAGTAGCTGATGACTCCACCGCCCGGTGCTCCGTCGAGCTTCGTCGACCAGAGCTCCTTGCCGCTCTCCGCATCGAGCGCGTGAAACTGCGTTGCCATGTCACCGAATAGCACCAGCCCGCCGGCGGTCGGCGTCACCGCGGAAAGAATCGGCCCCGCCGCCTCGAACTTCCAGCGGACCTCGCCCGAGTCGGCGTCGGTCGCGGTCAACCAGCCCCGCCAGCGCGCCTGGTCGAGCTTGCCGAAGACGTTCTCGTCGCCGGCGCCCGACCAAGGCTGCCCCAGCGAGGCGCTCTTCACTTTCGCTTCCGGCGCAACGCGCACCGTCGCGCACCAATCCACCGTACCGGTGTAGGCGAGATTGTTGGTCGGATCGTAAGACTAGAGCCTACTGCATCCCATAGCGGCGGAGCTTCTTGTATAGACACTCGCGAGTGATTCCGAGCTCGCGAGCCGTCGCGATGCGGCGGTCCTGATTCCGCTCCAGCGCGTGCTTCAGATACCAGGACTCGAAGCGCGCCACGGCGTCGCGCAGGGTCTCGTTCGCGCTGGGCCGTGGCAGATCCGGCGCCCCACCCCGCAGCCGCGGCGACAGCATGCGCGCGGTGATCTCCATTCCCGACTCGGCGTGAGTCACGATCCGCGCCACCTCGTTCTCGAGCTCGCGCACGTTCCCCGGCCAGGGGTAGGTCTCGAGCAGGTGGCGCGCGTCGGCGGCGACGCTGCGCAGCGTGGTCAGGCTGCGGCTGCGCTCGAGGAAGTGGAGCACGAGCGGGACCACGTCTTCGGCGCGGGCGCGCAGCGGCGGGAGCGAGATCGGGAAGACGTTCAGCCGGAAGAACAGGTCGCGGCGGAAGCGGCCGTGCTCGACCTCGGTCTCGAGCTCGCGGTTGGTGGCGGCGACGATGCGGGCGTCGACGGCCTGCTCCTTGCCGGCGCCGAGCGGGCGGACTTTGCCCTCCTGCAGGGCGCGCAGGAGCTTCACCTGGAAGCCGAGCGTGGTCTCGCCGATCTCGTCGAGGAAGAGCGTGCCACCGTTGGCCTGTACGAAGTGACCCGGGCGCGCGCGGCTCGCGCCCGTGAAGGCGCCGCGGTCGTGACCGAACAGCTCGCTCTCGAGCAGTGTCTCGGGGAAGGCGGCGCAGTTGATGGCCACGAACGGTCCGCGCGCGCGGGGGCCGCCCTCGTGGACGGTGCGCGCGAGCACCTCCTTGCCGGTGCCGGTCTCGCCCAGGAGCAGCACCGTGGCGTCGCTGCGCTGCGCCTTGCGCACGAGCTCGAGACACGCGCGCATCGAGGCACTGCGCGCGACGATGGCGTCGGCGGCCGCGATCGGCCGCGGGCTGACCCGCGGCGAGACCAGGCCAGCGACGCGCGCGCGCAGGTTGGCGTCGCTCGAGGCGTCGCGCACCACGATCTCGGCCACGCCGCAGGCGAACAGCTCGGCCGCGCGCTCCACGTCGGCGGTGTCGACGAGCGCGATCACCGGCAGGCGGTTGCGCCGGCGGCGCAGCCAGCGCGCGTCGGCGAGCGCGGCGTCGACCTGGCCGCGGTCGAGACAGATCGCGGCGAACGCGCGCGTGTCGAGCTCGCTCGCGACCTGCTCGCGGTCGGCCACGACGGACGCATCGGACAGGAACAGGATCGACTCTTCCATATTTCACCCTCCCGCAGTGGCGCGCGAGAGAGCAAGGCACGTGCCCGGCGCGGCGCGCGCGCTGGCGCGGCCGCGCGAGTGACTCGACGCCGGGGCGGCGGGCGTGGTCGCCGAAGCCGGCGGTCAGGCGACCGAGCTGCGCACCAGCTCGGCAACTTCGGCCAGGCCGTGCGCGCCGAAGAAGTGATCAGCCTTGGGAATCACGTCGAGGTTGGCGTTGGGCAGGCCTTCCAGCAGCTCGGACAGCTCGTCGAGCGGCGAGAACTGGTCGCGGCCGCCGACGATCACGTGGATCGGGCCGCGGAACTCGTTGAGTGAGACGGCCTCGACCATGCCCACGGGCGGCGCGATCAGGATCAGCTCGGAGACGCGCGCGTCTCGCAGGCCCACGCGCAGCGCGGTGGCCGCGCCGAAGGAGTATCCGGCGGCCACGATCGGCGGCGAGGTGGTCGCGGCCACCTGCTCGAGCGCGGCCAGGTAGTCCTCTTCGGCGTCCTTCCAGTCACCACTCACTCGGCCCTGGCTGCCGCCCACGCCGCGCCAGTTGAAGCGCAGCGAGGCCACGCCGGCCTTGTACAGGCCATAGGCGAGCTCGCTCACCACGGGGTGCTCGAGGCTCCCGCCGTACTCGGGGTGCGGCGGGGCGATCACGGCGCCGCGGCCCGAGCCCTTCTGCCACACCCCCTCGAGCACCAGCCCCGACGACGGCACCGCGATCGGCACCATCTGTTCTTTCCACGACATCGCGCCAGAGGGTACACGACCGCTGGCCCGGCTCAGAGCGCCACGTCACCTTCGAGGAGCGCCTCACTCCCGAGCGGTCCGAGCGACAGCTCGCGCGCCAGCTCCTCGGGTCCGTAGCTCGTGCCGGTGTTCCAGAGCTCTTTCCACAGCTCACCGGGAGCGCGGCTCTTCCAGTACTCGCGGCCGAAGCGGTCGCGCAGCCCGCGCGCGAAAAGCCCGCCGAAGGCGGCGGCGCGCAGCGCGTCGACCGAAGACAGCGCCGGCCCGGCGGAGCCGAGAAATCCCGGCTCGTCCCACGACCCGGGCGCGGCTCCCGCGTCGAGCTCGGCCAGCCGCAGCTCGGTCGCGACGCGGCTCGCGGTCTGGCGCAGCGCAGTGAGCCGGGCCCGGCGCACGGCGCCCGCGAAGTGCTCGCGAGTCAGTCCGGCCAGCGTGGCCCCGAGCGCCGGCTCGCAAAGGAGCGCGCGCAGCGCCTCGCCGAAGGCGAGCGGCGTGCCAGGGTCACCCAGCACCCGCTTCTCGAGCGCGAGCGCGGGGGAGGTGAACGCGGCGTGCAGCGCCATACCCGCGGCGGCGAAGAGCTCGCTGGCCGCGCCGACTCCCGAGGCGTTGGCCTGTACCAGCCACACGTCGTCGGGCACGCGCGGCGCGACCGCGAACGACAGCGCGAGCTTGTCGGGCCGGGGCTCGCCGTCGATCTCGAGCATGGGCAGCCGCTCGAGCTCGAGCTGCATGCCCTCGAGCGCGAAGTCCAGCGCGGCCCGCAGCCGCCCGCTCGGTAGCTCGGCGCCGAGCGTCGCGCTCCCGCCCGGGCCGCGCTCGGCATCGCGCAGCCGCGAGTCACTATTGGCGAGGAAGCGCTCGGCCTCGCGCCGCCAGTAGTCGAAGTCCACGCCCGGGCGCAGCGCCTCGGCGAACTTCCGCGCCGTGGCGAAGCCGAAGCGCGCCAGCGCCGCGCTCCGCTCCGCGACCCGGTCCGCGCGCAGCTCGTCGAGCTCGTCGGCCGAAGCCCCGGCCGCGCTCCGGCGCGCGATCCGCGCATCGGCGTCGCGCAACTCACTGGCCAGCGCGGCCTGCACCAAGCCCAGCCGGAAGCGCCCCTCCTCGCGCGCGAGCGCGCCGCCGCCGGTCACGTCGCCGTAGGCGTCGTCGATCCGCTCGGGCTGCTCGTCGGGCTCGAGCCCGCGGCCGCGCGCGAGCCGCACGCGCTCGCGCGCCTCCCGCCAGGACTCGTAGCGCGCGCGGAGCTCCGCCATTGCGCGCGGATTCTAAGCTACTCTGCGCGCCGCATGGTCGACGACGAGACACGGGCGCGGCTGCTCGAGCGGCGAGTCATCTGGGAAGGCAACGTGGGCTCGTTCGGGCTCGACCGGGTGGTGCTGCCGTCGGGCGAGCAGGTGACGCTCGCCCTGTTCAAGCACCCGGGCGCGTCCGCGGTGGTGCCGTTCCTCGATGCCGAGCACGTGGTGCTGCTGCGGCAGTTCCGGCACGCGGCCGGCGGCGTGATCTGGGAGGTGCCGGCCGGCAAGCTCGACCGCGGCGAGCCACCGCTCGAGTGTGCGGCGCGCGAGCTCGAGGAAGAGACCGGCTACCGCGCGGGCCGGATCGAGAAGACCGGGTCACTCCTCACCACGCCGGGCTTCACCGACGAGCGCATCCACCTGTTCTGCGCCTACGACCTGGTGCCGGGACCGCCGCGGCCCGAGGCGCACGAAGTGCTGCACAGCGAGATCGTCCCGCTCTCGCGCGCGCTCGACATGATCGCGAGCGGCGAGATCTGCGACGGGAAGACGATCGCGGCGCTCTACCTGGCCGCGCGCCGGAGCGGCCGGGCGTGAGTGACTCGCGCGCGCCCGTGGGCGTCGCGCTCGCCGGGCACACGCTTCCGCTCGCCGCGCGCCTGCGCCTGGCACGCCGCGCCGACGCGCTGGGCTTCGCGCTGATCCTGGTCGACGGCGACTCCAGCATCGCGGCCGCGGGCAATGGCCTCTACACCTACGACCCGACCGCGCTCGCGAGCGCGGTCGCGCTCGAGACGCAGCAGGCGCGGCTCGCCTCGATCCACGTACCGCACTTCTGGAACGCGCTGCTCCTGGCGCGCAGCCTGGCCACGCTGCAGGAGCTCGCGGGCGGGCGGCTCGTGAGTCACTTCGGCGTCGGCGAGGCTCGCGCCACGGCGCGGCTCGGTCTGCCGCAGCCCTCCGCCAGCGAGCGCGTGGCGCGGCTCGACGACACGCTGGGCGTGGTGCGCGCACTGCTCGCGGGCGAGACCGTGACTCACAAGAGCCCGTGGCTCGAGCTCGGCGGCGTGCGCATCACGCCACCCGCGCAGCCGACCCCGATCGCGGTCTCGGCCGCGGGTCCGCACGCGCTGGCGCTGGTGCGGCGCCATGCCGACGTGTGGGACGCGAACGTGCCCCCGCTGCGCGAGCGCCTGGAGCCCGCGCGCGAGCGCCTCGGACACGCGCTGCCGACGTGGATCTGGGTGTTCGCGCGCCCCGGCGCGACGCGCGAGGCCACGCTCGCCGACTACCGCCGCTACGCGCCCTGGTTCTCGGACCTTTCGCCCGACCAGCAGGCGCGCGCGGTGCTGTTCGGCGAGGGCGAGCGCTGCCGCGATCGGCTGGAAGAGCTGCGCGCCGAGCTCGGCGTCACGCTGCCGATCGCCGATCTCTCCGGGCTCGACGAGCCGGCCGCGGAGCGCGCGCTCGCGCTGCTCGCTCCAGCGTCGGTCGGCGGAATTTCGTAGCCTGACCGCGTGTACGGACGCAATCGCCGCGGCTACCCCCAGAACAGCTTCCGCATCCCGGGGGCGACCCCGATGGTGCACAACATCATCCTGGCGAACTGCCTGGTCTGGCTGCTGCAGCTCGTGAGCGGAAGGCTCGGGCTGCCGCTCACGGAGCTCGGCGCGATCAACGTCGACGGCTTCCTGCATCACCTGCAGCTCTGGCAGCCGTTCACCTACATGTGGCTGCACGACTTCCCGTCGCCGTGGCACCTCGTGTTCAACATGTGGTTCCTGTGGATGGTCGCCCCCGAGCTCGAGATGACCTGGGGCTCACGGCGCTTTCTGCGCTTCTACGTCAGCTGCGGCGTGGGCGCTGGCTTCGCGATCCTGGCTTGGAACGCGCTGGCGTCGACCTGGAATCCCTTCATGGCCTACATCCCGACGGTCGGCGCCTCGGGTGCGATCTACGGCGTGGTGACTGCCTTCTCGCTGCTCTGGCCCGATCGAATGATCATACTTCTGATCCCCCCGATGCCGATCCGCGCGATCTGGCTCGTGCCGGTGCTGTTCCTGTTGCAGATCGTGCTGGGCGGGGGCGGCAACGTGAGTCATGTCGGTCATCTGGGCGGCGTGATCGCGGCGGGCATCCTGCTGCGCGAGCACGTGCGCCGCGCGCTGGGCTGGCGCACGCTCAGTCACCGCTGGCACCGGATGCGGATGCGCAACCGCCTGCGCGCAGTCAGGCGCGAAGAATTCGAACGCCGCCGGAACGACGACGACCAGCGCACCTACCACTGACTGACCGGCCGGACCGCACCGATCGTACAGGCCGTTGGACGCGCGACGGGCTCTGCGAGATTGACCTCGCAGAGCCCGTTCAATGCCACGCACCTTGGAAGTTCTCTCCGACCCTCGGTGACGAAATCAGAGTTCGTCCGCGAATCTCCCCGCCAGCCCAGCGCCACCGACGGGCGAGATTCTATTTACCGACGGAGAGCGATGTCAATTCGCTCGAGCCCGACGACGAGCTCCACGTGGTGAGTCTGCGGCAGCGCGTCGAGCAGCACGAGCCGCGCGATGCGAAAGGCGTCGCCCATGCGCACCAGATCGCGCGCCAGCGTCGACGGATCGCACGAGACGTAGACGACGCGTTGTGCAGCCGAGCTTCCGATCGCTTCGGCGACCGCCGGACGCACGCCGCTGCGCGGCGGGTTCAACAGCACCAGCTCGGGCTTCTCGTCGGCCAAGTGACTCGGCGCCCAGTCCTCCGCGGCCTCGGCCACGATCTCGGCCGAGCTGTTGCGGCGCGCCAGCCGCGCCGCGTCGGCCGAGCCTTCGAGCGCGACCACGCGCGCGAACTGGCGAGTGAGTCGCGCGGTGTAGAAGCCCGCGCCGCAGTAGAGCTCGACCGCGCGCTCGCCGCGGCCGCAGATTCCGAGCACGCTCTCGAGCCAGCGCTCCCAGAGCGAGCGATTGGCCTGGAAGAAGCCCTGCGTTCCCAGCTCGAGCCGACCGCCTTCGAGCTCCAGCGTCGGATCGACGCCCCGGATCTCGACCTCACCCGCGCCGCGCGGCCGGTTCGCGCGCAGCCGTTCGAGCGCGCGCTCGGTCTCGGGATCGAGCACCGCGCAGCGCTCCACGTCGACGATCTCGTGCGAGCCGCGGGCGCGGAAGCCGATCCGGCCCTTGGCGTAGGCGATGCGCGCCCGCGCGCGGTAGCCGAGCGCGCGCGGCGAGGCGACGACCTCGATCTCGGGCAGGTTGGTGCGGCCCGCCAGGCGCTCGAGCGCGTCGCGCGCGATCGAGACACGAGCGCGGAGCTGCTCGGCCTCGTCGAGGTGCAGCCAGGAGCAGCCGCCGCAGCGGCCGTAGTACGGGCAGGGCGGCTCGCGGCGAGCCGGGCCGGGCTCGAGCAGCAGGGCGATCTCGGCGCGCGCGAAGCGCAGCATGAGCCGGGTGACTCGCGCGCGCACGCGGTCGCCGGGCGCCGAGCGCGGCACGAACACGGTGAGTCCGTCGCTGTGCGCCACGCCGTCGCCGCCGGCCGCGAGCCGCTCGATCACGAGCTCGAGCTCGGCACCGACTTCGAGCGTCAAGGCACGGGGCGAATCACGCGGCTGGTCGAGCCGACGCGCAGCTCCACCGAGCCCGGATCGATGCGGTAGACCAGGACGCCGCCCGCGACGGTCTCGCCCTCGTGCACGTCGTTCACGTTCTCCTGCTCGAAGCGCAGCGACACCATGCGCCGCTCGGGCACGGGATGCCAGCGGATGCTCTCGACGCGCACCACCGGGAACCCGCCCGCCGCCGCCACGGAGTCACTCGGCTGCTCGGCCCGGTCCGGCGCGCGAGTCACGGTGCGCGGCGCGGCCTCCTGCTTCGCGGCTTGGACCGGCTTGGCCTTGGGCTTGGCCGCGGCCTTGGGCTTGGGAGCCGGCTTCGGCGCCGGTGCGGGAGTCACGGGAGCGGGCTCGGCGGCAGGTGGCTCGGCGCTGGCAAGCGCGGCGTCCGGTGCCGGGGCGGCTTGGGGCGCGGGAGCCGGCGCGGGAGCCTGTGTCGCCGCGGCGCGCGCCGCGACCTGCGCTTCCGCCTGCTGCTGCGCCGCAGCGGCTGCGACCGCCTGCGCCTGGATCGACGCCAGGCGCGCGCGCTCGGCCTCGGCTTCGGCCTGCGCCTGGGCTGGAGACTGCGGGAGACCGGGATTCGGCGGCGCAGCCACCGGCGCGGGCGCCGGCTCGGGCGTCGCGGCCGTGGCGGCGTCCATCGGATCCTCGGTGGTCGGAAGATCGTCGATGTTGGCGTCCTCGGGACTCACCTGGTCGTCGGTCAGCACCGGACCCTCGTTCGATCCCGGGACCGGCGCAGGAGTCGCCGGGGTGGCCGGAGTGGCCGCAGCGGTGCGGGCGGCGCCCGCTCCCGAAGTGAGTCGCGGCAGGTGGAGCTTGCCGTTGCGCCAGGCCCAGAAGCCGCCACCGCCGACCGCCAGCAAGAGCACCGCCACCAGGCCGAGCGCGAGACCGCCGCGGCCGCCGCGCTTCGGCGGACGGCCCGAGCCGATCGGGTCGGTCACCGAGCCGCGCAAGTCGCGCGGGGTCGCGGCCGCCTTCTCGCGCTGCAGCTTGCGCAGGGCGTCGAGGATCGTGCTCACGAGTCATCCCCCGCCGCGTACAGGCGCGGCGTGGTGTAGTCGAGCGCCTGGTACAGGGCGATCATGCTCTCGGGACCGAGCTCACCCGAGACCGGCAGCGAGCTCGCGGTCTGGAACGCCCGGAGCGCCTTGCCCGTCAGCTCGTCGAACTCGCCCGAGGCGTCGCCCTGCTTCAGGTACCCGAGCTCGGTGAGTCGCGCCTGCAGCCAGCGCACGGCCGGTCCCTTCATGCCCGCCGTCAGCACCGGCAGTGACTCGAAGTTCGTCCACAGGTAGAACATGCGCCCGGTCCACAGGCGCTGGAGCGCGCCGCGGTCGAGCTCGAGCTCGTCGCCGGCCATGCCCAGGTGCGCGTGGCCCGAGTCGTCCATGCCGATCAGCGCCACGTAGCGGTGCTCACCCGCGCGCGGCTCCAGCTCGAGGATCGCCGGCAGGTCGAGCGCGGTCAGCATCTCGGGCGTGCCGTGAGTCGCGAGCACCAGGAGCGGCGCGACCGAGCGCACCGCGTCGGGGTAGAGATTGGGATCGAGCTCGCCGCCCACGGGCTGGCGATAGCCCCAGGCGCCGAGCACGGCTTCGAGCGCGTCGGCCGCGCTCGCGTTCGCGGAGAGACCGTCGATGCGCGACGGCAGAGACACGCTCGCGGGCGCGACGCTCGCCACGGGCGCCAGCGATGCGGCCGTCGACGAGACGGCGGGCGTGGCCGCCGCAGGGGGCGCCGCGGCGTGCGGGCGCGGCAGGAACGCGGTCAGCAACAGGCCCACCGCCAGCCCTGCCACCACCAGACCGATCGCCAGGCCGCGCCGCAGGCCGGTCGCGTCGCGCCAGCCGCCGAGCTCGGTGGCGGGCAGCTCGCGCGCGACCCGGCGGATCATGCGCGCGTCGATCTCGCGACGCCCCTCGGTGTAGCCCGCGAGCAGCGCGCGATCGGCCAGCGCATTGATCAGGCGCGGGATGCCGTGCGAGGCGCGGGTCAACGCGCGCAGCGCGCCGGCGTCGAAGATGCGCGGATCGCTGAGCCCCGCGACGCGCAGCCGGTGCTCGAGATACTCGCCGACCTCGGGCCGCGAGAGCGGCTTCAGCGACCAGCGCACGGTGATGCGCTGCCGGAGCTGGCGCAGGTCGGCGCGCGACAGGTTCTCTTCCAGCTCGGGCTGCCCGATCAGGACGATCTGCAGAAGCTTCGCGCGGTCGGTCTCCAGGTTCGAGAGCAGTCGCACCTGCTCGAGCACGGCCGGGTCGAGATTCTGCGCCTCGTCGATCACGAGCAAGACGCGCCGCCCGGAGGCGTTCTTCTCGAGCAGGAAGTGATTCAGCGCGTCGAGCAGGTCTGTGCGCGTGCGCGCCGCGGTCGGCAGGCCGAACTCGCGGTTGATCGCGGCGAGTAACTCGACCTCGCTCGGGCTGGGATTGAAGATGTAGGCGATCTCGGCGTCGCTGCCGATCCGGTCGAGCAGCGTGCGGCAGAGCGTGGTCTTGCCGGTGCCGACCTGGCCGATGACCTCGATGAAGCCCTCGCCCTCTTCGATCCCGTAGAGCAGGTGGGCCAGCGCCTCGCGGTGCGAGGCGGAGAGGAACAGGTACCGCGGATCGGGCGCGAGCGAGAACGGCTTCTCGCGCAGTCCGTAGAACGCGGTGTACATCGGCTCCCCTCGCTCACCCGCCCGCCGGCCGGTCGGTGGGGCAGGGTGATATTCTGCGCTCAGTATGTCCAACCCTATCCGTGGCACGATGGCCGACGGTGCCACGGTGGGCGTCGATGCCGGCGCCACCCTGTGCAAGCTGGTGCTGCCCGCTCCGACGGAGCTGCGCGCGGTGAAATTCCCCTCCCGGGACATCCCCGCCGTGCGTGAAACCCTGCGTCAATGGCGGCCACGGCGCGTCATCGCCACCGGCGGCGGGGCCGCCCGGCTGGTGCGCGAGCTCGACGGCCTCGAGGTGCGCACCGTCCCCGAGTTCAACGCCTGGGCGCGCGGCGCGCCGCTGCTCGCGGCCCGGAACGGGCTGGCGCTCCCCGAGCGCTACCTGGTGGCGGCGGTCGGCACGGGCACCTCGGTGCTCGGACTCGAGCCCGGCCACGCGCGCCGGATCGGCGGCAGCGCGCTGGGCGGCGGCACGCTGATGGGCCTGTCGCGGCTCCTGCTCGGCATCGACTCGTTCGACGCGCTGTGCGCACTGGCCGCCGCGGGTGACCGGCGCAAGGTCGACCTGTTGGTGAGCGACATCTACCCGGGCGGCGACATCGCGCTGCCCGGTGACTTGAACGCGTCGAGCTTCGCGAAGCTCGAGTCGCGCGAGCCTCACGACCTGGCGCATGCGCTGATCGGCATGATCGGCGAGAACGTGGGCCTGATCTGCGGCAACCTGGCGCGCACGTTCGGGGCGAGCGCGGTCTTGTACTGCGGCTCGACGCTCTTCCACAACCCGGAGCTCGTGCAGATCTTGACCTGGGTCACCGCCATGAACGGCGCGACCGCTCATTTCCCCGAGCACGGCGCCTTCTGCGGCGCACTCGGGGCGGTGGCGGCCGGGGAGAGTGACTCGCCGCATTCCGCTGCCTAGAGCGCCTCGTCGCGCTTGCGCTCGATCCGGTGCAGCCGGTCGCGCAGCACCTTCAGCTCCTCGCCCGCTTGCACCAGCTTCTCTTCGAGCGCGACGCGCGCGCGCACCTCGTCGTCGAGCCGCTGCTCGATCCGGCTCGCCGGATCGGCGGCGCGGCGCAGCTCCTCGAGCGAGATCGCGTCGACACCGAGCGGTGTCGGGCGGGCGCGCGCCGGAGTGAGTCGCGGCGCCGGCTGCTCGCGGCTCCGGCCGAGCGTCATGCCGAGCCAGCCGACGCCGGCCACGGCGGCGATCGCCGCCAGCACGAGCAGCCATGGGAAGCCGCCCTCGGGCGCCGCGGTCGGGATCGGAGCCACCGACGGGACGGCCGGCGGCGTGGCCGCGACCGGCGGCTCGGGTGGGGCTTTGGCCTCGGCAGGCGCCGCCTCGGGAGCGCTCGCTTCGGGCGCCGCCGCTTCGGGCGCGGGCTCTTCCGCCGGCGCGGTCGCCTCGGGCGCCGGCGCGTTCGCGTCCATCTCGGAAGGCGGCTCCGACGGCTGAGACTCGACCGCACCCTCGAGCGGCTCGTGCTTCGGAGCGACCGCCTGGCTCTCGGGCGGCGGCCCTTCGGGCGCCACCTCTTCGGCCGGCACCGGCGCGGGCTCCGGCTCGGGCTCGGCCTCTTCGGGCTCGCTCTTCGGCCCCGGCACCGGCGCGCTCTTGAGTGACTCGACCGAGCTCGCCGGCGCGAGCGGGGTGAGTCCCGCCGGGACCTCGAACGCTCCGGGGCCCGGCGGCGCGATGTCGATCACGAGCCGGGTCGGCTTGGCCAGGAGATACGCGCGCACGCGCCGCTCGCGCGGCTCGAGCACGAGCGTCGTGCCCACGCGCATCGCGCGCAGGGTGACCGTGCCCACCTCGCTGAGCTTCGTCGCGACCACGCGCTCGCGCCGGCCGAGGTCGGCGTCGAGATAGAAGGTCTCGGCATTCGGCTCGGGGCCGCGCTCCCAGGCGATGTCGGCTGCGCCATCGAGCTCGACCACCACCCGGTCGTAGCCCTCGTGCGCACCGACGCGCACGTCGTGAACGTGCGTGCGGATGTGCGCCAGCGCCGCCGTCGGAAGCACGGCGAGCGCGGCGGCAATGACGATCCACGTCAGCGCGCGTCGCATGATCCCTCTCTGGAGCCGACCGGAAGCTCTGCTTCAGGAGTCGGCAAAAGAGCGGTTCAACTATAGTCGGCTCATGGGGGAGGTCGCGGGAGAGGTCGGCGTCGCGGTGATCGGCGCCGGCGTCGTGGGCCTGGCCTGCGCGGCCGCGCTCGCGGCTGCCGGGCGCGAGGTGCTCGTGCTCGAGCGCCATGGCCGGATCGCGCACGAGACCACGTCGCGCAACAGCGGCGTGATTCACGCGGGTCTCTACTACCCGACCGGGTCGCTGAAGGCCCAGCTGTGCGTCGAGGGCCGCGAACGCCTCTACGCGCGCTGCGCGGCGCAGGGCATCCCGCACAAGCGCACGGGGAAGCTGGTGGTGGCGAGCGCCGAGCACGAGGAGCCGGCGCTCGAGTCACTGCGCGTGCGCGGCAGCGCCAACGGCGTGGCGGGTCTGCGCCTGATCGACGCGCGCGAGATCCGCGCGCTCGAGCCGCGCGTGGCTGCGCGCGCGGCGCTGCTCGTGCCCGTGACCGGCATCGTCGATCCCGAGCAGCTGGCGGCGAGCTACCAGGCCGAGCTCGAGTCACGGGGGGGCCGAGTGCTCTTGCACGGCGAAGTGTCGGCGCTCGAGCGCAAGCCCGACGGCTGGCGGATCTTCGTGAACGGGCCCGGCGGCGCGCGCGAGTCACTGCGGGCCGCCGCCGTGGTGAACGCGGCCGGGCTGTCCGCCGACCGGATGGCCGGGCTTGCGGGCGTCGACGTCGACGCCGCGCGCTACCGCCAGCACCCCTGCAAGGGCGACTACTTCAGCATCGCGCCCTCGGCCGGCCATTGGGCCGATCGGCTGATCTACCCCGTGCCGCATGGTCCGGGCCTGGGCGTACACCTGACCGTGGACCTGGGCGGCCGCTACCGGCTCGGCCCCGATGCGCACTACGTGGACCGCATCCACTACGACGTGGACCCGGCGAAAGGCCCGGCCTTCGCCGAGATGGCCCGGCGCTTCCTGCCCGAGCTCGACGCCGCCCAGATCGCGCCCGACTACGCGGGCATGCGCCCGAAGCTCGCGGGGCCGGGCGAGGACTTTCGCGACTTCGTGATCGCCGAGGAGTCCGCGCGCGGCCTGCCGGGGCTGGTGAACCTGGTGGGCATCGAGTCACCGGGCCTCACCTCGGCGGGCGCGATCGCAGCGCGTGTCGCGCGGCTGATATGATCGCGCCGTGAGCCTTCATACACCGATCTGTGACTTGTTGGGAATCGAGGTGCCGATCGTGCTCGCGGGCATGGGCGGCGCCAGCACGCCAAAGCTCGCCGCTGCGGTCTCGAACGCGGGCGGCCTGGGCATCCTGGGCGCGGCCGCGTGTCAGCCCGAGGAGCTGCGCGCCTGGATCGCCGAGACGCGCAGCCTGACCGACAAGCCGTTCGGCGTCGACACACTCCTGCCCGCGTCGGTGCGCAGCGCCAAGACGCTCGAGCCCGGCAAGGGACCGTCACCGCTCGAGCGCGTGCCCGCGCTCCAGAAGTTCGCGCGCGAGTTCATGGAGAAGGAAGGCCTCAGCCTTTCGCACACCGGTGCGGCGCCGAACGCGCCAGCGCGCGAGGGCGCGCGCCGCGGCGTGTTCTCGAAGGAGTTCTTCGACGCCCAGATGGACGTCGTGATCGAGGAGCGGGTGCCCGTGTACGCCGCGGGCCTGGGCGATC
>Ga0335080_10004430_pt1 | contig 14292 bp, 9 predicted proteins | sample Lox_Sample_34_FD_206720 | JGI IMG/M metagenome (GOLD analysis project Ga0335080, IMG submission 206720) | Soil microbial communities from Loxahatchee National Wildlife Refuge, Florida, United States - Lox_Sample_3.4 | ecosystem: Environmental > Terrestrial > Soil > Wetlands | place: USA: Florida... | reverse complement strand
AGAACGGCTTCGTGCGCATCGTCGATCGCAAGAAGGAGATCATCATCAATGCGGCCGGGAAGAACATGTCTCCGGCCAACATCGAAGCGACCATCAAGACCGCGAGCCCGCTGATCGGGCAGACGGTGTGCATCGGTGACGGCCGGCGCTACAACACGGCGCTGATCGTGCTCGACGCCGACTACGCGCCACAGTGGGCGCAGCAGCAGGGGATCGCGGGGCAGGCGCTCGAGGACCTCGCCGGCGCCGAGCCCGTCATCGCGGCCGTCCGGAGCGCGATCGAGAGCGCCAACGTCCGGTTAGCCCGCGTCGAGCAGATCAAGAACTTCACGATCGTACCCGGCGACTGGCTGCCCGGCGGCGATGAGTTGACGCCGACGATGAAGCTAAAGCGGCGTCCGATCGAGGCCAAGTACGCGGCCGAGATCGACGCGATGTACGACTAGCGGAGCTTGATCGCGACCGACCGGCTGTAGAACGTGGAGCCCTCGGTCGACGGAGGGAACAGCAGCAACGGATTGTTCGGGTAGGTGTACGCCAGCCTGACCGTGCCGCTTCCCGGGAACCGCATCCGCACATCGAAGTAGCAGCTGCTGGGATTCGAGATCGTCACCGTGCGGAGCGTGGTGAAGCTCCCGGAGGTGCCGCGCGCGAACTGTATCCGCGCGGTTTGGGGCAGTCCGTTCGGCCCCGGCTGGGACGAGCCACCTGACGTCCCGGGCAATCCGGCCGGGCCCAAGATCGCGTAGCGCGCCGGCCGCACGCATCCCCAGACCTCGAGCGAGCGGTTGCGCCGCGCCGAGGTGACGGGCAGGAACAGCGGGAGACGGTAGGCCGCGTAGCCGGGCTTCGGCTTGCCGTTGGCGAACAGCAGACCGCTCGTGAAGCCCCCATCGCCGCGCATGAGGGCGGCGGTCAGCGGTGGGTCGTTGAGCAGATACTGCATCGTGCTCGCGACCCTGGGCTGCTTCCAGCTCAGGTACTCGGCCCAGTTGATGTAGTAGGCGGCGGTCGCCGGCGAGCCGTACGAGTCGTGGTTCGGCGGGTGGGTGATGTAGCCGTACTCGGTGCTGTAGATCGGGAAGCGCTTGCCGGAGCCGTAGATCCGCTGGATCCGGTCGAGTTCGCGCTCGAGCGCCGGGATTCGTGGGAACGTCGCGATGTCTGGATCCGCCGACGTCTCGGTGTTCGGCGGCGCGTTGTCGGGGTACGGGTGGTCGGCGAACCCGGTGGCGTTGAACAGCGCCGGGTTCTGGTTGCAGAACCGGCGTGACGCGGCTGCCGTCGTCGGGCAGCCGACGGCGCTGGCGGCACGGCCGCGTAGCTCGCGGTAGGACGAGTCGAGGCAGTACATGGTGCGGATGAATTGGAGCGGCTTGGTCTGACCGAATTCGCCCGGAAGGCCCTGCGGATGGGTGCGGTTCGCGGCGCCGCTCAGGCCCCTGGGCGCCAACTCGCCGATCAGGATCGTGTCGTGGCCGTGGCCGGTCGCTTGGAGCGCGGTCCACATCTGACCGGCGAGCGTCCGGTACATCCCGGGCGCGACCGACACGGTCGAGCCGTTGACCGCCTGCGGCCCGAGGTCCTCGCCGAAGTTCGGTTCGTTCCACATCGCCCAGAAGTTCACGCGCGGCAGCGGCGCGGTCTGCCCTGGGGGCACGTACGTGCCGCTGTAACGCTCGCCCGCGGCGCGAGCGAACTGACCGAACGCCGACGCCGACGGCCGCCACGCCCAGAACTGATTGTCGAGCGCCGCCGGCGGGATCCTCGGTCCCTCGGCCCAGCGCGGCGCACCGCCGCTCAGCGTGAGATCGACGCCGAGGCCGTTCTGGTGCGCGAGCTCGATCATCTGGTCATACGGCGTCCAGTTCCCGGCCGGGTACGAGCTCGGGTCCGAGGCGTTGAATCCGCGAGGAGCTTTGCGAGCCTGCGCCGAGGGCGCGACCTGCGCCCACACGACGATGATCCGCACGGTCCGGACACCGAGCGCCCGGAACGTGCCCATCGTCTGAGCCGGGGCGTTCAGCATCTGCACCGAGTCCTGGATGATCGAAACCTGGCTCGCCGAACCGAGTGCCGCGGGGGCAAGCAGGAGACCGCTCGAAGACATCGCGGCGATGAACAGGGCGGCTGTAAGTAGTCGTGATCTCATCAGTGAAGGGAAATCTGGACGGGCCGGCTCTCGATCGGCCCAGGGGCAGCCGTCAACGTCGGATCGAGCGGCGGATCGTCGTAACTCAGCCGGACCGTCCCGCTTGCGGGGAACTTCACCCGAATGTCAAAGTAGCAATTGGCCGGGCCGCTCAGCGTCACTGTCTGGATCGTCGTGAACGCCCCGGACGTACCTGGCGCGAACTGGATCTGGGCCGTCTGCGGGGCGCCGGCGGCCGCGTAGCGCGCGGGCCGCACGCATCCCCAGACCTCGAGCGAGCGACCGCGGCGCGCCGACGTGACCGGCAGGAACAGCGGCAAGCGCCAGGCGGCGTACACGGTCTTGGGTGTCCCGGCGAAGCTCAACAGGCCACTCGCGAACCCACCCCAATCGTTCGACCGCGCCGCCCGCACGGGGTCGAAGACCGGGTACTGCGCGAACGACCTGATGCGAGGGTTGCGCCAGCTGATGTACTCGGCCCAGTTGTCGTAGCCGGCCGCGACCTTCGGCGAGAGGTACAGCACCTTTCCGCGCGACCGTGGATCGGGGCTTCGCTTGGGCGGGCTCGTGATGTAGCCGAACTCGGTGTTCCAGATCGGAAACCGCGTGCTGGACGCGTACACCCGCTGCACGCGATCGAGCGCGTGACCGAGATTGGAGATCACCGCCAGCGACGCGTAGCCGGCCGTCGACACTCCGTTGGTGGGGTCCGGATCAATCTCGACATTCGGCGGATTCCACCGCGCATAGGGATGGTCCGCGATCCCGCTGGCGGCGAACAGAGCCGGATGCTGGGTCCGGAAGCGGCGCGAGCCCGCCGGGGTCGCCGGGCATCCCCGGAGGCGCGCCGCGGTTCCGCGCAGCTCGCGATGCGACGAGTCGACGCAGTACAGCGCGCGCAGGAACACCAGCGGTGTCATGCCCGAGAACACCCCCCAACGGTTCTCGCCACGCGGCGCGAACTCGCCGATCAGGATCGTGTCGCCCTCCGGCCCGTGGCCCGCTGCGGCCAGACCCGCCCACGCCGCGTCCACCATCCGGCGGTACATGCGCGGGCTGTTCTCGACCGCGAGATCGCCGGGAACCCCCTGGGGGGCGAGGCTCGGCCCGTAGTTGGGCTCGTTCCAGATCGACCAGAATCCGACCCGCGGCAGGTCGCTTGGCGCGCCCGGAACAAGCTCACCGGCGCTCGGATCAAACGCCCCGCTGTACCGGGTCGCCAGGGCCTGCACGAACGCCCCGTACGCGGCCGGCGACGGCTCCCAGTTCGGGTTGCTGTTTCCCTTCGGTCGCCCGGGCCCGAGCGCCCAGCGGGGCGCGCCGCCCATCAGATCGAGGTCGACGGTCAGCGCGTCCCGGCGGGCATCGACCACGATCTCGTCCCACAGCCTCCAGTTCGCGGCAGGGTACGACGCGGGGTCTGACGGGTTGAAACCCTCCGGCGGGTGACCAGCACCCGGAGCGGGCGCAATCGCGTCCCACGGCATCGACACCCGGACGACGTCGGCGCCGAGCGCTCGCATTCGCTCGAGCGTGCCTGCCGGATCGGCCTCGAGGTGCACGTCATCTTCGATCATCGACACCTGGGTCGACGAGGCGCGCGCCGGCGCGGCTCCCGTCAAGATCGCCGCCGCCGCCACCACGGTGCCGAGCAGCAGCGCCGCGGTAAGCCGGCTCCACAGCACGACTGCTACCCGACCTTCACCTTCGCCGTGCGGCTGTAGACCGTGTCCGCGTCGCCCGGAACGATCAGGCTCGGCGTCAGCAGCGGATCACCCGGCGGATAGGACCAGGCCAGCCGGACCGACCCGCTCGCCGGGAACGTCATCCGCAGGTCGAAGTACCCGCGCGTGTTCGTGACCGTCACCGTCCGGATCGTGGTGAACGATCCGCTCGACCCCCGCTGGAACTGGATCTGCACCTGCTGCGGGGTGCCGGCGGTGTCGAGGCGAGCGAAATGCGCCGGTCGCAGGCATCCCCAGACCTCGAGCGACTGGCCGCGTCGCGACGATGTGACCGGCAGGAACAGCGGCAGCCGGTAGGCGTTGTAGCCGGGCTTGCGTGCGCCGTTGTAGAAGATCAGGCCGCTGGCAAAGCCCCCGTACTCGGGCACGTTCTTGACCGGGTTCGGGTCGTACAGCAGGAACTGCATCGAGTTGGCGATGCGCGAGTTGCGCCACGACAGGTACTCCGCCCAGTTGCTGTAGTACGCCGCCGTCGACGGCGAGACGAAGTGGGCGGAGCTGTGGTTCGGCGGGTTGGTGATGTAGCCGTACTCGTTGTTGTAGATCGGGAAGCGCTTGCCGGAGCCGTAGATCCGCTGGATACGGTCGACCGTCTGCGCGAGTCGCGGCAGCTCGCTGAACTCCGTGAAGTCCGGATCGGTGGAGCTCGCCTGGGTCGGCGGGCGGTTGATCGGGTACGGGTGGGTGGCGAACCCCGAGGCGTTGAACAGCGCGGGGTTCTTCCGGCGGAAGCTGCGCGATCCGGCGGCGTTCGTCGGGCACCCCACGGCCGCGGCCGCGCCGCCGCGGAGCTCGCGATACGACGAGTCGACGCAGTAAAGCGTGCGGATGAACTGGAGCGGCTTGGTCTGGCCGAAGTTGCCGGGATAGCCCTGCGGCGCCGCCCGGCTGGGCTTCCCGCTTGTCCCGCGGGCGGCGAGGTTTCCGACCACGATCGTGTCCCGGCCGTGGCCGGTCAGCCCGAGCGCGCTCCAGCCCGCCTCGACCAGGCTCCGATACTCCGGCGCCCCCGACGGCACGGTAGACCCCTTGATCGCCTGCGGCGCGAGATCCTCGCCGAAGTTCGGCTCGTTCCACAGCTCCCAGAAGTTCACCCGGGGAAGGTCGCCGGCGCTGCCGTGGACGATCGCGCCGACCGTCGGGTCATAGCTGCCGCTGTACCGCGTCGCCACCGCCTCGACGAACGAGAAGAACGCCGACGCCGACGGCTTCCAGGCCCCGGCGTAGCTCGACGGGGTGCCGGCGGGGACGCCCGGGGCGCTCGCCCACAGCGGTGCGGGCCCGGTCAACGAGAAGTCGACGGCGATCCCGTCAGCGTGCGCGTCCTGCACGATCTGGTCGTAGATGCTCCAGTTCGCGGCCGGGTAAGAGGCCGGATCGGACGCCTTGAAGCCCGCCGGCGGCCGCTGAGCCGGCGCCACCGTGTTCCAGGCGAGCGTGACGCGTACGGCACCGACCCCGAGCTCGCGCAGCGTCAGCAGCGTCGAGCCGGGCGCGGTCAGCATCCGGGAGTCGTCCTGGAAGATCCCGACCTGATTCGTTTGCGCGCCCGCCGCCGCCGGGAGGGACAGGAACCCGGCCCCCGCCAAGGCCGCGGCCAGGGACAGACCCACCGCGAGCCGCATCAGGAATCGCATCGCAGAACAACAACAGGGCTCCGCGAGCGAAGTTGCGCCCTCCGCCGGCAGGCTAATGCCGGTCTAATGAATCGTGACCGGCGCGACCCGGCTGTAGATCTGCCCGGTGGGAGACGACCACGCGGTCCGCACCGATCCGCTCGAGGGGAACGTCACGGACGTGTTGAAGTAGCCGTACTTGTCGGTGATCGTGACGCGGCCGATCGTCTTGAACGCACCGCCGCTCGCAGGCTTGAACTGGATGAGGACTACCTGCGGCGTCTTCGACGAGGACAGCTGCCAGTGAGCCGGCCGCACGTCGCCCCACACGTCGAGGGCCTTGCCCTTCTTACCCGAGGAGTTGGGCAGGTACAGCGGCATCCGGAACGCGTCGTACATCGGGTCCTTCGGCTTCCCGTTGGTGAATTCCAGCCCAGTGTCGAAGCCACTACCGCCCGGCTGGCCCGGCGGCGGCGGATCGCTGAGCAGGTACTGATCCCACGACGCGACCCGCGGGTTGCTCCAGCTGATGTACTCGGCCCAGTTCAGGTAGTAAGCGGCGAGTGTCGGGGAGATCGCGCGCTGGATCGTCTCGGGCGGGTTGGTCTGATAGCCGAACTCGGTGTTGTAGATCGGGAACCGGGCGTCCAGCCCGTACGCCTTCTGCGCTCCATCGAGCGTCGCCTCGAGGTCTGGGAGCTTCGGGAGATCGGCGTAGTCGGGCTCGTTGGCCGTGGGGACGTTCGGCGTCACCTGACCCTGGGGGTAGGGGTGGACGGCAAATCCACTGGCGTGGAACAGCCCCGGGTGCTGGCTCGGGAACGCCTTGGACGCTGATGCCGTCGCCGGGCAGCCGCGCAGGGTGGCGGCGGTCCCGGTGAGCGGGTGGAACGACTGGTCGACGCAGTAGAGCGCGCGGATGAAGCGGAGTGGCACCATCCCCGAGAAGTTGCCCGGCTGGTCGCCGGTGGTCTGGCCGCGCGGCGCGACCTCGCCGATCACGATCTGGTCGCCGCTATGCCCGGTTTGCCCGAGCGCGGTCCAGGCGGCGTCGACGAGCTCGCGGTAGAGCAGGGGGGAGACCTCGACCGTTGAGTGGTCGACCGCCTGAGGGGCCAGCTGCGCGCCGTAGTTCGGCTCGTTCCAGATCGACCAGAACCGCACGGCGGGCAGCGCAGAGCTGGCTCCGGGAGGCGTGTAATGGCCGCTGTAGCGTTTGCCCACCGCCTGCACGAACTCGCCGTAGTCCTTGGCCGAGGGCTCCCAGGCGCCGAGGAAGTAGCCGGTGGTGCCTGCCGGGACGGCCGGCCCGGTCGCCCACAGCGGTGCGGGCGCCTCGAGCGCGAGGTCGACGCCCATCCCGCGCGCAGCCGCGGCGCGGATGATGGCGTCGTACCCCGCCCACAGCGGCGCCGCATAGGCCGCGGGATTGGTGGCGTCAAAACCGGCCGGCTGCGTGTGCCCGAAGGGGTCCGGAGTCAGCTCGTTCCACGGCATGAATATCTTCACGTCGTCGACGCCGATGGCCTTGAGCGCATCGAGGGTCGGTCCGGGGCTAGTGAACAGCTGGGACTGAGCCTCGAAGATCGTCTCCATCGGCTGCGCCCTCGACGACGAAGTGTCCTGCGCTTTTCCGCCTCCGCCACACGCGCCCACGACCACCGCGACGGCCAGGGCGCACAGCCCCAGGGCCACTCTGAGCGCAGATGTCGAGCGCGGCAACCGGCGGAGGATGGGCGCGAAGGTTCGTGTCAACAAGATGGCGCGATGAGCTCCGGGGAGCGGTCGGGGGGCAACGGGTCGGTGTTCAATCCCGCTCTAGAATGCGCGCGGATGCTCGTCCCGGCCCGCTCGGACGCCGCAGTGGCGGCCCGGACCTCTAGGGCGCTGAGGGTAGCAAGCAGTTCGGTCGAGGCGTGGCTCCTCGCCGGCGTGGTGGTCGTCGGGGCGTGGCTCCGATTCTCAACACTGGGTGCCCAGAGCTACTGGTTCGACGAGGCTCAGGCTGCCCATGAGCTGCATCTGTCGTTCGGCTCGATGCTGAACTCGATGGTCGTCCACGAGACCAACCCGCCGCTGTATTTCGTGCTCGGCTGGCTGTGGGCACGCGTATTCGGGACCGGCGAGGTCGGGCTGCGTTCGCTGTCGGCGCTGGCCGGCACGGCGGTGATCCCGGTTGCCTACCTGTGCGGACGCGAGCTCGTCTCCCGGCGCGCCGGGCTACTCGCCGCGGGGCTGACCGCGCTCAGCCCGTTCATGATCTGGTACTCGCAGGAGGCCCGCGAGTACATGCTCCTGGCATTGCTGTGCGGCGCGTCGCTGCTCTATTTCGCGCGCTCTTGGCACGATCCGTCGCGCCGGAACGTGGCACTGTGGGGGGTGTTCTCGGCGCTCGCGGTCCTGACCCACGCGTTCGCCGGCTTCCTCGTCGCGCCCGAGGCGTTGTGGCTCCTGTACGTGATCCGCGACCGCATGATCGCGGTCGCGGTCGGGATCGTGGCGGCGGTGCAGCTCGCGCTGACGCCGTTGCTGTTCAACCACGCAACGAAGAGCCTGCTCGGCTTCATCACCGCCACGCCGCTTCACCTCCGGATCCAGCAGGTGCCGGTGGCGTTTGGACTCGGAACGCTGTACGAGAGCCCGGGCGTCCGCTACGGGCTGCTCGGCGCCGCAGTCCTCGTCGGAGCGTGCATCGTCTTGCTGCTGGTCGGAGCAGACGCGAGCGAGCTCCGAGGCGCGGGCGCCGCGGCCGCGCTCGCCGCGGTGGTCCTGCTCGTGCCGCTCGTGCTCGCGCTGCTCGGCGAGGACTACTACATCCCGCGGGCGCTCATGCCGGCGTGGATACCGCTGGCGGTGGTAGTCGGAGCCGCGTGCACGGCGCAGCGGGCGCGTGCGCCGGGGGCGGTCCTCGCTGTGGTCCTGCTCGCGAGCTTCGTGTACGCCCAGGTGAAGATCAGCGAAAACGCCCAGTACCAGCGCCCCGACTGGCGCGGCGTCGCCCGAGCGCTCGGGCCGGCAAGGGCCACCCGCGCGATCATCGCCAACGACGGCTCGGCCGCCACGGATCCGCTCGCGATCTACTTGCCCGGGGTCCCGTGGACCAGCGCGCCGACCGGACCGGTGACCGTCGACGAGGTCGACGTCGTCGGGCACCGGTGGCAGATGGTCGGCCACCCGCTGCCCGCCGGCACCCGTCTCGTGAACACCAAGTCGGTCGACGACTTCTTGGTCGCCCGGTTCTCGATCGGCGGCGCGCGCGCCTTGAGCCAGCCGCAGATCACGGCGCTGGCCGGGCAGCTGCTCACACCGGCGGTCCCCGGCGCCGCCGTGCTCGTCCAGAGCCCGCGCGCGCCCCGTTAGAAAAGCGGCCCGCGCGTGGTCGTCGTCCTCCTCCACAACCGCTACCGGACGACTGGGGGAGAGGAGCGCGCCGTCGCGCAGATCGCCGCGTTGCTGAGCCGCCGCGGCCACGACGTCGAGGTGCTCGAGCGCTCGAGTGCGACCACCGGGCGCGGCAAGGCGGCGGCCGGCCTGCTCTCAGGCGGCCTCGATCCCGATGCGGTCGGCCGGATCGTGCAGGCCAAACGCGCGGACGTCGTCCACGCCCACAACATCCATCCGACGCTCGGGTGGCGCGCGCTCGCCGCCGCCCGGGCCGCCGGTGCTCGGACGCTGCTCCATCTCCACAACTTCCGGCTGTTCTGCGCGATCGGCATCTCCTACCGTGACGGCGCGCCGTGCTTCCGCTGCCGCGGCGCCGGCACGCTGCCGGGCGTGCGGCTCCGCTGCCGGGGGTCGCTGCCCGAGGCGATCGTGTACGCCGCGGCCCTCCATCGGCAGCAGCCCCGGCTGTACGAGCACGTCGATCAGTTCGTGACGGTCAGCGAGGCGACCGCGAGGCGTCTGCGCGACTTGGGGCTCCCGCCCTCGTTAACCGCCACGTTGCCCAATTTCATGCCCAACGACGCCTTCGCCACGGATTCGCGCGCCGGCGCCGGCGAATTCGCGCTGGCAGCCGGGCGCCTGACCGAGGAGAAGGGGTTCGACACCGCGATCGCGGCCGCGCGCGCCGCGGGCGTCCCGCTCGTGATCGCCGGGACGGGACCAGACGAGGCGCGGCTGCACGACCTCGCCGCCGGAGCGGACATCCGCTTCACCGGCCTGCTCGCGCCCGAAGCGCTGGCCGAACTGCGCGCCCGGGCCGCCGTCGCGCTAGCGCCCTCCCGATGGGAGGAGCCGTGCCCGTTCTCGGTGCTCGAGGCACTCGCGGCCGGGATTCCGGTCCTTGCCTCCGACCGCGGCGGCCTGCCCGAGCTGGTGGGCGAGGACGCGACCCTGCCGGCGTCCGACCCGGCGGCCTGGTCGGACTCCCTCAAACAGCTCTGGCAGAACCCCGGTCTCAGGGCCGAGCGAGGTGCGGCTGCGCTGACACGCGCCCGCGAGCGGTTCGGCGAGGATCTCTTCTACGACCGCCTCATGGCGCTATATGGCGCCGATTCTGCATAACCTTGCGCCGATGACGCGACGGGTGATCACAGTGCTCTCGCTGGTCTGCGCACTCGCCGCAGGCCCAGCGGCCGCTGTCGCCGCGGCCGCATCCGGCGATACCCCGCGGGCCGCGATCGCCGACTGCTCGGCCAACGACCGCCTCACTCAGCATTACTCGTCGGCCACGCTCACAGCCGCGCTCGCCCAGCTCCCGGCGGACGTGCGGGAATACAGCGACTGCTACGACGTGATCGAGAAGCAGCTGTTCGCCCAGCTCGGAAAGAGCTCGACCGGGGCCTCCGGCGGTGGCTCGAGCTCGGGCGGCTCGGTGCTCCCGACCTGGCTGTTGATCGTGATCATCGTGCTTGCCCTCGCGGCGCTCACGTTCGGCGCGCTCGCGATTCGTAACCGGCGCGCGCAGCAATCGGCTGGCGGCCCCGGCGACCAGGGTGGGCCGGACGACCAGGGCCCGGCCGGCGGAGGTGGACCAGACGGTCCCGGCTCGTCCGGCTGAGGTTGTCCACGGGTGCCGAGGCGGGCGGTCGCGGGCTAACGTCGCCGACGGGCACCTGGAGGGCGGGGGACGGCGGCCGGCGGCGCCTCGACCCCCAAAAGAACCTGCATAACGCGCCGATCGAGCCGATCCCGGCGCACCGTGGCGCATTGCGCATGTGGGGCATGCACGACGCGCCGCGGTCGAGCCGGAGCGCGTCGAATGGCGCGGTATGCATGATCGGGACGCGCCGCGACCAGGCCCGCCGCGGACCGCGTCGCGACCCGGTCCGCCGGCGCGCCACCACCTCTCCGAGATGCCCGCCGTTGACGTTCGCCGGCGACTGCTGCGGGTCAGACCCCGAACGAGCCGGGGTCTGACCACGCGCAGATCGAATACGACTACCTGACGGTGATCTTCTGGGACCGGCTGTACACCGTCCCGCCACCGAGCAGCGGGTCACCGGTCGGATAGGTCCACGCGAGCCGCACCGAGCCGCTCCGCGGGAACGCCAGGTGGGTGTCGAAGTACCCGCGGACGTTATTGATCGCGACGGTCGCGACCGTCGTCCACGCGCCCTTCGAACCGGACTGGAACTGAACGAGGACGCTCTGCGCCTTGCCCGTGTCCAGCTTGGCGAAGTACGCCGGCCGGACGCCGCCCCAGACCTCGAGCTTGCGGCCCTTGCGGGTCGACGTATGCGGCAGCCACAGCGGCATGCGGTACGCGTCGAAACCGGGCTTGTGGCTCCCGTTGGGGTTCTCGAGGCCGGTGTCGAAGTACGCCGGCGGCTTCTGGTCGATCAGCTGGTACTGGGAGTAGCTGTCCAGGCGTCCCTGGTGGTAGCTGATGTACTCCGCCTCGTTCATGTACAGGGCGGCGTTCGCCTGGCTGACGCCCTCGTGGGGGTCAGGCGGCCGGGTCCGGAAGCCGTACTCCGTGTTGTACACCACAAAATGGGTGTGCGAGCCGTAGATCCCGTTCAGGCGATCGAGCGTGCGCTCGAGTCGCGGGACCTCGGGCAGATCGACGAAGTCGGGGTCAGCCGGATTGCCTGCGCACAGGTTGCGCCCACACAGGTGGGTGGGCACGTTCGGCGGCGACGCCTCCTCGTAGGGGTGCGCGGCGAAGCCGCTGGCCGAGAACAGCGCCGGATTCTGCTTGCGGAAGGCACGCGAGCCGGCCGCCGTGGTCGGGCACCCTTGCGCCCGTGCCGCCGCGCCGCGCAGCTGCCGGTAGTTTGAATCCACGCAGTACAGAGACCGCACGAAGACCAGCGGCTTCATGTTGGCGAATACGCCCCAGGTCGCGTTGCCGTGCGGCGTGACCTCGCCGAACACGATCTTGTCCGACCGGGTGGTGTGGCCGGTGGCGCTAAGCGACCCCCAGGCCGCGTCCACCAGGCCCCGATAGATGCTGGGGCTGTTCGGGGTCGACTGGTTGCGTCCGGTGCCCTGGGGGGCGATGTCGTAGCCGTAGTTCGGCTCGTTCCAGATTGACCAGAAGCTGACGCGCGGGAGGCCCTTGTAGGAGCCGCTGTAGCGGGTGCCGACGGCCTTGACGAAGTATCCGTATTCCTTCGCCGACGGCTTCCAGTCGGCCCGGAAGTAGCCGGTGGTCCCGCGGGGCGCGCCCGAGCCCGTCGCCCACAATGGAGCGGGTCCGTTGATCGTGAAGTCCACGGCGATGTGGTCGGCCGCGGCCACGCGTACGACGTTGTCGTAGGGCGCCCAGCCGCCGGCCGGATAGGCCGCCGGATTGGTTGCGTCGAAGCCTTTAGGACGAGTGGTCGACAGCGCCGAGGGCGCGATCGCGTTCCAGGTGAGGTTCACCCGGACCATGCCGACACCGAGGTCCCGCAGGGTCTGCAGGGTCCCGGAGGGATCGCCGAGGACCTGGGGATCGGCCTGGAAGACCGCCACCTGCGTCGTCGACGCAGCGGCGGGAGCAGCATTGAGCGCCGCCATGCTCGTGAGCAATGCGGCTATGGGGAGTAAGCGTCTGATAATTCGCACGGTACAAGCAACTACCCGGAACCTCTGAAGTTGCGCCGCGCGGTTACCGGCCTGCAACCCGGCGCCCACTAAACCGCCTCTACACTGGCCCCCATGGCCTCAGAGCGCCAGATCCACGTGGGCGGGGTCCCGATCGGCGGAGGCGCGCCCGTTGCGGTCCAGACCATGACCAAGACCGAGACCGCCGACCTGGCCGCCACGATGGCCCAGATCCGCACGGTCGCTGATGCCGGCGCCGACATCGTCCGCGTCGCGGTCCCCCGCGAAAAGGACGTCGAGGCGCTCAAGACGATCGTCGCCGACTCGCCGATCCCGGTGATCGCCGACATCCACTTCAACTACACGCTGGCTTTGAAGGCGCTCGACGCCGGCGCCCACTGTGTCCGGCTCAATCCCGGCAACATCGGCGGGCCCGACAAGGTCGCGCTTGTGACGAAACGCGCAAACGAGCTCGGCACGCCGTTGCGGATCGGCGTCAACTCGGGATCGCTTCCGGCCCACCTGCGCGACCTCGAGTTCGAGAACCCGGTCGAGGCGCTCGTCAGCGCCGCGGTTGAGTTCGTCGAGCTGATGGAGCGTCTCGAGTTCACGAACTTCAAGGTGTCGATGAAGTCGACGAGCGTGCCCAACACGATCGCGTCGAACCGGCTCCTGTCCGAGCGAATTCCCTACCCGCTCCACCTCGGGATCACCGAGGCGGGCACGAAGTGGTCGGGCTCGCTGAAGTCCGCGGTCGGCCTCGGGACGCTGCTCGCCGATGGCATCGGCGACACGATCCGGATCTCGCTCTCGACCTTCCACGCCGAGGAGGAGGTCAAGGTCGCCTGGGAGATCCTCAAGGCGCTCAAGCTACGCGAGCGCGGGCCCGTGCTGATCGCGTGCCCGACGTGCGGCCGCCTCCAGTTCGACATGGACACCGTCGTCGCCGAGGTCGAGCGCCGCCTGGCGCAGTACGACGACCCGATCGAGGTGTCGGTGCTCGGGTGTGCCGTGAACGGCATCGGCGAGGCCCGGCATGCCGACTTCGGGATCACCGGCGCCAAGGACATGGGCATGATCTACTCCCGCGGCGAGCCGCTCAAGAAGGTCCGGACCGAGGATCTCGTCGACGAGCTGTTCGCGGAGATCGACAAGTACTACGCCGCCGGCAAGAAGGTCGTCCGCGACGAGTCCGCGGCGGCCGAGGCGCAAGCCTGGCTCGCCGAGAACGAGGACGAGACGGCGATGACGCCCGAGCGCCTCGCGGCGATGGAAGCCGCGGCCGCGCTCGACAAGGACGCGTCACCCGTAGCGGGCCGCCGGTTCACTCGGGCTTAGTTAGGCCGCTTCGCGGCATCCATGGGGCCAAGCGGGCCCGTCCGGACGGGGCACAAGGCCCCACGGATGTCGAGCGAAGCGAGACCCTAACTAAGAGACGGCCGCGAACCCCTCGGCCACCTTCGGCCAGTTGACGACGTTCCACCACGCGTCGAGGTAGTCGGGCCGGCGGTTGTTGTAGGTCAGGTAGTAGGCGTGCTCCCACACGTCGTTGCCGAGCAGCGGGGTCTTGCCGTCCGAGATCGGGCTGTCCTGGTTGGCGGTCGACAGCAGCGCCAGCCCCGAGCCGTCGTGGACGAGCCACGTCCAGCCCGAGCCGAAGCGCTTGACGCCATTGTCCTTGAACTTCGCCTTGAAGTCGTCGAACGAGCCGAACGCGGCGTCGATCGCGGCGCGCAGGTCGCCGTCCGGCTCCCCGCCGCCGTTGGGCGACATCCACTCCCAGAACTTCGAGTGGTTAGAGTGG
>Ga0335080_10004429_pt1 | contig 14292 bp, 14 predicted proteins | sample Lox_Sample_34_FD_206720 | JGI IMG/M metagenome (GOLD analysis project Ga0335080, IMG submission 206720) | Soil microbial communities from Loxahatchee National Wildlife Refuge, Florida, United States - Lox_Sample_3.4 | ecosystem: Environmental > Terrestrial > Soil > Wetlands | place: USA... | reverse complement strand
GGGTGAGGATCGCTTTGGTTTTGTCCGCTCACCACCTGGATTGTGTTCCCGGAAGCCGCTTCCGGTACCCGCGCGATCAATCGCCGGTTGCTGGATAAGGTGAGCGAGGCTTCCGAGTCGCCAAAACGCACAACCGGGCGCCCGCCGTGGCGCGATGTGAACCCGCTTCCATAAATTGCGACTTCCCCACCAGGAATCGCCGCCATCGGCGCGATGCGCTCAATGCGCGGGATTCCATTCTTCTCACCTGTGGATCCAAAGCCCAATTTCATACAAATGAAAGTGTAACGCGAGACGCAAGCAAATGGCAGCGTATACGCCCGCCATCCAATCGTCCGCCATGATTCCCCATCCCCCCGGCCATCTCTCCAGACGCCGGCAGGGAAACGGTTTAGCAATGTCGAAGATGCGGAACAACACAAACCCGCTCAGCAGATACTTCCAGTTGAGCATGCTCATTCCGGTGTACAGAGCGAACATCTGCGCGTCTTGAATGTTGAGGAATGTGGAGGGCGCCCAGACCGGCGCAAGGCCCAGAATCAAAGCCAGGTGCACGCCCGAAACTTCGTCGATCACGACATGCTGGGGGTCTTTCACTCCTTCTATTTCTCCGACCTGTGTGCCGGCGCGCATGCCCAACCAGGCAAGCAGGAGCCAGACCGCCACCGATGGCACCAGCAGTATTAACATCCCGAACGTACTGGAAAGGAGCGGCGCGTCCTTCCCGATTCCGAGCATCCATCCTTTACCGAACACCACGAACCATGTGAACGGATGCGACACCACCGCGATGATCAAACCCACGAGCGAGCCCCAGGTCCCTGGCGCAGGCCTCAGGTAACCGACTCCAAAAACGGTGGCAATCGCATATGCAAACCGAGTCTTTTCTGCTATCGGAGCGGTAACCACGTCAGTGGATGGTCTCATCGGGCTTTTGTATCCCCTGGCGAAGCGCGCGGCGATCCACTTCGGGAATTTCGTCCTCGTCGAAAATAGGTTCCGATACGACGTATCTTTCCGCGGCCCAGGCGCCGAGGTCGAGCAGTCGGCACCGTTCGGAGCAGAACGGAAAATCCGCATCGTTTTCGGAGTCAGTATCCTTCTTGCAGTTGGGACATTTGTGCTTCATACAGAGGAGTGTTTTACCACAGTGTGCCGCGCGGGCCCATACCGTTGAGCAAGAATCAGCCAAGTACGCGCAAGGCTGCTCCGGTTGAAATCCGGGTCAGCTTTTGCGCTTGCGCAGGCGACGCTGCCGGTTCTGGAGCCGGCCCATGCCGCATCACCGGACGCTTCTCGATCGAAACCACCCGGCCAATCAGATCGTACGCGTCGGTCTGTTCGATTTCCACGCTCGCCGTGTCACCGGGCGCCGCTACATCGCCCATCGGGAGTTCAATATCGGTTAGATAGAGTTTTCCGTCGATATCAGGCGCCATTCCTTCAAGGCGTGCTTCCCAGACCAGCGGATTGTCCTTCGAAGGACCTTCAATGAGTGCGGTTTCGGTGCGGGCTCTGAACGCGCGCAGTTTCTCCCGTGAGATTTTCTTCTGCAAAGCCATCAGCCGGTCGCGTCGATCTTCAATGGCCTCGGGCTCGACTTTGTCCTCAAGTGAAAAACTGGCCGCGTTGTCGACGTCGGAATAAGCGAAAACTCCCATCCACTCGAGCTCCGCAGCGGCTACAAACTGATAAAGCTCTTCGAAATCGGCATTGGTTTCGCCGGGGAAGCCCACAATGAAGCTCGTGCGCAGCGCCACGCCCGGGATGGTATTCCGGACCCGTTCCAGTAATTTCAGGAAAGCATCGCCATTCGACCCGCGCTTCATCCGGGCAAGCACGTTTCGACTGGCGTGTTGCAGAGGCATATCCACGTATTTGGCGAGCCGCGGGTGAGTGGCAAGTGTGTCCAGCAATTTTTGCGTTACCCGATTCGGGTATGCATACAGGAAACGCACCCACAGAAGATCTTCGACCCCGGCCAGCCTCTCCAGCAACTGCGCCAGGCCGTCGCGCAAGCCCAGGTCTTCGCCATAAGACGTTGTGTCCTGGCCGATCAACGTCACTTCGCGCGTTCCGGCCGCGGCAAGGTTCTGCGCTTCGCGTATTACGGATTCGAACCGCCGGCTGCGAAATGCCCCGCGCAATTGCGGGATGATGCAAAACGAACACGGGTGATCGCAGCCCTCGGCGATTTTGATGTAGGCCTGATGTTTGGGCGTGGTGATAATCCGCGGCGTCAAATCGTGGTACAGAAATGAAGGCGGCTGCGCCGGAAGGACTTTCAGATCACCTTCCACCGCTTCCATGATGCGCTCCACTTCGCCCGTACCGACGACCGCATCGACCTCCGGCACCTGCTCCAGAATTTCGTTACGATAACGCTCAACGAGGCAACCCGCAACAATCAGCTTCTTTGCGGAACCGAACTTCTTGTGTTCCGCCATTTCCAGGATGGCGTCTACGGATTCTTTTTGTGCTGGCTCGATAAAACTGCACGTATTCACCACCAGGATTTCAGCTTCATTCGCCCGCGGCGTCAATTCATAGCCTTCGCGCGAGAGAATACCCATCATGACCTCGCTGTCGACAAGGTTCTTCGGGCATCCCAGAGAAATGAATCCGACCTTACGCATGTTGCGAATTGCGCCTCAACGCAATCTTTTTATTTTAGCACGCACTGCACTGCGGAAGTGGTCCGCATGAGCGCGCGTACATTTTCCCGGCTAAGTCAGCGAGAGCGAGGCGTACGGCGGACCTGCTCGAGTAGAGCCCGCAGTCGGAATGTATCGCAGGCAGTGCCACCGAAGCGTGCCTCGGCGTATAGGTCGGTAAACTCAGTTACCGCCGGACCTAAAGCCGGTTGCATGATCAGGCTCGCAGCGAATTCTTTAGGAGTCTCGCCCTCTCGCCGCCGAAAACCACGTTTTTCCAGGATTCTCAACAGCTCGCGGTACAACCGCGAGGCCATCTGCGGGTTCGCCCGCCCTTCCAGGGCCCCCGTGCGAAAAGAGAAACCGATCGAGTTAAGGAAAACGCGCAGCCAATGCATCCGCAGCACCAGCAACCCTGCCACAAGAAGAATAGGCACCACAAATCGCAGGGACGGATGCTGGACCTGCCACAGCGTCAGCCACCCCATCAATCGATCCTGAGCGCGCTGGAGTTTGCGGCGCCAAGCTTCTTTCCAGTCCGTGGAGAGCTGTCCGACGTTTCGCGCCAGTGTCGTTTGTCTCGCAAAATCGTAGTTGATCACCCATTCGTTCCAGGTGAGCTGGAACCAGTCGACATAGAGAGCCAGCCGTGACAGCAGGCCTGTCGGCCCATCGTTTGAAGGCGGAGTCGGATCAAACGTGACCCAACCCGTTCCGGGGAAGTACGCTTCCACCCAACTGTGCGCGTCGCTGGCGCGCACGATGTAATCACCGGCGACGTTGTTGTACTCACCCGGTAGAAACCCGTTCACCTCGCGCGAAGGGATTCCCAGCGTTCGAAGCATCACAGCCATCGACGACGCGAAATACTCGCAGTGCCCGGCCTTTGATTTGAACAAAAACTGCGCCAGCGGGTCCGCGCCGGCGTTTTGCGTCATGTTGAGCGAGTAGCTGAAGTTGCTGCGCAGGTAGTTTTCCATTGCCAGCGATTTTGCGTATGGGTTCCGCGCTGACGCGGTGATTCTCCTTGCGAAGTCGGGAATCCGGGGATCGAGATTCGACGGCAATTGTAGGTAAGCGTCACTAATCTCCCCGGGGTAGTCCGTTCCCGCATTATTCGCTTCGTCTGAGTGCACCATCGGCAGCATCGACACACCCTGATAGCGGATTTGGCCGGTATTCTTGATGGGGTTCAGAAAGATGGACTCGGTGGAATCCTTCGCCAGATAACTCCGGCGTACCGAGTCGGCATAGGTGTTGGCATCGCCAGAAAAATTGCCACGAACGCGTATCAAACGTGCCGGAGCGAACAGAGCGTCGCTGGCAATCGGCTCCAAAAGAATTACAAACTCTACGCGCTCGCCGGATCGCCCTCCGCGCCCTCGCCGATCGTCGAGGATTATCCAACCATCCGCGTCGGGTTGATACATCTGTCGGCCCTTTTCTTTTGTGGACCAACGTCGCCCGTCAAAGTGCGACAGCGCAATTCCACGCCAGCGCAGCATCGCATATTTTATCGGTGCCCCCGTCTGCACACGCATTACAACGCTAGTGTTTCTTTTGATTTCGCCGATGGCTCCCAACTCCACATCGTCGGTGAACCCGCTCATCAGGTTCAACTGCCCGCTGGCGTGAGCAAAATAGCCCGCGCTGAAACGTGGGAAAATGAAAAACAGCACGCTTCCGCAAACCATCGCGCCAATGGCTACGGTGAGCGCCGCCAACGACAGCGCACGATTGAAACGCCGCTCTCTCCTTGGGTCTGTATCGATTGGCGTGAACAGAGTTCCCGACGCGCCACGCCGTAGCTCCAACCCAACAAAGACCGCGACCGCAAATAAGAGAAAGATCAGGAAAAAGGCAAGGAACGATGTGTCCACCGTAAATACGGCGGAAGCCAGAACACAGGTGAAGGCGAGCATCGCCAGAAACAGCGCATCGCGATCGGTGGCTAAGCTGTAGAGTCGAATGATCGTCACGAACAGCAGAAAATGCACTGAGGCCAACATGGCGGCGAAGAGTGTGAGGTTGCCGGTGTCTGCAGCCAGCATGCGGGATACAAACAGAAGATCAATGGGAAACAGGAACAAGTAACCAACAACGAGGCGGGTGGCGAATTTTTGGGGCAGTTCGGGGGGATACTCCCTCCACCAGCGGTAGCCCTTGTACAGCACGAGCACCGGGGCGGCGACGCCGGTGACCAAGTCGAGTTTCCCAGTGCCCACCAGGGTCATGACCGCGGTAAGCACCAGAAACCAAAGGGCAGTGCGGTAAAAGCGGTCGGCCGGGAGCGTGGCGGTCTCAGGCATGGTCTAAATCTCAGAATAGCATTTGCCTCCCGGCCGCGGTTGGCCAACAGAACCTAACGATAACCTGTTCTCCGCCAAAGCAAAGAGGGAAGAAAAAAAGGGGGATTAGAAGGGGAGTGGAGAGGGGGAAAGGGCGGTTTTAGAGGGGGAATGAGCCGGGTTTGCAAGCGCCGAGCGGGCGACTTTGCGCGTGAGGTTAGAGATAGGGACGGAGTTCAGGTCGTGCAAAGGCAGGATTTTCGCCCCTGCAATTCGAGGAATGCGTCGGAAATTGATGAGGAACGGCTCGATCGTGATAGACCGGAATGTCACGGTATGGCGTACTTTCGGCAGAGGCAAGAGATTCGAAGGCAAGGGGCGCCCGCCAAGCAAATCCTTCTTGGCGAAATCCCGCAAATCGGTCTTTGCGGTGCGCTTAATCTGGATGGTAGGGAAATGCCACATGCGCGACAGCAGCGCGCCCACCTTCTCACCGTTCCCGCCAGAATTCAAATTTCCCGGCGGCGGCAGAAGCAAGGTTTGCCCATCAGCATCGACCATCACCATCGCCGCAAGGGCAACGTCCACCCCTTCGCGTTTCTTGCGTTTTTCTGGGATCGACTCGGTCAGGCCAAGTTTTCGTGCTTCGCAGAACTCGCTCACGGGACAAACCAAACATCGAGGTGACCGCGGAGTACAAATGGTCGCGCCGAGTTCCATCATTGCCTCGTTCCAATCGCCGGAGGCGCGAGGAGACAGGAGGTCGTTAGCGATTGCTTGCAATTCCTGCCAGCGGCCATTGGCACGCAGGTCGCCACGAATCGCGGCGAGTCGCGCAATCACGCGAGCGACGTTCCCATCGAGGACCGCGAGTTTCTTGTTATAGGCGATGCTGAGAATGGCCGCTGCTGTGTACTCACCGATGCCGGAAAGCTTCAAGACTTCCGATGCAGTGTCAGGAAATGAGGAATGGTGCTGAGCAACGATCTGGCGAGCGGCTTTTTGCAAATTGCGCGCGCGGGAATAGTACCCCAGGCCGGCCCACAGGCGCAGCACATCCTCTTCGGGCGCGTTGGCGAGCGCTTTCACGTCGGGAAAGTGCGCAAGGAATCTTTCGTAGTAGGGAATTACTGCTGCTACCCGGGTTTGTTGCAACATGATTTCCGATAGCCAGATACGGTAGGGATCCTTGGTGCGGCGCCACGGAAGGTCGCGGCGGAATTGAGCGAACCACGCGAGCAGTTTCGTTCGAAAACGACCGAGTGGCGGCCCCGTCAGCATAGGAGCCATAGTGTCGCACAGAATTTCGAGCAGGGAATGGTCAGATGCGGGCAGTGTCGAGTGGGAGCTCTTCGGCAAAGACGACGTAAGAGGAATTCCAGATGCCGACAGGGATGGAGCCTCGAGGCTGCGCCGTCACAATCAACTTGAACGACTCCGGGTCGGCAGCAAGCTCCGAGAGTTGATCATTGTTGGGTGAGGGCGCCACAGGCTGGATCGTCGCTAGGTGGCGTAATACGGAAAAGATATTCTCCGACGCCGGAGCCAATGGGACCTCAACGCCTGTACTGCGATACTGCAAAAGCGCTCCACGTTCGTGGAAACTCCATGCCACCGCGGCGCAAAGCGAAACCGCCAACTCAAACCGTTCTTCATCTTGAGGCGTCGCGCCCGGAGCGGCGGCGGCGCTGCGCGGATCGAAAACCAAAAGAACCTGGCAATCGTCTTCGCGGGCGAATTCCCGCACCATCAGCGAGCCAATGCGTGCGGACGCCTTCCAGTGCACGTGGCGCGCACTGTCATTCGGCAGATATCCGCGTAAGGCATACAAATCCTGGCCCCGGCCCTTGGCGAGGCTTTCGATAGCGCCCTGAATCGCAGGAAGCACATCCAAGAACTCCGGCGTGGCCTCCACCGATGGATAGACCAGGGCTTCAGACTTCAAATTAAGCCGGCGAGCCTTTTGCAAGAATCCAAAAGGGAAGCGCGTCACGATCTTTAGCGCTTCCTGCTGGTAGATCCCTCGGCGAGGAAAGCGCAGCGGGACGGAAAGCTTCGCGGAGTCGTGCCTGGGCACGTAGGGAAAATAAACCGGTGTAGCGAGGAGGGGGGGCTCGGCTTGCTCCTTCTTCTTGACGCCTTCCACGCGCAGAGAGAAAGAGGGCAGCGTTTGCTTCTCGTTCTTCAGCTCGACACTCCCGCGAACGGTTTGCCTGGCAAAGATGTGTTCCGGCAATTCCAGCCGTGCTTCGACGCCGGTTAGCGTGACGGAAGAGAGAATTCCCGACATCAGGATGCTGGAGATCAGGCAAGCGAGGATCAGGAAGAGCAGGTTATTGCCTGTGTTGACAGCGGCAAGCGAAACCAGAACGATTCCTGCGAGATAAATCCACCCTTCCCGGGTGATGCGGAATTCCATGCGATAGCCGATCCAACGCAGCGGAGTGCGTCGCGCAAGAATCGGCACCATTGTCAGCGCGACCCAGCCGGCAACCACTAGGGCGGCCATGGCGGTCACATTGGCTAAAACCAGGTTCCCGAGTCGCGTTGCCGCTCCGGAATAGAGCGCCAGGACGAAGGCCACCGCGAGCGCCGCCATGGACAAGAAAAACGCGCGCACTCCCGGGTGATCGGCTTTCTCCCAGAGATTCGCTAGCCTGGACTGGAGTTTCACAGCGGTACGCGAACGGATTCCACGATTTCCCGCAGCACGCTTTCGGTGGTCTCCGATTTCTTTTGCAGCGACGCATGGCGCGTACTCGCCACGACGCGGTGAGAAAAGACGGAAACGGCGAGCTGCTTGAAATCGTCGGGCAAGCAGTAATCGCGGCCTTCCAGGAAAGCGCGGGCCTGCGCCGCGCGCTGCAGCATGAGCGTGCCACGCGGGCTGACGCCGAGCGCCAATTGATCGCTCTTACGGGTGCGATTCACGATTTCGAGGGCGTAGTCGTGCAAGCTGCTGTCGACCTTGATATGCGCGACCTGTTCCTGCATGGTCAGCACGTCCTCGACGTTGGCGACCGGCTCCATGGTCGAGATGGGATCTTCGGTGGCGCGGCTGCGCAGAATCTGCCGCTCGGTTTCGTGCGAGGGATATCCCATTTTGATGCGCATCAGGAAGCGGTCGAGTTGCGACTCGGGCAGAGGATACGTTCCATGATGTTCGACCGGATTCTGCGTGGCGATCACCAGGAACGGTTGAGGCAGCGGAAGCGTGCGGCCGTCCACGGTGACCTGCGCCTCGTTCATGGCTTCAAGAAGTGCCGACTGCGTGCGCGGTGTCGTGCGGTTAATTTCGTCGGCCAGTACGACGTTGGCGAAGATCGGTCCCTGGCGAAACTCGAAGTCGCGTGTTTCCGGGTTGTACACGCTCACACCGAGCACGTCGCTGGGCAACAGATCGGAAGTGAACTGGATTCTTTGGAAGGTGCAGTGGAAGGATTTGGCCAGCGCCTGCGCCAGGGTGGTCTTGCCAACGCCCGGTACATCTTCAATCAGCAGGTGCCCGCGAGCCAATAACGTGACCAGCGCGAGCTGGATGACGTCTTCCTTGCCATAGATCGCGCGCGCGATGGAGCGCTGGAGCTGCGTCACCACTTGCGAGGTTATCGTGGCCATTGGTTGAAAACCGACTCTCTTCCTGTTACAAATAGACGAAGACGCCGTTTCGTACGTTTCCTGCGCGAAGAACGGCGTTTCCCCGTTTCGACGGGCGATTAGCTCAGCGGTTAGAGCGCTCGCCTCACACGCGAGAGGTCAAAGGTTCAAATCCTTTATCGCCCACCATCCTCACTGATTTTCCCACAGTTCGCCTCCGGGGTCGCTCGTACGCGTCCGGCTTTTGTGTTGAATCTGCTATTTAGCCGAAGGGGCAGGCATCGACTCTAGCCAAGTGAGAACCGCGGCCTGCAGGGCAATACGGTGATCGGAGAAAACGTGGTCCGTATCTGCAAGTATTTCAGTGACATGCGTGCCACCAGCCTTGCGCGCCGCCTCCGCCAATGCCTGGTTGTCGCCGGTGTTTCCGTCTTTTGCCTCTAGCACTAGCAAAGCCCGGCTCTTCAGCGCTTCTGCGTATCCGACATAGTTCCACTCGACGCTGTGATCGTTCGCTTCCTTCCGTAATCCTTCTGCCGTGCTCCCTGCCAAGCGCGGCGAAGCGCTCTTGAATGTAGTCGAAGGCGCGCGCAACGATGACGGTCCCAGATTCCAAGCTGCGATGGCAGCCACGCCACCTACCTCGCTGTTGCGGGCAGCGGTATACAGTGCTAGAAATCCGCCCATGCTGTGACCGATCAAGACGATTCGCGCCGGATCCGTACGGTACTTCTTCGCATTCGCCTGGTTACGCAAGAAATCCAATGCGGCTTGCGTGTCTTCGATCGCATGTGTGAACGAAAACTCGCCTTCGCTACCCCACGATCCGCGGTAGTGCGGAATCAGGACGTTCCAGCCCGCCCGCCGTATGGCATAGGCAAGATCCAGGTTTTTTTCGTTGCCTGGGAATCCGTGAAGCAGCAGAACCGCAGGGTGAGGCCCCACGCCGGACGCCAGGTACATCACCGCGTTCAAGCGCGCCCCATGGCTCGAAACGTCCGGCGCCTCCATCGCCGCGGGAAATTCCTTGTCCGCGGGCGGATCGGTCGCGATCGCCTGTGGAACTTGCTGGCCGGACGCGGCGACCACCCACACCCAGACGAATGCGCCAAGCACACTTGTTCTGAATCCACATTGGATTTTCATCGGGCAATTTTGAGGCAACTCTGCCCTCTTGTATAGTGGCGGCATGCAGACCTTCCTTCGAGCCGTGGAGTTCCTGGCCATCAGTTTGTGGCTGGGTTCAGACGCATTCTTGAGTTTTGTTGTGGCGCCAGGCGCTTTCGCATTGCTCGGAAATCGTGATGCCGCGGGCATGCTGGTCGGCTTTTCACTGGCGCGTTTGCACTTCGCCGGAATCTTTCTTGGGTTGATCTTTCTGGTGGCCCGGCTTGTGCGTACTCGGGATTTCGCCAGCTTCACGACCGCAGCGGCGCTGACCGTCGTTTTGATGGTGGCGCTCACGGCACTGTCGCAATTCACGGTTAGCAACCGGATGGAAAATCTCAAGCGGCAGATGGTGTCCGTGCAAAACACGCCGGAGAACGATCCGCTGCGGGTGGAATTCAACCGGCTACATCACGTGTCGGTGGCGTACGAAACCGGTGTTTTGCTTCTAGGATTTGCCGCGATGGTGTTGCTGGTCAGGGAATCAGTCACGCGCCCTTAGCTCTGAGCGCCGCCTTATCGCTCACACTAAAATGGCGTTACTTGCGTTTTGCGGCGTTCCGTCTGCGAGGCTTGCGGGCGCGAATCTTGTTGGTGACTTTGTAGCCGGCACGTTCGAACGCTCGCCACATATACCAGCTGGCTACGGTCCGGTACGGGCGCCAGCGCTCTCCGAATTTCAGTAGCTCCTGCGGCTTGGGCATGTGTTTCTTGCCATACGCCACAGACCATCCCTTTTTCACGCCTAGATCGTGGATCGGCAGTACATCCGGCCGGCCCAACCGGAAGATCAAAAACATTTCGACGGTCCAGGCACCGATGCCTCGCACGGACACCAGCCGCTTCACCAGTTCGTCGTCGGAGAGTAGCAGTGCTTCGTCGTGGGTTGGCACGATGCCTTGCATTGCTTTCCGGGCGAGATCCTTCATCGCCAGCACCTTCGCCCCCGACAGGCCCGCTTTTCGCAATTTTCGCGATGGTATCTTCAGCATTTTTTCCGGCGTTGGAGGCCGCCCATTTTCTCCGAGCGCCCTGATTCGCCCGAAGATTGTCGCGGCGGCTTTGCCGGAAATCGACTGGTACGCAATGGCCTCCATCAGCACTTCGTAAGGCGATTGGCCCTCGTCCCCGTCAATCTGGAAAGCCCGCGTTTCCGCGACGAGACTCTTGATGCATTCGTCCCGCTCGCACAAATGCTGGAGCGCCTGTTGCAGGTCGAAAGCCAGATTCATTGCCGGAGTGTTCGTGCCCATAATCAGCGAAAGACCTTAGCATGATCGCGCAGAGTTGGTAAGCCCGTGCAAGCCAGTGATTCTTCATGGCTATGCTAAGATTTAGTGTTCGAAACCACAGAAAATAGGCGTCCGTCGCGCGGGCAAACGGCCGAGCAGGTCCGTTCCGCAAGCAACGGACGAGGAAATCGCATGCAAACGGGAATTATCGGATTGCCGCAAGTCGGCAAGACAACACTTTTTCGCATTCTGACCAGAGCGCAGGTGGATGCGAAGGGCGCTCAAGCTACGCACGTGGGCGTCGCCAAAGTGCCGGAGCCGCGCCTGCTGGAGCTGGCCAAGCTTTACAACCCCAAAAAGATCACTTACGCAAACGTGCAGTATGTGGACATGGCCGGCGTGCAGAAGGAACGCATGCGCGAGAGCCTGGCGTCGTTGAGAGACGTGGATGCGATTGCGCACGTCATTCGTGTCTTCGATGACCCTAGCGTGCCGCACTCCGAAGGCGCCATCGACCCGCTCCGCGATGCTACGAACCTGGATTTGGAGTTGATTCTATCGGACCACGAGCAGATCACCAAACGCCTCGAGCGTGTTGAAAAAGACTTGAAGAAGCAGAAAAATCCAACGCTGGAGCTGGAAAGAACGGTGTTGGAGAAGTGCAAGGCACACCTCGAAGCGGAAAAGCCTTTGCGCGAGCTCGATCTGACTCCCGAAGAACGCAAGCCGATCAGCGGGTTCCTGTTCTTGTCGCAGCGACCCATGCTCTACGTGCTGAATCTGGGCGATGACGAAGCGGGCGAGATGGACAGGGCCATCGAAAAGCACAAACTGTCTGCACTGCAGGGCCGGCCGAACACCGCTGTGGTGGCCGTTTGCGGACGGCTGGAATCCGAACTTGCGGAGATGGACGAGAAGGAAGCCGCGGAGTTGCTTTCTTCCTACGGATTGAAGGAGCCAGGGCTCAATCGCCTCATCCGAGCGACCTATGACTTGATGGGCTTCATCTCATTCTTCACGGCCGGCGAGCCGGAAGTCCGCGCGTGGACGATTCGCAAAGGCGCGACTGCTGTCAAAGCTGCCGGCGAAATTCACAGCGACATTGAAAAAGGCTTCATTCGCGCGGAAGTCGTCCGTTGCGAAGATCTTTTGGCTGCCGGAAGCATCCACGCCGCCAAGGAAAAAGCGCAGGTGCGGCTGGAAGGGAAGGAGTACATCGTTCAGGAAGGCGATGTTATTCTCTTCCGCCATAGCGGGTAAAGATGAAGCAAAGACGTAAGGAAGTAATGAGGTAAAGAAAAAGAGTAGCATTGCGGAATTTGGATCATTAATTCTCTGCATCGTTACCTTCATTACCTCCTCTTCTCTGATGACTCACGAACTTTCATTTCGCATTGCGCTTGCTGCACTTCTCGGACTCGTCGCCGCGGCCGGCAACGTGATCGGCGGGTATTTCGTGGTGCGTCGCGAATGGCCGAGGAAGTATCTGGAATATTTTGTCGCGCTAGGCGCGGGTTATATGCTGAGCGTCGCGTTCGTTGAGGTCATTCCCGAGTCGATCCATCTGGCGGGCGAACGCGCGCTGATGTTTGTTCTCATCGGCTACTTTCTGATCCACCTGTTCGAACATACATTGGCGCCCCACTTTCACTTCGGGGAGGAAACGCACACGGACCATGTGCACGGCTTCCATGCGCGAAACACCGTGCTGCTGGGGCTGGCGATCCACACGTTTTTCGACGGCGTGGCGATTGCTGCCGGCTTCCTGGTTTCCACTTGGCTCGGCCTGGTGATTTTCGTCGCGGTGTTTCTGCACAAACTGCCGGAAGGGTTCACGGTGGCTTCGGTGGTCCTGGCCAGTGGCAAAGGAAAGGCCAGCGCGATCCGGGCTGCCGCCCTGCTGGGGGGCGCGACTCTTGCCGGCGTTCTGCTGACCAGCCAGCTGCAATCACAGCTTCGATACGCTTTGCCGCTGGCGGGAGGGGTGACGGTCTACGTGGCCGCAACCGACCTGCTGCCAGAGGTAAATCGCGAGCCCAATTGGCGGATGGCGCTGCTGGTGTTCGTGGGTGTCGCCACGCTATTGATTCTACGGAGCTTATTCCACGTGTGAGGTGGCCTTATCTTTCCCGCTTCCTTCCCACAAGCTGCAACTTTTTGAGAACAAACGTGTTTGGTACAGTGTGGGTGCTATGGCCAGGACCGACGTCCAACTGATGCTGGACGTGAAAGCTGGTGACGAAGCTTCCTTCGAGCTTCTGTTACACCGCTATCGCACGCCACTTGTCAATTTCCTGTACCGGATGGTGCGCAGCCGGGAGCAGGCGGAAGATCTCGCCCAGGAAGTGTTCCTAAGGGTTTACCGCGCTCGAGCGGAGTACGTGCCGAGCGCCAAGTTTACCACCTGGCTCTTCCGCATCGCGACCAATCTGGCGCTGAACTCGGTGCGCGATCATCGGTACGAGAAGTTGAATGTTTCGATCGACGCGCCGATCACCACGGACGCCGAAGACGGCGACGAGAGGACGCTGGATGTTCCGGAGAAGCACCCGAACATCGAGCAGCACCTCGTCGAAGACGCGCGGCGCAAGATGATTCGTCACGCCATCGACAAGCTGCCGGAAAAGCAGCGAGCCGCGGTCCTGCTCCACAAATATCAGGAGCTGGATTACGCGGAGATTGCCAAAATTCTCGCTTGCTCGGAGAGCGCATTGAAATCGCTGCTCTTCCGGGCGTATGAAACGCTGCGAGTGGAACTAGCCCCGCTTGTGGCGCAGCAGTTGCGAAACCCAGGGTAGGGAAAGCAGGAAGTTATGAGCTGTGAAAAAATTGCGAGCCGGATGCTCGGTTACATCGATGGACGGCTCAAGGAAAGCGAGCGGGTGGAAGTCGAGAAGCATCTCGCTTCGTGCTCTCCTTGTGCGTTGCGTGTGGAAGAGTTTCGCGCGGTGTCCGGGCTGCTGGATGAATTGCCGGTGATTGAACCTTCACCGGAGTTTGACACACGTGTGCATGCGCTGGTGGCCGCCGAGCCGGTCAAGAAGGATTGGTGGGCGTGGCTGCGCGTGCCGCCACGGATTGCATTGGTGGCCTCGGCGTTGCTGGTTGCCGCGTTGTGGTTGGGGTTCTATGGTCCGGGCCAGAAGCAGAACTTGCCCTGGAACGGCAATACTCAGGTTGCGGATGAGCAGATGATGCAGGATTTGCCGGTGCTGGAAGATCACGACGTGCTGGCAAACTTCGAGCCGTTGAAGGAATTGCCGCCGCCGGCGCAGAATCCGACCGACGACGATGAGGACAATTCGCAGCAGCAGATGTGAGAAAAGGACGAAGCAAAGGGGTAATGAGGTAAGG
>Ga0335080_10004428_pt1 | contig 14295 bp, 12 predicted proteins | sample Lox_Sample_34_FD_206720 | JGI IMG/M metagenome (GOLD analysis project Ga0335080, IMG submission 206720) | Soil microbial communities from Loxahatchee National Wildlife Refuge, Florida, United States - Lox_Sample_3.4 | ecosystem: Environmental > Terrestrial > Soil > Wetlands | place: USA... | reverse complement strand
GTTGAGAAAGATCGGTATTCCCGGCGCGAATTTGTTTGGCAGTGATGTGAATCGAGTCCGCGGCGACCCGCACTCCGGACACGATGTTCGAGAGGCTGTCGGCCATATCGTCCAGCGAATTCAGCAGCTGCCCGGTTTCATCGGCGTGGCGGCTGCGGATGCGGCTGGACAAATCCCCCGACGCAACCTTTTTCGCGTAACCTACAGCGCGCGTCATCCGACGGCCGATAGTGCGCTTGAGAGTCAAATAGAGCAGCCATGACAAGGCCAGCGCAATGAGGACGGTGCCGATGAACAGCTCCCCGCGCAGAACATTACTGACCTCGAACACCTCTCTGACCGGAGTCTCGCCGATGATCAGCCAGTTCCACGCCGGGAAGAAGGAGTACACCGCGATCATCTCTTCCGAACTTCGCGCTTCGGTCGAAGGTGCAGCGTAGCGCACGACGCCCTGCTTCTTATCCAGCATCTCGCGTACCACTTCGTGCCCGCTGGCATCTTTGTAGCCAAGCAGATTCGAGCCTTCGGCTTTGGGGTGGACAATGACCGTGCCGAGGTTCGCGCCCGGACGCACATCGAGAACGTAGAAGAAGCCTGTCTGGCGCAACTTGACACCGCGAATCTTCTGCTTCAGCACTTCCATGTCTTGGCTGATATCGATGCCCACGTAGAGCACGCCTATCACCTGTCCATCGCCGTCGCGGATCGGCTCGTAGCTGGTCATGTAGTTGCGGCCGAAAAGCACTGCCGGCCCATGATAGCCTCGCCCCTCCAGCAGCTGTTTGTAGCCCGGATGCTCGTGGTCGAGCACAGTGCCTATCGCGCGCGAGCCATCCTCTTTCTTAAGCGAAGTGGCGATGCGGACGAAGTCGCGACCGTTGCGTGCAAACACGGTCGCGGTTGCTCCGCTGCGAGCGGTGAATGCGTCGACGCGGTCGAAATTGAGATTGATGCGCTCCGCACCGGCGCGCAGCACCGGCGTGCTCAGCTCGCCGATCTTGACCGTAGCGCCGCGGTCGAGCTCGATGCGCTCAGGGAAGTAGCCAGCGAATTCCTTGGCTACGCGTCCGACATCCTTGTCCAGGGCGCCGTCGAATACCTGTATCAGATCCTGCATCTGACGGCCGGTCGAGCTCAGCTCGTCCATTGCCTCGCGGTCGAGGTAGCGTGTCATCGTCATGCTCATCAGCAGGGCGAGCACGCCAAAGGCAGCAAGCACCAGCGCGCTTGCGGTCAGGGCGAATTTCGCGCCGATGGACAACTTCGAAAAGCTCTTGAACATATCGCACCTTTGCTCGGTGAGTCGCCAGCGGGTTGTCGAGATGGTCGATCCCCGGATCAGTCGGTCGTCGCAAGCCAGAAGCTTGCCAGGACAGCGCTTCGAACCCGGTTCACGTTGGGCATTGCGTCGGGCTGGCGCTGTCGGCGGTGCGCCGGGTACGCACTGCCTCCAACACACGCTCTGCCATGTTGTAAATCGACGCCACTTCGTCCACCGCCCTCAAGGCGATCGCCTCACGCGGCATGCCGAAGACCACGCTGGTCGCCTCGTCTTGCGCCAGGGTGTAGGCCCCGGCTCGTCTCATACGCAGCAGGCCGGCAGCTCCGTCTTTTCCCATTCCGGTGAGGATGACGCCCACGGCCCGGCTGCCGAGGGTGCTGGCGACGGAGTCGAACAGTACATCGACGGAGGGCCGATGTAAGTTGACCGGTGCGTCGGCAGACACGCGCAGAACAAAGCGCCCCTGGTCACTGCCCGGGCTCACTCGCAGATGCCGCCCTCCGGGTGCGACGTACACGTGCCCTGCCCGCACCGGCTGGTTGTTCACGGCTTCCTGAACCCGGATCTGGCACAGCCCGTTGAGTCGTTCGGCGAACAGACGTGTGAAGTATTCCGGCATATGTTGCGCGACCAGCACAGCCGGGGCGTCGGCTGGGAATTGCGTCAGCATCGCGCGCAGGGCCTCGGTTCCGCCGGTAGAAGCGCCGACCGCAACCACCCTGTCCAAGCGATCGTTCTGCGTGCCGCGTGCACCCTTGACCGCGGCTCGTGCCGCAGGGGCGTATGTCGGAGCGGGGCGACCTGGCTGGACGCGAGCCATGCAGGCAGCGCGGATTTTCTCGGCCACTGTATCCCGATAGTCTTCTCCTAAGCGATCGCTGAGCCGGGGTTTGGGGACGAAGTCGACTGCACCCAGCTCCAGGGCCTGCAGCGTTATCGCGGACCCATCCTGCGTGTGTGCGGAGATCATGATCACCGGCATGGGACGGGCACGCATCAGCTTCTCGAGAAACTGAAGCCCACTCATGTGCGGCATCTCCACGTCCAGGGTCAGCACGTCGGGGTTGAGCTCATCGATCAGGGCACGCGCCTGATACGGGTCCTCGGCCACGCCGACCACGCGCATATCAGAGTGACTGTCGATGATGTCGACCAAAATTTCGCGGACCAGCCGGGAATCGTCGACCACGAGCACGCGGATGGTCACTTGAACAACTCCACTTTCCCGCTTAGATCGACGAGCATCAGCTGGCGGCTGTAATCGAGTTCGCGGGCCAGTACGGTATCGTTGTGCAATTGGCGCAGCTTCTTGACCATAACGCGCCCGCTGGAAGGAAAAAAGTAAATCTTGCGTGCACATTCATCCAGCAGATCCTTGGCCGCTACCTGGATGCCCTCTTTACCCAGGTAGTCGACAATGAAGCGCGCATTACTCTCGCCAACCCCGGCGGCTCGAAGGTCGGGGATGACGCTGCCGCCGCCGAACACTTTCGCCTCCATGGTTTGCTTGCGCGCTCCCTGCCGCAACAGGCGATTGATGAGGACCTCCATGGCAAACGTCCCGTAGCGCGCAGAGCGGCTGGCCGGGCTTACGTCCCCGACCGATTGCGGCAGTAAAAAATGGTTCATGCCGCCAACCCCCGCGACCGGGTCGCGGATGCAGGCAGCGACGCAGGAGCCGAGCACGGTGGCGAGCACAATGTCGCGGTCTGTGACGAAGTATTGGCCCGGGAAGATTTTGGCGACTTCGGTGTTGAGCCGCGCGTCGAAGTAGATGGAGGGCTCGCCGGCGTCCCCACTGGTCCCGGTCCACATCTGCGTCAGGCTGGTCGCGAGCGTGATACGGAGCAGATGGTCAGCCGCGTGGCCGCCGTGCAGTTGCCGCGATTGCGCGCTGGACTCATCTTCGTGCAGCTAGATCGCCGCTTCGACGTCGAATATTCCCAGCTCCTGGCTGGAGATCAGTCTCTCGATGTCGAGAAGGATCAGCATGTTTTCGCTCTTGGCTGCCAGCCCGATGACATACTCGACATTCACTGACGTAGCGAACTCCGGCGGAGGCTTGACGTCCTCCTCGGTCAACGCGACCACGTCGACGACCGCATCGGCCACAATCGCTACAAGGCGTTCATGGATGAGCAGCACGATCGCCACGGTGAATGGAGTGTAGAGCGCTTCCTTGAATCCGAACTTGATGCGCAGGTCGATTACCGGTGCGATCAAGCCACGCAGATTGATCACTCCTCTTATGTATTCAGGTGCACCTGGCAGCTTGGTCACGGCGTCGAACACGCGGATCTCCTGCACCTTGAGGATGTCTATGGCGTAGTCTTCGTCACCCAGACGGAAAGCGAGAAATTCGCGTGTCGGCACAGCTACAGCGGATGCACGAGCGGTAGTAGATGACAGGTTCTGCATGTGGGGACCTCAGTCTTCAGTCACCCCTGGGCTGCAACCAGGGTTTCCAGGTTCTTCATCGGCGCCAGCCCGACGCGCATCAATGCGCTCACGTCGAGGATCAAAGCCACTCGACCGTTGCCGAGAACGGTGGCGCCAGCGATACCCGGCACGCGCCGGTAGTTTGTCTCGAGGCTTTTTATAACCACCTGTTGTTGGCCCAGCAGGCGATCGACCGCAAGCGCTGCGCGCCGTCCGTCGGCTTCGACGATCATTGCAATTGCGGCGTCCGTCCGCGCTGCTTCGCGTCGGATGCGCAGCAGGGGCTCGAGGTCGAGAACCGGGACGTAGCTCTCGCGTACCTGAACGACCTGGGGACCGCTGGTGATGGACTTGATTTGCCCGGGGTGAGTCAAGAATGCTTCCGATATGGAGGACAGCGGGACGATGAAGCTTTCACCTCCGATCTCGACAGTCATGCCGTCGAGGATGGCGAGCGTAAGCGGCAGGTGGATCGAGATCGTGGTGCCCTCGCCGCGAGTCGAGCGTACGTCGATGTGGCCGCTCAGTGCGCGGATATTGCGCTTGACCACATCCATGCCGACGCCTCGCCCTGAAACGTCGCTCACCTCTTCGGCTGTGGTAAACCCGGGCGCGAACACCAGTTGCCAGACCTCTTCGTCGCTCATCGCCGGGTGAATGCTCAGGCCGCGTTCTTCGGCTTTGCCCAGGATCCTCTCGCGGTCGAAGCCGGCGCCATCGTCCTCGACCTCGACGAGAATGCCGCCGCCGCGATGCACTGCGCGCAGCTGCACCGTACCGCGGCGATTTTTGCCCGCGGCCTCGCGCAAGCCGGGCGGCTCGATTCCATGGTCCAGGCTGTTGCGCACGAGATGCATGAGAGGGTCTGCGAGCTTCTCGATCAGCTCCTTGTCCAGTTCGGTCTCGCCCCCATGCATGACCAGCTCAACGTCCTTCGAAAGCTTGTGCGCGAGGTCGCGTATCAGGCGAGGCATCCGCGAGAAGAGGAAGTCTAGAGGTAGCAACCGGATGTCCATCACCGCCTCTTGCAGGTCGCGCGTCTGTCTTCCCACATACGCGACGCTGTCCCGTAGTCCGGCGTCCTGAACCGCGGCGCTGCTTTGTGCCGCCTCCGCCAGCATGGACTGCGCGATCACCAGCTCGCCCACCAAATTGAGCAGCCGATCGACCTTGTCGACGTCGACGCGGATCGAGGAGCGGTCGAAGTACATCCGGTCGTTGGCACGACGACCAAAGCCGGAGTGATTGGGGTCATGATCGACGGAGCGTCTGCCTAGTGCACTGGTATCGAACACTCCGGTTTGCGTGGCAGAGGCCGCATAAGGGCTATCCAATGTGTAGCCGCCGGGCTCTTCCGTAAACAGGCCGAATGCAGTTGTTTCTGCTCTGCCGGTGCGCTTGGCCGATGCGGGGCTTGCTGGTGTGACTGGCCGCGGCGAACCCTGTTGGCGCTCGACACGCACGTTGTCGGTGCCCAGCAGCGACACGAGCTTCGCGCGGACCGCCTGCTGTCGCTCGGGCGTCAGGAGAAACAACGAAAAGGTCGGAACGCCGCTCGCGCTGCTGGCCTGAACGTCCTCCACGCGCCCGAGGGTGCCGAGTTCCGCGTACAACTCGGCAAGCGGGAGCGCAGTGATCCCTTTCTCCGCAGGCAGCTGAACTTCTACACGGAAGCGGGCGCTGCGCCCCGTTTCCTGCGCGGGATCATCGAGGGCTGCGGGAGGAATGCCATCAGCTTGCGCGAGTTGGGTGAGGCGTTCGTACACGGCCAGCAGCGCGGCTGGGTCCACATCGGTTGCGTCCTTGAGACAGCGCAACTCCTCGCGCACAGCGTCGCAAGCGTCGAGAAGCAACGAGACCACGTCATGGGTTGGCCGCAACTCCTCCTTGCGAATATGGTCGAGGATGGTTTCGATCCGGTGCATCACTTCGGCCAAACGTGTAGCCCCGAAGATTGTGCTGTTCCCCTTTACCGAATGCGCAGCGCGAAAGATAGAGTTCAGCGCCTCGGGGTCGGGCGCGCGCAGGTCCAAACGCAGGAGATGTCCTTCCATCGCGGCCAAGTGTTCCTCCGTCTCTTGGAAGAACATAGGCAGGAAGCGGGTCAAGTCCACGCCTGCAGGCTGTCCTGTTCGATTGGTGCGCGGCATAGCGGGGGGCGCGCTCGTTCAGCGCGTCACTTTCTCCACGACTTCGATCAGCTTGTTGGGATCGAACGGCTTCACCAACCAGCCAGTCGCTCCGGCGGAACGACCTTCCTCCTTCATATTGTCGGAGCTCTCGGTGGTGAGCAGCAGGATCGGGATCCCTTTGTACTGCGGCAGAGCGCGCAGCGCTTTGACCAATGTGATGCCGTCCATCTTCGGCATGCTTTGGTCGGTGATGACTAGATCGACCTGATTGCCCAACGCCTTCTGCAGCCCGTCCATACCGTCCTCGGCCTCGATCACCCGATGACCCGCGGACTTCAGGACGTAGGCCAGCATCTCGCGGATGGCGGCCGAATCGTCTACGGTGAGGACCAGCTTTCTCATGGCGGATCTGCGTTCCATTAATACATCGGTGAGCGGACAGGTTTTGCGCTAGAAGAGATCGATTCCGCCGGCCTGCGTGTCCCATTGCCGGACGCGGCTGTCGCCGCAAGATTCCAGAGCCGCCACTGCTTCGAGGAATGCGCGTTTCTCCCCGGCGAGCTGTGACGCCTGCGTTTTGGGATCGGTGCTCTGCGCGCTGATTGCTTGGATCAACCGCTGCAATCTTTGCGAGACCAGGAGTAGACCGTCCACGCGTTGCTCGGTCGTAGCGACTAGTTGCCCCACCAGGTCCGAGAACTGCAAATGCTGAGAAGCGGCCAGTAAGCTCTGTTGAACTCGGGTTGCGGCCTCGTCTTCTCCCAGCCCGGACAGCGCGCGGGTGGCAGCATGAAAGCTATCCAGGAGCTTGCGAGTCGCATCAGCCAGCAACAGTTGCGTCTGTTCGAGCTCCTGGTGGGCGGCCTTGCACTGTAGATTGAGCGCGGCTCCGGCGCGGCCAACCAACTGTTCCAGCTCGTCGTTGGCAGCGCGTGGAATCGCCGTCGTGGTCTCGTTTCCGTCTGCTCGTTGCCGCCTCATACGCTGTTTCTCTCTGTCTTGCCTCTAGAACAGCGTGATGCTGCGCTCGACAAGCAGTTCGGAAAGGCGCGTATCGCAGGCGATCAGCCGATCAGCGATAGCCTCCAGGAAGGCGTCACTGAAACGACGCACGCATTTGTCGGTCGAGCGGGCGAGTTGAATCGGGTCGACCTTGGCCACGGTAATGTCGGTAACGGCGGAAACGGTGATGGCGCTCTTGACCTTGTTGCGCGACAAAAAGGCGGTCTCTCCCAGGCAATGACCAGGGTCGACAACCCGCAACAGCGTGCCGTTCTTGGCCACTCGCGCCTGCCCGCGCACCAGCACGTAGAAGCCATGATTGCCCTGCTGCTCGGCGATAAGGACGGTGTCGGCCGGGTGTCTCTGCCAGGTGGAAAAGCGCAGTACTTCCTGCAGATCATCTTCCTCGAAACCGGTAAAGAAGCTCAGTCCCTTCAGAGCCTGCAGCTTGTCGACCTCGGTCGAGAGCTCGACATTCGAGACCGTGCGGCCCGAGAACGGCGCGAGAGCATCGGCAAACTCGCGCCATGACGCAAAGCGCTCCGCCGGGTTCTTGGCTGTTGCCCGCGTGAAAACTACATCGAGAGCTTCGGGAACGCCGGGTCGCCGTGCGCTTGGAGCTTGCGGCTTGGCTCGCAGAATCTGCTCGACGATCCCATAGTGCGTCGACGCAGTGAACGCGAGAGTGCCCGTCAGCATTTTGTACAACATCATGCCGAGCGAAAACATGTCGCTGCGGGAGGTAAGTGTCTCGCCCTGGATCTGCTCCGGCGACATGTAGGCTGGAGACCCCACGCCGTCAACCTGCGACATACGCACGTTTTCCGCGCTGAGCGCCGAGCCGAAGTCCGAAACCTTCGGCTCGAGATTCTCGGACAGCAGGATGTTGTCGGGCTTGATGTCCCGGTGGATCACGCCGTGCTGTTCCGCGTAATCGAGCGCTCCACAGACGGTCTGGAGAATTTCAGCCACGCGCTTGAAGTCGAGGAGGCTCCCGGGTCGGCAGTACTTGTCCAGAGTCGAGCCGTGCACGTACTCCATTGCGATGTAGGCCCGGTTGTCGTCTACCGCCGAGTCGTAGATCTGTACGATGTTGGGATGGCGCAGCTTTTGCGCCAGCAACACTTCCGTCAGAAAGAACTTGCGGATCAGCGTGGCCTGCTCGGAGTCCGTCGACTGGTCGATGGAGAAGAGCTTGACCGCGACCTCGCGAGCAGTCGTCGGATCGTGCGCCAGATATACGCTGCTGGTGGTGCCGCTGCCGAGCAGGCGCACCACCTCGTACTTTCCGACCTTGCCGCCGGTCAGAGGTGTGCGTTTCTTTGCGTCTTCCGCTGTCGACGGGGCCAGGGCTTCCATTGGATTGGATTCGTTGCGGTCGGCGGGAGGGCAGCAAGAATTAAGCCAATACCCTGAAGAGGTCGAGATGCACGATTTCCATTTGGTACGTTGCTAAAACCGAAGAACCTCAGTAGGATCTCCCCTGCGCCGATTTGATCGTCAGCTTGCGGGCGCAATACAAATGCAGCTAAAGCGCGGACGAGCCCGTCCCAGCCTTAGCTGGACGGGCTTTTGTTTTTCAGGCGCGGTACCCAGGGCCTAACGTCCAAGTCCGGCCGAACTTGAGGCCAGTGGGCACGCCTGGAAATAGCGAGCCCGGTTACGCAGGAGCGAGCTGACCTGTGCAAAGGAGCTCCAGATCATGACTGATTTCGACACGCTGGCTGTGCGGGCGGGCATTCACCGCAGTCAGTTCAACGAACACGCCGAGGCGCTGTACCTGACGTCCAGTTTCGTGTTCGAGAACGCCGCCCAAGCGGCAGCGCGCTTCTCAGGTGAGGAGTCGGGCCCGGTTTACTCGCGCTATACCAACCCCACCGTCGACATGCTGCAAGAGCGCCTCGCCGCTCTCGAAGGTGCCGAATGCTGTGTGGCGACCGCTTCCGGCATGTCGGCCATCCTCGCCTGCGTGATGTGCTTCACTCGAAACGGCGACCATATCGTGGCTTCGCACGGCTTGTTCGGCGCTACTGTGCAACTGCTCAACAATTGGCTTCCACGTTTCGGAGTGACGACCAGCTTCGTCTCTCCCACCGACCTGAGCCAGTGGGAAGCGGCAACGAAACCCAACACGCGATTGTTGTTCTTGGAAACGCCGTCGAACCCGTTGACCGAGGTTTCCGACATCCCCGCGCTGAGTCGAGTCGCTCGCCGCGCCGGCGCACTGTTGGTGGTGGATAACTGCTTCTGCACTCCGGTGCTCCAGCGCCCGGTCGAGCTGGGCGCCGACGTCGTGATCCATTCTGCGACCAAATACTTGGATGGCCAGGGGCGAGTGATGGGCGGCGCCGTGCTTGGCAGGCGCGACCTGATTCACGAACCGCTCACGACTTTCCTGCGCAATGCTGGACCAACACTCAGCCCATTCAATGCATGGGTCATCCTCAAAGGCCTGGAAACGCTGAAGCTGCGTATGCTGGCGCAGAGCGCGAACGCACTGGCGTTGGCCGAGTGGCTGGAGCAGCACCCGGGAGTCGAACGTGTCCTGTATCCCGGTCTCAGCTCGCACCCTCAGTACGAGCTCGCACGCCGCCAGCAAGCTAGCGGCGGAGCTATCGTCTCGCTCATCGTCAAGGGCGGGCGCGAAGGTGCGTGGCGAGTGATCGACTCGACGCGACTCATGTCTATCACAGCCAATCTAGGAGACGTCAAGACGACGATCACGCATCCTGCCAGCACCACTCACGGGCGCCTGTCGCCGGCAGCGCGCGAGCAGGCCGGCATTGGCGAAGGGCTGCTTCGCGTTGCGGTGGGCCTGGAAGCCACGCTCGATCTTAGACAGGATCTGGAGAGGGGACTCGATAGCTGACCGGTCTAAAGCGCAATTTCGAATCCACTACGAGCGGCGGTCGCCCCATCGCCCTTCCAGGCGCCGTAGCTTGCGCGCCATCTCCGGCCCGAGGTACATCTGTGGATTGGAAGGGGCTTGGCCTTCCGCTTTTTCGCGTGCTGCGATGCTACGGCGCGCAGTCTCAAACGCGCCAGTGAAGGAAGATGTCCCGCGCAACGCCTCATCGAAATAGGCCTTGCCGAAGTACGTGAAATCCGATTCGGCACCGCAGCCAAAAGACATGTGACGCGCGTCTGCCGCCGTGATGACCAGCGTGCGGTCATCCTTCAGGGGATCGATGAAACCGCCGGCGTAGCAGGCTGAGACCACGACGATCCGCCATTTAATCCCCGCACGGTCAAGCATTGCGCGCAACGTTCCCGCCTCCAGGTCACGGAGGCGCAACGGCCAGAACTCCAGCGCGAACCGATGATCGTCCGACCCATGCGAGGTCAGATAGAGAAAAAGTACATCTTCGTCGCGATCCATGATCCTCCCGATGCGAACCAGCGTACGCTGCAGACTGGTGACGCTGGCGATCGGAGATTGAAGCGTCGTGCCGGGATTGTTGATCAAGCTGATGCTACGTCCAAGCGTGTCGAACCGTCGATCGAAAAGGTCTTTCACGACCTTAAGTTCATCACGAAAAACGTTCTCGGCTGCGTATCCGGCTACGCCTACGAAGTACACTTCCTCGATACCGCGACGACCGGGACGCAACGCAGCCAGGCTGCGTCTCAGAATATCGGGTTGCGCGTAAAAGGCTGCTTCGGATGCAACGGCGTAGGAATGTACTCCCTGGCCAGCTTCCGGCCATCCTTCCTCGTTCGCCATCCACAGCGGCGCAATCGATGCACGTGGTAGCAGTACCAACGGGATAGAGATCACCACTACGACGATCCCGCCTTCAACTAATCTCGCACGCAGTGTCCCGTGTGTCAGGCCCAGCGCTGCAAAGCCTGCCGCCAGGAGCCACCACAAGGGCGGTCCGGCGTAAAGCAGCACAAATGCGGGCTCGGGGACATCTGCCCACCCGAGATCCACCAGCAAGGTCAGGGCGGTACCAACCAGCGTGATCCACTGGCCAACAGCCAGTACCGCGATCGGTATCAGTAGAACAAGTCCACTGTCCTGGGCGCGCCGCGACACGATGTAGGCAGCAAGCAGCAGCGGGGGCAGGTAGAACAGCGCCCCCGGCAGACCCCAGGGGTTGAAGCGGCCTTCTAAGCCATATTCTGCGAGGTCGGAGGAGAGGCTAAGCGACAGGTAGATCAGCACCAGCGCTACGAGCTGTTCGACGCTGACGAAGAATGACTGCGGCGTGACCCGGCGGAACAGCGCCAACTGCAGTCCGCTGCGCAGGTTTTGCAGCAGGCCAGCACCAAGAGCCGAGGCCGCGTTCATAGATCCACGTTGTGTGGAGGAGGAGCATCGCGCGCAGCTCGCGCGCGTGTCAGGCCAGGTCTACCCGCGTGCACCCCTCGGGCCCGACGCGCAGGTACTGGCCGCGATGATACCAGTCCGCCAGAACCCAGCGCTCGCGAGATGTGCCGTCGACGACGACCACGTGACAGGCCGGGCGATGGGTGTGACCATGGATCATCCGCACGCAACCGCTTTCGCGGAAGGTCTGCTCCACCGCCGACGGGGTCACGTCCATGATCTCGCGCGGCTTATCCTGTTTGGTGCGCTCGCTCTTGAGGCGTCCGCGCTCGAACCAGGCGCGACGCAACCATAGTGGCTGCAGCATGAAGAGGCGTTGCACCCAACGGTTGTGGACGCGCCGCCGATATGCCTGGTAGCGCGCATCATCGGTGCACAAAGTGTCCCCATGCAGCAAGATGGTCGGCACTCCGTAGAGATCGACGATCGCCGAGTCCTCAAGGAGCTGCACCCCCGTGGCGCGGGCGAACCGCCCGAACAGCAAGAAGTCGCGGTTTCCGTGCATGAAGTAAACCGGCACCCCGGCTTTGCCCAAATCCCTCAAACCCGCTGCCACGCGTGCATTGAGCGGATCGCTGAGGTCGTCGTCGCCGGCCCAGTACTCGAACAGATCCCCAAGAATGTAGAGCGCCTGGGCCTGACGCGCGGGACCATGGAGGAATTCGAAGAAGGTGTCGGTAATGCCCGCTCGCTGGGGCGTTAGATGGAGATCCGAGATGAATGCGGTGAAGGGCACGGCGGTCGCGAAGCAGTGGGTGCGTGAGACGTGAAGAGGGCTACTGCGGGCGCGCCTGCGTCTTTCTTGCGCTTTCTGTGCTCTCGACCGTGAGCCTGAGTCGCCTAGACCACCTCGGCCTTCGCGATGACGACATCCTGGACCGGCACATCGCTGTGCATGCCGCGCGTGGTGGTCGCGACCTTCTTGATCTGATCGACCACGTCTTGCCCTTCCACCACACGCCCGAAAACGCAATAGCCAAACTCGCGCGCGTTGGGGCCGCGGAAATCTAGAAAGCCATTGTCCGTCACGTTGATGAAAAACTGACTGGAGGCGGAATGAGGATCCGGCGTGCGCGCCATCGCTACTGTGTAGGCCTGGTTCCGGAGCCCGTTCTGTGCCTCGTTCTTGATCGAGCCACGAGTGGGCTTCTGGTTCATTCCGGGTTCGAAGCCGCCGCCTTGAATCATAAAGCCATCGATCACGCGGTGAAAGATCGTGTTGCTGTAGAACCCACTATTCACGTAAGCCAAGAAGTTTTCCACCGTCGCTGGCGCCTTCTCGGTGTCCAGTTCCAGCGTGATAGCTCCGAAATTGGTATGCAGTCTGACCATCGATCGTCTCCCAAAGTCTCCTTCGCTGCCGGCCTGTGTCTCGCCCGCCGGCACTATCCCGCACCTTCGTACAAAATCTTCCAAGCCCCGGCTTCTTTGATCCAATACTGGCGTTTTCTCATCTTATTCGACAAATTATTGCTGCTGTAGTCCTGCAGGAATGTGACCACCGCAAGGTCGTCGCGTCCCGGGTACAAGAACACCGATGCTTCCGACAGGCGCACCTTGATCCAGTCCTTGCCAGCATTCACGCGGCGCTTTTGCGCCGACCACTGCGCCAGATTCGCATTCTCTGCGGCGAACGCACGCGAATAATGTTGCAGGTAGCGCCCTGCGTCGCGGCTTTCCCAATCCGCCCGCCAGGTATCGAGCTGGTCGGTCAGCGTGTCTCGGAGCGCTTCCCTGGTTTGAGGCGAGACCCAATCGACGTGGTCCGCGATGACTACCGGCGTGACTCCGATCTCTACTCGTTTGGCAAGCTCGTCCATATCCTCGTTGGTCAGGACGACGCAGCCGTCGCTGGCGCGCGGCGGACGGCTGTATGTATCTCGAGGCGTGCCGTGCAGCCAAATCCCGTGTCCGTTGCGCCCCTGGCGGGCATCCCATTCGTTGGGATAGCTGAGGGGAAAGGCACCGCTGCCATAGAACGGGTCCAGCTGGTTGCGCGTGAGCTGACCGGTGACGTGGTACACCCCGACCGGCGTTTTCTTGTCGCCCTCACGCAGCTTGTTGGTCCCGTTCTTGCCAACTGTAATATAGTAGTCAGCCAGATACCGTGGTTTGCCGTCTCTATTCTCAAACAAGTACAAAGTGGACTTGGCGGTGTCCACCACCAGGGCATAACGCTGCCCGGGTTGCAGCTGCAGCAGGTATTTCGGCACGCGGTCAGTCGGCGGCGGGACGGTATAGCGGGCCAGACGCGCGCGTGCTTCGTCGCGAAGATCGTTGAGCCGCTCGGCCGGGGCCGCCGCCGCTCCCATGATCGGGATCGGCCGTGCGCGCGCCATCAGCAGGTCGCCTTTGACCAGTTGGGCAAGGCGGAAGTCGGGTTTAACGGCGAGCAACGCGTCGACGCGCTCCAGCGCCGAGCTAAGGCGATTGTTCCGAATATCGATGAGCGTTTCCGCCAACATCGCTTCCGGCATCCGCAGCATGCGGGCGATTCGGGCTGGATGACTCATAGCCGACACGTCGCCGGCTAGGACGGCGGCAGCGAGCAATGGAAGAGCTACGGCGCGCACTCGCGCCCCGTGGCGCGAGGCGAGTTTCTGGATCACTTGTCGATTAGTTCCTGCTGGATCAACCAGCGGTCGCCGATGCGCACCACTTGCAGCGATTTGGTGCCGACAGACTTGAGGTTACCCGAGCTGTAACTTTGGCGGAAGGTGACGACCGCGTGGGTGTTATCGGTCAGCTTCACGCGAGGTGAAGATACGGTGACCTGGATTTTCTTGGGCTTGGCCAGCCGCTGCCGGCGCGCGGCTTCCCAGTCCTTGCGTCGCTCGCCATTCGGCGTTCGAAAATCGGGGGCGTAGTAACTCAAGTAAGTATCAGCATCGTTGTTCGACCAGGCGCGGGCCCAAGCGTCCAGCATTTTCACGATGCCATCCGTCGCATCGGCGTTGCTCGGCGCAGCTTCGGCAGCCTTCGCGACTGGGGGCTTGTCTGCAGGCACCTGTTCCGCGGCAGGCTTTGGGGTTGCCGGAACTTCGTCCGACGCGCGCCTCGCTCCCGGCGTCGGGATTGCGGCAGCATCCGGCTCTGCGCGGGCCAAG
>Ga0335080_10004427_pt1 | contig 14297 bp, 8 predicted proteins | sample Lox_Sample_34_FD_206720 | JGI IMG/M metagenome (GOLD analysis project Ga0335080, IMG submission 206720) | Soil microbial communities from Loxahatchee National Wildlife Refuge, Florida, United States - Lox_Sample_3.4 | ecosystem: Environmental > Terrestrial > Soil > Wetlands | place: USA: Florida... | reverse complement strand
ACTTTGGCCGAGCCGGCGCCGCGTTCGCAGGCGGTCTGGCTGCCGGCGTCAATGAGAATGAACCAGGGCCGTTGCGCGCGGGTGAGCGTGGCTTCCATGCGCTGGCGATAATACCAGCGATTCACGGCCGGCTTGCCGCCGGCATCGGCCACGCCGGTCACATGGGTGTCGGCGCGTCCGCCGAGTCGCTGCGCCACGCCCGGCAACACGCGCGCCCAGCGCGACGTCGCCGGAGCGACAACAATCGTGGCCTGGGCCGATTTGCAAATGGCTTCCGCCGCCGCCGCGTCGGAGGCGTAGCGCGACGTTGCAAAGTCCTTGCCAGCCACGCTGAAATATTTCGTGGCGGGACAGGCGGCGATGGAATCGGCAGCGGCCTGGACGCTTTCGCCGACAAGCCCCACGACGAGGCTGGAGCCGGCGAGCGATTTGTTCAGGGTGCGGGCGGCGCGAAGCGCCTCGCGGGCGGACTTGGCGAGCGAGCCGTCAGCTTCGGTGTGGGCGAGAAGTAAAATTGTTTCCATGGGTAAAGAGATGGGGTGTTGGAGTATTGGAGTGTTGGAGTGCTGGGATTCAGGAGCGGAGTTTCATTACCTCATTACTCCATTTCTCCATCACTCCGTTTGTTTCATTTCTTGATCCACTCGACGATTTCTTTCGCGATGTCGTCCGGCGATTTGTCCTTCACAATTTTGGTTTCGCGCAATTGTTTTGGGAGCGAGACGCTCGCGAAGCTCAAACCTTCGCCGGCCAATTTCACCGGTTTGGCCTTTTGCAGCGCGGGCATCACGGCGCGCATGTTCATCATGCCCACCTGCGGATTGTTTTTGGGTTCGGGCAGATTGCCGGTGGCCCAACCGAGCACGGCGGGCGGGCCGGCGCACTTTGAAATCTGATGTTTGCCGCCCTCGATGCGCTCCAGAATTTCCAGCGAGCCGTCGGCGGCAACTTTCAGTTCATCCACGCCCTGAAACTGGTCCACAATCCCCAATCGTTCGCCGACCATCTGCATGGTGGTGCCGGCGCCGCGTGACGCGGATTCCCAGCCGCCGAACACAAGCAGTTTGGATTTGTCGAGCCCGGGGATGGCTGAAATAGCCTCGGCGAGGGCGGCGGCGACTTCCGCGGCCTCGGTGAACCCGCTGGCCGGGCCGTCGAGGGCGACGAGTTCGAAGGGCACCTTTTGGGCGACGGTCATCATGACCTGTTGGAGCTTGGCCTTGGGGCCGAGGCTGACGAGCCAGACTTTGGAGCCGGGCGCATTTTTGGCGAGGTTGGCGGCCTCGTAAAGCGCGTGGCTGGCCCACGGATCAAGGACGGCGGGCAGCATCATTTCATTTTTCAACGCGGGACCGGTCGGGCCGGCGACCGGTTCCAGGGTCTGGAGCGGGTCCGGCACGATGCTGCCGCAAACGACAATCTGGTATGCAATACTCATGCGAGGCGGCATTAAAGCGGAGAGAACACGAACAGCCAACAGGATTCTGCGCGGCCATGGGAGTTTTGGGGGCGAAGCTACTGATGAGCCGGCCGTTTCAGGAGAATCCGGCTCGCAGGGACGCTCGCCCAGCCCAAGTGGATTTGATCAACACGCTTTCGAGATGCGCCTTGCTCCGGAGACAACCCCATTTTGGCCTCGACCGCGCCGGTGGTCCCCTTACAATGGCTGCCATGCAATCCGGCAGAACTCATTCTCACTTGGCCACATAATGTCAAAGCGCAACGCCCATTTTGCCCCGGATCCGGCCGTCAATGCATAATCCTATGAAAGCAGAGAGGAACCGATGAGCAACGAGAACCAGAAACTGCCGCTGACGGAAAAAATCTGCTACGGATTTGGCGACTTTGCGTCGTGTTTGTTCTGGCAGACGCTGACGTTTTACCTGTTGTTCTTTTATACCGAGGTGTTTGGCATCACGGCCAGAGCTGCGGCGGCAATGTTTTTCGTTTCCCGTGTAACTGATGCGCTGTTCGATGTCGTCATGGGCATGGTCGCGGATCGAACCCGGACGCGCTGGGGCCGGTTCCGGCCATATTTGTTGTGGATGGCGATTCCGCTGGCCGTGGCGGCCGTGCTGGCGTTTACGACCCCGTCGTTTTCGGAGAACGGCAAGATTATTTACGCCTACGCGACCTTCATGCTTTTCATGTTTCTCTACTCGGCCATCAACATTCCCTACACGGCTTTGCTGGGGGTTATCAGCGGCGACCCGGTGGAACGCGCGGACGCGGCGACATCCAAATTCATTTCCGCCTACGTTGCGGGCATCATTGTCACATCAACCGCGCTGCCGCTGGTGAGCTATTTCGGGAAGGTCGCGGAAGCGACGCAAAAAGCGCAGGGCCAGGCCGGCGCGGCGGCGAAGGAAGCGGTGATGGCGGCGAACCAGCGGGGCTGGAGCATGACCGTGATTACGTTTGCCGTGGTGGCGGTTGTGTTCTTCTTCATCACCTTCCTCGCCACCCGGGAGCGCATCCAGCCGATCGCCAAGGAACAGACCACCGCGAAGGTCGACCTGGAGGATATCGTCCGGAACGTTCCCTGGCTGCTCCTCTTCGTGGTGACGATCCTGTTCATCCTGTTCGTGTGCATCCGGCTGAACGTGACCGTTCACTACTTCAAGTATTATGTTGGCGAGCAGGTCGTGCCCTGGCTCGCGCAGACAGCTAATTTCGTCGTCCGCGTTTTCGTCAATCCCCTCCGCGGGCTGGCGGGGTGGACCGCGCTGGAGCTGCTGCCGCTGGACCACAAGTTTGGATATGAATGGCTGGCCTCAATCTTCAACGGCATCGGGCAGGTCCTCTCGGTGGTCGGGACCGCCCTCGTGCCGGTTTGCGCCCGCCTGCTCGGACGCAAACGCGCGGCGATCACCCTGTTCATCATTGCTTTGATCTGCACCGGGTCTTTCTACTTTTTCAAACCCGAGAACATCCGGCTCATCCTCTTCTTCCAGATCCTCGGCTCCATCGCCGGCGGACCGATCTCCGCGCTGCTCTGGATCATGTATGCGGACACCGCAGATTATTCCGAATGGAAGACCGGTCGCCGGGCCACCGGCTTGATTTATTCCGCGTCGATCATGTCGACCAAACTGGGCTGGGCCGTGGGAGGCAGTCTGGCCGCTTTGATGCTCGGCTGGCTGGGATACAAGGCGAACGAGGTTGCCGACCTCCAGGTGCAGCTCGGGTTGAAGGCCATGATGAGCGTCATTCCGGTGGCGGTCGGCGTGATCGCTCTTGTGCTGCTCTTCTTCTACCAGCTCAACGATACGACCATGGCCCGGATCAAGACGGACCTGGATGAACGACGGAAAGCCGGCAGCCAGGCCATGCCCACAACGTAACCGATGTCATTGACGGCCCGGAACGGAATGATTGCGGCGACGAAATAATTTTGTATTCCTTTTAACAACAAACAGGACCCAACGATGAAAAAAACCATTATTGGCGAATCGCTGCCCAACCTGCCGTGGGAAGACCGGCCCAAGGATTGCCTCGAGGTGCTGTGGCGCTACAGCGGCAATCCCATCCTGAGCTGGAACCCGATCCCCAGGGCCGCCCGCATTTACAACAGCGCGGTCCTGCCGCATAAAAACGAATTTGCGGGAATCTTCCGGGCCGACCAGAAAAACGGGCGGGCGACTTTGTTTTTTGGCAAGAGCAAGGACGGGCTCCAATGGAAAATCGGCCCCGACCCGATCCAATGGGTTGACGAAAAGGGAAGACCCAATCCGATCAGCTACGGGTACGATCCGCGGTTCGTGAAGCTGGACGGCGTCTACTATGCCGTGTGGTGCGACGACATGCATGGGGCGTCCATTGGACTGGGGCGGACGACGGATTTCAAAACCTTTATCCGCATGCCGAATCCGCTGATGCCGTTCAACCGGAACGGGGTTCTGTTCCCGAGGAAGGTGAACGGCAAGTATTTGTTGCTGAGCCGGCCCAGCGACAGCGGGCACACGCCGTTCGGCGATATATTCCTCAGTGAAAGCCCGGACCTGATTTATTGGGGCAATCACCGGCACGTCATGAGCCGGGGCGGCAGCGGCTGGTGGCAGGGCACCAAAATCGGTTCCGGCCCGATTCCCATCGAGACCACGGAAGGCTGGCTGATGTTCTACCACGGCGTGTCGGGAACCTGCAACGGTTTCGTTTACAGCTTCGGCGCGGTCATCCTCGACATCCACAAGCCCTGGAAGGTGCTCTACCGGACCCGCGATTATCTGCTCACGCCGGAGAAATTGTATGAGACCACCGGTTTTGTGCCGAACGTGACCTTCCCCTGCGCGAACATCTGTGACGCGGCGACGGGCCGGATTGCCATTTACTACGGCGCGGCCGACACCTGCACGGCGGTCGCGTTCACGCAGGTGGACAAACTGATCAGTTACATCAAGAAAAACTCGGAAGTTTAATCACGGCCCGAACCCGCAATTCATCCCCAAGGAACTCAAATGGCACAGGAAACGACGGCGAACAAGCCCGGCCAGTTGGTGCGAGACCGCGTGCCGGTTCTCACCAAAATGGCCTACGGTCTTGGAACCGCGCTGGACATGTGGGGGCTTTGGCTGTATCCGAACGTCGCCTTCGCGGTGTTCAGCATCTATTTGGGCGCTTCCCCGGTTCTGGTCGGTCTGGCGTTAACCCTGATCCGTTTCTATGATGCATTTTCCGACCCGTTTGTGGGCTGGATATCCGATAACGTCCGGACCAAATACGGTCGCCGGCGCCCTTTCATATTAATCGCCGGCATCCTGGCCGGCTTGGGGCTGCCAATTTTGTTTCTGGTTTCGCCTTCCTGGTCGGACAAGACCTTCCTCGGATTGTCGGCCGTTTTCTGGTATATGATCGGTTCCTCGTTGATTTACATCCCCATCTTCAGTGCTTTCACCGTGCCGTTCAACAGCCTGGCCAATGAACTCACGCCCGATTACGAGGAGCGCACCTCCATCATGACCTACCGCAGTGCGATGCAGAAGGTCTTCGAGGTGGCCACATTTTACGCGTTGCGTTTTACCAATCTCGCGTGGTTCGTCATTCCGAGCACCGGCAAGCAAAATGTCCTGCGCGGAATGCAGGTCTATACCTGTTTCCTCGGCATCATCATGGCGGTTTTTGCCATCATCATATTCCTGCGGGTCAAAGAACGGTATTACGAAAAAATCGTGGTGAAAAGCCAGGACCACATCTCGCTGAAAAGCGCGTTTTACGAAACCCTGACCTGCCGGCCGTTCCTGTTCATGCTGCTGGTGGGCGCTTCGTTCAACCTGGGCACGAGCATGCTGGGTACGCTGGGCTATTATGCAACGGTCTATTATGTCTGCGGCGGTGATACCACGCTCGGCAATGACTGGAATTTCTGGATGGGGCTGGCGTTCATGTCGGGCGGGCTTATCGGCGCGCCCCTCCTCAATCGGGTCGCGTATTTTATGGGCAAACGCAACGCGCTGGTGGTCACCGCCGGCATTGGCATCATCGCTTACGCCGGCTCCTGGTATCTTTACAACCCGCACGTCCAGTGGCTGCAAACCGTCGCCTCCGGTTTGATGGGGCTTACCGCCTCGGGCCTGTGGATGTTGTACGGGTCGATCTGTGCCGACGTGATTGATTACGACGAGCTGCATACCGGCAAACGGCGCGAGGGTTCGTTTACATCCTGCGGAACGTATATTCTCAAGCTGGGCAATTCGCTGGGCGGTTTTTTGGCGGGGGCCGTCATCAGCCTGATAGGCGGCAACGCGGCGCTTCAGTCGGGAACGCCGGCAACGATTCTGTGGGTTCGCATCATGCTGGCCGCCATCCCGCTGGCCGGGATGGCCCTGGTGATTGTTTTTATTTTACAAGTGCCGCTGACGAAAAAGATTTGCGAGGAAATCCGCGCGACCCTCGAAGCGCGCCGCGGCCAAGTCTAACAACCCAACCGGAGGAACAGGCAGGTTATGAAATTCGGCTACTTTGACGACCAGGCCAGGGAATACGTAATCGAACGGCCCGACACGCCGCGATCCTGGGCCAATTATCTCGGCTCGACGGAATACGGCGCCATCATCACCAACAACGCGGGCGGCTACAGCTTTTACAAGTCAGCCGCCGAGGGGCGCCTGACGCGGCTGCGTTTCGACGACGTGCCGACTGACCAGCCGGGGCGGTATATTTATGTCCGCGACAAACAGTCGGGCGACTACTGGTCGAACACCTGGCAACCCGTGGGCAAGCCACTGGACCAGTATAAAACCACCTGCCGGCATGGCACGGCTTACACCATCATCAATTCCCGGTATTCCAGGATTGAAACGGAGACCACCTATTTCGTTCCGCTGGGCAAACATTTCGAGTGCTGGCTGTTGAAGGTGACGAACCACGACAACGTCAAACGGAGCCTCAGCCTGTTCACCTTTGTCGAATACCCCAACCTCTGGAAATGTTTCCACGATTTTCTCAACCTCCAATATTCGCATGGCATCGTGAAAATGGATTTCGCGGACGGCATCGTTGATTACGGCAGCTCCGTCCTTATCCGCGGCCAGGACAACCGTTCTTTTCTGGCGTTCCGGGGTGGCGACATCGTCGGCTTCGACACCGACCGTGACGTGTTCATCAGCCCGTATCGCGGTTATGCGAACCCCATGGTCGTCGAAAAAGGCCAATGCACCGGCTCCAAGGCGCTGGGCGATGACGGCTGCGGCTCCATCCAGATCGACATCGAGCTGGAGCCGGGCCAGACCAAAGAGCTGGTCGTCCTGATGGGTCGCGGCAAAGCGGCGGTCGAGGGCAAGAAAACCGTCAAGCAATTCAGCAACATCGCCACCGTCAAGGCCGAGTTTGAAAAGCTCCGCCAATACTGGCACCACCGCATCGAAGGATTGACCGTGCGCACGCCGGACCCGCAGTTCAACAGCATGCTGAACATGTGGAGCCCGTTCAACTGCCTGATCACCTACGCCTGGTCACGGATGGCCAGCCTGATTTACAGCGGCGAACGCGACGGGCTGGGGTATCGCGACACCGTCCAGGATTTCATGGGCGTCATGCAAATCATCCCTGACGAGGCGAAAAAACGGCTGGAGCTGATGATCACCGGACAAGGCTCCACCGGCGGCGCGATGCCCATCGTCATGGCTTTCACGCACAAGCCCGGCAGGGAAAAATTGCCCCGGGAAGACGAATACCGTTCCGACGACTGCCTGTGGCTGTTCAACGCCATACCCACCTACGTCAAGGAGACCGGCGATATCGCCTTTTACAACAAGATCCTGCCTTACGCCGACAAGGGCAAGGCGACCGTGCTCGGCCATCTGCGCCGGGCAATTGAATTCAACCTCAAACGGACGGGCAAACACGGTCTGCCCAGCGGCCTTTACGCCGACTGGAACGATTGCCTGCGGCTGGGCACGGGCGGCACCTCGGTGTTTGTGGCGTTACAGGTGCGTTACGGCCTGACGGTCTATATCGAAATTTGCGGGATGCTTGGCCAACCCGCTGAAATCAAATGGGCAAAGCAACAGCTTGCCATTATTGACCGGAAACTCGACAAGTCCGGCTGGGACGGCAAATGGTATGTCCGCGCCTACAAGGAAACCGGCGAGAAAATCGGCTCGCACGAAAACAAGCAGGGCTCCATTTATCTCAACCCGCAGTCCTGGGGTGTCATCAGCGGGCACGCCGACAAGAACCGCGCCCGGCAGGCGATGACCTCGGTCAACGAAATCCTGGCCACCGATTACGGCCTGATGCTCTGCGCGCCGCCTTACGAAAACATTCCCTGCGCGGAAATCCGCTCAATTGTGTTCAACAAGGGCGTCAAGGAAAACTGCGGCATTTTCAACCACACGCAGGGCTGGGCGGTCATGGCCGAAACGATGCTCGGCCACGGCAACCGGGCGTTCAAATATTTCCGCGGCTCGCTGCCGGCCTCGTTCAACGACAAGGCTGAGATCCGCGGTAGCGAACCCTACGTATATTCGCAATACACCCACAGCGTCTTCAGTCCGCGTTACGGCGCTTCGCGTGTTCCCTGGCTGACCGGCGCGGCGTCCTGGGCGTATTATGCGGCCACGCAGTACATCCTCGGCATCCGCCCCGAATACAAAGGCCTGATCATTGATCCCTGCATCCCCTCCGGCTGGAAAGAATTCACCGCCACCCGCCGGTTCCGGAACAAGACGCTCAACCTCAAGGTCCACAATCGCGCTGGCGTTCAGAAAGGCGTCAAAAAAATCACGCTCAACGGGCAACCCATTGACGGTAACCTGATTCCGGTCGCCAAAATGAAACCGGAGAATGAAGTTGTGGTCGAAATGGGGTAATCCCCTTCCACGGTGATCGGTACAAAGGCAGGGTCTATCGCCGAGGCGACCGAAGCGGACGCGCGGGCCACGCGTCCCCGCCAATGATTAAAGAATGGGCCGAATGTCTCCCCAATTTGGATAATGCCCTTTCAAGATTGATTTTGCATTGTAGCGACGGTCGCTCCGAAAGCTTTCGGGGATGTCCGCCGCTATTTTTGCGGCTTTCCGGCTCCGTTATTTCAGACCGTCGCCGGACGAAGTTCAAGGCTTCGGATAGCCCACCGATTGCGCCAGAATAATCATCTGATCCGGACGAAGTTTGAGTTTTGGACCAAGAGCCGCTTTATCCACCCACATTCTGGCCCCGGTGACCAGGCCTTCGGAGGCACAGAAGAGATAGACGTTTTGCGAGATATAACCGACGTCAATGTGGGCCGTGTTCATTTTATTTTCTTTGCTCCCATCGCCCATTTTGGCGAGATCCGCGACGAATACTAGGGTCACCGGCGCGTCTTTTACGAAAGCCTGGGTCCCGCCCAGCGCCCGGATGTCTTCAGCGACAACCGGATCGAGTTTGTTGGATTTGGCGTTGTAAACATACGCACCCTGCTGGAGCAGCACATAAATGTCGGTCTCCTGATAATTGCGCGCCGACGGAGCGGTGCGCTTGCCGTCAGGCCGGTTAATGCCGAAAGCCGCCCAGAGCAGGCTGGAGAGTTGCCGGGGTGAAAGTTCCCGGGAATCAAAGGCTCGGACGGTGGACCGTTTGGCGAGCGCGTCCATCAGCGGCATGCCGCCGGTTTTTTGCGGAGCGGGCAGGTCGAGGGATTGCGCCGGGAGACTGCAAGCGATGAATGCGGCAACGAAAATGGACAAAGTTCGTTTCATAATTATGTTCTGTGTGGAACCCAAACCTTGCCGACAGCGCAGCAATTGTCAATTGCCGGGACGGACTCGGATTAAAGGGCCCATCTTTGCGGCGTGCCCCGCACTTTGATCTTCACAGCCGGAGCCGACGAGGTGGCCGGCTTTCCCCGGGACATTGCCTTTGCCATTGAAAAAACGCCATTCCTCCGCATCATGCTGACGCCATGCGGATGCGCGATCCTCAATGCCAAGCCCGATGCCTCATTTACAGCGGGCTGGCCCTGGTCACGCTGGCGGTGTATCTGCCGGCCCTCCACCACGGTTTTGTGGCGTATGACGACCAGCAATATGTGACGGAAAATCCGCGCGTGCAGGCGGGTCTGACGTGGGCAGGTTTGGTCTGGGCCTTCGGTTTTCACGCGGGCAACTGGCATCCGCTGACCTGGCTGTCGCACATGGTTGATTGCCAGCTCTATGGCGCAAGGGCTGGCGGCCACCATCTGACCAATGTCCTGCTGCACGTTGCCAGCACCCTGCTCCTGTTTTCCGTTCTGAGCCGGATGACGAATCGGATGTGGCGCAGCGCGGCGGTGGCGGCGCTGTTTGCCTGGCATCCGCTCCACGTCGAGTCCGTGGCCTGGGTCGCCGAAAGAAAAGATGTGCTCTGCGCTTTTTTCTGGATGCTGACGCTGTGGCTCTACGTTCGTCAGGCCGCGCAACCTTCCCTCGCCTGTTATCTTTTCATGCTGGCCTCATTTGTTCTCTGCCTGATGGCAAAGCCGATGGGTGTGACCCTGCCGTTTGTGTTGCTGCTGCTGGATTACTGGCCGCTGAACCGGATTTCAGAATTTGCCCGCCGTCCGTCGGAAAAGGCCCGGGTCCATTTCGCGCAGAAAACGTGGCGGCAACTGGTTCTGGAGAAGGTTCCCATCCTGGCTTTGAGCGCCATCGCCAGTGTGCTGACATTGTGCGCACAGGAGCTCGCGATTGTCTCCACCGCCGGGTTGCCGGTTTCCCAGCGCATTGTCCATACGCTGGCGGCTTACAATCATTATCTGGTCGCGATGTTTGTCCCGCGAAATCTGGCCGTTTATTATCCCTATCAAGTTCACCTTTCCATGTTGACCGTTGCCTGCGCCATCATCGTGCCGGTGCTGGTGACCCTGTTCGCGATAGTGAATTGGCGGCGCCGGCCTTACCTCCTGGTGGGCTGGCTGTGGTATCTCGGCACACTCGTGCCGGTCATCGGGCTGGTGCAGGTCGGCGATCAGGCCTGGGCCGACCGTTACACCTACCTGCCGCTGATTGGTTTGTTCGTGCCGGCGGTTTGGCTCGCTTTTGAGGCCGTCAAAAGCCGGATGGTTTTACAGGGCGCAACCGTGATGGTGGCCGCCGGGTTGCTGGCGGCCACTTCGGCACAACTCAGGTATTGGAAGGACACCCGCACCCTGTTTGAACACGCGGACAAAGTCACACCGCAGAATTACATGGCAATAACCATTCTAGGCAGCCTGCTCGCCCAGGAAGGCAAATGGGTTGAAGCCATGGAGCATTATCAGACGGCCCTGCGCTATCAGCCGGCTTTTCCCGAGGCGCATTTTTTTCTGGGGAATGCGCTGGACGAGCAGGGCAAACTGGATGAAGCCGTCGCCGAGTATCAAAAGGCCCTTTGGTTCCGTCCCACCCAGGAACAGACGCATATCTTCATGGGCATCGCGCTGGCCAAACAAAAAAAATATGACGAGGCGATTGCACATTACACGGCCGCGCTGAAACTCAATCCCGATTCGGCCGTCACCCACAATAACCTCGCCCGCATTTTCCACACCCAGGGCCGGCTGGATGCGGCCATCGAGCATTACAACGCCGCCCTGGCCATAGACCCGAAGCTGGCGCTGGCCCACAACAATCTCGGAATATTACTGATCCAAAAAGGCAGCCTGGCGGAAGGCACCCGGCACCTGCGCGAGGCCTTGCGGCTCAAGCCCGGCAATGCCGAAACCGAATTCAACCTCGCCCTGGCGCTCAACCAGCAGCAACAATGGGACGAAGCCGCCGGACTTTTCAAGGAATCCATGGGCAATCATCCGAATGATCCGAACGCGCACTATGAATTCGCCGTGGCGCTCGCCCATCTGAAAAGAACACGCGAGGCGATGGGACAATATGCCGGCGCCATCCTGCTGCGACCGGATTTCCCCGATGCCCTCGATGGCCTCGCCTGGATTTTGAGCACCGATGCCAATCCGGATTTTCGCAACGGGACGGAAGCGGTCAAGATGTCCGGGCGGGCCTGTGAATTGACCGGCCGGCGCGACCCGGTGAAATTGAAAACGCTTGCCGCCGCCTATGCTGAAACCGGCAGGTTCGCCGAGGCCATTGACACCCTGCAAACGGCGAAAGGCCTGGCCACCGCCGCGCACAAGCAGGAACTGGTGAACGAATGCCAATTGATGCTGGAACAATTCCAGCGGTCCGAGCCCTGGCACATCCCGCCCGCATCTTGAGATCCTGAACATCAACCTCCGGAGATTGGGGAACCCGCTATGGTGTTTGGGGCGGTGGCAAGGCCGATGGATAAGCCTTAAGCCGGGTACGGATGGCGTCGGCCAGCACGGAATTGTCTTGGGCTGCAGCCAGGGTCAAGGCTTGCTGGAAATGTTGAATGGCTTCACCCGCCTTCCCTTGTCGGCTCAGCACGTCGCCTAAATTATAGTGGGCAACGGCATTCTCCGGCTTTAGCTGGAGCGCCCGCTCGTACTGTTGCACGGCTTCCGCCAAATTCCCCCGGGTGGCCAGCGCGTTGCCCAGATTAACGCGGGCGTCGGCATCATCCGGTCTGAGCTGGAGCGCCCGCTCATACTGTTGCACGGCTTCCGCCAAATTCCCCCGGGCGGCCAGCGCGTTGCCCAGATTAACGTGGGCGTCAATAAAATCCGGTTTAAGCTGGAGTGCCCGTTCGTAATATTCAATGGCCTGCTCCCGCTTTCCCTGGGCAGCGAGTACAAAGCCCAGGTTATTGCAGGCCCCCGCATCGTCCGGTTTGATCTGAAGCGCCCGCTCGTAATGTTCAATGGCTTCTGGCAACTTCCCCTGCCGGGCCAGCGCGGCGCTTAAATTAAAGTGGGCGTCGGCATAATCCGGGTTAAGCTGGAGCGCCTGCTCGAAATGTTGCATGGCGTCATTCCACTTCCCCTGGACAGCCAGCGCGCTGCCCAAATTATTCTGGGCTTTTGGATTTTCTGGCATGCAAGCCAGCGTGTGCGTCCAAAGGGCAATACTGTTCTTCCAGTACCCGGTTTGGACATAAGCACCCGCCAGAAGGCCGGCGAGAACGGCGCCGGCAATGGCCCCCGGCAGGACGCGTCGGTAAGGCCACTGGCTGAAAAGATCCGCCGCCCCCCAGGCCACCAGGATATACAATCCGATTTGGGGCAGGTAAGTGTAGCGATCACAGCGCAATTCGGCGCCTTGCTGGATCAGGATTAATATTGGCGCAAGCATGACCAGATACCAAAACCAGCCGACCATGAGATAAGGTTGCTTCCGGCGTCGGACCAAAACCGCCACTGAAACCGCCATCAAAAAAATTACGGCCATAAATATTTCCCAACGCGTAACATTTTGGCCGGGAGGAGAAAACACGACCAGCCCTGCCGGAAAGAACATCTGCTTCAAATAGACCAAAGGCGTCAATAAAGCGTGCCCCGTCCGCACCATCGGGCTCAAATCTCTGTGGGGCACCAGTCCACGGCCCGTCTGCAAAGCCACGGCAACCACCACGTTATTTCTATCCCGCGAGCAAAGCAGTCCCAGAGCCGCCACCATGACCGGGCCCAGAAAAAAGATTTTTTCGAGAATCAGCCGTTTGAATACAGACAGCGGCTTTCTCCTGTCCATCGCGCTCACGGGTGCCGGCCGCAAGCAACGATTGAGCGGCCAGTAATCCAGCAGCAACAACACGAACGGCAGGGTCCCCACCATGGATTTTGACAACAGCCCGCAGGTGAAAAACAGCAGCGCCATCCAATAATCAGTCGAGGTCAGAGGTTGGCGGAGATCAGACAGTTTGCCCGGCGATAACTCCTGGCCGCTGATTTCTGCTTTTTGGATGTAGCGGACGTAGGCCCAAAGCGTCAGCATGAAAAACAACCCGCTCAACACATCCTTGCGCTCCGTCACCCACGCCACCGATTCCACCCGCAATGGATGAATGGCAAAAACGGCGGCCACAAAGGCGCTGGGCCAGGTGGCGCCGGTCATCCGCCGCAAAACGAGGAACAGAAGAATCACCACTGCCGCATGGAGCAGAACATTCGACAGATGATGCCCGCCGGGTGTCAGTCCGTAGAGCTGACAATCCAGCATGTGGGAAATTTTGCTCAACGGAACCCAATGACCATCGTCGCTGTGGGTGAATACCCAGACGATGCCTTGCAAACTCAGGCCCTGTTTGACCACCGGATGGTCGTAAACCTGGTCATCGTCATCATAGTTGGTGAAATCGTAGTGTATGGTCTGGCCGAAAACGGCCCACACCGCCAGCGCCAGGAAAATACAAACCGCGAGAGTCAGCCAGCGGGAATGAGGTTGGACGTCCAATTGGACGGGGGCGCCGCTCCGGCTGACCATGAGGCTGGAGGCTGCCGCCCGGATTTCACCGCGAGTTTTGCCTTTTGATCGCCGGCGCATGGGATTTTGAGCCAAACGGTATATGTGTCGTTGTGTCAGTCAAGCGCGCCCATGCGTCATATCAAATGGCTTGCTTAAAAACAGGTGAGGACCGCCACCGTCCAGAACGCCGATGCATTTTGTTCCAGCGAATAAAATTTGTCACTTTGTCTCCGGTGGCGGACTCGGAGCGGGGTTCGACCTCAACAAAAAGGGCGGCCATTGCTGGCCGCCCCTGGAATTTATTTGCTGACGGTTACGGCTTATACAGCCGGTAGAACTGGATCTGCGCGGGCGTGGCATTGGTCGTGAAACCGCTGCTGGCACCGACGATGGTGTTGTAAGTTCCGGTGACGGCGGGTGCCGACTGCAGGACATACGAGGGATCGCTCCAGGTGAAGGTAAGGACTCCTCCCGCATAACCCAGATTCAACGCAATGGGACCGGTCGTCACAATGTCGGCGAACC
>Ga0335080_10004426_pt1 | contig 14297 bp, 12 predicted proteins | sample Lox_Sample_34_FD_206720 | JGI IMG/M metagenome (GOLD analysis project Ga0335080, IMG submission 206720) | Soil microbial communities from Loxahatchee National Wildlife Refuge, Florida, United States - Lox_Sample_3.4 | ecosystem: Environmental > Terrestrial > Soil > Wetlands | place: USA... | reverse complement strand
CACGAGCACGTCGACGCTTCTCGCCCACGCTCTCTTCGCCGAGGGCGTGCGAAACGTCGTCGCGGGCGCCTCCGCCATCGACCTGAAGCGCGGGCTCGAGAGGGGCGTGCGGGCGGCGATCGGGGCGTTGAAGGGGCTCTCGAGGCCGGTCACGAGCCGCAAAGAGAAGGCCCAGGTCGCGACGATCTCGGCCCACAACGACGCGACGATCGGCGAGGTGGTCGCCGACGCCGTGGAAAAGGTCGGCGGTGAGGGCGTGATTTCGGTGGAGGAAGGCAAGGGCACGGAGACGGTGCTCGAAGTGGTCGAGGGCCTGCAGTTCGACCGCGGCTTCCTCTCCGCCTACTTCATCACCGATCGGGAGCGTCTGGAGTGCGTTCTCGAGGACGCCTTCGTCCTGATGCACGAGAAAAAACTGAGCGTGCTGCAGGATCTCCTGCCTCTGCTCGAACAGGTCGCCCGCGCGGGTCGACCCCTGCTGATCATCGCCGAGGACGTCGAGGGAGAGGCGCTCGCGACGCTGGTCGTCAACCGCATCCGGGGGACGCTCCTGGGCTGCGCCGTCAAGGCGCCGGGTTTCGGGGATCGGCGCCGCGAGATGCTCGAGGACATGGCCATTCTCACGGGCGGCAAGGTGATCTCCGAGGAGCTCGGCCTGAAGCTCGAGAAGCTCACGCTGGAGGATCTCGGCAAGGCGCGACGGATCGTGATCGACAAGGAAAAGACGACGCTCGTCGGCGGCGGCGGGTCGAAAGAGGCGATCGAGGCCCGCTGCGCGGACATCCGGAAGCAGATCGAGAAGGCGACGTCCGACTACGACAAAGAGAAGCTTCGCGAGAGGCTGGCGAAGCTCATGGGGGGAGTGGCCCTTATCCGGGTCGGGGCGCCGTCGGAGGCGGAGATGAAGAGCCGCAAGGAGGCCTTCGAAGACGCGATCAGCGCGACGCGGGCGGCCGTCGCGGAAGGGGTGGTGCCTGGCGGGGGCCTCGCCCTCCTCCGGGCGATCGACGCCGTGGCCAGCGAGGAGCCGCAATGCCAGGGGGACGAGCGGACCGGCCTGCGCATTCTCAAGAGCGCTCTCGAGTCGCCGGCGCGCCAGATCGCGGCGAACTCCGACGTCGACGGCGGGGTTGTCGTGATTCGGATGCGGGAAGGCACCGGAAGCTTCGGTTTCGACGCGTCGCGGAACGAGTACGGCGATCTGGTCGAGCGGGGAATCATCGATCCCACCAAGGTCGTTCGCGTGGCGCTCGAGAACGCCGTGTCTGTCGCGAGCGTCCTGCTCCTGACGGAAGCGACGCTGACGGAAATTCCGGAAAAGAAGCCGGAGATGCCGGCGTCGTTGGAGTAGGGCGTTTCGCCGGAGCCCGAACCGTGACCACCTCGACCGGCGAGCCGCGCCTCCATCGCTTCGACGCGATCGCGTTCGTCGAAAATTTCCCCCTGAAGGACCTCGCCTCGATGTTCCCGGGCGCGCGGGTCGCTCCGCACGAGCTCGCTTTCGCAATCCCCTCCGGCGGCGATCTCTTCGCGTATCCGTTCGGCGCGATCGTCTTCCACGACGTTCCCCGGCCCGAGCGCGAGGCGCAGCTCGCGAAGCTGCGGGAGGTTCATCCGCGCCTGACGACCGAGACCTCGCGCGAAGACTTCGTCGTGAGGGAGGCCACGGGTGCCCGGCTCGGAGTCGAGGAAGGAACGCTCACGGTCGACCGGTTGACGCCGGCGCGCGCGAGCGTCGTCGCTCTGATCGTCGCTCAGAGCGTCGCGATGGAGTACTACGAGCGAATCCTGGATCATCTGGCGATTCGCACCCACGCGCTGGCGGAGCGCCTCCGGGAACGCGGCGATGTGTCGTTTCGGACGCGTCCTCTCCACCGATTCATCGGCGAGGCGATCGGGATTCGGACCGAGGTGCTCTCGGTCCTGCACCTGCTGGACAAGCCCGACGCGACGTGGGACGACCCCGGAATGGATCGGATCTACGACGATCTGCGTGCGGAATTCGATCTGGGAGATCGATACGACGCGCTCGGGCAGAAGCTCCGAGGCGTCCAGGAAGCGCTGGAGCTGGTGCTCGGAGTCGCCCGCGACCGGCGTTTCCTGTTCCTGGAGGTCGCGATCGGTCTTCTCATCCTGGTCGAGCTCGTTCTGGCTCTCGTGGCGTGAGCTCGCGCGCGCGGAAGTCGGGTTGCGGAATGCTCCGGCCGCTGCTCACCGATTCTATGGCTCTGCGGGCCCATTGAGCTCGGCGTCACTGATGTGAATGGATCAAGTCCCTCTTGAGGACAGCCGACTAGAGTGAATTTCGAGGCAGAGAAATGGATGAAGAAAGCCGCGGCATCGGATTCCTGGCGAGCGACCGGGTTCTCTTCTGCTCGCGGGCGTGCGCTCTCGAAGAGGGCAGAGGAACGGGTTACGAAGTCGACTCGGATGAGTACGATGCTCTCATCGAGAGCGGCGAAGTCGCGCCGGGGACAGTCTGTCCGAGGTGCGGCGCTGAGTTCACCGTTTCCTGGCCTGAGCGCGAGCCGAGCTGAGGGCCGGCCGCCGTCGCGCGCCGAGGCCACGCGGCGGGTAGCGTTTTTGCGCCGGGAAATCCATCGGCACGACCGTCTCTACTACGTTCTCGACCGGCCCGAGATCCCGGACGAAGATTACGACCGCCTTCTTGCCGAGCTGTCCCTTCTCGAGGAAACGTTTCCGGACCTGGTCACGCCCGACTCGCCGACGCAGCGGGTCGCCGGCGCGCCTCTGCCCGCCTTCTCGCCGGTGCGCCATCTCGCTCCCTTACTCTCGCTGGAGTCGGCGACCGATCCCGAGGAGGTCCGCCGATTCGACGCGCGAACGCGGAAGACCCTTCGCCGCGATCGCGTCGCGTACATCGCCGAGCCCAAGCTCGACGGGCTCTCGGTCGAGATGGTGTACGAGCACGGAGAACTCACGCGAGCCTCAACCCGCGGCGACGGCGAAACGGGCGAGGGGGTGACGGAGAACGTCCGGACGATTCCCTCGGTTCCGAGGCGGCTCGAAAAGGGACGGGCTCCGCTGCCGAGCCGTCTCGCAGTCCGCGGTGAGGTCGTCATGCCGATCGCGGCCTTCCGGCGCTTGAACGCCGAGCTCGAAAAATCTGGGCAGCCTCTTTTCGCCAACCCGCGCAACGCCGCGGCGGGCTCTCTGCGGCAGCTCGACGCTCGTGTGACCGCGAAGCGGCCTCTGGAGGTTCTTTTCTACGAGATTCTTCGGCAGGAGGGAGGCAGGCGTCTCGAGACCCACGGGGAGGCGCTCGAGTCCCTTCGGAGCTGGGGTTTGCCGGTGTCTCGCGAGTGGCGTCGATTGGACGCCTTCGAGCAGATCTTCGATTACCACGGAAGGCTCGAGCGCCGGCGGGACGGACTCGCCCAGGAGATCGACGGGGTCGTTGTGAAGGTGGACGACCTTGACGCGCGGCGGCAGCTGGGCGAGACGGCGCGGCATCCACGATGGGCGCTCGCGTTCAAGTTCGCGCCGCGGGGCGAGGAAACGACGATCGAGGCAATCCTCGTGCAGGTCGGCCGGACCGGCCTGCTGACACCGGTTGCGGTTCTGGCGCCGGTCCGAGTGGGCGGAGTCACTGTGACGAGGGCGACCCTTCACAACCGAGACGAGCTGGCGCGGAGGGACCTGCGCGTCGGCGATCGCGTGCGCGTCGTGCGGGCCGGGGACGTGATCCCGGAAATCCTCGAGCGGGTTCCGGTGACCGGCGGCCGGAGGGTGAAGCGGTTCGGGATGCCGCGGCGTTGCCCCGTGTGCGGAACTCGGACGGTCCGGGAGGGCCCCTTCGACCGGTGCCCCAATGGGCTCGCCTGCCGGGCACAGCTCGAAAGAGCGGTCGCGCACTTCGGCTCGCGGGCGGCGCTCGACATCCGGGGGCTCGGAAACAAGACGGTCGCGCAGCTCGTGGGAAGCGGCCGAGTCCGGAACGTCGCCGATCTTTTTACTTTGACGCCGGTCGAGCTTTCGCGTCTCGAGCGGTACTCGGAAGTGTCTGCCGGGAACCTCGCCCGCTCGCTCCAGCGAAGCCGGAGACCCGAGCTCTCACGTTTTCTCTACGCCCTCGGCATTCCCGCGGTTGGTGAGCGGACGGCCCGCGACTTGGCCGGGCACTTCGGAAACCTCGCCCGCATCCAGGCCGCCAGCGCCGGCCGCCTGCAGGAAGTCGAGGGGATCGGTCCGATCGTTGCCGATGCGGTGGAAGAGTTCTTTCGCCGCCCCGAGAACCGGCGGGTCGTCGCGCTCTGCCTCCGGCGGGGCGTGCGGCCGCAGGCGCCGCACCGGGCTCGCCGCAGTGGTCGGCTCGCCGGTAAGACGGTGGCCTTCACCGGAGCCCTTCACACGATGTCGCGCGAGGAGGCGGAGCTTCTCGTCCGGGAATCTGGGGGGCGCGCAGCGTCGAACGTCGGTCTGCGGACGGACTATGTTGTGGTCGGCGCGAAGCCGGGCCCCAAGCTCGAAAGGGGAAAGAGCTTGAGGATTCCGCTCCTCGATGAGAAGCGGTTTCTGTCCCTCGTCCGCGCCGCAAGGGGGTAGAGATGGACAACGTCGACGTCGCACGGCTCTTCGAGGAGGTCGCCGACCTTCTTGAGATCCAGAACGAGAACGCGTTTCGGATCCGCGCCTACCGCACGGCGGCGCGCACGATCGAGACGATGGGCCGGCCGGTCGCGGAGATGGTCCGCGCGGACGGGGCGCGGCTGGCGGAGCTCCCCGGCATCGGGGAGGACCTGGCGGGCAAGATCGAAGAAATCGTCCGGACCGGTCGTTTTCCTCTCCTCGAGCAGCTCGCGCGCAAGGTCCCGGAGACCTTGGTCCAGATGATGCGCATCGAAGGAGTCGGACCGAAGCGCGCCCGCTTGCTTTACGAGAATCTGGGTCTGAAGACGCTCGCCGACCTGGAGAAAGCCGCGAAGGAAGGCCGCCTCTCGGCGGTGCGCGGTTTCGGGAAGGTCCTGGAGATGCGAATCCTTCGCGGCTGCGCGGAGCACCGCGTCCGCGCGAGCAGATGCCGTCTGTCGGAAGCCGACGTTCACGTACAGCCGCTGCTTGCGCATCTGGCCGAGGCTCCCGGCGTCGAGAAGCTCGAAGTCGCCGGAAGCTACCGCCGAAGGAAGGACACGGTCGGGGACGTCGATATTCTGGTGGCGGCGCGCCGGCCGGAGGAAATCGCCCGACGATTCGTCTCCTATCCGGAAGTGGCCCGGGTGCTCGCCCGGGGAGAATCGAAGTGCTCGATCCTCCTGCGCTCGGGCCTCCAATCGGATCTCCGCATCGTTCCGCCGGAATCGTACGGAGCGGCGCTCCACTACTTCACTGGCTCGAAGGCGCACAACATCGCCATTCGAACACTCGGCGTCAAGAAGCATCTGAAGATCAACGAGTACGGCGTCTTCCGGGGGCGTCGCCGCGTCGGGGGAAGGAGCGAGGAGGAGATCTTTCGGGCCGTGGGGCTCCCGTGGATCCCGCCGGAGCTCCGGGAGGCCCGGGGCGAGATCGAGGCGGCGCGCGAGGGGAAACTCCCAAAGCTCGTCGACGTCACAGACATCCGGGGCGATCTGCAGATGCATACGGACGCCACCGACGGGAAGAACACGCTCGCCGAGATGGTCGAAGCGTCTCGTGCGCGCGGCTACGAATACGTCGCCGTCACCGATCACACTCACGCCGTTCGGGTTGCCGGAGGCCTGTCCGGGTCCGAGTTTCGAAGGCAGTTCCGGCGCATCGAGACTCTGAACCGGCGCCTCTCCGGAATCACGATCCTGAAGGGAGCGGAAGTGGACATCCTGCCGGACGGCCGCCTCGATCTGGACGAGGAAACTCTGGCGGACCTGGATGTCGTGCTCGTCTCCGTCCATTCGAAGTTCCACATGACGGAGGGGGCCATGACGGAACGGGTTCTCCGGGCGCTGCAACATCCGCGCGTCCGCATCTTCGCGCATCCCACCGGGCGCATCCTCGGCCGTCGGGAGCCCTATCCGATCGACCTCGGCCGCGTGGCCCGCGCCGCGGCGGATCTCGGGGTGCTTCTGGAGATCAACGCGCAGCCCGACCGGCTCGACCTGAACGACGTCCACGTCAAGATCGCGCGGGAGGCCGGTGCGCGCTTCGTCGTTTCCACCGACGCCCACCGCATCGCTGAGCTCGACTTCATGCGTTACGGCATTGACCAGGCGCGGCGCGGGTGGTGCACAGCCGCCGACGTGGCCAACACGCGGCCGCTCGAAGACCTGAGGAAGCTGTTCTCGAGACCCGGACGTGTGGCCCCGTCGGTCGGGGGAAGCAGAACCGGCGCCCCGCCGAAGCCTTACCGTTGGGCGGCTCGGGCGCTCCGCGTCGGAACTTGGCGCCGCGCGTCGGCCGCCGGCGGATAGATCGGGCCGGGGGCCGCGTCTTTTCGTGCGGTGAAAGGCCCCGGCGCGCCGTCTGCCTACTCGAGCAGGAACGAGATCTTCGCGTTGAGCCGATAACGCGTGATCTTGTTCTTCTCGACCTTCGCTTCGAGGTGTTCGACGTAGATCGAACGGATGTTCGTGAGCGTTTTTGCCGCTCGTTCGACCGCCTCTCGGGCGGCGTCTTCCCAGCTCTTCTCGGATTCCGCGAGCAATTCGATGACTTTGACGAGATTGGTCATGACAAGGCCTCCTTGCTGCCTGCGATGAGACAGGAAAGCGCTTCGGGCGGAGTGGTTTCTTTGCATCAAGAGGTCGTCGGGCCGGCGGACTAGTGTGAGGAAGCCGCGGCCTCCGGCCCTCGCGAGATGGTTGCGACGAAAGGAGACGTGGAATGGCAAAGCAGGAAACTTCCGCGAGGAAGAGCCGGCGCTATCTCAAGCACGGCTATGGCGGGTACGGCTCGGCCCTCGGCCGCGGATCGGAGGGGGGCAGCATTCACTGGGGGCGAGGCTTCGCGGGAGTGGGAGCCCCGGGTCTCTATTCGAGGGATGCTCTGGTCCACTTCGGCCTGGTAGCGCCGGAAATCTGGGAACCGGGACCTCACCGCGGCATTGGGCCGAAGGGATATTCGCGCTCCGACGATCGCATCCGGGAGGACATCTGCGACGAGCTGACCCTGCATCCCGACGTGGATCCGAGCCGGGTCACGGTGGACGTGCGGGACGGGGAGGTGACGCTCGAGGGCGCCGTCGAGGCCGTGTGGACGCGGCAACTGGTGGACGGAATCGCCAGCGAATGCGTCGGCGTTCGGCAGGTGCACAACCGCCTTCGCATCGAGCCCGCAGCGACGAAGAAAGCCCGGGATCTCGGCCGAGTGTCTTAGGGGCGCATCTTCAGAACGATGCGAACGAATCAGGCAGGTACTCGAACCTTCCCTCTAGTCTCGGAAAGTCCGCTTCCGCGCGGGCCAGCTCTGTAGAGCCGATGGTCGCCGGACGGCAGGGGCGCGGGAAGCGCCCTTAACTATTTTCTCCGGGCCGGATTCCGGAGCTTCGAAGTCGGCGGCTCCAGATCACGTGCTCCATTCGTCGCGTTGCACGACGGGAAGTTGCAGGGCTCGCTCGCGGTCGAGGTCGATCATTCCCACGTGCAGCGCAAGAGGCGCCTGAACCCATTTGAAAATCGAGGCCGTGAAGAGCCGCGCGAAACGTTCCGCGAAGGCGCGTAAACGCTCCGGCTCCGACTCGGGGAAAAGGGCCGGAAGGGCCGCAGCGATCTCGCCGACCGACATCTTTTCCTCCGCATAGAGGTCGAGACAGGCGTCGAGGATTGGGAAGGGCATGAGCTCCTCCTCGGCGAGCTGGTGCGGCGCGAGCTCGGGTCCCGGCGCGGACTCGAGCGTCAAGCGGATCCCTTCGAAGCCGAACCGCTGAAAGAGCCGCTCGAGCAGGGCGACGACGACGGTCTTCGGAACGTTGGCGATCACCGCGAGGCCTCCCTCGAGGTCCCCTCCGACCGTCGTATACCCGACGGCCTTTTCGCTCATGTCGCTCGTCTGGAGAAATAGGGCGCCCGCGCTGTTGGCCCAGTTCCACATCCGGAGGCTGCGCAGCCGCGCCTGAATGTTCTGCTGCGTGACCGGGGTCGGCTCGGTCCCGCCAAGCATGGCGCGTGCCGCCTCCGTCTCCCGTTCGAAAGCGTCCTGAATCGACACGGAGCGCAAAGAGACCCCGAGCTCCTCGCAGATCTTCGCGGCAGCGGCGCGTGTCCGAGGCTCCGAGAAGCTCGTGGGCATCGCGAACGCCGTGATCGACTCGGCCGCGAGTCGCCGCCGGAGGGCCTCGTCGGGTCCCGGATGCCTCATCGCCATCGAATGCCAGGCGACGAGAAGCGTGAGGAGCGAATCGCGGCCGCCGGAGAGCGCCACCCCCAGAGAGCGAAACGCGCCGCTCTTCTCGAAATAGTCCTTGACCCCGAGAGCGAGGGCTTCGAAAAGCTCGTCCAGCATCTCCTCGCGCGGCGAAAGGCGTGGCGGCGTCTCCGGGGGGAGGAAGAAGCTTCCACCGGGAGGAGCGGGATAGGCGAGCCGAGAGCGATCCGGCCCCGTCTCCGACGCGGGGATCGCGGATACGCGGTGAGAATCGCGGAGAAAGGCCTCGGCGCCTCGGCGCCAGGTCGTGTTCTCCATTCGTCGCCGGCGCGTGCGGTCGAGATCCACGACGCAGGCGGCGAAACCTTCCCGGAAGCGGGGCGCCTCGAGCTCTCGCCGGCCGTTCTGGAAAACGAAGCCGCCGCCGTCGAAGACCAGCGCATCCTGACCTCCGACGAGGTTCACGTAGGCGAATGTGGCCTCGTTGTCGCCCGAACGGGTCGCCAGAAGCTCACGTCGTGTGGCGAGGACGCCGACTCGGTAGGGCGAAGCGGAGATGTTGACGACGATCTCCGCGCCCGAGTAGCAACGTCTTCGCATGGGCCCATCGGGCGACCAGGCGTCCTCGCAGACCTCGACCGCCAGCATACCGAAGTCGAACTGGAAGATCCGGTCGCCGAGCGCAAAGCCATCCGCGTCGAGCAGAAGACCCGCTCCGCCGCGCGAGAAGGTGCGGGCTTCGTAGAAGACCCCGTAAGTGGGGAGGAGCTCCTTGGGCACAAGGCCCAGAACCCGACCGCGATGGAGGACCGCTGCCGTGTTGAACAGCTGACCTCCGGCCGGGACCGCGACTCCGACCACGAAGACGGTCGAGAGAGTTTGCGTCTCGGCGGCGAGGCGTTCCAGGGCTTTCCGCTGCGCCTCGAGAAAGGGCCGCCACTGAATGAGGTCTTCCGGAGGGTAGCCCCCGAGGACCTGCTCCGGAAAACACCCGATGGTCACGTCGCGCTGGGCCATGTCCCGCGCCATCCGGACGACGCGGTCGGTGTTCGAATCGACTGCTCCCACGGTGGCCGGCACGCTCCCGAGGGCGATCTTGACTAGCCTCATCGTCTTGCGCGCGCCTGCACGATATCAGCGCGAGGCGCGCGGGTCGCCGCTCGCCGAGGGATAGCATGGGCCGGCCTTCGGGCCGGACGGAGAGAGATGGCCAACGCCCTCGAGGTCTCGCACCTGACGGTCGCGTTCGGGAAGACGACGATCATCGACGACTTGTCCTTCGACGTGAAGACGGGCAGCTCGCTCGCGATCATCGGGCCGAACGGGTCGGGGAAGACCGTTCTCTTCAAGGCTCTGATCGGCGCCCTGCCCTCGCGGGGAGCGGTGCGCTGGGCGCCCGGCACGAAGATCGGCTACGTTCCGCAGAAGCTCGACATCGAGCGTGATCTGCCGCTGACGGGCCTCGAGTTCCTCCGCGCCCGGGCGGAAGTTGCCCGAGCCCCGCAGGAGGAGGCGACGCGAGCGCTCGGTCTCGTCGACCTGGCGCCGGAGACCGCCGCCCAGCCGATCGGGACGCTCTCCGGAGGTCAGTTCCAGAGGCTGCTCCTCGCCTTCGCGCTCATGGGGCATCCGACCGTCCTTCTCTTCGACGAGCCGACGGCCGGAGTGGACGAGCCGGGGCAGGAGGAGATCTACGGCCTGTTCGGGCGTCTGAAGCGGGAGGAGGGGCTGACGCTTCTCATCATTTCCCACGAGCTGACGCTCGTCTACCGGAATGCCGACAACGTGCTGTGCCTCTCGCGGCGTCGCGCCTGGCTCGGGCCGCCGGTCTCCATCCTGACCCCGGAGCGCCTGCAGGAAGCCTACGGCGCGCCGGCGCATTTCCACGTTCACGGAGACCGATGAGCCTCCCGGCAGCCTCCGACCTCCTGCTCCCCCTCGGGATGGCCGCGGCAGCGGGTCTCATCGGCTCGATTGCCGTGATGCGCCGGATGACCCTCGCCTCCGACGCGATCTCGCACGTCGCCCTCCCCGGGATCACGGCGGCGATGCTGATCGGCGCCAATCCCGTGGCGGGCGGCTTCGTCGCGCTCGTGCTCGGGGCGATACTCGTCTGGTCGGTCGAGCAGAAGACGCGCGTGCCGACCGAAGCGATCATCGGCGTCGTGTTTTCGGCGGCCCTGGCCATCGGAAGCATGCTCGCGTCGGGGGAGGAGCTCATCGAGGCGCTTTTCGGCGCGGCGCGACGCCCGAGCCCCGCGGAGGCGGCGGTCGGCCTCCTCGCCGCGGTGGCGGTCATCGTCTTCGCCGTGCGCGCGCGCAGCCGGCTCGTGATCACGCTCGTGTCGCCGGATCTCGCGCGCACGATCGGGATCAACGTGGCGAGGACCAATCTGGTCTTCCTCCTCGCCTTTGCCCTCACCGTGGCGCTCGGCCTGCGCTACCTGGGCGTGCTCCTGATGGGATCGCTGATCATCATTCCCGCCGCGACCGGCAAGCTCCTGGCGCGCAGCCTGTCCGGGATGCGCCGGGTCTCGGTGGGAAGCGCCATGGGCTCGATGCTCGCGGGCTCGCTCGCCGCGCCGGCGCTCGGGGTCGAAAGAGGGCCGCTCGTCATCGCCGCGTCGGCGGCCTTCTTTTTCGCGAGCCTTCTCCGGCGCCCGGAGGCGTAGCCGTCTCTGCGGCGGATCAGGCTCCGGCGCGCGGGCGCGGCCGGCGGGGCGTGGCGCCGGTTCCGAGCGGCCGCGGGGACGGCGACTTGGCTTTCTTCGCGCCGCCGCCGGACAGAAATTCCTGCCAGTGATAGCGGGCGACGGGCTCCGCGCCCTCGCGCACCCGCTCGACCAGCCACTTCGCCGCGTGCTCGAGCACCCACTCGAAGTTCTGCTGCCCGACGGAGGCCGGATCGGCGTCCGGCGCCGGGTTCAGGAAGTCGATCGCGTAGGGCACCCCGTCGCGCACGGCGAACTCGAGCGTGTCGAAGTCGTAGCCGAGCGCGCCCGTGAGCTTGAGGCAGTCCGAGTACAAGCGCTCGTACATCACCGGGTCGATCGGCGTCCCGTCCTTCACGTAGCGCGCGTGGTGCGGCTGCCGCGGGTCGTACCGCATGATGTGAACTTCCTTGCGGCCGATGACGTAGCAGCGGAAGTATTCCTGGAAGTCGATCTCCTCCTGGAGCGTCATGACGTTCTGGCCCGAGTCGCGGTAGGCCGTGAAGAACTCGTCCGGGTTCGTGACGCGATAGACGCTCTTCCATCCGCCGCCCGAGTAGGGCTTGAAGTACGCCGGGAAACCGATGTGCGCGAAGATCTCGTCCCACTCGAGCGGGAACACGAGGTTCGACATCGATTCGGAAGTCGTGTCGGGCGGATGCTGGTTCGATGGCAGGAGCACCGTCTTCGGGACCGCGACGCCGAGGCCGCGCGCGATGACGTTGTTGAAGAACTTGTCGTCGGCCGACCACCAGAAGGGGTTGTTCACGACGATCGTGCCGTCGGAGACGAGCTTCTTCAGAACCGCCCGGTAGAAGGGGATGTCCTGGCTGATTCGGTCGAGGACGAGGTCGTACTTCTTCGGCGTTTCGAGGGAGACGCCTCCGACCTTGACGGGCTCGGCCGTGACGTCCGCGGCGCCGGAGCGGTTGATGCGGTCGACGAGAGCCAGCGGGAAGGTCCGTTCCTGGCCGAAAAGGACTCCGATGCGTTTCATGGGAACACCCGCCAGCCTTTCTCGCGGCGGGAGCAGGCCGCCGGGCCGGCGATTATATCGAGCGGCCGGCGACCGGGGATTCGGGACGAAGGACCATCCGCCGAGCGACTCAGAGCTCGGTCTCGATCCCCTGAAGGTACGGCGCCAGCGCCTCCTTCTGGACCTGCGCCAGCCGCTTCAGCCCTTTGCGCGCGAGGGCGAGAAGCTCCTGGAGCTGCTCCTCGGAGAACGGCCGCCGCTCCGCCGTGCCCTGGATCTCGACGAATTTCCCGGATGCCGTGCCGACGACGTTCGCGTCCACGTCGGCCTCGGAGTCCTCCGCATAGGCCAGGTCGAGTACCGCCTGCCCCGCGCACACGCCGACGGAGATCGCAGCCACCGTCTCGCGCAGCGGCCAGCGCGGGATCGTCCCCTCGCGCACGAGCCTGGCGAGCGCGACCGACAGGGCCACGCACGCGCCGGTGATCGCCGCGCAGCGCGTCCCGCCATCCGCCTGCAGGACGTCGCAGTCGAGCGTGATCGTGCGGTCCGGGATCCCCCGCAGCTCCATGACGCTGCGCAGCGACCGTCCGATGAGCCGCTGGATCTCGTGCGTGCGCCCGCCCTGCCGGCCGGACGCGGCTTCGCGCGACGAGCGCGTGTGCGTCGAGCGCGGAAGCATCCCGTATTCCGCCGTGACCCAACCGCTGCCGGTGCCCTTGAGGAACGGCGGCACGCGGTCCTCGACCGACGCCGCGCAGAGGACGCGCGTGTGCCCGAGCGACACGAGCGCCGAGCCCTCGGCCCAGCGCGCCGCGCCGATCTCGATCGCGATCTCGCGCATCTCGGACGGCTTGCGGCCGTCGGGCCGGGGCGTGCCGCCGGATGAAGCTTTCATGACGCTCGCTCGCCGCTCGACTTCACGACGCGAGCTCCCCGCGGAGGTAGAGGAGCGGGCGCGTCAGGTCCACGTGGCCGCTGAGGCTCTCCGCCGGCTCGCCGTTGACGAGCAGGCGCACGCTCTTCGTCTCCGCGACGTTCTGGAGGACGGTGTCGACGAGCGACGCGACGATCGTCAGCTCCTCGTCAGAGCCGAACGACAGGCTCGCGTCCACCGCGAGGTCGAGGACCACCTCGCCGCCCGGAAGCAGGAACGCGTTCCGGAGCTGGATCTTGTCCGGAAGCGGCGACACGAGATCGAGATGCGTCGGTCCGCGATGCAGCTCGTCGAAGATGGCTCGGAGCGCGGCGCCGGGTCCGGCAGGCTTGGGAATGTCTCTCTCCTCCGGGCGTAGCTTCGCATCGTCGCGCCCCGGAAAGAAGAGGGTCAGGCGAACGGTCTCGCCCGGCGTCGGGGTCGGCGCGCCCGGCGTGGTCGCTGCGGGCGGCGCCGCCGCCGGCGAGACGCGCAGGAAGAGCGGGCCCCGGCGGCGGCCGGGAAGCTGGGAGCCGGCGCGCGTCCAGAGGATCAGGACGCCGACCGCCACGGCCAGAAAAACGAGCAGGAGCGCCGCGGCCCGGCGCGTCATCGAGGAGCGGCCGTGGGGGTGGGGCTCGGCGCGGGCGATGGCAAGGCGACGGCCGCGGGGCGCCGCTTCGCGAAGAAACGCGCGACGGCGCGCGAGATCGCGTCGGCGACGTTCTGCTGGAACTCCGGCGAGGCGAGCTTCTTCTCCTCATCGGCGTTCGAGATGAAGGCCGTCTCGATCAGGACCGCCGGCATCGACGCGCCGACGAGCACGCGGAACGGCGCCTGCTTGATGCCGCGGCTCTCCGTGCCGGAGACGCCGTTCAGCTCTTCCTGGATCTCCTCGGCGAGCTCGCTCGATTCCTTGAGGTGCGCGCTCTGCGCGAGATCCCACAGCACGAAATCGAGGGCGTGGTTCGTCGAGGTCGTGGCGTCGGGCGACGGCGTCGCGGCGGCGCCGGGCGTTTCGTTCTCCTGGCTCGCCACTTCCTGCGCGAGCTTGTCGGAGGCTTCGAGTGACAGGTAGTACGTCTCGGAGCCGCGCGCGTTCGCGATCCGCGAGGAGTTCGCGTGGATCGAGAGGAAGAGGTCCGCCCGCTCGTGGTTGGCTGCGGAGGTCCGGTCATCGAGCGAGACGAGCCCGTCGACGTCGCGGGTGAGCACCACGCGGCCGGCGACGTAACGCGGCAGCGTCGCGGCGAGCCTCTTGGCGATCTCGAGCGTCGCCTGCTTCTCCTGAAGCCCGCCAGGCCCGATCGCGCCGGTCTCCGTCCCGCCGTGCCCGGGATCGATGACGATGACGGGCGGAGCTTCCGCGGCGGCCGACGGGGGCGGGGGCGCCGGACCG
>Ga0335080_10004425_pt1 | contig 14299 bp, 12 predicted proteins | sample Lox_Sample_34_FD_206720 | JGI IMG/M metagenome (GOLD analysis project Ga0335080, IMG submission 206720) | Soil microbial communities from Loxahatchee National Wildlife Refuge, Florida, United States - Lox_Sample_3.4 | ecosystem: Environmental > Terrestrial > Soil > Wetlands | place: USA... | reverse complement strand
GGTCGCGGCGCAACTGGAGGCTGCGAAGGCCGGCGAAAAGGCACGCCGCAAGGTCGAGCTGGATCTCGCCGCGTATCGCGGGCGCGAGCTCTATCGCGAAACCGCTCCTGCCGCCGATGGCGTGCGGCGCGCGATCGAGCGCCTGGAGCGCGGCAACCTGGAGGACTTACGGGCCGTGGCGCAGAACTTTACGGCCCAGCCCAGGAGCGTCTTTCTGGCGGTGATGAAGGAGCCGCCCTCGGTGCTGCTGGCCGCATCCGGGGACGCCGGGCTGGACGCCGGCAAGATGGTGAAGGCCGCCGTCACCGAGGCCGGCGGGCGCGGTGGCGGAAACTCCCGCATCGCGCAGGGCTCGGTGCCGGCAACGGACGCGCTGGAGAAGATCGTCGAAAAACTGCTAGGGTAGGCCCTCGACGCTGGTCACGGTCGCGCCCTTGCGGCGCAACTCGAAGCGGCCGTCGTCGCCCGTGCCGTCGATCGCGTCCGGGCTCTCCGACGTGGCGTGAAATTGCTTCCACTTCTTTTCGAGCTGTACACGGTAGGCGCGGAAATAATCGCGCGCGGCATCTTCCGAATCCCACTCGGCGGCATACAGCAGCACGATCCGGCCGGCCTTTTTGTTCTCCAATAGATTGAAATTGCTTCCGCGCCAGTGCGGGGCGATTTGTTCGGCCTTTTCCTTGCCTGAGAACTGTTCCAGCATGACGCCATGTTCGAGTTCGCCCAGCGTTCCGCCCACCAGGCTCTTGTAGCCCTTCGGGAGCTTGGGCTCGGGCAGATCCGGATCGGAAGGCTTGACGCCATCGAGGTACTTTTCGGGATGGATAATCTGCTGCGTCGAGACCGGTGGTTTCAGGAACACTTCAGCGAAGCCATACTGCCCGTCGCGCTGGTAGAGCGCGTTCTGAAAGAGCATGCCTTTGGTGTAGGGAAATACCAGCGTGAGGCGCAGGTATAACGGCGAGCTGTCGTAGATGGGATACTGTCCGCCGCCGGCATCATTGACGCTGCTCATCATGGCGAGGAGCGTGGGCGAGTCCTTCAGGCTCTGCCCGACCTTGCGCGCCAGGTACTCGCTCATCAGCCAGGTGGCCTGCCCTTCCATGACGGCCAAACGCGCAGTGGAACCGTCGTCGCTCTTTCGACCCTGGCGGATGAAGCGCGCCAGGTTGTAACTCTGATCGGCAAGCGCGTGCGCCAACTCGTGCGCGAGCACCGGCTCGCGCGTGTCGGAGGGGGTCGAGTCGGTGATGAACAGCTTCTTTTTGTCGTAGTCGTAAAAGGCCGCGGCCTGCTCGGTGAGCAGGTCGACGGTATTCTTGGCGAGATCGAAATCCGCCGGCACCAGACCGAATTTCTTCAGCGTCAGCTCTTCGGCACGGATTTCCTCAGGCTTGGCGACGTCCTTCACGCGCTGGTTGAGGAAAGAATTGATCCTATCCTTGGAAATGAAATCGCACGGCACGGGGTGCTTCAGCGGCATGCCGGAGATCTTTGTGAGCTCGAGCGCGATCGGGTGAATCTGCGCGCAGACCTCACGCGCCCGCGCGTCCGACTGGGCGGCGGCCGGAAGCGCGGCGGCGACCAGGAATAGGGCAAGTTTAGCCCGCACTGAGCCTCCTCTGACTCCACGCGAAAATCGAGCTGGCCGCGATAGCCAGCATTCCGCCGCAAGCCAGCGCGATGCGCGCCCCGAAGTGGCTGGCGATGCCGCCCGCCGCCAGGCTGCCGAAGGGCCCCAGCCCTACGACGGTCATGGCGTAGAGCGCCATGATGCGGCCGCGGTAATGGTCGGGAATCGCGGTCTGGATCGTGGTATTCGCCGAAGCCATCTGACGCATCACACTGTAGCCGATCACGGGCATAATCGCCAGCGAAAGGTAGAACGACGGCGAAAACGCAAAGCAGACATACGCGGCGCCGGTGGTCAGCCCGCTGACTACCATGACGCGTTCGAGGCCGCCCGGGCGGGTGCGGCGCGCCAGCACGAGCGTGCCTGTGACCGCGCCGATTCCCATCGCGCCCATCAGGTATCCAAGCCCCTTCGATCCGCGATGGAAAATGTCGTCCGCGAAGAACGGCATCAAGACGAACGCGGGCATACCGGCCACGGTCGCCGCGGCCATCAGTGCCAGGACGCTGCGCACCAGGCGGTGATTGGCAGCGTAGCGGAAGCCATCCACCAGGTGCTGCAGCACGGGCGCGGGCGGATGCGGCTCGAACTTCGGCAGCCGCATGGCGAGCAGGCAGAAGATGACAGCCAGAAAGCTGATGCCGTTCAGCAGGAAGCAGCTGCCCTCTCCGACGGCGCTCACCACCAGGCCCGCGACGCCTGGCCCGATCACTCGCGCCGCGTTGAAGACTGCCGAGTTGAGCGATATGGCATTGATGAGGTCCTCCTGGCTTGTCATCTGAATCACCAGCGCCTGGCGGCCCGGCATGTCGAAAGCGTTGATCACACCCAACGCGACAGCTAGCGCCAAGACGTGCCACACCTGGATTTTGCCGGTGAGCGTGAGCGCCGCGAGCGCGAATGCCTGGAACATGGAGAGCGTCTGGGTAAGGACCACCACTTTCTGCCGCGGGTAGCGGTCGCAGATCAGTCCGCCCAGCGGGCCGAGCGCAAAGACCGCGATTTGCGAGCAGAACCAGGTGGTGCCGAGCAGCCATTCGGAGTGCGTGAGCCGGTAGACCAGCCAGGCCTGCGCGACGTTCTGCATCCAGGTGCCGACCAGCGAGACGATCTGGCCGCTAATGAACAGGCGGAAATTGCGGTGGCGCAATGCGCGAAAGGTGTGCGGAATGCGTCTGTCTGGACTGAGCGGAACCGGGGCCGCTGTCAGTACCTCTCCCGCTGGTAATTGTGGCGACCCCATCCTCTTCTTCAGAATAATGCGCGTTACAATGAAGGATCAAACCAACCGGACTTTCAGGAGAAATTCTTTTGGCGGACGACAAGCTCTACTCGGCGGAATATCTGGGCAGCGGCACCTTTAAGATCACGAAGCCCAAGCGGAAGAAGAACAAGACGCGCCAGGCTGCGCTAAAAAATCCGCGCCGCGGCTCGCGCAAGTAGCGTGCGCATCACCGAACTCGTCCTTCACCCGATCGCGATCGCGGATCCTCCCCTGCGCAGTTCTTACGGCCTGCATGCTCCGTTCGCCTTGCGCACGATCGTGGAGCTGAAGACGGATTCCGGCCTGAGCGGCTTCAGCGAGACTTACGGCGGCGATGGTCCGCTGGCCGGGCTGGAGGCGGTGCGAGGCCGGGTGACCGGCATGGATCCGTTCCAGCTCGCTGGTCTGTGGCGAGACCTTGTGGGGCAGGTTTCCGGCCTGCCCCGCGCCGGTGACCGCACTCAAACCTATCTCGTGCCCGGCGAGAATCCGCTCGATCAATACGCACGCACCTTCGCGGCCATCGAGATCGCGTGCATCGACCTGATCGGTAAGGCCGTCGGCAAGCCCGCCTGCGACGTGATCGGCGGGCGCGTACGCGACGAGGTCAGCTTCTCGGCTTACCTTTTTTATAAGCACGGCGGCGGGGGAGGCGTGGGCGGCGACGCCCGCGAGGACGAGTACGGCGAAGTGCTCTCCCCGGAAGCCTGCGTCCGCGAGTGCCGGCAGATGATCGCGAAATACGGCTTCCGCGAGATCAAGCTCAAGGGCGGCGTGCTCGATCCGGAGATCGAAGTCGAGTCGATCCGCGCGCTGCGGCGGGAATTCGGCCCGTCCTATCCGCTGCGCATCGACCCGAACTGCGCGTGGAGCGTGGAGACCAGCATTCAGGTGGGCCGCGATCTGAAGGAGGAGCTTTCGGGCGGCGGCTACCTGGAAGATCCGTGCGCCGGGCTGGAAGGCATGGCCGAGGTGCGCCGGCGGCTGATCGCCGAAGGCAGCGACACGCCGCAGGCGAGCAACGTTGCTACCACGTGCTTCGCCGACGTTCCGCGCGCCAAAGAACTGGATGCGGTGCAGATCGTGCTGAGCGATCCTCATTACTGGGGCGGGATGCGCAACCTGCAGCAGCTTTCGCACCTCACCAGCGTGCTCGGCATGGGGATGTCGATGCACTCCAACAGCCACCTGGGCGTGAGCTTGATGGCCATGACGCATGCCGCTGCGGCGTGCCCCAACCTCACGTACGCCTGCGACACGCACTATCCTTGGCAGGTGGAACAGGACGAGGTGGTCGCTGGCGGCCGGATCCCGTTTGTCAACGGCTGCGTGCGCATCCCGGACAAACCGGGGCTGGGCGTCGAGCTGGATTACGACCAGGTCGCCCGCGGACGCGAGCGCTACGCGAAAATCCCGTTCCGCAAGCGCGACGACGAAGCCGAGATGCGCAAGCACGTGGACCCGAACTGGAAGCGCATCCTGCCGCGCTGGTAGCTACCGCTCACGGACCATGATGCTCTCATGGGCAGCGAGCCTGACGGCTCTGCCGGGAAGATCCGCTTTGAGCCAGACGTTGCGCAACGGCCGTTCGCCCGGGAACTCTACGTCGGCCTCAATCTCCCCGATATTGAACCCGGCGTAGTACCTCGTCTCCCCGACTTCGCTGGTCCAGATCACCAGGTCGCCGACTTGCGACACCTTGTGCTGGTTGCGGCCCTTCTGGTTCGCCGCCAGCACTTCGTCGTTGGTCAATAGCGATTCAGTGAAGGCGTCGTTGCTCGGCAGATCGCCGCCGAACATCAGCGGGCTGCGCGCGATGCACCAGAGCGTCATGAGCGTGCGCTGCTCGTCGCGGGTGAAACGTGTGGGCCGGTCGTCGCCGCGTTCGGCGCGGATGCCGATGCGTCCCAGGGGCAGCATGTCGGCATCGGGCCAGGAGCCGGGCTTGACGAATGGAGTCCACTTATCGAGCAGGTCGAAGCTCTTGCGCAGGTCGCGCCAGAGGTCCCAGAAGTCGTCGGAGATGCGCCAGAGGTTGGCGTTGGCGGCGTAGAAATCGGCCTTGGCCAGGTCGGCCGGGCCGGGCGAAAGGCTCAACACGATGGGGCGGCCGGTCTTGAGAATGGCTTTGTGGAGCGCCGCGATCTCGTCGCCGTGGAAGGGTTGGGCGATGTCGTCGGCCTTGATGTAGTCGACTCCCCACTCGGCGTAGAGCTTCAGAATGGAATCGTAGTAGTCCTGGGCGCCGGGCTGGCTCATATTCACGCCGTACATGTCGGTGTTCCAGCGGCAGGTGGAATTGATGTCGGCGATGTCGGCGGCGCGCACTTTGCTGCCGAAGACTGGAAGGTTGGCCGCGACCGCGCGGCGCGGAATGCCGCGCATGATGTGGATGCCGAACCTGAGGCCCTGAGCGTGAATCCAGGCGGCGAGCGACTGGAATCCGGAGGGAAAACGGTTCGGGGCGGGGATGAGGCGCCCGTATCCGTCCATGGCCAGTTCCGCGTTGGGCCGGTAGCCGTGAGGCTTGGCGAGCGGGTCCGACCATTGAATGTCCACCACGACGTACTGCCAGCCGTGCGATTTCAGTTTGGCCGCCATGTAAGCGGCGTTCGTCTTCAGTTCGGCCTCGGTTACGCTGGTGCCGTAGGAATCCCAACTGTTCCAGCCCATGGGCGGGGTGGCCGCGACGGGTTCCGCCGCACAGGCCGCGAGGCTCATCACGAGGAAAATCCAGGTTCGCTTCATAAGGACTACTACCAGCCAGGGGTCCAGGCCCAGCCGCCGCGCGCGCCGCGGCTCACACGGCCGATGCTGGGAAAGGGGAAGTGGAAAGCCATCAGGTGCATGTCCTCAGCCACGGCGCGGTCGAGCAGGCGGCGGCGGGTGGCGGCGGCGGTGTCGCTGGCCAGGTCGAAGCCGTTCTCCCACTCGGGCTGCTCGAGGTGCAGCGGGTGCACCGCGGCGTCCCCTAGGTTGAGCAGGCTCTGGCCATCGCTGGAAACCATCACTGCCAGATGGCCCGGCGTGTGGCCGGGCGCCGGAATCACGTACACGCCGTCAACTACTTCGCATTCGCGGCCGATGGGTTCGATGTGGTGGCGCAGCGGGCCCAGGGTTCGGCGAGCCGTAGAGTGAATCTCCGCCTTGGTGTCCTCGGGGAGGCGCAGGTTGCGCAAGTCGGTGCGGGCTGTGGTCCAGAATTCCCACTCGAGCTCGCTCACGATATAGCGGGCGTTGGGAAACGCGGGCCGCCCGGCGACGTCGACGGCGCCGCCGATGTGGTCGGGATGGGCGTGAGTGATGATGACCGTGTCTACATCTTTGGGACGGATTCCCGCCATGTCGAGCCTGGCCCGGACCGCTCCGGTAGTGCGCGACGATTCGCCGGCTCCGGCATCGACCAGCACGACGTGGCTCCCGGTTTCGATCAGCAGGCAGGTCAGCGGGCTGAGCACGTCCTCCTGGGGCAGGCGGCGCTCGCCGAGCGCGAGCCGGAGCGCCAATGGGTCGGCGTTGGGAAAGAACCACGAGGTGGGATAGGCGCAGTAGCCGTCGCTGAGCACCGTGCAGTGAATAGACCCAACCGGAAAGTGGTGCGAGCCCTCAGGCATACATGAAGAGGTAACGCAATGCGAGACGAATGTCAAAATAAGGCTTCAGGTATCAGGCTTCAGGCGTCAGCCGGTCCAGCTACGAGAGGCGAGCCAAGCTTGCTGACGCCTGATGCCTTACGCCTGAAGCCTCTTTGGTATCATATGCCTCTGGGTATGCCCGACCTGCGCTGGGATCTCGCTCCCGTTTCAGAGGCCGTCACCAACGACGTTCGCGTCGAAGTACTCTCGCAACACTCCGCCGAAAATTCGCGGCCCCAGGAAGGGGAGTGGGTCTTTCAATATACGGTTCGCATCACCAATCTGGGGACCGACACGGTGCAACTGGTGAGCCGCCACTGGATCATCACCGACGGTACGGATCACACCGAAGAGGTCAAGGGTCCGGGGGTGGTCGGCAAACAACCGGTGCTGGGCCCCGGGGAGAGCTTCAAGTACTCGTCGTGGTGTCCTTTGAAGACGCCCATGGGCATGATGCGCGGCACGTATCAAATGGTGCGCGCGGACGGAGCGCGTTTCGACATCGAGATCGCACCGTTCGCATTAAAGGCGCGCTACACGGTTCAATAATAGCTAAAGAAAGAGGGAGGCCGCGAAGGAGTAAGGTACGCTCCATCGGGGGAGCGGTGCGGATATCAGGGAAGGGGTCTCGGTCATCAAGAGGGAATCAAACTACGTGGACCGGCCTCCTCTTTCGATTCCACACTAGCGTGGCGCCTGTTCCGACTTAGCTTACGCCACCCATCAAGTCATAGGAGATAAACCAAATAAATATTTCAACTCCGAGTGATCGGGCGCTGCAAGCCGTACCAGTCCATGGTCAGGCGCAAGCCTTCTTCGAAACTGAATCGCGGAGCGTGCCCCAGGTCTCGCACGGCCAGCGCAGTGTCCGCCTGTGAATCGCGGACGTCGCCGGGGCGCGGCGGTCCGTGGATCGCCTGGATCTTGACCCCGGCCAGTTTCTGCGTGAGAGCCCAGGCCTGATTCAGCGTGATCCGTCCTCCGTTACCGGCATTATAGATGCGGCCGGAGACGTTTCTCGCCCGGGCCGCCTTCAGATTCAACTCCGCGACGTCGTCCACGTACGTGAAATCGCGCGACTGCTCGCCGTCGCCATAGATGGTCGGCTGGCGGCCTTCCAGAACGCACTTCATGAAGATTGACAGGACGCCGGAATAGGGGCTGGAGGGATCCTGCCGCGGCCCGTATACGTTGAAGTATCGGAGCGAGACCGTTTCGAGCCCGTACACCTCGCTGAAGATGTTGCAGTAGTATTCGCCCATCAGCTTTTGCAGCGCATACGGCGACTTGGGCCGCGGCGCCATGCTCTCCACCTTCGGCAGCACGTCGGTGTCGCCGTAGGCCGAGCTGGAGGCAGCGTACACAACCCGGCCGGCGCGTCCCTCGTGCGCCGCGCGGAGCACGTTGAACGTGCCGTTGGCGTTCACTTCGTGCGACGGGATGGGATCGTCGATGGACCGGGGCACGCTCGGAATGGCGGCCTCATGAAACACCACTGTGGCGCCGCGGATGATGGGCGCGATCTCCTCGTAGTACCGGACATCGGCGCTCTGGAAGTCGATTCTTCCGCGCACCTCGTCGAGATTGCACTCCTTGCCGGTGAGCAGGTTGTCGATCACGACAACCCGTTCCGCGCCTTCGGCAAGAAGCCGGCGCACGATCGCAGAGCCGATGAACCCGGCTCCTCCTGTGACGACGTAATGGCTCATAGTGTGAGTTGGTGAATACAGCTTTCCAGGTGTGCCAGGCTCTCCTGTGCCAGACGCTCGGGGCCGGGCGCGAAATCGAAGGCTTCGAGCGAAATCCAGCCGCCATATCCGCGGCGCGCCAGCGTCTCCAGCACGGGCGCGAAATCGTAGCCGCCCGTGCCGCAATGACGCCCGTCGAGCTCATTGACGTGGACATGCCGGATGTAATCGAAGTAGCGGTCCACCAGCGCCGCGTGCGGTTCCTGCTCGTCGATGGCGTTGTGCACATCGAACATGGTGCGCACCCCCGGGCTGTCGATCTCGCGAACGATCCCGACCGCTTCGGCCAGGGTCAGCACCACGTCGGCCTGATTGGCGGGCAAGGCCTCCACCAGAATGGTGACGCCCTGTCCCGCGGCGTGCGGTGCGACTCCGGCCAGCCCGTCGACGAAATTCCGCGTGGCTTCCGCGCGCGAAAGCCCGCCGGTTGTCGAGCGCTGTTTGGGCGAGCCGAAGACCATCACGCCATCGGGACCGAGATCGGCGCAAAGATCGATCAGGTCGCGGATGTGGTCCCAGCTCCGGCGGCGCAATTCAGCGTCAGGCCCGGTGACGTGTAAGCCCTTCGGGCTGACCATCAGCCAGTGCAGGCCGGCGAACTCCAGTCCCTCGCTCTTCATGATTTCGCGGCACTCGGCGCGCTTGGCGGCAGAAACATCGGATGGGCGCTCAGCCAGCGTGAAAGGAGCGATCTCGATGCCCGAGTATCCGATCCGGCGGATGGCGCGGCAGGCATCCGCGAATGGCCACTTTTCGAAGGCTTCGTTGCAGACGGAGTGGCGAAAAGTCATGAACTCTTAGTGTACAGAACAGTCCGGCTGATGTTGCACACCACAATAAAGAGGTGTTAAATTCTTTTATGGGAGCACTGCTCCCGCCAAGAAAGGGAACCGAGTCGTTCAGGAGAGATCCATGTTGAAGAAAGTCGTATTGTCATTAGCCATTCTTAGTTTTGCCGCCAGCGCCGCTACCTACAAGGTCACGCTCTCGCAACCCGCCGTCGTGAAAGGGCAGGAACTGAAGCCCGGTGAGTACAAGCTTAACCTGGAAGATACCAAGGTCACCATCGTCAACGGCAAGCAATCGCTGGAAGTCCCGGTGAAGGTGGAGTCTGTCGACCAGAAGTTCGATAGCACGTCGGTGCGGTACGTCGGGACGGAGAAGCCCAAGATCACGGAGATCCGTCTGGGCGGTACCAAGACCAAAATCATTTTCAACGATTGACGTCTCAGCGGGGCGGGCGGCTGATTGCGGCCGTCCGCCTGCTGCCCGCCAGGGCAGTGCGTTTCACCCGCGTGGCTAGTTCGAGCGAACTAAAGGGTTTGATCAGGTAGTCGTCCGCGCCCGAATCGAATCCGCGCAAAACCTCCCCTTGCTGCCGCTCCCCGGTGAGCAGCAGGATTCCCAGGGGCGACCGATCCAGCCGCAGCGCCTGCACCACGTCATACCCGTTCAACCCGGGCATCTCGACGTCGAGCACCGCCGCAATCGGGCTGCGGTCGCGCGCCAGGGAAAGCGCCGCCAGGCCGTCGGCGGCCTCGAGGCACTGCATGCCCTCGCTTGCCAGGGCCAGGCGCAGCGTCTCCCGAACGTCGGAATCGTCATCGGCGATAAGCACCTCGATGGGTCCGCCGTGGCCCACAATCCCGGAGAAGTGGAATCCGCCGCCCGCCGAGTGGGACAGGGCCAGGAAGAGCCGCACCAGCGCTTCCTCCGGCTGCCAGGAACCCATCAGCAACCCGTCTGCCATCATCTGCACATCGAGATCGAGCGCCGCAAGATGATGGTGGCCGCCAACCAGCACCACCGGTAGACCGCTCCTGAGTGTCTCCGGATTCAGCCACCCGGAATCCATCGTCTCCGGCCGGACGTAGACCGCCGCGAGATCGCACATTTCCAGCGCCGCCCGATCCGGGCGGGAATCGAGCTCATAGAATACCGGCCGGGCATGCGCGATCTCGAGCGCCGTGCATAGCCGGTCGGCTTCGCCGGAGGGCAATCCCACCAGGCCGACCACCTTTCCCGTCAGGGTGTCCAGCACCTGGCCGGGAATCTGGTGATCGAAAGCGTCGTGAGGATTCGAAAATGCCAGCACCAGGCCCGTGAGCGATTCCCGCAACTGGGCCGAATCGACGGGCCGTTCGAGCAGGAGTGATTCTACTTCCCGCGACTTGCGCGAGATCGCCGCGTATCCGAGCAATCCTGCGGAGCCGATCCACTGGTGGAGCACGCGCGCCGCCGCAGGCGCGTCGAACACGCCGTCGAGATCGAGCAAGATCTGGCGGGAACGTTCGCCCCCTTCCTCCAGAAAGCGCCGGCGAAGCTCGCGCAACTCTTCGTCGTCGGGTTGCTGCACAAGGCGCGGAGCCGCGGTGTTCCTGGAAGCATCCTGAGGAGCGCCGCGGCTCGCCAGATAGCCTCGAATCCGGCCGCCCAGCGTGCGCGTGTCGATCGGCTTGGTGATGTAGCCATCGCAGCCGGCCGCCAGCGCCCTCTGCTCGTCGCCTTTCATGGCGAAAGCCGTGAGCGCCACCACAGCAATATCACGGGTACGCTCCTCGCTCTTGATGCGCCGGGTCATCTCCAGGCCGTCCATCCCGGGGAGTTGAATATCCGCCAGGACCAGCAGGGGATGGTAGGTGCGCAGCAGTTCCAACGCCTCCTCGGCGCTTGCCGCGGTCTGCACCCGATAACCCTCGTTCACCAGCAGAATCCGGGTCAACTTGAGGTTCACGGGTGTGTCGTCGACGATCAGGATCGGCTCACCGGCCATGCTGTTTTCGGGCTTCCAGAGGTTTTTCCTACAGTCCAAGATACTAACTATTGGCTCCCCGGACAATGCTTTCCATAGGTAGCACGGCGGAAAAGACACTGCCCGCGCCGGGTGTGCTGCGGACCGAAACCGACCCGCCCTGGGCCTCGACGATGTGACGGGTGAGCGCAAGCCCAAGGCCGGTGCCCTGCTCGGCGCGGCGGCTGTTCGGCAACTGCGCAAACTCCTGGAAGAGACGCGGAATCTCTTCCTCGGGAATGCCGATGCCGGTATCCTCCACCTCCAACCGGAAGCAGTTCTGGCCTTCCGGCATCACGCGCACCGTGACATGACCCTGCTCCGGCGTGAACTTGACCGCATTCGAGAGATAGTTGTACAGCACCTGCTTGAAACGAGCCGGATCGAGCGTCCCGCAAAGATTAGCGGGCACCTCCATGGTCACCTCGATGCCCTTTTTTTCCGCCATGGGACGTACCACGTCTCGAACTTCGAGCACGAGGCTTTCGAGGCGATGGCGCTCCGGCCGGAACTCCATGCGCCCGGCCTCCACCTTGGAAAGATCGAGAATGTCGTTGATGAGCTGGAGCAGGTGGCGGCTGCTCGTGAGGATATCGCCGATCACCTCGCGCTGCCCTTCTTCTACCGGGCCCAACCTGTCGTCGTAGAGCAGCTCGCTGAAGCCGATGATACCGTTCAGGGGTGTGCGCAGCTCGTGAGACACGCTGGCCAGAAACCGGCTCTTGGCTGCCGTGGCTGTGCGCGCGGCCTCCAGCGCGCGGGCGAGTTGCTCGTTTTTACTGCGCAGCTCGAAGGCGTACTGCTCCACTTTGCGCGCGGCGATGGCGGCCAGGTTGCGCTCGGTGATGTCCATGACCGAGCGGATGATGCCGGTGACTTCGCCGTGATCGTTGCGGATCAGGTTTTCGCGGATCTCCACGTTCAGGTGCGAACCGTCGTCCAGGACATACTCGAATTCCCATGGGCCGGCTTCGATGCCGCGGCCGATCCGTTCCATGAACGCGGCCCGAAATTCGTCCCGGCGGTCAGGGGCCAGAAAATCCCAGGCGTGGCGCGCCACCATCTGCTGCGGCGAGCACTTCAGCAGGGTACACATGGCCTGGTTGAAGCGGCGGATGATACCGTCGCGGTCCACCTCCTCGTAAGGCACCGGCGCCTGGTCGAACAAGTCGCGGTAGCGGCGCTCGCTTTCCCTCAGCTCGCGCTCGCGTTCACGCAGCAGGTAGGCCGCGTTCTCGATCTGGTTGGCGAGGGAAGCAATCTCATCGGTGCCGCTCGGGAACGGCTCGAGCGGAAGTCCATGCGCCAGCCGCCTGGCGTTCTCCTCCACCGCCTGTAGCCGTGTGACCAGCCTTCCCGTGATCCACAGATGGCTGAAAAGGGCCCCCAGCGGCCCGAGCAGTCCGCAGAGAATCACCACGCTGAAGAGGCGCCGTCGAGCCTGATCGCGGCGCTCGCGGGCCTCCCGGAAGACCTTCTCCTCCTGGTCGCTGATCGCGGCGATCTGGGCCTGCGCGCTGGTCATCGCTGCCTTTTCGCGCGCCGGCAGGGCTGGTTCCCTCCTTCGCCGCAGATCTTCCAGCAGCGCGAAGTGGGTCTCCGTGAAGCGCCGGACCTCGGCGAACGCCGCGGCAGCCTGAGAGTCAGGAGCGATAAGGCCGGAGAGGCTTTCCAAGGACCGCTGGGCGCGCGACCGGGCGTCCTGCCAACCGGTCAAGAAGCGCTCCTGGCCGGTGACCAAATAGTTATCAATCGCCTGCTCGCTGTCCAAGAGGGAGCTGTGCAACTGTGTAGCCTGGGCCTGTAGGGCATAGGCGTGGTCGATGTGCTGCTCCGCCTCCTGCGCATCGCCTTCGAACGTACGGATGGCGATCAGCACCGCGAACAGCGCAGCCATGGGCGCGGCCAGCACCACGACGCCCTTGGCGCGGAGAGAGACGTGCCACCACCGGCGCAAAACATGCCGGGCACCGTTATGTCCCGCGCTCGCCATGGGTCGGTACCATTCTAGCCCGCTGGGATGTTGGGACAATGGCGAAAGACACGCGATGCGCAAGAAGATCGTTCCACTCCTGCTCGGCCTGCTCAACACGATGGTAGTGACCGCTTTGGCGGTAAGCTTCGCCCTGCTTGCAGCCCGAGCTCTCCGCACGACGCGAGTGGAGCCGCCGGTAGCGGTTTTTCTTGTGCCGCTCTATGTTGCCGGCGCGCGATGGATCGAGCGGCGCTCTGCCACAGAAATGCGCCTCGCAAGCTTCCCGATCGGCGTGGGTGGGGGTACCCTTGTCGGGGCCGCGCTGTTCGCGTCGGTGATGGGCATCCTCTGGCTTGCCGGTGCGTACCATTGGTCGGGATGGGGTGCGCCTCCGCCATTGGCGACGATGTTTCTCTCGGTGCTCGCCGGCGCGGCCACGGAAGAGATAGTCTTTCGCGGATTTCTTTTTCGCCTCGTCGCGGCAGCCGGGGGGAACTGGACCGCACTCGCCGTCACGTCGGCCCTTTTCGGGCTGGCCCACATCAACAACCGCGGCGCAACCGTAACGAGTTCCGCGGCCATCGCCCTCGAGGCCGGCATTCTGCTCGGCGCGGCATACGCCGCCGCGGGATCGCTCTGGCTGCCCATCGGTATTCACGCCGGCTGGAACTTCGCCGAGGGCCCGCTGTTCGGCACGGCGGTTTCCGGGCACGTGCAGCAGGCATCGCTGCTCGCCGGGCAACTCCAAGGGTCCGTACTGCTGACGGGCGGCGCCTTTGGGCCGGAGGCTTCCATTGCCGCGGTCGGGGTCTGCCTGGCCGCGTCGGCGGTTTTCCTGCGGAGGATGACTCAGGGCTGTCAATATAATGGAATTTGACTCTTGCGATCAGCGCAACCTTCACCGCCGAAGCCATCCAACCGGCGCTTTCCTTCTGGATGCGGGAGCTGGGATGGGAAACCGAGATCCGCTTTGCCGGATACGGCCAGGTCTTTCAGGAGCTGCTGAATCCGGTGGGGCTGTTCGCCGGCAATCGAGACGGCGTCAATATTGCCCTGGTCCGGTTCGACGATTGGCCGGGCGGGCAGGCCGCGGAGTTCGTCGACGCCGTACGCTCGACCGCGCTCTCGGCGCCGCTGATCGTGGCTGCCTGCGCATCCAGGCTCGATTGCACCACGGCCCTTCGCGCGGGACTCTGCGGGCTCTCCGCGGTGCACCTGATCGCGCCTGATGAGGTTGCGGCGATGTATCCCGT